>Ga0209344_10000090_pt1 | contig 190375 bp, 182 predicted proteins | sample Cruoilmetagenom6_FD_187293 | JGI IMG/M metagenome (GOLD analysis project Ga0209344, IMG submission 187293) | Oil polluted marine microbial communities from Coal Oil Point, Santa Barbara, California, USA - Santa Barbara Oil Seep Sample 6 (SPAdes)... | ecosystem: Environmental > Aquatic >...
GCGGTGACGGACTTCAGGTGCTTCCAGCTTCCATGGCTTGACGGGCGGTGTGTACAAGGCCCGGGAACGTATTCACCGGATCATGGCTGATATCCGATTACTAGCGATTCCAGCTTCACGGGGTCGAGTTGCAGACCCCGATCCGAACTGAGACAGGTTTTGTGGATTCGCTCCGCCTTGCGGCGTGGCTGCCCATTGTACCTGCCATTGTAGCACGTGTGTGGCCCAGGACGTAAGGGCCGTGATGATTTGACGTCATCCCCACCTTCCTCACGGTTTGCACCGGCAGTCTCGTTAGAGTTCCCATCTTTACATGCTGGCAACTAACGACAGGGGTTGCGCTCGTTATAGGACTTAACCTGACACCTCACGGCACGAGCTGACGACAACCATGCAGCACCTTGTAATCTGTCCGAAGAAAAGACTGTTTCCAATCCTGTCAGACTACATTTAAGCCCTGGTAAGGTTCCTCGCGTATCATCGAATTAAACCACATGCTCCACCGCTTGTGCGGGCCCCCGTCAATTCCTTTGAGTTTCATTCTTGCGAACGTACTCCCCAGGTGGGATACTTATCACTTTCGCTTAGCCACTCAATCCGAAGATCGAACAGCTAGTATCCATCGTTTACGGCGTGGACTACCAGGGTATCTAATCCTGTTCGCTCCCCACGCTTTCGTCCATCAGTGTCAATATATTATTAGTAATCTGCCTTCGCAATTGGTATTCTATGTAATATCTATGCATTTCACCGCTACACTACATATTCTAACTACTTCATAATAATTCAAGATAACCAGTATCAAAGGCAATTCTACAGTTGAGCTGCAGGATTTCACCTCTGACTTAATTATCCACCTACGGACCCTTTAAACCCAATGATTCCGGATAACGCTTGGATCCTCCGTATTACCGCGGCTGCTGGCACGGAGTTAGCCGATCCTTATTCTTACAGTACCGTCAAGCCTCTACACGTAGAGGTGTTTCTTCCTGTATAAAAGCAGTTTACAACCCATAGGGCAGTCTTCCTGCACGCGGCATGGCTGGATCAGGCTCTCGCCCATTGTCCAATATTCCTCACTGCTGCCTCCCGTAGGAGTCTGGTCCGTGTCTCAGTACCAGTGTGGGGGATCCCCCTCTCAGGGCCCCTATCTATCGTTGCCATGGTGTGCCGTTACCACACCATCTAGCTAATAGAACGCATACTCATCTCTTACCAATAAATCTTTAATATATAAACGATGCCATTTATATATACTATGGGGTATTAATCTTCATTTCTAAAGGCTATCCCCCTGTAAAAGGTAGATTGTATACGCGTTACGCACCCGTGCGCCACTCGTCAGCGGATTGCAAGCAATCCCTGTTACCGTTCGACTTGCATGTGTTAAGCCTGCCGCTAGCGTTCATCCTGAGCCAGGATCAAACTCTTCATCGTTAATTCTTAAATATTATTTAACAACTAAATCGAATTGTCTTAATTCAAAGTACTCAAAATGGTCTATTCTCTTTGTTTAAAATAATCGTTTCCAATTATTTCTTACGCTGTCAATTCAATATGTTTATGAACTTTTATTCCTAACCCCAGAATCTTAATCCCAAAGCGGGTGCAAATATAAAACCCTTTTTTCTTTCAAACAATACTTTTATTGAAAAAATTTGAAGTTTTTTTAGACAAAAGCATAAGTGATTTAAAATCACTTTTATACGAATAAAAATATTAAATAATAAAAGCTAGTTTATCATGAAATTACTTGTTTAAAAATTATACCTATATATATATTGTATGTGTATCTATATACTATTATCTTTGCTCACTGATTTTAATTCATTTTAATGATAAATATTACTTTGCCTGATGGTAGTGTTAAAACATTTGAAAAAAATGTTACACCAATGGATGTTGCTAAAAGCATTAGTGAAGGATTTGCCAGAAATGTAATTTCAGCAAATTTTAACGGTATAACTATTGAAACTGTCACACAGCTAACTACAGATGGGGCATTAGTTTTGTATACATGGAATAACGATGAAGGGAAAACTGCATTTTGGCATTCGTCTGCTCACGTTTTAGCTCAAGCGATTGAGACGCTATATTCTGGTGCCAAACTAACTATTGGGCCTGCTATTGAAAATGGGTTCTATTATGATGTAGATTTCGGCGAACACACTCTATCTGAAAAAGATTTTAAATCAATTGAAGATAAAATGATCGATATAGCACGTGGGAAACATGATTTCAAAATGCGTTCTGCTACAAAATCCGAAGCACTATCTTTATATAAAGATAATGAGTTTAAAACCGAATTAATTGAAAACCTTGAAGATGGCACAATTACTTTTTGTGATCATTCTTCTTTTACAGATTTATGTCGTGGTGGACATATTCCAAATACAGGAATTATAAAAGCAGTCAAAATTTTAAGTGTTGCTGGTGCATATTGGAGAGGTAATGAACAAAACCCTCAGCTTACTCGAGTTTATGGAATTTCATTTCCTAAACAAAAGGAATTGACAGCATATTTAGAAATGCTTGAAGAGGCAAAAAAGCGTGACCACAGAAAACTTGGTAAAGAACTAGAACTTTTTACATTCTCACAAAAAGTTGGGCAAGGTTTGCCTTTATGGCTTCCAAAAGGAGCTGCTTTACGTGAGCGTTTAGAAAATTTCTTAAAAGCTGCACAAAAAAAAGCAGGATATGAAATGGTAGTTACACCACATATTGGACAAAAAGAATTATACGTTACTTCTGGACACTATGCAAAATATGGTGAAGATAGTTTTCAACCAATACATACTCCAAAAGAAAATGAAGAGTTTTTATTAAAACCAATGAACTGTCCACATCATTGTGAAATTTATAATAGCTCACAATGGTCTTACAAAGATTTACCTAAACGTTATGCAGAGTTTGGTACAGTATATAGGTATGAACAAAGTGGTGAATTACATGGGTTAACCCGTGTTAGAGGTTTTACTCAAGATGATGCTCACTTATTTTGTATGCCAGATCAATTAGATAAAGAATTTAAAGATGTTATAGATTTAGTCCTTTATGTGTTTGGATCACTAGGATTTGAAAACTTTACTGCACAAGTATCTGTAAGAGATCCTGAAAATCCAGATAAATATATAGGTGATGTTGCAAATTGGGAAAAAGCCGAACAAGCAATAATTAATGCAGCTGATGACAAAGGGTTAGATTATGTTATCGAAACTGGTGAAGCGGCATTTTACGGCCCAAAATTAGATTTTATGGTAAAAGATGCATTAGGAAGACGTTGGCAACTAGGAACAATTCAGGTTGACTACAATTTACCTGAACGTTTTGATTTAACATACAAAGGCAGTGATAATGAGTTACATAGACCTGTTATGATACATCGCGCACCCTTTGGTAGCATGGAACGTTTCGTTGCACTATTGCTTGAACATACAGGTGGGAATTTTCCTCTTTGGTTAATGCCCCAACAAGCTATTATTCTATCAATTAGCGAGAAATATGAAAAATACGCTGAAAAAGTTTTAACTTTGCTAGAAAATAACGAAATTCGCGCCCTCGTTGATAATAGAAATGAAACTGTCGGTAAGAAAATTAGAGAGGCAGAAATGAAAAAATTTCCTTTCATGATCATAATTGGCGAGAATGAAGAGAAAGAAAATAAAATATCTGTACGCCAACATGGTGGTGAAGATTTAGGCATGATAAGTGTAAAAGAGTTTTCAGAAATTGTTGACACAGAAATAAATAAAACATTAAAACAATTTTAATAATAAGTTTAATTTAAATTATAAAGCCATAGCAATACGTAGAAAAAGATCTCGAGGTCCATTAAGAGTCATTAAAGAAGACCAACACAAAATTAACTCTAAAATTAGAGCAGAAGAAATCAGGCTCGTTGGAGATAACGTTGAAGTTGGAGTATACTCGACAAGAAAAGCAATGGAAATTGCCGACGAACAAGGTTTAGATCTTGTTGAAATTTCTCCAAAAGCAAACCCTCCGGTTTGTAAAGTTATGGATTATAAGAAGTTTCTTTACGAACAAAAGAAACGTGATAAAGCTTTAAAATCTAAAGCAACTAAAGTTGTTATTAAAGAAATTCGTTTTGGTCCGAATACAGACGATCATGATTACGAGTTTAAAAAGAAACATGCTGAAAAATTCTTAAAAGATGGTGCAAAGCTTAAGGCATTTGTATTCTTTAAAGGGCGTTCAATAATATTTAAAGAACAAGGTCAAATATTATTATTACGTTTAGCACAAGATCTTGAAGAACTTGGTAAAGTTGAGCAAATGCCAAGATTAGAAGGTAAACGTATGACAATGTTTATCGCTCCAAAAAAATAAAAAAGATGTTGAAATAAATTCAGCATAAAGATAATAAGCGAAGTAATTAAAAATAGGAAAGAAAATGCCTAAAATGAAAACAAAATCTAGTGCTAAAAAGCGTTTTAAGCTTACAGGTACTGGTAAAATCAAAAGAAAGCACGCTTTTAAGAGTCATATATTGACAAAAAAATCTAAAAAACGTAAGCTTAAGTTAACTCATGATGGTTTAGTACATAAAGCAGATGAGAACAATATTAAAACAATGTTACGTTTAAAGTAATATTGTTTTAATGGTTAAAAACAAATTTATAACCCTGGAGTTAGGCCTTTAAAAGTGTCAATTAATATTGACCGCCTACTACAAAAAAATTAAAAAATTATGCCAAGATCAGTAAATTCAGTTGCAAAAAGAGCCAGAAGAAAAAAGGTTCTTAAGCAAGCAAAAGGCTACTTTGGAAGACGTAAAAACGTTTGGACAGTAGCAAAGAATGCGGTAGACAAAGCGATGTTATATTCGTATAGAGACCGTAGAAACAAAAAGAGAACATTCCGTGCTTTATGGATAATGCGTATTAACGCAGGAGCTAGATTACACGGATTGTCATATTCTCAATTTATGGGGAAATTAAAAGCTAATAATATTGAATTAAACCGTAAGGTTTTAGCAGATTTAGCCATGAATAACCCTGAAGCTTTTAAAGCTATTATTGATAAAGTAAAATAAGGCGATTCGCCTAATTGTAAAACATATTTCGCTTATAAAAAATCCGATTCTTAATAGAATCGGATTTTTTTGTTTTAGTAATTAATCTCAATTTTATCTGTACCTTTCTGCAACATTCATAAATACAAAAACATGCGTCAATTTAAATCATTAGTCTTCATTTTAAGTATATCAATTTTAAGTATTCAATCTCAAGAAAAGGAAACTCAAGAATGGAATGTATCTAATCCAGAAGGAAACTGGAATTATAAAGAATTAAAACTTTCTACAGATGAAGGCACATGGATGAATTTAGATGTCAGTCCTGATGGTAAAAAAATTGCTTTCGATTTATTAGGCGATATTTACATCATGCCCATCGAAGGTGGAAACGCAACACTTTTAAGAGAAGGACTTCCTTTTGAAATACAACCACGTTTTAGTCCAGATGGTTCAAAAATTTCATTTACAAGTGATGCTGGTGGTGGAGATAATATACGGATTATGAATGTTGATGGTTCTGAAGCAAAACAAATAACAAAAGAAAAATTCAGATTACTTAATAATGCTGTTTGGTCACCAGATGGTAATTATCTCATTGCTAAAAAACATTTCACTTCAGAACGCTCAATGGGTGCCGGCGAAATGTGGATGTATCATATTACTGGTGGTGTTGGATTGCAGCTCACAACAAGGAAAAATGATCAGCAAGATATTAATGAACCTTCTATTTCTCCTGATGGAAAATACTTGTACTATAGTGAAGATGTTTATCCTGGTGGCATGTTTCTTTATAATAAAGATCCCAATAGCCAGATTTATGTTATTAATCGTTATAATATGGAAACTGGCGAAACAGATAGAATCACTGGTGGTCCTGGAGGTGCTTCAAGACCCCAAGTATCTAGAGACGGTAAAAAGTTAGCTTTTGTTAAACGCATAAGAACTAAAAGCGTACTATATATTCATGATCTAGAAACCAACGAAGAATGGCCAATTTATGATGCTTTAGACAAGGATCAACAAGAGGCTTGGACGCTTTTTGGTGTGTATCCAAATTTTAGTTGGCTGCCAAATAATAAAGAACTTGTATTTTGGTCTGGTGGTAAAATAAATCGTGTCAACATTAATACATTAGAATTAAAAAATATTCCGTTTCAGGCTGAAGCAACCATAAAAATTGCTGAAGCACTTGAGTTTGATATTCCTGTTGCAGCAGATAATTTTGAAGCTAAAATGATACGTAATGCTGTGACATCTCCAGATGAGAAATCTATTGTTTTTAGTGCTCTCGGAAAATTATACATTAAAACACTGCCCAACGGAAAACCAAAACGGCTAACATCATCAACGGATTTAGAATTTGAACCAAACTTCTCTCCAAGTGGTAAAGATATTGTCTATGTAAGTTGGAATGACGAAAACCTTGGACAAATAAATAAAGTACAAGCAAATGGTGGTTCAATTATAAAACTTAATAAAGATAAAGGAATCTTCAGAACACCTTCTTATTCTAATGATGGTAACTATATTGTTTATAAAAAAGAATCTGGAAATAGTGATCAAGGTTTTTCTTTTACAAAAAACCCTGGTATTTATACGATGAGTTCTAATGGAGATAATCATAAATTCATTATTAAAGAAGGTGAATATCCTGTATTTAATTTGGAAAAAAACAGAATTATATATCAAATTGGAGGAACTTTCTTTGGTAGCTTAACCAAGGAATTAAAAAGTGTTGATCTAAATGGAAAAGACGAAAAAGTACTGGTTACATCTAAGTATGCTAATAGAATGGTAGTAAGCCCAGATAATAAATGGATTGCTTTCACAAATCTGCATAAAGCATTTGTTGCTCCATTACCTCAATCTGGACATACTTTAGATCTGGATATTAAAAAAGATGATAAAAAGTTTATTCCAATTTCACAAATTTCAAAAGATGCAGGTATCAATTTACATTGGTCTAAAAACAATAACAAAATTCATTGGACATTAGGTGATGAATATTTTACTAATTCACTTTCACAACGTTTTACATTTTTAAAGAATAGTCCAGATAGTATTCCTCCAATGACTGAAAAGGGTTTAAAAATTGGTTTAACATACAAAGCAGATAAACCTGAAGGTATTATTGCATTTACTGGAGCTACCATTATTACTATGGAAGGCATTAAAATTATTGAAAATGGAACCATTATAATTCGTGAAAATAAAATTGAAGCTATTGGTAATGCTTCAGAAGTTAATATTCCTTCAAATGCAAAAATATATGATGTAAAAGGAAAAACAATCATGCCTGGTATTGTAGATGTGCATGCACATCTTGGAGGATATAGATATGGTTTGACTAATCAAAAACATTGGCAATTCTATGCAAATCTAGCTTATGGCGTTACAACATCTCACGATCCTGCTACAAATACAGAATCCATTTTCACGTTTTCAGAACTTATAAAAAGTGGTGAAATAATTGGACCTAGACTTTATTCTACTGGTGCCATTTTATATGGTGCAGATGGTGATTTTAAAGCAGTAGTTAATAATTTAGATGATGCTCGTTCTGCAATAAGACGCACAAAAGCCTTTGGTGCATATTCCGTGAAAAGTTATAACCAACCAAGACGAGAACAACGTCAACAAATAATTCAGGCTTCAAGAGAAGAAGGTATTTTTGTTGTTCCAGAAGGTGGCTCTACTTTCTATCATAACATGACTATGATTATGGATGGGCACACAGGTATTGAACATAATATTCCAGTTGCCAAAGTTTATAAGGACGTTAAAAGTCTTTGGGGTACAAGCAATACAGGCTATACGCCAACTTTAATTGTTAGCTATGGAGCTGTTAATGGTGAGTTTTATTTCTACGAACATGATAATGTCTGGGAAAATGAGAAACTTTTAAAATATACGCCACGAGGTCTTATTGATTCTAGATCAAGGCATCGTATAAAAATACCACAAGAAGAATATGACAACGGCTATATTTTAAATTCTAAAACATGTAAAGAATTAACCGATGCAGGTGTAAAAGTGAATTTGGGAGCTCATGGCCAATTACAAGGTCTTGGTGCTCATTGGGAATTATGGATGCTTGAACAAGGTGGTATGACAAACATGGAGGCATTACAAGCTGCAACCATAAATGGTGCAAATTATATTGGTGCAGGTAAAGATATTGGATCTTTAGAGGTTGGTAAATTGGCAGACTTAATTGTGATGGATAAAAACCCATTAGAAGAGATAAGAAATACTGATACTATTATTTATACAATGGTAAATGGTCGTTTATATGACACAGAAACCATGAATGAAATAGGAAATGAACCAAAAGAACGTGGTAAGTTCTATTGGGAAAACAACAAATATAATGAGGCATTCCCTTGGCATGAAGAAACACAAAGTTTTTCATTAGGAAAATGTAGTTGCAATTTAGGAAGTCATTAAATTGTAATAAATAAAAAATCCGATTCTTAACAGAATCGGATTTTTTTATGCTTCATCTTCTTCGGCTATTTCATCAATAGCAGCTTTAAATTCTTCCCAATCAATTAACTCATCACCATCCTTATCATAACCTTCAATAAGTTTTGATGACACAAGGCCTCTGATAAATCCACTAATTTCTGCTTGTTTAAGAAGTTTTACAATTTCATTTTTATTTAATTTTCCATCTTGCTCGCTATCAAAAAAATTAAATGCTTCTTGTAGAGTATTAAAATGATTGGTTATTAAAATCTGAATTTTATTCAGAATTATTTCTTTTGTAGCCATATTATTATATTAAGTATTTATCAACTAAAATTACTAAATTTATAAGAAATTGTACGATTATTGTTGTCTTAATAATTAAAACAATGCTATGAAAAAATTCTTCTTACTTGCAATAGTTTGTACGTTATGTTTAAGTGCTAGTTGTGATAAAAATGACATTAATAGTTCTGAAACCGAAACTTGGTTTTTAGTAAATATTAGTGGTGGCTTTGCCGGAATTAATAACGATGTCGAAAAAGGCACAGTTATATGGACGTTTAATTTTCAAGATTCTACACTTAAAATTGATAATAATAATAATAATAATAATGCTGTTAGTGGATTTGATTCTGGAACGTATTCATACAGTATTTTAACTGTAAATGACAAAAATTATTTAGTTATTGAAGGCAATGAGTTTGGTGGCATGATTACTTCTGGAAACGAATTAATTATAGATCAGAATATGCAATCTAAAGGAAGTGGTTCAGATATGTTTGTATTTCGATTTATAAAATAAACTAGCTTCCAAAAGCAGTAACTACCAAGTTTCGAGAACCTCTAGAATACGATTTTTAATTAAATTTCTTTCTGAAAAAATTTCATCAAGTTTTTTGCTTCTTTTTCTTCGCAGCAGGAAACAAAACGTTATTAAGGATTAACCTGTACCCTGGTGAAGTTGCATGTAAATCAAGTTCTGTTTTTGGATCTCCTACTCTATGCGTATAATCTTCTGGGTCATGTCCTCCATAAAATGTAAAAAACCCTTTTCCTTTAATTCCATGAATATATTTGGCTTCACCATTGGTTTTGTTTTCACCCATAACTAATACATTCGACTTTATTTCATCTCTAGTATAGGCCGTGGTTTGCCCCATAAAACCCTTTACTAAAGCTGTATGATTTTGACATAACATGGTTGGAACTGGGTCCCATTTTGCAGAAAAGTCCATCAATGTAAAATAATCTGTTGTTTTAAATATTTTACGCTTTTGTGTCATATCTATTGAAGAAAACTCATAAACCATTGGGCTTTGTTCTAATGTAAAATCTTTAAATGCAAAGGTTCTGCTATAATCTATTTTATTTTGGTAGTTTGGGTCACTACCATCACCATCAAACATAGGCTCACAGATATCAATTCCTTCGGCAGCAAGGGCGATGTCAAAACTGTCTGTTGCACTGCACATTGCGAACATGAAGCCACCACCTATTACGTATTCTCTAATCTTTAAAGACACGTCTAATTTTTCGAGCGATACTTTATCATATCCCAAACGCATTGCCAAATTTTCTGCTTCTTTCTTTTCTTCAATATACCAAGCTGCTGTTCTATAGGCTCTATAAAATTTACCATATTGCCCGGTAAAATCTTCATGATGTAAGTGTAACCAATCAAATAAAAGTAAACCATCGTTTAAAACATCTTCGTCGTAAATTGTTTCGTACGGAATTTCGGCATAGGTTAAAACCATAGTCACAGCATCGTCCCAAGGCTGTTTCCCTTTAGGTGTATAAACAGCAATTTTGGGTGCTTTCTCTAAAACTACAGCCTCCATATTTTGACTTGGACTACTAATTTCTTCAAGAATACTTTCAGCTTTAGCATTAGAAATCACTTCAAATGAAACACCTCTTATTTGACATTCACGCTGAAGTTTTTCTGCATCAGGAACCAAAAAAGAACCACCACGATAATTGAGTAACCATTTTACTTTTAAATCTTTTTCTAGTATCCAATATGTAATCCCATACGCCTTTAAATGATTTTTCTGACCTTCGGCATCCATAGGAACAAGAATATAAGATGCAAAGATATTTGACGAGACAAATAGAAATATGATGAGGCATCTTTTTTTCATAATACGAAAGATACTTAAAAATTATACCTGATAAAATTGTTTAAGGAAATATTAGCTAAAAAACAAACAATGCATTTATTGATTCCCAGATAGTAAGCTTGCGATTTTTTTGGTATTATCAAACTGTTCTAAAATAATTTTAATAAAAACTGTAAGTGGAATTGCCATAATTAGTCCAGGAATACCCCAGATAAAACCCCAAAGCATTAGCATAACTAAAACTGTTATGATATTAATAGAAAACGATTTTCCCATAAATATTGGCTCTAATATAGCTCCAAATAAAACCTGAACTCCTGTAATAGATACAATAAAAAAGAATAATGTTGATGTAGGATCTAACTCTACAAAAGCAAAAATTGATAGTAAAATAACAGAAATAAAGGAACCAATCATTTGAACAAAATTAATTGTAAAGGCAAAAAGGGCCCAAAATATTGGAAAACTCACATCAAAAAATACACAAGCAAGTCCAGTGAAAACACCTGTGAGTAGGCTTACAAAGAATTTTACTTTAATAAAAGTCATCAAATCCTTTTCAATTTTCATAAAAGCCTTTACGGATGCATGCTTTTGCCTTAAAATAGTATTGTTTAATAATTTTTGCATGTTAATGGATTCAGCTAGCCATAAGACCACAAAAAATGACGTCATTAAAATCATGGTTAGAAATTTCCATAAATAATCTACTGTACTCCCTAAATTGTCTTTCATTAAAAAATTTGACAATACCTCATTATCCTCCATCAATTCTATACCAAAAGTATTTTCCAAATAAAACTTAACATCTATAAGTTTCTCTTCAGCCTTGACAAAAAAATCAGTATTAGTTGCCATTATCTGTTTACTAGATAGTTTCATTAGTTCTGTTCCTACTTTCAAACCACCCATGATTAATAAGATAACAATAATTATACTTAAAACCTTTGGTACTTTTCGTTTGTCTAACCAGCGCATAATTGGTAAAAATAATAATGCGATAAACATCGAAAATATTAAAGGAACAAAAATAAACGATAAGATTTTTAATAGGTAAAACACTATCGGAATTACTATAATAAGCAGCAATATGTTTGTAGTACGAGTTTGATTTAGCATGGAGCAATTTTCTATTTAACAAAGAAACTTCAAAGTTAATTGAAAACGACATTGGTACAATAAAAATAAAGTTAATTTATCCTAAAATGGCACATCATTATCTTCTTCTGGAGCACCAAATGCATCATTAGGAGTTGGAAAATTATCTGGTTTAAAGGTATCGTCGTTTGCGGCAGCATTCATTTTACTATGAAACTCATTTCCGAAAGGCGAATCGAAATCGTCAAGATTATCAAATTTACCTAAATTTCCTATAAATTTTAAACGAATGCTTTCTAATCCACCATTTCTATGTTTTGCAACAATAAATTCTGCTTGACCTTCTGTTGGTGAGCGTTCTTCATCATCCCATTCGTCTATTTTATAATATTCTGGTCTGTAAATAAAGCTCACAATATCAGCATCTTGCTCAATTGCTCCAGATTCACGTAAATCAGATAATAATGGTCTTTTACTTCCACCACGAGTTTCTACAGCACGCGATAACTGTGACAAAGCAATTACTGGAATTGCTAACTCTTTAGCTAATGCTTTAAGATTTCTAGAAATCATAGAAATTTCTTGTTCACGGTTTCCGCCATGGCTATTACCTCCAGTCATTAATTGTAAATAATCTATCATAATTAGTTTAATACCGTGTTGCGATGCTAAACGACGAGCTTTGGCTCGCAAATCGAAAATAGAAAGTGAAGGCGTATCATCTATAAATAAAGGTGCTTTTTCAAGTGCTTTTACTTTTACATTTAATTGTTCCCATTCGTGTTTTTCTAATTTTCCTGTTCTTAATTTTTCTGAAGACAATCCAGTTTCGCTAGAAATTAAACGTGTAATTAATTGTACAGATGCCATTTCTAAAGAGAAAAATGCTACAGGAATTTGATGATTTACAGCAATGTTTCTTGCCATAGATAATGTTAAGGCTGTTTTTCCCATACCAGGCCTAGCTGCAACTATAACTAAATCTGATGGTTGCCAACCAGAAGTTAATTTATCTAGTTTATCAAAACCAGAAGGAATACCACTCATGCCTTCTTTACTAGAAATTTCTTCAATTTTCTTTTTAGCTTGAATTACTAATTCTTGAGCCGTTTCACTAGATTTTTTAATATTTCCTTGAGTTACATCGTATAATTTAGATTCTGCTGCATCCAACAAATCAAAAACATCTTTTGTTTCGTCATAGGAATCTTCAATAATTTCACTCGAAATTTTTATTAAACTACGTTGAATAAATTTTTGTAAAATAATACGTGCATGAAACTCTATATGTGCCGAAGATGATACTTTTTGAGTTAGTGAAATAAGATAAAAATCGCCACCTGCAATATCTAGTGTTGAATTTTTCTTTAACTGTGTTGATACTGTTAATAAATCTATTGGTTCACTATTTTGAAATAATTCGAAAATAGCTTGAAAAATAACTTGATGTGCTTTTTTGTAAAATGCATCAGGTGATAAAATATCTATTACCTCATCGACACCCTTTTTATCAATCATCATCGCCCCAATTACAACTTCTTCTAAATCAATTGCTTGAGGTGGTATTTTTCCTTTTTCAAGGTTAATAATTGTGCTCTTATCGACTCGATATCCTTGTAATTGGTTAGGTTGTTTCATATTAGCGAAAGTAATTAAATTGCGTTGACTATTAAGTTATGAGACATATTGATTGTTCACGATGAGTTAACAATTTAACTGTTAATAAATCAGAAATATTGTTGATAAGCATAAAAAAATCTAAAGCAGTTAACTTTAGATTTCAATATGATTTGATTTTAAACAGTTTAGTCTTTAAACACACCTATTTTGGAGTATTTATCCATACGTAGATTTACTAATTCTTTTGGTGATAAGTTTTTAAGCTTATTATAAGATTTAGAAATTGTATCACTAACAGTTTTAAATGTTGTTTCGCGGTCATTATGTGCACCACCAAGAGGCTCTTTGATAATACCATCTACAACTTTAAGCTTCTTAGCATCTGTTGCCGTTAATTTTAAAGCTTCTGCAGCAATTTCTTTCTGTTCCCAGCTACGCCATAAAATAGACGAACAATTTTCTGGAGAAATAACAGAATACCAAGAATTTTCTAACATTAATACAGTATCACCTACACCAATACCTAATGCTCCACCAGAAGCTCCTTCACCAATAATAATGGTGATAATTGGTGTTTTTAAGCGTGTCATTTCAAGAATATTTCTAGCTATGGCTTCTCCTTGTCCGCGTTCTTCTGCTTCCAAACCTGGATAAGCACCTGGCGTATCAATCAATGTCACAACTGGAATACCAAATTTTTCAGCAGATTTCATTAAGCGTAGTGCTTTTCGATAACCTTCAGGGTTTGCCATACCGAAATTTCTATATTGTCTGGTTTTAGTATTATAGCCCTTTTGTTGGCCAATAAACATATAGGTTTGATTTCCTATTTTCCCTAAACCACCAATCATGGCTTTATCATCTTTAAAAGTTCGATCGCCATGAAGTTCGAAAAATGAATTACCACAAATTGCATTTATATAATCTAAAGTATATGGTCTATTTGGATGGCGAGACAGTTGTACCCGTTGCCATGCTGTAAGGTTTTTATAAATTTCTTTTCTAGTTTCTTCTAACTTCTTTTCAATTTGTTGACAAGTCTCTGTTACATCTACATCACTTTCATCACCAATAATTTGACATTTCTCTAATTGGTCTTCAAGTTCTTTTATGGGAAGTTCAAATTCTAAATATTCCATAGAGATTTGTTGTTTTTTTTAGTTGTGGTTAGCCTACAAATATAAAAACTTTCGCTTTCAAACAATGTAGATTACTTTCTTTTTAACTTTCTTGAGTTTTTAAAAATTCCGTTTAATATAACCGCGGTAATAATTATAGCTGCTCCGAAATAAAAGGGAAAGCTCATTTTTTCTTTTTCTGGAATTATTAAAATTGCTAATATGATTCCATAGATAGGCTCCAAATTGAAAGTCAAGACAACCGTATACGGACTAATATGACGCATTACTTTTACAGCGGCTATAAAGGCGTAAGCAGTACAAACAGACCCAAGAATAAAAAGATATATCATATCCATTCTGGTAACGACAAATACTTCTTTCTCAAAATCAATACCTATTATAAACATAAAAATACTTATAAAAACAACACCACTAATAAACTCATAAAAGGAAATTGTAGTTGCGGAATGTTGCTCTAAAAACTTGCCATTTAGAACCGCAAACATAGAAGCAAAAAATGCTGAAAAAATACCTAAAACAATACCTGTAAGATATTTTATTTCGCTTTGGGTTATAATTAATACACCAATAACTACTATGAGCCCTAATAAAATTTCTTGCCAAATAATTTTTCTTTTATAAATTAACGGCTCCAAAAATGATGCAAAAAAAGCCCCTGTAGAAAACATTGTTAATGCTATTGAAACATTAGATGCATCGATAGACCCAAAAAAAGTAATCCAATGCAATGCAATGATAACGCCAGCAAAACTCAACTTAATCAACTTTTTTGGTGTGATCTTTATTTTAGTTTTTGAAAATATGATATAAATAAAAATGATAATTGTTGCTATTATCATTCTAATCCAAACTAAAGGAATTGCTTTAATTGTAATTAACTCTCCTAAAATACCAGTGAAACCAGCAATAAATACTAAAAAATGAAGATGTAAATGATTTTTTAGTTTAACGTTTGGCATTGTATAATAAGTAAGCAGCTAAAGTACCAAAAATGATATTAGGAAACCAAACCGCTATTAATGGTGGAAAATCTGATTGGGCTGCCATAACTCCAAATATTTTATCAAAAAACACAAATACCATCGCGATACAAATACCAAAAGCCAAGTTAACTCCCATTCCACCGCGGCGTTTAATTGACGAAACTGCCACAGCTATAATTGTTAATATAAACACTGAAACTGGCAAACTCCATTTACGGTATTTTACCAATAGATACCTACCAATATTAGAAGAACCTTTCTTCTCCTCCTTTTTGATAAAATCCGTGAGCTCACTATATGACAAGGTTTCGGCTATATATACTACCGGTGTTAAATCTACAAGATCGAAAGAAAAAAGAGTGTCTTTTCTTCTAACATTTTCAATGGTATCATTAATTTTACCTACCCTTCTTTTAACGTAGTCTATTAATCTATATGTAGAATCCTTATCTATATACCTGATATTCTTCGCGCTAATTTTATAAGTCATTTCATTACCTTCAAAATGCTCTAAAGTAAAATCTTGACCTTGTTTTCTTTTAGTATTAAAACTACTTACGTAAATAAAATCATTATCATTTATTTGTCGATAAACATTCCGGTCTTGAACAGCTTTCTTACCGCTTTTAAAATATTTGTATTCAAACTCATTAAATCCTTTACTAGCTTTAGGCGCAAAATACATTCCTAATAATAATGCAAGAAATGCTATCACCGACGCACCAATCATATATGGTCTTAAAAACCTTGAAAATGAAACACCTGAACTTAAAAAAGCAATAACTTCTGTATTATTTGCCAGTTTTGATGTAAACCAAATAACAGACAAGAATAAAAATAATGGAAATAAAAGATGAGCAAAATAAATTGTAAAATCTGCATAATACACTAGAACCTCATCTAGAGGTGCTTCTTTTTCTAATATTTTACCAATTTTTTCAGCAAGACTTACTGTTATTGCAATGGGCACAAACAGTAACAACATCATAAAAAATGTGAATATATAGCGTTTTAATATGTACCAATCTAATATCTTCATTTAGCTATAAGCGCTTGTCCATTTGTATAACCATCTTATCTTTCCAAGTTTTAAAATCTCCAGCTAATATATGTTTTCTCGCCTCACGAACCAACCAAAGGTAAAATCCTAAATTATGAATAGTAGCGATTTGTTTTCCTAATAATTCGTTAACTGTAAACAAGTGTTTAAGGTAAGCTTTGCTATATTCGGTATCTACAAATGTAATATTCATATCATCTATTGCAGAAAAATCATCTTCCCACTTTTTGTTTTTAATATTGATAGTACCATGTGCAGTAAACAGCATACCATTTCTGGCATTACGTGTTGGCATAACACAATCAAACATATCAATACCTAACGCTATATTCTCAAGAATATTGATTGGTGTACCAACTCCCATTAAATAGCGTGGTTTATCTTCAGGCAAAATATTACAAACAACTTCGGTCATTTCATACATTTCTTCTGCCGGTTCACCAACAGATAGTCCACCAATAGCATTTCCTTGGGCTCCTGCATTTGCTATATATTCGGCAGATTGCTCTCGCAAGTCTTTATAGGTACTACCCTGAACAATCGGGAAAAATGTTTGAGAATAATCATATTTAAAGGGCAATTTTTCAAGATGATTCATGCATCTATCCAACCAACGATGTGTCATATGCATAGACCGTTTTGCGTAATGATAATCGCAAGGGTAAGGTGTACACTCATCAAACGCCATAATAATATCTGCGCCAATACTACGCTGAATTTCCATGACATTTTCTGGTGTAAAAACATGATAACTCCCGTCTATATGCGATTTAAACTTTACACCTTCTTCTTTAATTTTTCTATTTGCCGAAAGAGAATATACTTGATAGCCACCAGAATCAGTTAATATATTTCGATCCCAATTCATAAACTTATGTAAACCACCTGCTTGTTCTAAAATTTTAGTTTTTGGTCTTAAATAAAGATGATATGTGTTACCTAGAATAATATCTGGATTAATATCATTTTTTAGTTCCCGTTGATGAACTCCTTTAACAGATGCCACAGTACCAACAGGCATGAAAATTGGTGTTTCAATAATACCATGGTCTGTCGTAATAATTCCAGCTCTAGCTTTTGACTGCTGGTCTTTTCCTTTTAATTCAAACTTCATATAGAAAAAATAGTGAATTAGCAAAGATAAATAACTCGATAACGATAACAATTTTATTTACAAAAATAAACTTATTAACAGTCTTTAAACCTCGTCGAAAATAGCTTCATATTACTTTGTCAAACTATCTTAAACACCTATTTTTGAGGCTTAATTTTAACAAATCGTTAAGCATGGCAAACATTGAAAAATTAGAAGCTTTAACAACTCAAACTCGAAGAGATATTATCCGCATGGTACATAAAGTAAATTCTGGACACCCAGGAGGTTCTTTAGGTTGCACCGAATTTCTTATTGCACTTTACAATGACATTATGGATAGGAAAGAAGGGTTTGATATGGATGGTATAGGAGAAGATCTTTTTTTTCTATCAAATGGTCATATTTCACCTGTGTTTTATAGTGTTCTTGCAAGAGCTGGTTATTTTCCCGTTGAAGAATTAAATACATTTAGATTGATTAATTCACGATTACAAGGTCATCCAACAACACATGAAGGATTACCTGGTGTTAGAATAGCTTCTGGGTCACTAGGCCAAGGGATGTCTGTTGCACTCGGAGCTGCTGAAGCAAAAAAACTGAATAACGATAATAATCTTATTTATAGCTTACATGGTGATGGCGAATTACAAGAAGGTCAAAACTGGGAAGCAATTATGTATGCATCGGCTAAAAAAATTGATAACCTTATTGCCACTATAGATTTAAATGGGAAACAAATTGACGGAGCAACAGATGATGTTTTGCCAATGGGAAGTATTAAAGCCAAATTTGAAGCCTTTGGTTGGATTGTTCTTGAAATAGAAGAAGGAAATAATATAGAAGCTATTTTAAAAGGAATGACAGAAGCTAAAAGTAAGTCCGGAAACGGAAAACCAGTTTGTGTATTATTAAAAACCATTATGGGTCATGGTGTAGATTTTATGATGCACACACATGCTTGGCACGGCAAAGCTCCAAATGATGAGCAATTAGCAATAGGATTAGAACAAAACCCAGAAACTTTAGGAGATTACTAACCATCAAATTAGAAAAATGAAAACTTATACTTATACAGAAAAGAAAGATACAAGAAGTGGTTTTGGTGCAGGAATGACTGAACTCGGAAGAACAAACCCTAATGTAGTTGCACTTTGTGCCGACCTAATTGGATCTCTTAAAATTCAAACATTTATTGATGAAAATCCAGAGCGATTTTTTCAAGTTGGGATTGCCGAAGCTAATATGATGGGAATAGCTGCTGGTTTAACCATTGGTGGAAAAATACCATTTACAGGAACCTTTGCCAATTTTTCAACTGGTAGAGTTTATGATCAAATTCGCCAATCTATAGCATATTCAGATAAGAATGTAAAAATTTGTGCTTCTCATGCAGGATTAACACTTGGTGAAGATGGTGCTACACATCAAATTCTTGAAGATATCGGGCTCATGAAAATGCTCCCTGGAATGATCGTTATAAATCCTTGTGATTATAACCAAACAAAAGCTGCAACTATTGCAATTGCAGATCATAAAGGCCCTGTATATTTGCGTTTTGGCAGACCAGCAGTACCAGTATTTACACCTGCAGATCAGAAATTTGAAATTGGAAAAGCCATAAAATTTACCGAAGGAACAGATATTACAATAGTAGCTACTGGACATTTAGTATGGGAAGCGTTGGAAGCATCAAAAGCTTTAAATGAAAAAGGAATATCTGCTGAAGTAATAAATATTCATACTATAAAACCACTAGACAATAAAGCCATTTTAGATTCAGTTTCTAAAACTGGTTGTGTTGTTACTGCCGAAGAGCACAACTATCTTGGTGGTTTAGGCGAAAGTGTATCTAGAGTTTTAGCTACACATAGGCCAACACCACAAGAATTTGTTGCAACCAACGATACTTTTGGTGAGTCTGGTACACCAGCACAACTTATGGAAAAGTATGGTTTAAACAGTGAAGCTATTGTAAGAGCATCTGAAAAAGTTATAAAAAGAAAATAATTATTGAATTAACCCGTTTAATAATTCAATCTCAAAAAACGATAAAATTATGAAACGGTTAATTTTAGCTCCCTTATTTATTTTAGCTTTTGCTATAACCTCGTATTCTCAAACCGAAGGTGGTTTAGGATTTATCGGTGGTTTAAATTACAATAGCAATGGTAATTACTACGAATCAATAGATGCAAACGCACAAAACCCAGATAAAAATGTTGGTTATCATTTAGGCATTTTTTACAAAATTGGACATCTCGTTTATGTAAAACCAGAACTACTTTTTACAAGTACTAAAAGTGGCTATGATGATGGTGATTTTAAAATGCAAAAAATAGATGCTCCTGTTTTAGTAGGTATAAAAATTATTGGGCCTTTAAGTGTTTTTGCAGGACCTTCTTTTCAATATATCTTAGATAGTGATTTTGATGGAGATTCTATAGACAAAATAGAAAACGATTTTTCTGTTGGTTTAAACTTTGGTATTGGTTTAAATATTAATAAAATTGGTATAGATTTAAAATATGAAAGAGGCTTTAGTAAAAACGAAGCTGCCTTTATAGGAAACAATTTAGGAGAAGAAACATTGAGCAGGTTAGATACCAGACCAGAACAACTTATCTTAAGTCTCTCCATATTACTATAAAAAAAAGCCGCTTTTAATAAAAGTGGCTTTTTTTTTATTCTTGATTAGACTCTGTTTCGGTGTCATCTAAATAATTCGGTATCCCATTAGCACCAATATCATTTGTAGGGTCTCCATCTTCATTAAGGTCTTCAAACAAAGTAGGGACACCATCATTATCATCATCAATATCAACATAATCTAAAAGGTTATCATCGTCTGTATCATCGTCAATGGTATCAGAGATTTCTTCAATATCAATAGTGAATTCCCCATCACCATTTAAATCTTCTAAATAAGAAGGCACTCCATCTAAATCATGATCATTTTCCGAAGTATCAAACAATTCGAATTTAAATATTAAAGGTGAATACGATGGAATTGAGCCTTGAGGCACAGAATAATAACATAAGCCAGATGGTAAATACATAACACCTAACCCATAATCCATATATTCTACTGTACCATCACCATTTTCAACAAAAGATTCCGCAACATTAAAAAGCGGAAAAACTTTTCTCCAACCAGGTATTACTTGGGTTAAATCTAAATCTATTGAATTTACAGTACTGTCAAAAACATCATCGTTTAATAAACTACCATTATAATTAACGCGAACATCATCGGCAAAAGTAGGAGAGCTGGCTCCACCTCCTTGATTAAGTCTTAAGATATAGTACTCATAATTTGTTTCAGCAAAAATTGTTGTATGTGTTTCTATGGCATCAATTAAAAGTGTATTATTGTCTGGTTCTGGTAACACACCATCTTCAGGTAATTCTGAAATAATTAGGTCTAATAAACTTGGATTCGCGTTAGACACAAAATCACTAGAATTATAATAATGAGATTGTAAATAATCGGTTAGAGAAGCTTTATCTGCAGCTTGTTGTTCTGTTCTATCGCGTTCTTCAACTACTGGAATATCATTGCCATCATCATCATCATTACAAGCTAAAAAGACACTTGTTAAACATAAAATTACTAATGTAACTTTTCCTAATTTCATATTGCTTATTTTTGAGGTCGCAAGATACAATTTAAATATAGTTTTGCACAACAACATTAACGTAGTTTTTAGAATAATTGTATGCGCATAGACAAGTTTTTATGGTGTGTTAGATATTACAAAACAAGAAGTTTGGCTACTACAGCTTGTAAAAAAGGACAAGTTAGAATTAATGACGATACTGTAAAACCTAGTAGAGAGGTTTATATTGGTGATGAGATTGGTGTTCGGAAAAATCAAATAAATTACAGACTTAAAGTAAACGATATTCCTGAGAGTAGAATGTCTGCCAAATTAGTAGATATTTACAGAGTAGATACAACACCCAAAGAGGCATTTGTTGTCCAAGACCAATTAAGGTATTCGAAAGATTATTATCGTAAAAAAGGAATTGGAAGACCTACTAAAAAAGACAGAAGGGATATTGAAGATTATCGAGATGAAAATAACAAATAAAAATTGAGATTCTAAATTTTCTCTTTTATATTAGATAAATATACTTAAACCATGAAGACTATAAAAAGTGTTATTCTAAATCATCAAGAAATTAATCATAAAATTAAGCGAATAGCGTATCAGATTTATGAAAATAATGTTGATGAAACAGATATTGTCTTGGCTGGTATCGAAAGTAATGGCTATATCTTAGCAAAAAAACTTAAGTCTGTATTAAGTAAAATTTCGGATATTAAACCGACTCTTTGTAAAGTTGTTATTGATAAAAAAAATCCTAGGAACACCATAAGTACGTCAATAAATTCGAGTGACTATACAAATAAATCTGTTGTTTTAATAGATGATGTTTTAGATTCTGGGACGACCTTAATATATGGGGTAAAGCATTTTCTAGATGTTCCGCTAAAGCAATTTAAAACGGCTGTTCTTGTTAATAGAAATCATAAGAAATATCCAGTAAAAGCAGATTTTAAGGGCATTTCTTTGTCTACGTCTTTACATGAACATATTCATGTTATATTGGACGGAAATACATTTGAAGCTATTTTAGAATAGTTTTAAAATAATATCTTCAACAATTTCTTTCTTCTTTTTACCATCTGTTGTTAATATTATTCTTGCCTGATTATAAAAATAAGATCGCTCGAATAAATGCTTTCCAATAAATTCTGTTAAGTCCTCTTTAGTTTTTAAATGCGCAACCAAAGGCCTACTCTCTTTATTAATTTCAAGTTTATTAACAAGCTTTTCTAAAGACGCTTTTAAGTAAATGGATGTGGCATTCTCAGTTTGAAGAATACCCTCCATATTATTAGCGTAACAAGGTGTTCCTCCTCCTAGAGAAAGCACCACATTATTATATTGACTTAATAAGTCTTTTAAATATCGGGTTTCTAACTTCCTAAAATAAATTTCGCCTTTTTGTTTAAAAATTTCGGAAACCGTTAGGGCTTCTTTTTCCATGATAAAATCATCTAAATCAATAAATTCATAATTCAGATTTTTGGCCAAAATCTTACCAATTGTTGACTTTCCAGAAGCCATATATCCTAATAAAACAATTACCATTATTTATGCAAAAATTTAATTACTAAAACTTTCAAATTGTTTAACAAAAAAACAACAATTTATCCAATAAAAACATTTGTAATATAAATTAATCGTTTTATATTTGCAGCCTCGTTAGAGAAAATTATTGACCTGGTAGCTCAGTTGGTAGAGCATCTCCCTTTTAAGGAGAGGGTCCTGGGTTCGAGCCCCAGCCAGGTCACTAAAAAAAGTTAAGCTCTATCGCTTAACTTTTTTTATTTTTAATGAATCCTAAATAAAATTTGCGCACGTGGCGGAATTGGTAGACGCGCTAGCTTGAGGGGCTAGTGACCATTAGGTCGTGGAAGTTCGAGTCTTCTCGTGCGCACAAAATACATAGACAATTTAATTTATTAAATTGTCTATTGTCTCTCGAACTTTAGCACTGTTCCAATTAGCCGCTCCAGATTTATTTATTATAATGTTTCCTTCTTTATCAATTAATAAAGTTCTAGGAATGCTTCTACTTTTCAACATCTCAGGTGTATCATTTATAGGCTGATTTATTTCAAAATTATAATCATGTTTTTTAAGAAAACGTTTAATGGTTTCTGTATTTTCTTCACTAACTATTAAAAATTTAATATCATTTTTATAATCATTATAAAGTTCTTGAATTGAAGGCATTTCTGCAATACATGGAGGACACCAAGTTGCCCATAGATTCACAAAAACAACTTCCCCTTTATATTCGTTTAAATTAATAGTGTTATTGTTTAAGTTTTTTAGCGTCCAATTATAATTAGCTAAAACTTTACTCTCATCTTTATTAAAAACAGAAGGACTAAACAATGCTAGTCCTTTATGGATAAATATTTGAATTGGTTGCCTAGTTTGCGGAATTATAAGTAATGTAATAACAATCAAAAATATTATATTATTACGATGTGATTTTGTGAATTTCATATTTAATAAAAAAGCATAGTTTCAGTCGAAACTATGCTCTAAATCTAACAATAATAAATCTAATTAATTCTATTCGTATAGATTATCTTGTAACGTTTCCTGCTGGCAAAGACCCTAAATTTTGATCCATCACATAGGTAACATGATCTGTTGCATTACTCGGAATTGCACCTACTAACGGCTTTAAAGCAAATGGCATTGGACTGTTATCTGGATACGGTTCTACAGATATTACAGCTGTTGCTCCAGCTAAATCTGTTGGAAATGTTAAACCGCTAGGTGCATTTAATAAAAAATCTTCTCCTGGGAAAAACCCATCTGCCCCATTTGGCATACCCAAAGGCATCGAATCACTAAAATCATCAAACTCATCTGTTGCATTTACATTAGTAAACTTTCCTGTTGTTACTGGGGTTCCGCTTATTACCGCCCAACCTTCATATTTCCAGCCATCTGACAATTCTGGTAATGTTAAACCTGTTAATGGTGGAGGCATACTATTTGGTAAATCTAAAAACCAAATACCACTATTTTCATTAGAAGACATACCATTTGTTGGAGTTGCTAAAATATATTTTCCAACAGCATTAGAAAAATCTCCAACTGGTATTGTACTTACACTAGCATTTGTACCAGAAAAATCTCCTGCCAATATTTTTGTTGCAGAAGGCAAAGGATCTGAATCTATTGTAGGTTCAATTGATAATACAAATTTTGTTGCACTTTCCAACTGCTCTGTATCTACCGAAAATGACTGTGGAAAAGTTACACTAGTAAAAATTCCTGTCGAAATAGGAGAACCTCCAACGATTATCCAACCTTCATACACAAAATCAGCCCCAAGAGATTCAAGTCCGCTAAGGTTAAGTGTTAAATCTGAATTTGCAGGACCGTTATCATCGTCACTACTACAAGAGGTTGTCGAAATTAATATTGCTAATACAGCAAAAAACATTTTTTTAATCATCGCTTTAATTTTTTTTAAATTATTACTTCAAAAATATTAATTGCGAATAGCTTTAAATGTTAGCTGTCTAACATTAACCAGCTTTTTTTAAAATGCGAATTTCTCTTCTTCTAAAATCGATGTAATTTTCTTCTCTTAATTCATTTAGAAGAATATTAAGTGTTGGACGAGATGTTCCAATAAGTGAAGCTATATCCTTTTGTGTGTATGGATGTTTTATAACATGGTCTCCAGTTTTAGGGCAATCATAGCCATATTCACCACATAACTCATCTAAAAATTCTTTTAGTCTAGTTTTAGTGTCTTTAAATAATAATAATTGAAGACGTCTTTCAAGTTTTTTAAATTTGAAACCTATAAACTTATATACTTTGAAACTAAAGGTTTGATTATCTCGCATAAGCTCGTACATAGTTTGTACACCTATTGGACAAATACTTGTATTATTATCTAACGATTGAGCAAATTCATCACGAGTAATTTCTCCGAGAATTGCTTTCTCGCCAAATAATTCGCCACGCGTTAAAATAGCTTTAACAATCTCTTCGCCATCTTCGCCATCTTCGCCATAATAACCAATTTTGACTTTTCCTTTTTCAATTAAATAGATTTTATTGGCCGAGTCGTCTTCAAAATAAATATAATCTTGCTTTTTATAAGCATCAAAATCATGACCCTTTTTATAAGCCTTAAATTTATGAGGACATAGTACGTTGAAAAGGTTGACATCATCAAAAAACCAAACTGAATTCATTATAATTATTATTGTTAGTTAATTTACTGTCGGATTGTGATACATAAACTTACATTTTATCAATAAAAAAAGTCTTTCAAAATTCAGAAAGACTTATATATTATTTAAAATAAAATTTATTTATTCTTCTTCGTCACTGCTATTATCATCTAAATCTAACATGTTATTTTTTTGCAACGCATTATACCATTGAATTATTTTTTTAATATCACTGGCATAAACTCTATCTTCATCATAGTCGGGTAGAATATCAAAGAAATATTCTTCTAACGTGTCTTTACTATCTTTATGGCTTATACTTGTTTGTTGACCACCTTCTTTTTCTTTAATTTTTAAAAACACATTTTTTAAAGGTACTTCTGCCGTTAAAGTATAGATAGAAATTTCACTCAATAAACTCACATTATGACTTACACTTACAGATAAGCGTTTATTATCTATAAGTGACTCCGCAATAAAACCGCCACGTGTTTGTGTTATAAGTTTAAATAATCCTGGTTTTCCTGTAATTGATAATATTTTATCTAATGCCATTAGGTGTTTTTAAGAGCGCAAATATTAAATGTTTAATAGTGGTATGCAAATTTTAACGTTTCTTTTTTATGTTTGGAAAACGCATTCTATAATCTACGTTAATTTTACCTTTAGAAATATTAGATAGCTTCCCTTTAATTAATCTTTTCTTTAAGCTAGATAGTTTGTCGGTAAATAAAATACCTTCTATATGATCATATTCGTGTTGTATTACACGAGCTATAAGTCCATCAAAAATCTCTTCATGCTTTTCAAAATTCTCATCATAAAATTCAATAGTAATTTTCGGCCTCCTAAAAACATCTTCTCTTACATCTGGAATGCTCAAGCAGCCTTCGTTAAAAGGCCATTCGACTCCTTCTTCTTTTAAAATTTTCGCATTAATAAACGTTTGTTTAAAACCTTTGAGAGCAGCTTGTTCTTCTTCGTTAAGATTTTTATCTTCTGCAAATGGACTCGTATCAACTAGAAATAAACGTATAGGCAAGCCAATTTGTGGTGCAGCAAGACCAACACCAAAAGCACCATACATAGTTTCGTACATATTGGACAGAAGTTCGTCCAAATTTGCGTAATCTCTAGCTAGATCTTTGCATTGTTTTTTTAAAACTGGATCTCCAATTGCTACAATAGGTAAAATCATTATTTTGATTTATAATTGATTACAAAAATACAATACTTATCATTTAATGCCATTAGTAATGGCATAAAAAACTTTGTTCTAAATAAAAATTTTTGAATTTAATTTCTATTTTGAATATAAATAATTCTGTAAAATTAGAGTCGCGCTTACCTCATCTATTAAAGCTTTATTCCGTCTTTGCTTTTTAGACAAGCCACTATCAATTAATGATTGAAAAGCCATTTTAGATGTAAAACGCTCATCTATTCTAACGATGGGTATACTAGGAATTGATTTTTTTAATTTAATAATAAAAGCTTTAATATAGACTTCACTTTCAGATTCCGTATTATCTAATTGTTTGGGTTTACCAATTACAAATAACTCAACTTCTTCTTTACTTATGTATTCTTTTAAAAATATAAAAATGTCTTTAGTTAATACAGTAGTCAATCCTGATGCGATAAGCTGCAGCTCATCTGTCACAGCAATACCCGTTCTTTTTGTTCCGAAGTCTAAAGCTAATATTCGTGCCATCTATATTTTGTAAAAATAGCCTTAATAGTTAATAAAAAAAACTCTCCTTAAGAATTTAAGGAGAGCAAGTAAATGAAAAACTAATCAATTAATTTAAAAAAATCAATCTATTTACCACCCAAAATCATTTACACCATTTAAGACACAGGCATTTTTATAAAGTCACATAAATAAAAATGATTAGAATAATTAATGTGAATTTTAAAATCCTAGCTATTATATTTGTAAAAACTTAAATACACTAATGACAGAATTACAGAGCATCATAGAAGGAGCTTGGGATAATAGGGCTTTATTAAAAGAAAAAACAACAATAAATACTATTAGAGAAGTTATTAATTTATTAGATAATGGAACATTAAGAGTAGCAGAACCTATAAATGAAGGTTGGCAAGTTAATGAATGGGTAAAAAAAGCAGTTGTATTATATTTTCCAATTCAGAAAATGAAAACTTTTGAAGTTGGTATTTTTGAGTATCATGATAAAATTCCTTTAAAAACTGGTTATGCTGAAAAAGGCATTCGCGTTGTACCACATGCAGTAGCAAGGCATGGTGCTTATATTTCGGCTGGAACAATATTAATGCCTAGTTATGTCAACATTGGTGCATACGTAGACGAAGGTACCATGGTAGATACATGGGCAACCGTTGGCAGCTGTGCACAAATTGGTAAAAATGTTCACTTATCTGGTGGTGTTGGGATTGGTGGTGTTTTAGAACCTTTACAAGCAGCTCCTGTAATTATTGAAGATAATGCCTTTATTGGATCTCGTTGTATTGTAGTAGAAGGTGTACATGTTGAAAAAGAAGCTGTGTTAGGTGCTGGTGTTGTTTTAACAATGAGTACAAAAATTATTGATGTAACTGGAAATGAACCGGTTGAATATAAAGGCCGAGTTCCGGCAGGTTCTGTTGTAATCCCTGGAAGTTATGCTAAAGAATTTGCTTCTGGAACATATAACGTACCTTGTGCGTTAATCATAGGAAAACGCAAAGAAAGCACCAACAAGAAAACATCGCTTAACGATGCATTAAGAGAATATGACGTAGCTGTTTAATGCTATAAAACAACATATGAAAATACAAGTCATTGAAAATATTAAGAATCATATAGGTCTATATTTTAATTCTCCTATTCGACATGGTGAAAATATGGATTTTGTATTTATTCATATAAACAAAACTGGAGGAACAAGTGTTATTAGTATCATAGGAAAATCTTTCAGAAAACACCTTACAGTAAAAGATGTCATTAAATATGTTGGTCAAAAAAAATGGGATAATGTTTACAAATTCGCTGTAATTCGTAATCCTTGGGATAGAGTTGTTTCTCAATATAAATTTAGAACGAAAACCAATAAATCTAACATGGAGGAAAATCCTATAAGTTTTAAAGAATGGGTAACGAAGGTTTTTAAAGAAAATGACCCGTATTATTTTGGAAAAAGACCACAAATGTATATTCCGCAAGTTGATTGGTTAAAAAATAAAGATGGCAAAATCGATATTGATAAAATTATTCGGTTTGAAAATTTAAATCAAGAATTTAAAATAGTAGCTGATCATTTAGGAATTAACAATACACTACCACATCTTAACGCAACTAAAAAAGCAAATTATCATGATTTTTATGATGAAGAAACAAAAGACATAGTTTCCAATTGGTTTCGTGAAGATATTGAAACTTTTAATTATAATTTTTAATGTAATTAATGTATAAATTTTTAATTTACATATCATATAGTTATGCATTACCAATAGGAACCCCTTTAGAGAAAGAAATTCTTAAAAGAGGTTATCAGGTAAAATGGTTTAGTGACCACGAAGACGGTAAACTAGCAATTCGTTCAAAACTTAATTATTTAGAAAAAATACAAGACGTTGTAAATTATAATCCTGATATAATCTTATCTGCTTCAGATATTGTTCCAGATTTTATCAATGCCTTAAAGGTTATAATATTTCATGGTTTTCTTACTTATAAAAGACCAAATAAAAACTATAAAGAAGCACATTTCAACATTCGTGGATTTTTCGACCTATATTGCTCACAAGGGCCTAGCACAACAATTCCATTTAGCGAACTAGCCCAAGAGAAAAAAACTTTTGAAGTTATTGAAACCGGATGGTCTAAAGTAGATCCATTATTCCCTTTAGAACTAAAGCCAATAAGTCAAGTTCCTGTTATTTTTATTGCCTCTACTTTCACTGAAAGGTTAAGTTTGGCACATAATAATACTGTTTTTGAAGAAATAAAAAAACTTTCTAAAACAGGGAAGTTTAATTTTATGATGGTATTACATCCAAAAATTCCAACAGAAATTGTAAATAAATGGAAATCTTTAAATGGTAAACATTTTGAGTTTTTTAATACCACAGATTTAATTCCGTTATTTAAAAAAGCAGACATTATGTTTGCTGATACAACATCTGCTATACAAGAATTTTTACTTCAAATAAAACCAGTAGTTACTTTTAATCATACTATAGAACATGATTATTTAATTAATATTAAAGATTCAGAACTAATTGAAACTGCATTTGATAAAGCTTTAACCCATCCTAATTATTTGCTAAAAAATATTGAAAATTTTGTATCTCAATTACACCCATATTCTGATGGAAAATCAAGCAAAAGAGTTATTGATGCTACCATAACATTTTTAAATAAGGATAAAAAATATTTGAAAAGTAAGCCTCTAAACCTCATCAGAAAATATAAAATGCGTAAGCAATTAAACTATTTCACTTTAAAAAGCTTCAATAAACCTTATACTTTTAATAAACCTAAATAAGATTTATTTTATGATTAAACTTTCTGGTGTATTAATAACTTATAATGAAGAAGAACATTTAGAAAAGTGTTTGATGTCATTAATTGATATTGTTGATGAAATACTTGTGATAGATTCCTTCTCTACCGATAATACGCAACAAATTTGTGAGAAATTTAATGTACGCTTTGTACAACATGAATTTTTAGGATATTTAGAACAAAAAAATTACGCGCTTTCTCTCGCAACTCACGACTACATCTTATCATTGGATGGAGATGAGGCATTATCAGAACCATTAAAAAAATCAATTTTAGAAGTAAAAAGAAACTGGAACTTTGATGGATATTTTTGCAATAGAATGAATAATTATTGCGGTCAGTGGATTAAACATTCAGATTGGTACCCAGACAGAAAGTTGCGATTGTTTAAAAAAGGAAGTGGCGAATGGAAAGGCATAAACCCTCATGATAGCTATACATTAAAAGTTGGCAAAACCAAAGGCCATATTAATGGTGATTTATTACATTGGATTTATAAAGATTACAAAGAGCATAATTTGAAAATTGATACTTTCTCAACAATAGCGGCCGAATCTTATTATAAACTTGGGAAAAAATCTTCGATTTTAAAAATTATTTATAGACCAATTTGGGCTTTTTTTAAAGCTTACTTTTTGCGTTTAGGTTTTCTAGATGGACTGAATGGCTTTATTATTTGTGTCCAAACTTACAACGTAACATTTTTAAAATATATAAAACTATATCAGCTTTGGAATAAAAAATAGAACCCTTTCTATTTCCAAAATCTAAAAGTTTTTTTTAATCTGTTTTTTCGTTCGATATTGCTTCTAAACTCATCAACCGATTGCGTCATCGCTTCATAAACTTTCAAGTATTCTTCTCCAGACACCTTTGCATATTCATCACTCATTACCTCAATCATGTTTTTAAATTTCGACAACCTTGCGAAATTTTTCATTCTTGCATCAAAATTCATGGGCTCAAATTTCATTCTATTTAAATCAACCAAATAAAACTCGTAACCATCTCCAACTTTCTTGATTAAAGTATTTCCTGGAGAATGATCCAAAAAATTAATTCCTTTTTCATGCAAGCCATAAGTAAAACGTGTGAAAGATCTTATTATAGTATCGTAGTCAGGGTAGTTAAAATCATACAATAACTCTCTATATGTTAAATCGCACTCTAAATGCTCACTCGCATAAAAACTTTTTTTAAACAACAGCAAGGATGGAAACTCATAATATGCAATTGGTTGCGGTGTTCCAATACCTAGTCCATGCAATTTTGTGGCAAACTCAAAAGATCGTTGTGCCTTACTTTTTCTAAAAAATCGGTAAACTACTTGATTGAATAAATTAGGCGTTTTAAAAGATTTAATATTGACATTTTCTTCGTTCAGCTCAAAAAGTTTAATCGTATTACGTTTTTGATTTCCATAGACTTTACCAGTATTAGCAAAGTTTTTAATAAAATTATCAATACTTTTTTGCTCTTTATCAGATGCTATATTAAACACGCTATTCATAAGACAATATTACAACTTTTCTTATTTTTGCAGATACAATATCTTCAATAAAAAATGCAAGCCGAAATAAACAGCGCAATTACAATACTTAAACAAGGCGGTCTTCTACTCTACCCAACTGATACAATTTGGGGTATTGGTTGTGATGCAACAAATTTTGAAGCAGTTGAAAAAATTTACAATTTAAAAAAACGAGAAGATAGTAAATCACTAATTTGCCTTGTAAACGACTTTAAAATGCTCGAGCGATATATTGAAGATGTTCCTGAAAATGCAATTGATATCTTAAAGTATGCTACTCAACCAACAACTATAATTTATGATCGACCCTTACATATTGCCGAAAATTTAATTTCTGGCGATAACAGTTTGGCCATAAGAATCATACGTAATACCTCATTCGTAAATGAATTAATACAAAAATTCAAAAAACCTATTGTTTCAACATCAGCGAATATTAGTGGTAAACCTGCACCAAAATCGTTTAAAGAAATAAGTCAAGAGGTTTTAAAAGGTGTTGATTATGTAGTAAATTTGCCAAACGTAAAATCGAGCTCAAAACCGTCGACAATAATTAAATTAAGTAATGATGGCAAAGTGAAGGTTATTCGACAATAGCAATGAATTACAAACAAGCATTAACACACAATATTTTCAAGATTATATCGCAATCGTCTAAACAATTACAACTAGATAGTTTTGTTATTGGTGGTTTTGTTCGTGATTTCATTTTAAAAAGAGGCACACATAAAGACATTGATATTGTTGCAATTGGGAGCGGCATAGAGCTTGCAAAACAAGTTTCAAAAAACTTACCTCTTAATCCTAAAGTGCAAATTTTTAAAACTTACGGAACGGCAATGCTTCGATATGACGATATAGAAATTGAATTTGTCGGCGCACGCAAAGAGTCCTATAACGAAGATAGTAGAAATCCAAGAGTAGAGAACGGTTCTTTACAAGACGATCAAAATCGTCGTGATTTTACTATTAATGCATTGGCATTAAATTTATCGGAAGAACATTTTGGAGATCTATTAGATCCATTTAATGGGATTAAAGATTTAGAAAATAAAATCATAAGAACACCTCTAAATCCTGATATTACTTATAGCGACGACCCTTTACGAATGATGCGTGCTATACGTTTTGCTACTCAACTTCATTTTACAATTGAAGAAAAATCGCTCGAAGCTATTACGAAAAATAGTGGTAGAATTAAAATTATTACCAATGAACGTATTGTTGTAGAACTCAACAAAATTCTTGAAAGCGAAAAACCGTCTATTGGATTTCTCCTTTTAGAAAAAACTGGGTTACTTAAATATATTCTTCCTGAACTTACTTCGCTTAAAGGTGTTGATGAAGTAGAAGGGCAAAAACATAAAGATAACTTCTATCACACTTTAGAAGTCGTTGATAATATTTCTAAAACAACAAACAATCTTTGGTTACGTTGGGCAGCTCTACTTCATGATATTGGAAAAGCACCAACTAAAAAGTTTAACAAAAAAGTTGGTTGGACATTTCATGGTCATGAGTTTGAAGGTTCTAAAATGGTATATCATTTATTCAAACGTTTAAAAATGCCATTAAATGATAAAATGAAATTTGTACAGAAACTTGTATTTATGAGTTCTCGGCCTATTGTTCTGGCACAAAATGTCACGGACTCCGCTGTGAGACGTTTGGTATTTGATGCTAGTGACTATGTCGATGATTTAATGACATTATGTGAAGCAGATATCACTACAAAAAACCCATATAAATTTAAAAAATACCATAATAATTTTAAACTAGTCCGTGAAAAAATAGTAGAAGTTGAAGAACGGGATAATGTCAGGAATTTTCAACCTCCGATTTCAGGTGAAGAAATTATGAAAACTTTTAATTTAAAACCTTCTCGCGAAATTGGCTTAATTAAAGAAACGATAAAAGAAGCAATTCTTGAAGGCGAAATTCCAAATGAGTATCAAGCTGCTTATAAATTGATGTTGGAGAAAGGGAAAGAATTGGGTTTATTAATTAAGCTACAAAGTAACAAAGGCTCAAAGTGATGAAAAACAACCATACTTATAGAAAGTTACTAGTTTGGCAAAAATCTATGACATTAGTTACAGAATTTTATCGTGAAGTAAAAAGGCTTCCTTCTGAAGAATTATATGCGCTAACTTCTCAAATAAAAAGATCAGCGGTATCAATCCCTAGTAATATAGCAGAAGGTTATGGAAAAGACGGTACAAAAGATTATTTAAGGTTTTTAAATATTGCAATGAGCTCATTATTTGAATTGCAAACTCAAATTGAAATCGCTTATAATTTAAGTTATTTAAAAGAGGATTATTTTAATAAACTCTATGCATCTACTAGAGAAATCGAATGTATGTTAACTAGTTTCATAAGAAAAATCAAAGGTTGGAACTTTGAAACTTTGAAACTTTGAAACTTTGAAACTTTGAAACAAAAAAAAGACAACAAAAAAGTCATTTATTGGTTGACAACAGGATGCCTACTAATTTTCATCATGGTTGTTATAGGCGGCATCACACGTTTAACACATTCTGGATTATCAATTTCAAATTACAAATTAATATCTGGAACTATTCCTCCTATGAATGCTGTTGAATGGCAAGAAGCGTTCGAACTTTATCAACAATATCCCGAATATCAAAAACTAAACACACACTTTTCTTTACAAGATTTTAAAGATATTTATTTCTGGGAATGGCTACATCGCTTTATTGGCAGAATGATTGGACTAGTGTTTTTTATTCCATTTTTATACTTTTTAATAACTAAACAATTAAAAAAATCAACTATAAAAAAATCTTTAATCCTATTTGCACTTGGAGCTTTTCAAGGATTTTTAGGTTGGTATATGGTAAAAAGTGGTTTGGTAGACAATCCAGATGTAAGTCATTACAGGTTAGCAGCACATTTAACTACAGCTTTTATAACATTTGTTTATACATTTTGGGTGATTTTAGATATTATATTTCCAGACAAGAAAGCTATAAATAAATCCTTTCGGAATTTAGTTAGGTTTGGTATGTCTATTGTATTGCTTCAAATTATATATGGAGCTTTTGTTGCTGGATTAGATGGCGGTTTTATACATAATCATTGGCCAATGATGAGCGAAGGTAAATTTATACATGAGACTGTTTATATTGAGAAAGATGCATTGTATAAAAATTTTATTGAAGGAAAAAGTGGTGTGCAATTTATACATCGAACACTTGCCTATGTTGTTGTACTTATTATTTTTATGATTTGGAATAAAGGTCGTAAAATAGATCTCACAAAATATCAAAAAAAAGGAATACAATTCCTTTTAATAATGGTTGGGTTACAGTTTTTATTAGGTGTTTTTACATTGATTTTTCAAGTACCTGTATTCCTTGGTGTTGCTCATCAAATTGGAGCTTTTTTCTTACTAGCTTCAATAACATTTACATTACATAGATTCAGTAAATAATTTAAAAAAAGTATACCTTTGCAACATAATTTTTCGATATGATTTATAGATTTAGAGTAATTCTTGACAACGATTCAGACGATGACGTTTTTCGTGATTTAGAAATTGTTGAAACTAATACTTTCGAAGATTTACATAATATCATAACTCAATCTTTTGGTTTTGATGGCACAGAAGTAGCATCATTTTATATAAGCGATGATGCTTGGGGTCAAGGTGAAGAAATTTCCCTTTTCGATATGAGCGAAGCGGAAAACACGGTAAAACTCATGAACGAAACTATAATTAGTAGTATTGTTCATGAAGCTCAAACCAAATTGATTTATGTTTACGATTTTTTAAGTATGTGGACATTTTATGTTGAGCTAGCTGAAATTGTTGAAACTGCAGAAGGTGTTGATTACCCAAATCTATTGTTTGTACATGGGCAAATCCCTGATACTGCACCAGAAAAAACTTTTGAAGCCGAAGACTCAAATGATTATAATGAAATTGATGACGATTTAGGTATTGATGATTACGATAATTTAGAGTTTGATGAAAACTGGAATTAAATCCTAGCTTTTATAAAATATTAGTGTTTACCGTTTCATAATTACGCTTAACAAAATCTAACGCATTTTTTACAATTTCTCCCATATTCTTACACCGTTTAAATTTTAAATCTAATGTGTAATCATAAATCACAGATTTTAATTGTAGGATGTTTTCTTCAATAGATATTGTATCGTCTACCATGCAATCCAATAATTCATTCATTCTATCATGGTAACTAATTAATCGTTTAGCAACAATTGAACGCTCTTCAATTTTATATTGATCGATCGAAAATTTTTCGAATTTATCTGAAACCAGTTCCACCATTTTAAAATTCTCTTTAAAAAACTGCGGCCTGTATATATTAAACTTTCCTTCATAACATTGCTGGTCAAAATCTATCGCCCTAATTTTATAAACAACGTGGTCAAAATCATGCGTTGGTACAATCACATAATTATACGAGCGCATATCACCAAGAAGTCTAATCATACAACGTTCGTTAAATTTTACAAACTCTTTTGCTATTTGAGTTTTTTCAGAAGCACTACATTGTGGCAACATATTATTAATGAACTCATCTCCAGGAATACCTGCTATATGCTCTTCGATTAACGTGTCTTTATAAACCAAAAAATTCAAATTATATGGAGACAACATATGCTCTAATTCTAAACCATAAATACGAGATGCATCAGCCTTTTTCACGTAGAAATATGTATAGTTATCGTTTAATATATTTCTAATCTTTATTCTAAAAGGTTTTGAATTTCCAAAAGTACAATAGTCTATTGCATCTACATTTAAGAATGGAATGGTTCTTTCATTTCCATCAGAATGTAAGATTGTATATACCTTTTTTAAACTCAAATCGATATCTGTTCGTTCAAAATCGTTATAGTAAACTCGAATCCATAGCGTATCGTTATCATTTTTGTCATATACTTCTATTGAGCCTTGAAAGCGCAATAAATCATCATAAAAAATAGGAATTTTAATATCTCGTTTGTACTCTTTTAAATACTCATTAAGCTTATCGCTAACAGGATAAGAAGGTTTTTTTTTAGATATTTTTAAATCTTTCATATCTTGACAATCAGTAATTCAAATGTACTATATTTTAATAAAGTTATGGTAAACCATTGTAACAAGTTAAGAGGTTTGTCGTCTTACGTTTATAACCACCAAAAATTCACACAGATTGGAGTCTATTCTTACTATTAATAATCTTACAAAAAAATTCGGCTATTTAACAGCAGTAAAAGACCTAACATTTACAATAAATAAAGGTAATGTCTATGGTATTCTCGGGCCTAACGGAAGCGGAAAATCTACAACTTTAGGAATTGTTTTGAATGTTGTGAATAAAACCACAGGTGATTTTAGTTGGTTTGACGGAACGGTTTCCACACATGATGCGTTAAAAAAAGTTGGGGCCATTATAGAGCGACCAAACTTTTACCCATATATGACTGCGTATCAAAATTTAAAACTGGTTTGTAAAATAAAAGGTGTTGATTATAAAAATATAGACGAAAAGTTAGAAATTGTTGGTTTGTTAGACAGAAAAGACCATAAGTTTAAAACGTATTCTTTAGGAATGAAACAACGTTTAGCCATAGCTTCTGCACTGCTAAACGATCCTGAAATATTAATACTTGATGAACCAACAAATGGTTTGGATCCACAAGGAATACATCAAATCAGACAAATAATTAAAGACATTGCCAATAAAGGAACGACAATATTATTAGCTTCTCACCTATTAGATGAAGTTGAAAAAGTATGCTCGCATGTTGTTGTTTTACGTAAAGGAGAACGTTTATACTCTGGTCGTGTAGATGAAATGATTTCTAGTCATGGCTTTTTTGAACTAAAGTGCGACCAACATGATGCATTAATAAAATTACTTGATGAAAATCCATCATTTGGTAATATTAAAATTGAAGATGGTTTAATTACTGCTTTTTTAAATAATCCATTAGAAGCAGCCGAATTCAATAAACTACTTTTTGATAGCGGAATTGTTTTATCGCATTTAGTAAAACGGAAAGAAAGTCTTGAAGAACAATTTTTGAAACTTACTGACAATAACTAATCCAACCAAAGAGAAAACAACATGTTACGACTTATAAATTTAGAATTACAAAAACTTTGGTTAAATAAAGCCAGTAAAGTTTTAATTTTCATATCTTTTATATTACCCTTTACCGTTTTAATTTTATCATCAATTAAAATAAATTTCTTTGGTTTTTTTACTCTAGAATTAGGAGAATTAGGCATATTTAATTTCCCTATTATATGGCACATCACAACCTTTTTCGCATCGCAATTTAAGTTTTTCTTTGCTATTGTGGTTGTTAGCATGATCGGCAACGAATATAGTAACAAAACCATAAAACAAAACTTAATTGATGGCTTGAGTAAAAAAGAATTCATTCTTTCTAAATTTTATACAATTGTATTCTTTTCATTAGTTGCAACTCTTCTTATTGGTATTTCTTCTTTATTAATCGGTCTATATTATTCTAGTTATACAGAATTAAATATTGTTATCACTGGAATAGAATTTTTACTCGCATATTTCGTAAAACTTGTAGGCTTTTTTAGTTTGTGTTTGTTTTTGGGAATGTTAGTTAAACGCTCTGCATTTGCGTTGGCCTTTTTATTTATACTATTTATTTTAGAATGGATAATCTTTGGTCTTATCACGTGGCAATTTAATGCAGATATTGCAGAAAAAATTCAGAATTTCTTTCCTTTAAAATCAATGCATAAACTAATCGACCAACCGTTTCAACGCGTTATCATGTCTAAATTCCCTGACAAAGCAGAATTAGCATATGATTATGCTGTTTATGGCTACGAAATCATAATTGTTTTGTGTTGGACGGCTTTATTTGTCTTTTTATCTTATAGATTATTAAAGCAAAGAGATTTGTAGTATCTTTATTCGCTTTTATTTTTGAATGAAAAAGAAAATATTCTACTTATCTATTTTGTGGTGCCTTTTTGCTAATAGTCAAGAACAGGCATCTAATTGGTATTTTGGTAATAACGCAGGTATTAGTTTTGACCTTAATACAAATTCAGTAATTTCTGAGTCTAATGGACAACTTGAGACTCGTGAAGGTTGTGCTTCAATTTCAGACTCAAATGGTAATTTATCGTTTTATACAGATGGAACTACAGTTTATAATCAAAACCATGTAGTCATGCAAGGTGGTGAAGGCCTTTTAGGTGATGCATCTAGTACGCAATCGGCTCTTATAATTCCGAAACCAAATGATCCGGATATTTATTACATTTTTACTGTAGGATCTAATATAAATCCAACTGGCCTAAATTATTCTATAGTAGATATTAGTCAAAATGGAGGATTAGGAGAAGTCGTTTTTAGTAATATAGGATTACTTTCTTCTTGTGCTGAAAAAGTTTCAGCTGTAGTTAAAGACTGCTCTTCAGGTTCCATATGGGTAATTACTTTATCTGGCCCTAATGGTAATTCTGCGAATCAACTAAATACATTTCATGCATTTGAGGTTACAGCGAATGGCGTTGATAATAATTCTGTAACTTCCAATTTAGGCTTAAGTATAGTTGATGCTAGAGGTTATTTGAAATTTTCACCTGATGGAACTAAATTAGCTTGTGCTAATGTACAATCTGGCCTTTATCTTTTTGATTTTGACTCACAAACTGGTGTTGTTAGCAATGATCAACAACTTCAAATTTATTCTTCAATAAATAATAAGCCGTATGGTTTAGAGTTTTCGCCCAATAGTGAATTTTTGTATGTTTCTGCGTCTAATGACTTTTTTAGCAGTGGTTCAGATAATAATGATCCTCTAAATCACACATCTGATCTGTTACAATTTAGCCTAAACTCTGGAAATGTTCAAGGTAGCCAAATAGTATTAGATTCTAGAATACTCTACAGAGGTGCGTTACAATTGGGACCCGACGGTAAAATATACAGAGCATTAAGTGAATCGTACCAAAATGGCTTACCATTTCTTGGAGTTATCGAAAATCCCAATGCATCTGGTTTAGCAGCAAATTATATTCATAATGCGATTAATCTTGGGGTTAATACTTCAACTCAAGGGTTGCCTCCTTTTATTCAATCTTTTTTTACAGATAAGATTGATATTATTAGAAATGGCAGTAACTCATCGACCCTAACTTTATGTGAAGGTGAAAGTTATTTACTAATTGCAGATGATTTACCTGATGCCATTTATACTTGGACATTAAATGGCACTCTTTTATCAGAAAATGATTTTGATTTAGAAGTTACAGAAAGTGGGAATTATGAAGTATCTATTGGATTTGTTGGTGATGAATGTAGTTCTTTAAAAGGACAAGCTATTATGGATTTTGTTGCATTTCCAGATGCTACAGATAGTGTTTTAATTCAATGTGATGATGATATAAAAGATGGATTATCTTCATTTAATCTAAATGAATCTTTTAATGATATTATTGGTCGAAATAAAGATGTGTTTTTAAAATTTTACACAACTCAAAATGATGCTTTGAATCATGAAAACTCGATAGAATCAGAATTTAGAAATACTGTAAATCCTCAAACAATATATGTCGAGGTCATAAATAATGGTCTTCTAGTTGCCCCTGGTGACGATATTCCACCTTCAGGTGATTGTAGCACCTTTGTAGAACTCACACTTATTGTCAGTAATGAACAAACGAGTATGTTACAATTTACAACTTGTGATGAATTAGATTCTGAAGACGGGATAAACACATTTTCTGTAAATGACTTTACGCCTCAAGTTTTAGCTAGCCTGCCAGGTGGTTTAGATTTATCTGTAAGTTATTATCAAGACTATGAGGATGCTTTTTTAGAAAAAAATCCAATAGAAAATACTTATACAAATAGAGATCCTTATTCTCAAACGATCTATTATAGAGTTGAAAACGCTGGCACTTGCTATGGCATTAACGAATTTCATTTGTCAATAAACAAATTACCAAATTTAGAAACCGCCCTTTCTACATTTTATTGTCTTAATGACTTTCCGCTTACTATCACTCTAGATAGTGCGATAATTGATGGTTCAATTAACGATTTTACATATAATTGGTCAACTGGAGAGAATACTTATGAGATTCAAGTTAATGAAATTGGAAATTATACCGTTAAAGCAACAAACACTTACGGATGTTTTAAAGAAAGAACTATAACCGTACAACCATCTAATATTGCAACAATAGAATCTGTACAAGTCATTGACGCATCACAGAATAATGTAATTACTGTTCTTGTTTCTGGTGAAGGTGAATATGACTATTCTTTACTAGATGAAAATGGAGTTTATATAAGTTATCAATCAAGTAATATTTTTGAAAACATTGCTCCAGGTATATACACAATAAATGTAAGAGATTTAAAAAACAATTGCGGTATTACTCAGGATTTGGTTTCGGTTATTGGATTTCCAAAATATTTCACACCAAACAATGATGGTATACATGACACGTGGCAAATTGCGGGAGTTTCTAGTGAGTTTCAGTCTAATTCAAAAATTTTAATTTACGATCGATATGGTAAACTGCTTAAACAGTTAAATCCATCAAGTAAAGGATGGGATGGTACTTTTAACGGTAAAGTACTTCCAAATGATGATTATTGGTTTGCTATTAAACTACAAGATGGTCGCGTTTTTAAAAATCATTTTTCTCTTAAACGATAATATTTTTATTCAAAAGCTGGTAATATATATTGTTCCATTATAGAATAGGGAAGAAACATGTCTGAATTAAAATTGCCTCCAGTGAATACAGCAACTAAATTTAATTCCTTTACTACGAAAATAAATTGACCTCCATAACCTAGAGCATAAAAACAATCGTAACTATTATTATTTGTTGTAAACTGCCTTATCCACCATTGATAGCCATAAGACTCTGTTGAGTTAACATTAAAATGCGCCGTAGTAGATTTTTCAACCCAAGATTCAGATACTATCTGCGTGTCTTTCCATTTTCCATTATTTAAATATATAATCCCCAATTTTAACATGTCTCTTGGCGTATTTCTAAAATCTAAAGGCTCTCCTGTTCCAGGTAACCAATTACTTTCGATCAAATCTGAATAATTTGTTTGGGCAAAAAGAGCATAGTCAGTATTAATAGAATTTATAATCAATTTATTAAGAATTACAGATGTACCAGTATGGTACTCAAAATTAGTACCTGGTGAGTGATCTAAAGGTTTTGAAAGAACATAAGTATGGGCTGTTTCCCATGGGGTTCCATAAAACCCAGTCAAATCGCTGCTTTCATCCCATTCTAAACCAGATGACATAGTTAAAAAGTGCTCTAATAAAATATCCTCTTTACCTCCGCTAGAAAGGTAACTCAATTCAGGATAAAAACTTGAAATTGGTACCTGATCACTATCAATAAAACCTTTATCGATGGCAATACCAGTCATTATTCCTCTATAAGATTTGTTAACCGATTGAAGTTCGTGAGCTATATCTCTAGTATAATTTATAAACTGTCCGCCTGAATTGGTTCCTTGAAAATATTCTTCAAAAACTACATTATCATCAATTGATACGACCATCGAATGAATTTCAGAAATATTTCCTTGTCTAATTTCATCCATTCCATCGTATAAACTATTAAAGTTATCTGTTATTTCTGGTAATGGTATTACTGATAGCCCATCGTTTACCACTTCAGGTAAATTGTATTTATACTTAGCTTGAGCGTCAATAAAAATAGATGACACTTCATCTAAAGAAGGAAAAATTTTTAATGTATTATTATATAAATCGCCTAATTTCCATGAAATATTAGCAATTCCATTTTCATTAGTAATAATTTGTGTACTAATCACTTGGCCACCACCAGAAACAACTTGAGCATTTAAACTAACTCCAGAAGCAATTACTCCAGTTTCATCTTCTACTCTAACTATTATATTATCTAATAGAGTAGTATTCTGCAAACCGACTTGATTATTACCAGATACTAAAATCAAACTAAAATTCGAATTATAATTTGAACTTCCTTCACCAAACTCAATATCTTTATTACATCCAATTAATAACAAAAATAAAAAGCAATAACATAACTTATTATTGATTAACATAACTTTTTTTTTTTAAAGTTAATCAATATTTTTTATACTCGATATTTATAACAAAATAATTACATACGTAACTAATTGAATAGAGTTCGTAATATACTTTTAACGGAGATTTTCTTCCAAATGACGACTATTGGTTTTCAGTTAAGCTTCAAGATGGACGTATTTTTAAAAATCATTTTACACTTAAAAGATAAATATTAAAATCCTAGTCCAAAACACTAAAAGTGCATTTTATCGGATTTTTCTTGCGTTTTATCTAAAATAAACCTATTTTTCCCGCTGGTAATAGGGATAACCATTGTTAATTTACCCAAAATAAGAACAGTGAACTGAATAACCAACTAAAAATGAGACCTACTTATTTATATATATGTATATTATTATTTATAGGTAAACTTGCTTTTGCACAGCAAGTTACGATAGATAATTCCATCCCTCTACAATCATTGATTGAGGACCATTTGGCAGATGGTTGTGTTGAAATTTCAAATATTTCATCTTCCATTAACGGTAATTCTGATGGTTTTCCTAGTTATGGTAGTTTCAATAGAGCTAGTTCAAATTTTCCGCTTGAAAACGGAATTGTGCTTTCTACAGGTAACGCAAATGCAGGCGGTAATAATTTTAATAATATTGATTTAGCAGACGGTACCACAAGCTGGGGAAACGATACTGATTTAGAAAACGTATTGTCTTTAAGTCCTAATTCTACACTCAATGCAACTTCTATTGAATTTGATTTTATATCTGTTTCTAGCCAGGTAAACTTTAAATATATTTTTGCTTCAGAAGAATATTCAAATATTTTTCCCTGTCAAATTTCAGATGGATTTGCACTATTAATTAAACCAACAGGAAGTGCAGCTGCCTACCAAAATATAGCATTGGTTCCTGGATCAGGAGATTATGTAAGTACGAACACTATTCATGATGAAATTCCTCAAATATGTCCTGCTGAAAACGAACCATATTTTGATGGATATAATTTAGGAGACACAAATTACAATGGTCGAACTACTGTATTGACAGCTGTAGCAAATACAACGCCATATATTCAATATCATATTAAATTAGTAATTGCTGATCACGAATATTTTAATAATGATTCTGCGGTTTTTATTGAAGCTAGTTCATTTACAAATTTAGAATTAGGAGAAGACACCTCTACTTGTGCAGGTTCTGTAATGCTAGAAGGTGATATTCAAAACCCGCAGGCAACATATCAATGGTTTTTAAACAACTCGCCAATTAATGGTGAAATAAATACTATTTTGAGCGCAACTCAAAGCGGAACTTATAAGCTCGAAATTAGCATACCTCTCAATGATGCAACTTGTACAATTGATGACGAAGTATCAATTGCAATAAATTCTGAACAAACGGCAAATCCAATTTCAAATTTTGAATTATGTGATATTGGAAATGATAGTACTGAAATATTTGACCTTACTTTAAAAAACACTGAAGTGTTAGCTTCAGTTCCTCCAGGGAATTATTCATTCACTTATCATTATAGCGATAATGAGGCAAGATCAGGTGCAAATAGTATAAATAATGCTATTCCTAATTCAGTAAATCCACAGGCTATTTTTGTGAGAATAGAAGATTTAGATACAGCTTGTTTAACCTACGGTACTTTTAACTTATTTGTTAATCCACTACCTACAGTAACGACACCTACAACCTTAATTGTTTGTGAAGATGATATCGCTGATGGTTATACAAGTTTTGATTTATCTTTGAAGGATAATGAAATAACTTCTGGACAAAGTAATCTTTTTGTAACATATCATTACACTCAAATAGATGCTGATAATGGATCGAATGTGATTGCACTACCTCACATAAATGTAAATACACCAAACGATCAAGTTTTTGCTAGAGTGATTAACTCTCAAACAGGATGCTCTACTACAACTTCTTTAAATTTAACTGTAATTAATAGTCCAATTATTAATAGGGATCCTGTATATATTGATGCCTGTGATCAAGATGATGATGGATTTGCTTCATTCGATTTAACTGAAGTAATTTCAGATATTTTACAAGGATTAACAGATGTGACAATAACATTTCACACATCACAGGAGGATGCTGAATCCGGTTCAAACCCTATTGCAAACGAAACAAATTATCAGAACATCGACCCAAATGAACAAGTATTATACATACGTGTAGAAGACAATAATAACGGTTGTCCTGCCATTATGCCAATTGGGATTCATACAAGTATGTTATTAACTGCAACTGCTATTCAAAATTTTGCTCTTTGTGATGACGAAGGAAATGATGGCATAGAAGATTTTAATCTTAACTCAATTGCAAATATTATTGCAAACGGAATTCCTAATGTAAGTATAGCATTTTATGAAACTCAATCCGATTTAGACAACAATAGTAATCCTATAGATACTTCTGGTCTTTACACGGCAATAAGCCCGCAAACACTTTATTTAAATCTAGACGATGGCAACTGTGAAGTAGAATCTGAAATTATATTATTTGTCAACCCAGTAATATCATTTAATCCGGTGAATCCAATAGACTATTGTGACACAGATGATACTGGTTTTACGTCTATAGACCTAGATTCTCTTGATGATACGATTACAAATGGTAATCCAGATTTTGGTGTGAGATACTTTGCCAATCAATCAGATGCCGATAGTGGTGTTAATCAACATCCACCATTTTATACTAATATTTCAAACCCGGAAACATTTTATGCTAGAATTGAAAACGTAGATACTGGATGTTTTACTGTAAATTCTTTTGATGTAAATGTAATTCCTGCACCAACAGTTAGTCAGCCTTCTGATATAATTATCTGCGATACAGATCAAGACGGATTTTCTTTAATAAATCTAAACGATAAGGTTACTGAAGTTGTTTCAGGAACAGTAGGTTTAAATATTGGATTCTTTTCAACTAATGACGATGCTAGTAATAATACAAATGCAATAGTAAATCCAGAAGCATATAATGCAAATACCCAACCGATATTTATGCGTATTGAAACGGTAGCAACCGGTTGTTTTTCTCTAGTGAATTTTGAAATAATAGTAAATACATTGCCTGATTTCCCAAATATAATCCCTTTTCAAATTTGTGAAAATGATGGAGATAATATAGCAGAATTCTTTCTAGTAGACAAAGACCTTGAGATATTAAATGGGCAATCTGGTAAAGAGGTTTCCTACTATGAAAATCAAAATGATGCAGATAATGATATAAATAATATTGACAAAAATTCGATCTATCAAAACACTTCTAGTCCACAAACCATTTTTGTTCGAGTAGAAAATATTTCTGATACAGATTGTTATGGTACTTCATCATTTATTATTCAAGTAGCACCGAACCCAATTTATAATGCACCAAGCTCTTATTTAGTTTGTGACGATATAAGCAATGATGGTGTAAATCAATTTGATTTTAATGAAAAAATAGCTGAAATATCTCAAGGTTCGACAACAAATCTAAATATATCATTTCACGTTAGTTTAAGTGACGCAGAAGTCAATATTAATCAACAACCTCTATTATTTTCAAATACAGAAAATCCACAACAAATTTATGCTAGAATTGAGAATATTGATTCTAGTTGTTCTGTAATCGAAGAGTTTGGGATTAATATAATTCCAGCACCAAGTGTTACATTGGCAGAGCCTTTTAATCAATGTGATAGTGATTACGATGGATCGGTAAATTTTGATTTAACACAAGCTGATTTTGAGATTTTAGATATTAGACAAAATGATTTAACCGTTAGTTATTTTGAAAATCTTACAGATTTAGATTCAAATTCAAATGCAATTACCAATATCACAAATTATTCAAACCTTTCAAATCCTCAAACCGTATATATAAAAGTAGCGAACATACTAACTCAATGTTATTCTGCTATTCCTTTGGATTTAATCGTAAATATTCCACCAAATACCAACTCACTTGGGACTATGGAAATCTGTGATAACGATACAAATACTTATGATTTATCTCAAATAGATTCACAGATTGTAAATAATGTTTCAGAAGTAAATATAAGTTATCATATTTCTCAATTTGATGCAGATAATAACATAAATGCAATTGGCAATTCCTTTAACTACACAGCAAGTAATTATACCATTTTTATAAGATTAGTAGATGTAGAAACGTCGTGTCCAATTGTTACATCATTTGATTTACAAATTAATCCGAATCCTATTGCAAACCTGCCTTTTGACATGGAAGCATGCGATGATGATGATGATGGTTTTTTAGTTTTTGATTTATCATTACAAGATTCAGATATTATTGGAAATCAAAACCCTGCTAATCATTCTGTAACCTACTATAGCGCTCTTTTAGATGCGGAAAATAGCAACAATGCTATTGATACGTCTCATTTGTCTTTTGATGGAGAAATTGTTTTTGTAAGAATCGATAATAACAATACTGGATGTTTTAGTACTACCCAATTTAATATTTACGTTAATCCTTTACCTATTATAAATATTAATGACGTAGTTCCAATATGCATTAATGATTTACCTTTAATAATTGACGCAGAAACTGGAATTTCTAGCGATACATATTTATGGTCTACAGGAGAAACGACATCTGAGATTGCCTTAGGAATGGAAGATGTTGGTGATTATTGGTTAACAATTACAACTACAGATGGATGTGAATCAACTAAAGCATTTTCAACAGTTGAATCCGAAATAGCCACAATAAATTTTACTACAACTGTAGATTTTGCCGATCCAAATAGTATCACAGTAAATGTAAGTGGTATAGGTGATTATGTCTACATGTTAGATAATGGAATACAACAAACATCAAATGTATTTAATGACGTATCTTTAGGCATACATATTGTGACCATTAGAGATCTTAATGGTTGTAATGACGTATCTCAAGAAGTAGTTGTTATAGATGTCCCAAAATTTGTGACTCCAAATAATGATGGATATTTTGATACTTGGCATATTACTGGTATAGAGCAACTTCCTGGAACTATTATATATATATATGATAGGCAGGGAAAACTTATAAAAACATTATCGCACACCTCTTTAGGATGGGACGGTACTTTTAATGGTAATAATATGCCAACTAATGATTATTGGTTTGTTGCCCAAGTTAAAAAAGACAATACCGAATTTGATGTAAAAGGTCATTTTACATTAAAGCGTTAAAACATTTTCTTTTCAATTAATAAAGTTCTTTATTACATATCTTTGATTTTCGAAAATTGTGAATGAAGAATTTCCATTTATTAATAATCTTTTTAATTTCATATTTAAGTCAATCTCAAAATGTTAGCGTTGATAGCCAATCCTATACACCTCAAGAACTTTTAGAAGATGTATTACTAGATAGTAATTGTATTCCAAATTCTACATTTGTACAAGTCATTGGTGGTGATTTTAGTGGTACAGATGAGAGTTATGGTTATTTTGATGGTTCAGGAACAACATTTCCTTTTCAACAAGGCATTGTTTTAAGTACTGGACGATTACAAAATGTCGAAGGACCAAATACTAGTTTAAGCGACGATGATGCACCAAGTTGGACTGGAGATAATGATTTAGAAACCATTTTAAATGAGCCAAATACCCATAATGCCACTATTTTTGAGTTTGAATTTTCAACCATTGCAGATCAAATAAATTTTAGATACATTTTTGCTTCAGAAGAATATCAGGAAGGTAATCCTAATTCATGTCAGTTTTCAGATGCGTTTGCTTTCTTAATTCGTGCAACAAATGAAACTCAATACACAAATATTGCGATTGTTCCAAATACACAAATACCTGTAAAAACAACAACAGTTCATCCAGATATTCCTAATGGTTGTTCTGCAGAAAATGAAGCTTACTTTGGAAGTTATAATGGTACAAATGCACCAATCAATTTTAATGGTCAAACAGCTATTTTAACTGCAACTGCAAACGTAACTGCAAATCAAACTTATCATGTAAAACTTGTGATTGCAGACGAGCAAAATTACCGTTATGATTCGGCTGTATTTTTAGAAGCCGGCAGTTTTAATGCAGGTAAAAACCTAGGAGCAAACAGATTATTATCTACAAATAATCCATTATGTGAAAATGAAAGCATAGAATTAGATGCCACAATGTCGGGAGCCAATAGCTACAAATGGTTTAAAGATGATATAGAACAATTAGGAGAAAATAGTGAAACATATACAGTTACTAATGCTGGCACTTATCGTGTAGAAATTACGTTGCAAAATAATTGTATTGCCAATGGAGAAATTTTTATTGAATATGCTCAAAACCTAGTAATTAACCCTTTAACAATTATTGAATGTGATGAAAATTTTGATGGCTTAACAACTTACAATCTTTTTGATGCAGAACAAGAAGTAATCAATACAGATCCAAATTTAGTAATCTCTAATTTTTTTGAAACTCAAGCTGAAGCAATACTAGGTGCAAATTCAATTCCAAATCCAAATTCCTATCAAAACTCTGTACCTTCAGAAATTGTGTTTGCAAGAGTTGAAAACCAATATAGGTGTTTCACAATTGTAGAAATCACTTTAAATACTTCAAATAACACACTTATGGTTGAGCCCTATAATGTTTGTGATGAAAGTGATAATGACGGATATACTATTTTTAATTTAAACGATTTAAGAACACAAATAGAGCCTGATGTTCCAGTAACTGCAAGCATATTATTCTATAAAAATATAGATGATCTTTTTAGTGGTTCAGACCAATTAAACGGTGATTATACAAATATATCTGCGTATTCAGATATGCTTTATGTAAAAGTATTAGATAATAACCAATGTTATGCAATTACGACTGTTGAGCTAAATGTAATTTATACCCCAGAATTACTTCCGAATGAAAACTTGATTTATTGTTTAAATACGTATCCTAACACCATAATGCTCAACGCTGGAATTTTAAACGATTCACCAACTAATTATACCTATCAGTGGTTTTTAAATACTAGCTTATTAAGTGATACGTCTTCTTCAATTAATATTAATGACGTCGGAACCTATACCGTAATTGCAACTTTTACTAATGGGTGTTCTTCTACTCGTGAAATAATAGTATCACCATCAAATCTTGCTACTTTCGATTCAGTACAAGTACAGGAAGTTTCGGTAAATAATTCAATAACAGTAAATGTGTCAGGTCAAGGTATTTACGAATTCTCCCTTGACCACGGTCTTTATCAAGATGCTAATACTTTCTCACATGTTATGGCTGGTTTTCATACAATTTATGTAAGAGACAAAAATGGATGCGGTGTGGTAGAACAATTAGTTTCTGTATTAGGGTTTCCAAAATTCTTCACACCTAATGGCGATTCTTATCAAGACACTTGGAAACCTCTAGGAGCTAATTCTCAAATAAATTCAAATCTTATTGTAAACATTTACGATCGATTTGGTAAATTGCTGAAAGAAATTAAATCGTCTGGTGAAGGATGGAATGGCACTTTTAATGGCAATTCTTTACCAACAGATGATTATTGGTTTGTTGTTTTTTTTCCTGACGGAAAAGAATATCGAGGTCATTTTGCTTTAAAAAGATAATTAACAATGAAATTCAAAATAGAATCAGAATTTAAACCCACAGGAGATCAGCCTCAGGCTATAAAGCAATTGGTTAATGGTCTAAACTCTGGTGAAAAATACCAAACATTGCTTGGTGTTACTGGTTCTGGAAAAACGTTTTCTGTCGCTAATGTAATTCAAGAAGTGGAAAAACCGACACTTGTTTTAGCGCATAACAAAACATTAGCAGCACAATTATATTCTGAGTTTAAACAGTTTTTTCCTGAAAATGCGGTTGAGTATTTTGTTTCTTATTACGACTATTACCAACCAGAAGCATACATTCCAGTTTCTGGAGTTTACATAGAGAAAGATCTATCAATAAATGAAGAGATTGAAAAGATGCGATTAAGCGCAACATCTTCGCTTCTTTCTGGTCGCCGAGATGTAATTGTAGTGTCCTCTGTTTCATGTATTTACGGTATTGGAAACCCTGTAGAATTTCAAAAAAATGTAATTTCACTAAAACGAGATCAGGTAATTTCTAGAACAAAACTTCTTCACCAATTGGTTCAAAGTTTATATTCTAGAACCGAAGCTGATTTTAGTCATGGAAATTTCAGAATAAAAGGAGATACCGTAGATATTTTCCCAAGTTATGCAGATGATGCTTTTAGAATTCATTTTTTCGGAGATGAAATCGAAGATATTGAGTCATTCAATATTCAAACAAATGAAATCATTGAAAAGTACGATCACCTTACTATTTACCCTGCTAATATGTTTGTGACATCGCCAGATGTTTTGCAAGGTGCAATTAAAGATATTCAAGATGATTTAGTAAAACAACACGATTATTTTAAAGAAATAGGGAAACATCTTGAAGCAAAACGTCTTAAAGAACGTACAGAATTCGATTTAGAAATGATACGTGAACTAGGTTATTGTTCTGGAATAGAGAACTATTCTCGCTATTTAGATGGAAGAGCTCCAGGAACGCGGCCATTCTGTTTACTAGATTATTTCCCAGATGATTATTTAATGGTCGTAGACGAAAGTCACGTCACGATTTCACAAGTTCATGCCATGTATGGAGGAGACAGAAGCCGTAAAGAAAATTTAGTAGAATTCGGGTTTAGGTTACCAGCGGCAATGGATAATAGACCTTTAAAATTTGAAGAATTTGAAGCTATTCAAAATCAAGTAGTATACGTAAGCGCTACACCAGCAGATTACGAATTACAAAAAACTGATGGTATTTATGTCGAGCAAGTTATCAGGCCTACTGGCTTGTTAGACCCAATTATAGAAATAAAACCAAGTCTTAATCAGATTGATGATTTAATTGAAGAAATTCAGCAGCGTATTGAAAAAGACGAGCGTATTTTAGTAACAACTCTTACTAAGCGTATGGCAGAAGAGTTAACAAAATATCTATCTAGAATTCAAATAAGAGTACGTTATATACATAGTGATGTTGATACTTTAGAACGTGTAGAGATTATGCAAGATCTTCGTAAAGGGTTATTTGATGTTCTGGTTGGTGTTAACTTATTGCGTGAAGGTTTAGATTTACCTGAAGTATCTCTCGTTGCTATTTTAGATGCAGATAAAGAAGGTTTTTTACGTTCGGCTCGTTCTCTTACACAAACTGTCGGTAGAGCAGCGCGACATTTAAATGGTAAAGCAATAATGTATGCTGATAAAATTACAAAAAGCATGCAAAAAACTATTGATGAAACTAATTACAGACGTGAGAAACAAATAGCATACAACACGAAACATAATATAACACCAAAAGCTATAAAGAAAAATTTAGACAACGCACTTACAAAAAACTCTGTAAGTTCATATTATTATGAATTAGAAGCACTAAAAGCTGCAGAACCAGAAAGCGAATATATGACTAAACCTGAACTGGAAAATAAAATTCGTGAAAAACGTAAACAAATGGAAGTAGCAGCAAAAGCTTTAGATTTTCTGATAGCAGCAAAACTACGTGATGAAATAAAAAATTATAAAGAGAAACTAGAAAAATTAAAAGTCTAGTTATATTGTGTTTTAAAAATATCTATTAAAACATCTGGTGGTACAATTTTATTTGGAAAGCTCTCCATTAAATAAAGTACTTTCGTAATAGATTCATGACTTAAACCCATTCTTAAACCAAAGTTATATAGTTTAATAACCTCTTTAGATGTATTCTCGTCATCAATATTCATTAATAACACTAGTCTATGAAATTGAACAATACGCTCGCTATGAGATTTTAAATGTGTATAAGTTACAGGATGCTCGATTAAATAATCGAAATCTTCCCGAGTAATATCTAATTGTTTAGCTACACCCAAAAGAAAATTATATTCTATTGACTTAATATTATCTTCACCTTTTGCAAAAGATATCATTTCTGATAAGAGGCTTAATTTTTCGACTCTATTTATCATACCTGAGAGAGAATTAATAATTATAATGTAAAGTTAAGCAGAATCATGTTTTTATCATCGTCGATATATTGTATCTCATCGAAAAGTTTGCAACCATTTATCGATTTTTTTTTAAACTTCATCTTAAACTAGTTGCTAATTTTACAGTAAAGGCACGTTTATTATTTGAATACATTTTTATTACTGTAACCAATATAAATCATAACTACATGATTATTAGTTTATTGTGTTTTGTTTAATAAAATTAAACACTGATATATATCTAACAATATCATAGAATCTTAACTAAAATCAGTCAAAACACTGGAAAAGACATTTCCAATCTTATATTTGCATCATAATTGGCATTTATTAAACGTAATAAAATTCTTAATTAAAAACAGCTTTATGACAAACAACGATATTTTCAAGAAACTTCGTGTTGCCTTAAAATTACGTGATGATGAAATTGTAGAGATTCTAAAACTTGTAGATTTCAGGATCTCAAAAAGTGAGTTAGGGGCATTTTTTAGAAAAGAAGACCATCCAAAATATATGGAATGTGGTGATCAGATTTTAAGAAACTTCTTAAATGGGTTAGTTATTCATTTACGTGGACCAATGCCAAAAAAATCAGAGAAACCAAATAGTATAAATAAAAAAACTCCCAAAGATTATTAGGAGCTTTTCTGACTAATTTAAAAAAAAGGAAGTATCCTTTTTACTCTTCTGGGGTAATACGCACTGGTATAATATAGGTCATATCTTTATCTGCTACTTTATCAGCAAATTTTTTATAATTCAATCTGTTTTTAATAAAACTGTTAACCATTTTATTATCCGAATCTACAGATAGAACAACAATTTCGTTGTCTTGATTAAAAACGATTCTCACAAAAGCTTGTACATCGTGCTCAACTGTAAATTGTGGGTTATTTAATAATTCACCTATTTCATTTGTAATGGTTGCCTCCAATGGCTTTTCGGTTGCATTAGCTGTAAGTGCACAACTAAATGTAATTACTGCTACTAATAAAAGTGTTTTAAATGTTCTCATAATTATTCGATTTTAAAGATTAACGATATACAAATAGACAACTAAAAAGACTTATTGTTGCATAATTAAAAACTATTTAACCGTTTTTTAACCAAAACGACATTATTTTAACATTAATTCTGATAATTAAATCAAAAAAAGGCTCTAAATAATTTAGAGCCTTTTAACTAATTATGTTTTAAGAATTATGAAAGTACTTGCTGAACTTTATCTGCAGCTTCTTGAAATTCTGTTGCACTCATTACATCTAATCCTGAATTATCAATTAATTCTTTGGCGATGTCTGCATTAGTCCCTTGTAAGCGTACAATAATAGGCACATTAATAGTTCCCATATTCTTATAAGCATCAATCACACCTTGGGCGACTCGATCACAACGTACAATGCCTCCAAATATATTTATAAGAATTGCTTTAACTTCTGGATCTTTTAAAATAATTTGAAAAGCCGCCTCTACACGAGCTGCATCTGCAGTACCACCAACATCTAAAAAGTTTGCTGGCTCTCCTCCTGCTTGCTTAATTAAATCCATTGTTGCCATTGCAAGACCAGCACCATTTACCATACAACCTACATTCCCATCAAGGTCAATATAGTTTAAACCTAATGCTCCAGCTTCAACCTCTGTTGGATTCTCTTCACGTAAATCTCTTAAATCTGTATAGTCTTTATGTCTATATAGTGCATTATCATCAATAGTCACTTTAGCATCAACTGCCATTATTTTATCGTCACTAGTTTTTAATACAGGGTTAATTTCAAATAACGAAGAATCAGATTTTACATAAGCTGTATATAGTGCAGCAACAAACTTGGTCATTTCTTTAAAGGCTAATCCCGACAAACCTAAATTAAAAGCAATGCGTCTTGCCTGAAAAGTTAACAATCCTGTTGAAGGATCAATTTCCTCATTAAAAATTAAATGTGGTGTCTCTTCTGCTACTTTTTCTATATCCATACCACCTTCTGTAGAATACATTATCATATTACGACCAGTACTACGATTTAATAAAACTGACATGTAATATTCTTCTGGTTCACTTTTTCCAGGGTAATAAACATCTTCTGCAATTAAAACTTGATGAACCTTCTTGCCTTCAGCAGATGTTTGAGGCGTAATTAAATTCATTCCAATAATTTGACCTGCTATCGTTTCAACTTCTTTTAAATTTTTTGCAAGCTTAACACCTCCACCTTTACCACGACCACCTGCATGTACTTGAGCTTTTATTACATGCCATCCTGTTCCTGTCTCTGCTGTTAATTGTTTTGCAGCTGCAACAGCTTCATTAGTGTTTTGGGCCACTATACCTCGTTGTATACGTACTCCAAAACTATTTAATATTTCTTTGCCTTGATATTCGTGTAAGTTCATCTTTTAACCAAATTTTTATCAAACAAAAGTAAACATCATTCGTGTTTAAACCAATATTTTTTATAACTCATTATTAATAATAAAGATAACGCATTTTTTTTACTTTATTTTTTGGAATTTATCACACTTATATTAGAAAAAAGGTTATAATTTTACAGCTAATTTAATTTTAACTAAAATGAATAATAACACCTCATTAAAAATTGCAAAGGACTTTGGAAGTCCAGTTTATGTATACGATTCTGAAACTATAATTTCACAATATAAACGCTTAACATCTGCATTTAATAAGGTAAAGAAGGTAAAGATTAACTATGCAGTAAAAGCACTTTCTAATATTTCAGTTTTAAAATTATTAGGCTCTTTAGGTTCTTGTTTAGACACGGTATCTATTCAAGAGGTTAAATTAGGCATGGAAGCAGGCTTTTCACCAGACAAAATAATTTATACGCCTAATGGTGTTTCTATTCAAGAAATAGAAAAAGTTGCAACATTAGGAACACAAATTAATATTGACAACCTTTCGATTTTAGAACAGTTTGGCACCAAACATCCTAAAACTCCTGTTTGTATTCGTATTAATCCACATGTCATGGCTGGTGGTAACACTAATATTTCTGTTGGACATATAGATAGTAAATTTGGGATTTCGATTCATCAAATACCACACATACTTCGTATTGTAAAAAACACAGGAATGACCATTAATGGAATTCACATGCACACCGGAAGTGATATTCTTGATGTTGAAGTATTTTTATATGCTAGCGAAATTTTGTTTGAAACTGCTAAAAACTTCAAAAATTTAGACTTTATAGATTTTGGCTCTGGTTTTAAGGTCCCTTATAAAAAAGGAGATATAGAAACTAATGTCGAAGAGTTTGGAGAGAAGCTTACCAAAAGGTTTAATGAATTCTGTAAAGAATACGGAAAAGAATTAACTCTTGCTTTCGAGCCAGGAAAATTTTTAGTGAGTGAAGCTGGGCAGTTTTTAGTTAAAGTAAATGCTGTTAAACAAACAACCTCAACAGTTTTTGCTCAAATAGATTCTGGATTCAATCATTTAATAAGACCAATGCTTTATGGCTCACAACATGAAATTACAAACATTTCTAATCCAAAAGGTAAAGAACGTTTTTATTCTGTTGTGGGATATATTTGTGAAACAGACACCTTTGCAAATAACAGACGCATAAACGAAATTAATGAAGGCGATATTCTCTCCTTTAAAAATGCAGGAGCTTATTGCTTCTCAATGGCATCAAATTACAATTCGAGATATCGTCCCGCTGAAGTTCTTTGGCACGATAATAAAGCCCATTTAATTAGAAAAAGGGAAACCTTTGAAGACATCATGAAAAATCAGATAGAACTCAAGTTTTAATTTAAAGCGCAAAAAGTAAAATTTTTGCGCTTTTTTTATATATTTAAGAATCCTCAATAATAATGTATAGAAACATTGTTGAGATTCTTAAAAACCACCGATTTGAAAAAGAAATTTCACATTGATCAAAATATAAAAGTAGCAGAAACACTACCCGCAGATTTTTACAGGTCAGAAGAAGTGTTTGAATCTATTAAAGAAAACGTTTTTGTAAAAACTTGGCAATGGATTGGTGACGATAGTCTAGTTCCTTTTACCCAAACGGTATATCCTTTTATTCTTTTAGATAATTATATTACAGAGCCACTGATTTTAATTAGAGATCAAGAAGATAATCTTAAATGCTTTAGCAATGTCTGTACACATCGAGGAAACATTTTAGTTACCAATCCTGGAAAAGTAAAACAACTTGCTTGCATGTATCACGGCAGACGCTTTAATCTTGATGGCTCGTTTAAATCGATGCCAGAATTCGAATCTGCCGAAAACTTTCCTAGACCATGTGATAATTTGCATGAATTTATGGTAAGAACCTTGGGGCCTCATGTATTTGTTGGTTTAAACCCTTTATTTGATTTTGATGAGGTGTTAAATAAAATGATAGAGCGCATTGGGTTTCTTCCACTACATCAATTTAAGTTTCATAAAAGCTTAAGCAAGGATTATTTAATCAATTCTCATTGGGCTTTATATTGTGATAATTATTTAGAAGGGTTTCATATACCTTTTGTACATGAAGATTTAAATGATGTACTCGATTACGGTAATTATACAACCGAAATATATGAACATTTCAATCTTCAAATAGGATATGCAAATGATGGCGAAGAGGTTTTCGATTTACCTGAATACCATCAAGATTATGGCAAAAACGTTGCCGCATACTACTACTGGATTTTCCCTAATATGATGTTTAATTTTTATCCTTGGGGATTATCTATAAACATTGTAAAACCAATAAGTTTAAACAAAACTAAAGTGTCTTTTTTAACTTATGTACATGACGAATCGAAACTAGATAAAGGTGCTGGAGCCCTTTTAGATAAAGTTGAACGTGAAGATGAGTTTGTTGTCGAAAGTGTACACAAAGGAGTTCAATCTCGCTATTATAATACAGGAAGATTTTCTCCAACAAGAGAAAAAGGCGTGCATCATTTCCATAGTCTTTTAGCACGTTATTTAAAATGAGGGATTTGTAATATTATTATTTTATATTTACTAATGTAAACCCTCAAGTCTTTTTTTAACTTAAAAAAAAAGCATGCATGTCGTTTGAATTTTTAATATTACTTGCAGAAGCTAGAAGCAAATAAAAACTGTGGCGTTGCTTTAAGGGAAGTAAAACCATCTGTAGACATTCTAAAACTTTTTGAAAATGATTATAACCTTTTAAAAAATACAGACGATATAACCAATTAAAAATTTCTCTAACCAATTATATAAAAATGACATTAGTAAAATCACCTAGAATACAATCCATAGACATATTGAGAGGTGTCGTTATGGTTATCATGGCATTAGATCATGCTCGTGATTATTTTCATTTTGGTTCCTTTTATAGCGATCCAACCAATTTAGATACCACAACACCATTTCTGTTTTTTACACGCTTTATAACACATTATTGCGCGCCAGTTTTTGTTTTTTTAGCTGGAACTTCTGCTTTTTTATATGGCAGTAAAAAAACAAAACCAGAGCTCTTTAAATTTCTATTCACTCGAGGTTTGTGGCTCATTCTTTTAGAAATAGTCGTTAATAATATTATTTGGTTTACAGATATCACCTATAGTTTACTGGTACTTCAAGTAATTTGGGCCATTGGTTTAAGTATGGTTGCATTGTCATTTTTAATTTACTTGCCAAAGAAAGTCATTTTAATTATTGGTGTTTTACTTATTGCTGGTCATAACTTATTAGATACGATTGTTATGGAAGGCACGAGTTTTAAATCGATAGTTTGGTATATTTTACATCAAGATAAATTTTTAGCGTTAGATTCAAGCCATATGGTTGTTTTTCATTATCCTGTAATTCCTTGGATTGGTTTAATGGCATTAGGTTATTTATTTGGCACTTTTTATCAAAAAGATTTTGATGTAACAATTAGAAAAAAATGGTTATTACGTTTAGGTTTTGGTGCTATTGCTTTGTTTATTATTATTAGGGGCATTAATGTTTATGGCGATTTAACTCCTTGGGCAGCACAAGATACAATAGCAAAAACAGTTATGTCTTATTTAAAGATAACAAAATATCCTCCTTCATTAGTTTATGTCTTAATAACCATTGGTCCTTCAATGTTATTTCTTTATTGGGTTGAAAACATTAAAAACAGAATTACAGATTTCTTTTTAGTATTTGGTCGCGTACCTCTACTCTATTATTTTTTACATGTCTTAGTATTACATCTTTTTGCAATTATAGGAATGATGATTTTTGGTGGGAATTGGCACGATATGTTTATAGACGCCGAAGGTTTTATGAGTGCAAATTTGGCCGCTTACGGTTACTCTCTTATTGCTGTGTATGGTGTTTGGATTGTGGTCATCCTTATTCTCTACCCAATTTGCAAAAAATACATGATTTACAAAGCTAATAACAAAGACAAATGGTGGTTGAGCTATTTGTAAATATAAAATTCAAAATCTGTATCTTACTTAACGAATCACAATGAATGGTTTAGATGTTATTATGGTTATTATCCTTTTCGCAAGATCTAGGTGTTAACTCGTTATAAATTATAAAAAATAAGAGATGATTAGACTCTTCCGAAAAATCCGTCAAAATCTCATTATGGAAAATAAAACAAGTAAATATTTTAAATATGCCATTGGAGAAATCATACTCGTGGTTATCGGGATTTTGATTGCTTTGAGTATTAATAATTGGAATGAGGTTAGAAAAGAAAGTATCGAAGAACAAAAGATTTTAAAAGCAATTCAAGCTGGGTTTAAATTCAATAAATTAGAGATAAATAAAAATATTGATGAAACAACATTAACTGTGCTTGGAACAGGAAATGTGCTTAATGCAAATTTAGACACACTAACCAATGAGCAATCAAATAAATTAGTTAGAAAAATGACTAACTTTTCAACATTTCACCCTTCAGATGGAGCCTTAAACGATCTTATTAATTCTGGCCATTTAAACATTATAAAAAACGATTCATTAAAAGATAAATTATCAAACTGGAATAGTCTAGTACTAGATGTTACAGAAGATGAAATCTACATGAAACAGTTTATAAATGATTATATACTTCCTATTGCTCTAAAAAACTCCTCAATAAACAAGGAAACCAAATTTAAAAGAAAAAGCTTACATTTATTTAACGACCCTCTTTTTGAAAACATTGTTTTAAGGTTAAACAAATCTGCCACATATCAAATAAGTCTTTATAAGCATTTAGAACTAGAGATAGATGCAATTTTAAAACTGTTGAAAAAAGAAATAAATTAGTTAATTTTGAAAATGAATTTACCTAAAATCTTATGCTCTTTAAGTGCTTTTTTGATTGTTATTTGCTCCAGCTATGCCCAAGAATCTGGTTATAGAGAAACACAACTCACTCAAGATTCTGACAATTGTTATGCGAGTTATAATCAAGACGGAACTAAAATAATCTTCGAATCTAATCGCGATGGTCATTGGCAAATTTATACCATGAATATTGGTGGCGATAGACAAAAAAGATTAATAAAAACCAACTCCAACGATCGCAGGCCAACATGGCATCCATATAAAGACATTGTTTTATTTGAATCTGACAGAACAGGGCAAAGCGAAATATATAAATACAATTTAGAAACCAGAAAAACGTCGGTTATCCTTTTATCACTTCATGGTAATAAAACCCATGCACAATTTGCACCAAACGGTGTTGAGTATATATTTAATCTTGAAGACACAAAAAAAGATTTTGACATTTATATAGCACACAGTAAAGGCAAAAAACCTAAAAAAATAGTTGATGATGCTTATATGAATCTGAATCCTCGTTATTCGCCACGAGGCGACAATATTTTGTATTCGTCTAACAAGAACAACGAGCGAGAAACAGATGTTATTTATTTGTATAACTATATAACAAATGAAAGGTCGAGACTGTCCTATTTTAAAGACCATAGTTTTAATCCTAATTGGTCTTTTGATGGTCGTGAAGTTGTATACGTAGCTTCTATAAAAGATGAAAAGCCAGAAATCTTTACCATGCGAAACGATGGTATTAATAAAAAGCAAATCACATTTAATAACACCGAAGACATACTGCCAAACTGGTCTCCTAATGGACAAAACTTATTAGTAACACGAAACGTTGGTGGTAAAAATCAAATTGTAAGAATATTTTTAAATCATCCTTTAGATGAAACTAAAGAATAAATAAAAATTTACAAATCTTGATAAAAGGTCAATCCATTATTATACAAATCGTAAAAAGCAAATTCTCGCGTTCCCCAAGTTGTTTCTTTTAAACTCGTATTTTCATGAAAAACATTCTTAGTCTTAAATTCTTCAAATAGAGCTTCGATATTTTGAGTAACAATACGCAGCATAGGTGTATTAAATTTCGATTCCCATTCTTTAGTATCATGCCATTGTAAATGAATTTCTATCTCATCCCGTCGAATTCCTGCATACTTTGGACTTTTAGAATCGTCAGCAAAAGCAATTTTAAAGCCTAATTTGTTTACGTAATACTTAAGTGCTTCAACAACATCTTTAACAGGAAGCACTGGATGAACTTGATGCAAGAAACCTTTCATTTATTTTAGAGTCTAATAATTAATAGCTAATTTTAACTACTAACTACATTATTCATGATTCTTATAAATATAATAATAAAAGATGAAAACTCTAATAACTTTTTTAACTCTTGTTTTATCACTTACCCTTTTTGCTCAAAGACCAAGTGCAAAAGACAAAGGTAAATTCTTTGAAAAAGGAGATGTCAAAATGTTATATGGTGGTAACCTAGAAGAAGAGCATTTTAACATTAATAATTTAGAATTAAAGGAAGAACAGTTTCATTATGGCATTGGCCGAGAACGTTTTCCTGCTTTACTCGATCCAAAATTTGAATCGGTTGAAGTTGCAAGTTCTAAATGGAGCGATAACGATCGTTTTTTAATAGCTTATAAGGGAAAAGATGTTAAAGCGTATTCGGTAAAAGATTTAACAAGACACGAGATAGTAAATGACGTTTTAGATGGAGAACCTATTATGGCTGCATATTGTATCCTTGCCGATTTAGGAGCTATCTACAAACGCAACTATGATGGTAAAGAACTAACTTTTGCATTAAGTGGTTATACTTATTTCGATCCAGAAATATGGAATGGTTTAGATGGCTTTGTATTTTGGGACAGAGAAACCGAAAGCCTTTGGTGGCCACTTATAGGGAAAGCGGTTTCAGGACCATTGAAAAATGTTCCTCTTTTAGAAATGGACAAAGCGCATTGGGAAGACACAACTTGGGAAACCGTTAAAGAAAAATACTCCAAAGCCAATGTTTTAATATCTAATCAAGATTTCGAACCTCCTACTAGTTGGAAAAAATATACAGATGTTACAGATATCGTAAATAAATTTTCTGAATAATTTTACTCTCTTAACTTACCTCTTAAAAGGCTTACTTTAGATGTAAAAGGGTTCCCCGAAGAACGTCTTAAAACTACAACCTGACCACAATGCCATAAGGCATCTGCTATTGGGCCATTAATGTTATTCCAAAAGGGAAATTCAGAACTACTACCATTTTCTCTTTGAAAGACAATATCATATTCAGTCAAATCCTTACTTTCTCTTAAAATATCGGCAGCGGTTTTAATATTCATTAGTGTTTTTCTTCGCTTTTCTTCGTATGTTAAATCTTCTTCAATTCGAACATTGGGTTTTTGTAAAGTCGCGTTTACAATAACTTTAGATAAACCATAAAGATGATCTATGGTTTCAGAAGTTGTCCTCGCCTCTTCATTTGGTTTATAAGCAAGGTCTTCTGGCCTTAACGAATCTGTTGCCCAATAATACCTAAAACCTAAGCCATCTACCATTCTAGCCGCAACAGTACCAGCCGTATATGTTTCTGGGTAATCAGGAATTTCATAATAAGGTAATTCATTATTTGCTTCTTGGGAAGTTATACTTACAGAAAACAAAATGACGAAAATGAAAAAAATCTGTTTCATGGAATTAGTTTTTAATTTGTTCTTGATTAGATATTGTTGTGGTTCCGTATTTATCAAATAAATAGACTAAAGACGCCATGGTTGCTGCTCCTAATTCTAGCTCGCGTTTATTAATAGCATCAAATGTATCACTGCTTGCATGATGATGGTCGAAATAACGTTGTGAATCCGGTTTCAACCCAGCTAAAACCATTGTATCAGATTTTAACGGACCTATATCTGCTCCACTTCCTCCTTTTACAAAATGATGAATTAAATAAGGTTCGAATAATGGCTTCCAACTTAATACTTTATTAAAAACTGCATCAGAACATTCGAAACTAAAACCTCTTGGTGTAAAACCGCCATTGTCACTTTCTAAAGCAAACACATGTTTTTCACCTTTTTGCTTTGCTACTTTGGCATATTTATTCCCTCCACGTAAACCATTTTCTTCATTCATAAACATAACCACACGAATTGTTCTTTTAGGTTTAATGCCAGTTTCTTTAAGCAATCTTAAGACATCCATAGATTGTACAATGCCAGCACCATCGTCATGCGATCCATCACCTAAATCCCAAGAATCAAGATGGCCACCAACAACTATAAATTCGTTTGGAAATTCGCTACCTTTTATTTCACCAATTACATTATTAGATTGCACATCTTTTAATTGTTTACAGCTTTGCTTAAAATAAAACTTAATATTTTTATCTAAAGCTAACATGCCACTTAACATTTCGGCATCATTCGTACTAATTGCAGCAGAAGGTATACGCTTTGATATTGGTAATTCTTCGTAGGTCATGGATCCTGTGTGAGGAAAATCGTCTAAACGAAGGTTCATTGATCTAACTATAATAGCTGAAGCACCATACTTCGATGCTTCAATTGCACCATTATAACGTTGATCTACACAACCACTATATGCATCAAAGGTGTTAATTAAACCTGCTTGCATTGGTCTGTTATAAAACACAATCTTTCCTTTTATTTTTTCTTCACCTAATTCTGCGAGTTCTTCAAAATTTTGTACTTCAATAATATTCGCTTTTAAACCCAATGGATTCGTTGCCACCGAACCACCAAGCGCACAAATATTTACTGTAGTTGTTTTTCCTGATTTAGTTTCTATAAATGCATATTCTTTAGTGCCTCTAACCCATTTAGGAACCATAACTGGTTGCAACCAAACTTTATCTAATCCTAGAGAGTCTAATTCTGATTTTCCCCAAGCTACTGCTCTTTCAGCATTTAAGGAACCCGAAAGTCTTCCGCCAATTTGATTCGATAAATAATCTAACCACTCATAACTTTTACCATCATTCAATGATGTTTTATATAATTTATCAAGTATTTCTGCATCCGTTTGCGCGAATGTGCTCATTGATATAAAAAAAATAACTATAAATTTAAACTGTTGCATGTACTTTTTTTTTGAAGTTTTAAAGATACCAATTACGACCCTTTAGAATCTAAATGAAATCATAAAAAAATAAAGGTATTTTACGATTCATTATTTAATTGCTGTTTATAAATTTCGATAACAGATGTAGCTTCATCATCTAAAACAGGCTCTTGTATATCTGTATATTTACTTAAAGTATCATACATGATTTTTGCAACAATATAACGAGCTGTCGCCTTGTCATCAGCCGGAATTGTATACCAAGGCGTATGAGTTTTAGATGTACGGTTAATAGCATCTTCGTAACATTCTTGATATTTATCCCAAAGTTTACGTTCTTTTAGATCGCCTGAAGAAAATTTCCAATTTTTTTCTTTCTTATTAAGCCTTCGCAATAATCGAAATTTTTGTTCTTCTTTTGATAGGTTTAAAAAGAACTTAAAAATAATAGTTCCGTTATCTGTTATGTGTTTTTCGAAATTATTTATTTGCTCAAAACGCGAATCCCAAAAAGCATCATCTATATCTTCAATAGAATTAATTGAAGGTATATTTTCACCAAGAATATATTCTGGATGCACTCTTGTTACCAATACGTTTTCGTAATGTGTTCTGTTAAAAACACCAAATTTTCCTCTTTGTGGTAATGCGATATAATGTCGCCAAATATAATCATGACCACGTTCTAATTCTGTAGGTACTTTAAAACTATGAACTTGGATACCTCGAACATTAAAGTCTTTAAACACTTCACGTATCAAACTATCTTTTCCTGAAGTATCCATACCTTGTAAACAAACTAAAACTGAATACTTATTATGAGCATACATGGTATCTTGAAGCTTGCCAAGTTTTTTTCGCACAGATTTAAGTTCTTCTTTTATTTCAGATTCATCTGCATCTAAATCGAAAGTAGATTTCCTGTCTTTTAATAATATATGAGATGTTACTTTAAAATCTTCTGGAGTGATTGCCTTCATTTATATTAATATTATAGAATTATTCATAAATATACTAAAAACAATAAATTATTGAAAAAGATGTCTTTTTCATTTTTTTTGCTACATTAGACTACCTACTTAATGTTATAAAACCCCAAATACTATGAAAAAGAGCTACTTTTTTTTCTTATTTTTTGCTATTTATTTACATTCTCACGGACAATCAAATTGCGCTAAAGCCAATTCTGACGTTGTCTATGGATACTCACATATAAAAACAGCTGATGATGCTAATAACCTCGAATACTTAAAACTTTGGTCTAGTCGTGCTCTTGAATCTTTTAATCAAGTTATGGTTAAACTAGAGGCTTGTTCATGTGAAAAATCTTACAACTACACTCAAAAAATCGTTGAACTGCTAAATAGCGTTGAAAATTCAGAATCTTTTGAAAAAAGTCAGTCAGAGATTAAAAAAATTAGAGGTATTACAAAGGGTATTATTAAAGAATTACAGTTATGCACAGAATTAGAGTTAGAGAAATATAGTTCTAGATAATGTTTCACTTTCTTATTAAAGATTTTGTAGCTTCGTAGCCTTAATTTGATGAATGAAAAGGTTAAATTTTCTTATTTTTATATTAATTATTTCTCATACATGTAGCTTTTCACAAGATACAGACTCAACGCGTGTATTTAACAAGAATGGTATTATTAAACCTAGTATTTTATCTACACATCCTTTTGGTATATTTTTCTCAAGATTACAAGGCAATTTTAAAACTCATGCCACAAAAACAACAACATTAAAACTTGGTTTAGAAAGTGGAAATGTATGGGGAGCTCCGGTTACTGTATATATTCCAAATGACGAAGATGTAAGAAATGCTGTTAGAAAAGTAACTTGGCATAGCGCTGAATTTGCTTTTAATGAAGAAGCACTTGATGCAAAAACTATTAAACTACAAATTGATGGTGTTATTAAAGGATTTAGAGCACAATCCAGTTTTAATATTGGTACAGAACATGAATTAAATATTGGCTTAAGAAGCTACGTGTTAACAAATGGAAAGTTTCCATTTACAGTTTTAACAGGCGATGAATTTATTGAATCTTTTCATGAAAATATCGCAGGTGGCGATGATCCTTTTGGAAGGAAATTATTTGGACTAAATCAAGCTGGCATTGTTTACAAAGACAGAAATAATAATACTTTAGAGTTAAATAAAGGTGATTTTATTTTCGGCGGGATTGAAACTAGTTACTATTACTATCCAGAAAAACTTATTAATAAGAATAAAACATTTTTTATGAATTTTGGTGCTCATTTAGGCACAAACCTATCTCAATATAATACTTCTTTTGATTTAGGAATAACAGTAAATGCGGTAAAACAATATTCTATTAATGACAGAAGCTCTTTAAATATTGGTTTTGGTTTAGGTGCTCTACGAAAAAGTTTAATCGATTTAAAAGATGATAATCTGGAATTTGGAAGCAATGATTTTATTGGTCATTTAGAAACTATTGTTGAGTATAATTTTGTTTCGAAGGGAAAAACAATACATTCTTTTGGAGTAGATTTTTATCTACAAACAAGTCTAAACAAAAAAGATGAATTCGATTACATTATTCCTATCCGAAATGGTGTTACTGAAAAATCTTGGATAACTGGCGCGTCGCATTTATACAAAAACAATAATTATTGGACGCTTATGTATTCGTTTACAAGAAAAGTAACCACCTCTTTTTACTTACAGCAAGATTTAACCCTAAATAATAATCCAGACATTCAAACAGGTGTAAGTATTCAATTTAAAATATAAGAATTACTTACTTGCAAAAAGCTTTACATCTTCGATACTCACTTCTTGACCTCCAAGAATAATAAGTCTTTCAACCACATTTCGAAGCTCTCTTATATTACCAGTCCAATCATACTCTTGAAGTAACTTAACGGCTTTATCAGAAAATGTTTTTACAGCAGTTCCGTGTTCTGAAGCAATTTTATTGGTGAAATAATTTATTAAAAGCGGAATATCTTCACGTCTATCGTTTAACGATGGGACTTCTATTAATATCACAGCTAACCGATGATATAAGTCTTCTCTAAACTTACTATCTGCAATTTCCTTTTTAAGATTCTTATTGGTTGCTGCAATAACACGAACATTTACTCTAATATCTTTATCACTACCAACACGTTGAATTTTATTTTCTTGTAATGCACGTAATACTTTAGCTTGAGCCGAAAGGCTCATATCACCTATTTCATCAAGAAAAATGGTGCCTCCATTTGCAGCTTCGAATTTTCCTGCACGATCTTTATTAGCACTTGTAAAAGCTCCTTTTACGTGGCCGAATAATTCGCTTTCTATTAACTCACTTGGTATTGCAGCACAGTTTACCTCTATCATCGGTCCTTTTGTACGTTCGCTTTTTTGATGTAACCAATGTGCAACAAGCTCTTTCCCCGTTCCATTTGGACCTATTATTAAAACACGAGCGTCTGTTTGTGCTACTTTTTCAATGATGTCTTTAATTTTTGTAATGGCCTGGCTTTCGCCTATCATTTGGTAATTTTTACTAACTTTCTTTTTAAGTAACTTATTTTCTATGACGAGTTCTTTTCTGTCGAGTGCAATACGTACTGTATTAAGTAATCTGTTTAAATCTGGTGGTTTAGAGATATAATCAAAAGCTCCTAAACGCATTGTATTAACTGCTGTATCCAAATCACCATGACCAGAAATCATGACTATGGGAATTTCTGGCTTTATCTTTTTAACGGCTTCTAGCACTTCGACACCGTCCATTTTAGGCATCTTTATATCGCATAAAATTAAATCGAAATCCTCTTTCTTAATTTTTTCAATTCCTAATAAACCGTCTTCAGCTTCATCTACTTCGTATTTATCACTTTCTTCAGAAAGTATTTTTACCAATACGCGACGTATAGCAGCTTCATCTTCAATTACTAAAATTTTTGACATATTTTCTATGTATTGTATAAATGCACATCACGTTGAGGAAACGGAATGGCTATATTATTCTCTCTAAATATTTTATCTATTTCAAAACGCATATCGCTTTGCGGAATCATGGCTTGAAAGCTGTCGTTTAATGTGAATATTAATTTAAAATCCAATGAGCTCTCTCCAAAATCAGTAAATACAACCAATGGTTCTGGCTTGCTTAATACTGAAGGATGATTACTAGCTACTTTTAGCAATAATTCTTTTACTAAATTTACGTCACTTCCGTAAGCAACACCAACATTAATATGCTCTCTTGTTTCTGATCCATTTTCCGTCCAATTATACAAACTATTAACTAGGTACTTATGATTTGGTATTATCAACACTTTATTATCGATTGTAACAGCTCTAGTTGTACGTAGATTAATTTCTTCAACACGACCTACTTTACCATCTAACTCAATAATATCTCCAATATGCACTGTTTGATCGATTAAAATAAAAACACCTGAAATAATATCTTGAAAAAATGTTTGCAAGGCCAAACCAACACCAACTAATAACGCTGCTGAAGCAGCAAAAATTGCTGTAACATTAACACCCATATTATGGAATGTCATTAATAAAATAACGACATAAATAAACCATTTACTATAAGAGAATAGTGAAACAAACTTCGCTTTATCATGAGGAGGCAATTTTCTAGTAATTACCTTTCTAATCAATTTTAATACGAAAGCAGAAATAACCAAAGTAAAAACAACAACTATAATTGACTTAACATTAATATGAATGTTATCGCTAAATGCAAATGTGTAGTTTAAAAAATTATTCAATTCTTTCATACTAGTATCTTATCCATTTAATAAGTTCTTTATAGCTAGGTTTTTTACCATACATTAAAATACCTACACGGTAAATTTTTGCAGCAAACCAAACTGTAAAAACAAATGTTCCAACTAATAATAATAGGGAAACCACTTGCTGCCAAATAGGCACACCAAAAGGAATTCTCATTAGCATAACAACTGGAGAGGTTAAGGGTATAAACGAAAACACTGTAGAAACGGTTCCATGAGGATCTTCAATTACAGTGAATATTCCAATATAAACTGCTAAAATTAACGGCATTAAAATAGGTAACAAAAACTGTTGCGTATCTGTTTCGTTATCTACTGCCGCACCAATAGCAGCATAAAGCGAACTATATAGTAAGTATCCTGAAATAAAGAATAATACAAAAGCTATTATTAAATTTAATATAGGCATATTCATAAATTCAGAATATAATAATTGTGCTTGTGCTTGGGTGTCTTGACCACTCATTGCTTGCTGAACCAATTCTTGTTGTGGTGATTGTACTTGAGTCATGTCTATTCCAAAAATGGATGTTACAACCATCATTAAAATGCTTCCTAGAATTAACCAAATTACAAATTGCGTAATTCCTGCCAGTGATGTTCCTATAATTTTTCCAAGCATTAATTGCATTGGTTTTACAGACGAAATAATAATTTCTATAATACGGCTTGTTTTTTCTTCGATAACACTACGCATAATCATATTACCATAAATAATGATAAACATGAATAATAAATAACCCGCAATACCTCCAAAAGCCAGTTTCATAATACTACCTGCTTTCGATGTTTTTTCGCCAGTAAAGCTTTCTTGATCTATTGTAATATTAGCTTTAGATTCTTTTATAGTTTCAATATCTAATCCATTTTGTAGAAGCTTAATATCTGTTAGTTTTTTTTCTATTTTAGATTCTAAACCTGTAATTACAGATAATGAAGGTGAATCATTAGAATAAAACTTAACCAGATTTAAGGTTTCATCGTTATTCTTTTCTTCAGAAATATGCAAAAGGCCATATTCTTCATTAGCTTCGACAAGTGTTTTTGCAGTTTCTAATGTGATATTGTTTAAAACATTGTAGGTTGTGTTTTCTGTGTTTTCAAAGACATCTTTCACTAATCCTGACTCGTCTAAAACAGAAATAGTCCGTTTTTTATCATTGTTTATCTGCGATAAATAAGCCACTACTGCGATAAGCGCGATAATAATAATAGGGCTTAAAATAGTCATTACTAAAAATGATTTATTTTTAACTTTTGTTAAATATTCACGTTTAATAATAAGTGATAAATGATTCATGATTAGTTATTTGAAACAGTTTTAATGAATATATCGCTAGCAGAAGGAATTAACTCTACAAAATGTGAAACTTGACCTTTTGTGGTTAAATAGCTTAATAAATCATTTGCAGAATTAGAATCTGTCAATTTAATATTAAGTTTAAGTTCATCATTTAGTGTTTTAAAACTTGATGGAAACGTTTCAAACTTGTTTGATAGTTCTAATGCTAATTTGTTATTATCTGCTGCGCTAATTCCAACCTCGTAGGTATTGGTTTTAAATTGTCTTTTAATATCTTGTAGATTACCATCTAGAATTTTATTAGACTTATCTAACAATGCAATATGGTCACATAATTCTTCAACTGATTCCATTCTATGAGTAGAAAAAATAACCGTTGCACCATTATCTCTTAAACGTAAAATTTCATCTTTAATTAGATTTGCATTTATTGGATCAAAGCCAGAAAAAGGCTCATCGAAAATTAAAAGTTTTGGTTCGTGCAAAACAGTCACAACAAACTGAATTTTTTGTGCCATTCCTTTAGAAAGCTCTTGAATTTTTTTATTCCACCAATCACCAATTTCTAAACGCTCAAACCAATATTTTAAACGTGTTTTAGCTTCGGTTTTACTTAAGCCTTTTAATTGCGCTAAATACAAGGCCTGTTCTCCCACTTTCATAGATTTATACAAGCCTCTTTCTTCCGGCAAATAGCCAATATCTTTAATATGTTCTGGTTTTAATGCCTCTCCATCTAATATTACACTACCAGTATCTGGCATTGTAATTTGATTTATTATTCTAATAAGTGTTGTTTTACCTGCACCATTTGGGCCTAACAACCCAAAAATACTTCCTTCTGGAACCGATATAGAAACATTATTAAGTGCCTTGAAATCTCCAAAATTTTTAGACACAGAATTGGCTTCTAATAAAATACTCATACCTGTAATTTGATTAACTGTAAATATATTAAATGTATTATTGCTTTCCTTAACTATGCGTATAATAATTTAAGCATTTTTCAAAAAACAAAACCCACCCTTAAACTTAATTAAGGATGGGAAAAAATTGCTATGAAAAAGAAAAATTATCACCAATTTGCATCAGTGATAATTCAAATATAGTGTTTTTTAGCTAATTATTATTAAAATAAACCATGAACTTGAATTCTATTTATTAATGCATTAAAGCCCAAAAGATATTTAGAAATAACACAATAAATTATTTTTAAGAAAACATATCTTTTACTTTTTCAAAAAATGATTTGTCGCTACTTTGAGGTTGTGGTTCGAAATTTTCGTCTTCTTTCATACTTTCGAAAAAATCCTTTTGCTCCTTGTTTAATGTTTGTGGTGTCCAAACATTAACATGAACAAGTAAGTCGCCTTTACCATAACCATTTATACTAGGAATACCTTTACCACGCAACCTTAATATCTTACCTGATTGCACTCCAGACTCTACTTTAATACGCACTTTACCAGTAACAGTATCTATTTCCGTCGAAGTTCCTAAAACAGCATCTGAAAAACTTACATATAAATCGTAATGTAAATTATCTCCTTCACGCTGTAATTTAGGATGTGATTCTTCTTCTAAAGCAACTAATAAATCACCAGAAATACCATTTCCAGGAGCTTCATTTCCCTTACCAGATACTTTTAATTGCATTCCATCTACAACTCCAGCAGGAATTTTTACTGAAATTGTTTCTTCTTTAGCTATAAACCCTTGTGCATCTGAACCATCTGGTTTTTTATCGATGATTTTCCCTGCACCACCACATGTCGGGCAGGCAGAAGCTGTCTGCATTCTTCCTAAAATGGTATTTGTAACTCGTGTTACTTGTCCTTGTCCATTACATGTTGTACACGTTTTATAAGTTGTACCTTTTGCCTGAACTTTTCTTTTAACTTTGACCTTTTTCTCTACACCGTTAGCAATTTCTTCAAGCGTTAATTTAACACGAATACGGAGGTTACTTCCTTTTACTCGACGCTGTCCGCCGCCAAAGCCACCTCCAAAACCTGAAAAACCTCCACCACCAAAACCACCTCCAAAAATATCACCAAACTGACTGAATATATCATCCATATTCATGCCACCTCCTCCAAAACCACCTCCACCTTCAAAGGCTTGATGACCAAATTGGTCGTAGCGCGATTTTTTATCAGTATCGCTCAATACTTCATATGCTTCGGCCGCTTGTTTAAATTTTTCTTCGGCAACTTTATCGTCTGGATTTTTATCAGGATGAAATTCAATTGCTTTTTTACGATAAGCCTTTTTAATTTCGGCTGCCGTTGCTCCTTTTGCTACTCCTAACGTTTCGTAATAATCTTGTTTTGCCATACTATACTTATTGTCCTATTACTACTTTTGGAAATCTTATAACTTTATCACCAAGTTTATACCCTTTTTCAATAACATCTATAATCTTCCCTTTTAAATTTTTACTTGGTGCGGCTATTTGCGTTACAGCTTCGTGATCGTCTGCATTAAAAACATCGCCTTGAGATACTACAACTACAGAAAGCCCTTTTTGTTCTAATGTGGTAAATAACTTTTGGTAAATAAGCAAAACTCCTTTACGAAGTTCTTCTGCTTCTTTATCGTCTTCTATATGACTCAATGCTCGTTCAAAATCGTCTAGAACAGGCAACATAGACACCATAACATCTTCACTTGCTGTTTTAAATAATTCGATACGCTCTTTAGATGTACGTCTTTTATAGTTTTCGAATTCAGCAAATAAACGTAAAAATTTATCTTTCTCTTGCTTTAATTCTTCTTGTAATTTTTCTTCAACTGTTTGTTCTTCAACATCAACAGCCTCGTTTTGAGTTGAATCTATTTGATCTTCAACTACGTCTTCTTTTATATCTTTTTTGCTCATTGTTTGAACTCTTAATTAAATCTTCGATTTATGGTTTGCAAAAGTACTGCCATTATTATTAAAATGTCATAATGTCACCTACATTTTTACTTTTATTAATTTTTAGCTTTCTGACTATTTGATTACTTTTGAAATTCTTAAAACTTAAACAAATGAAAAAAAGAATTTTAACTGTTTTTACAGTTGTTGCTATTGCCATTTCAATTATAGGTTGTAAAAAAACCAAAGAGGCAAATACAAGTGACGCTAAAGCCGTAGCTGAAACCGAAAGTATAACAGAAAAATACATCACTGATGTTACAAAATCTTCTATTGAGTGGAGAGGTTTTAAACCAACTGGATCGCATAATGGAACCGTAAATATTGACACAGGTGTTTTTCAAGTAAATGACGGTGTTTTACAAAGTGGCACATTTTTAATTGACATGAAATCAATTGTTTCCTTAGATTTAGAAGGTGATATGAAAAATAATCTTGAATCGCATTTAAAAGGAACTGTCGAAGGCAAAGAAGGTGATTTTTTTAATGTAAATCAGTTTCCTGTTGGTGGCTTTGAAATTACTGCTGTTAAAACTGTTGAAGGAAAAACAACACTTTCTGGAAATTTAGATTTAAAAGGTATTAAGCAAAATATTACGTTTCCTGTAACTGTTTCAAGTGAAGGTGATATGTTAACTATTACCAGTGAAGCTTTTACTATTGATAGAACTAAATGGGGTATAAACTATGGTTCTAAATCTGTTTTTGATAATCTAGGAGACAAATTTATAAATGACGATATGGAATTAAAGATTAATGTTGTAGCCTATAAATAATCAATCCAATTTTAAAAATTATATAAAGCCACTCTAAATAGGAGTGGCTTTATTGTTACATTAATCCTTATTATTTTTCTAAACTAAATCTGCTAATGCTGTTTTTAAATAATAATGCTTAAAATGAAACCCAGAATTTTCGATTTTTTTTGAGCTTACACGCTGACTTAAAAACAGAAGTATATACATTTCACCAAGAACAAGTTTCATAATATTTTTTGGTAAACTCGGCAACCATAAAGGTTTATGTGATACACTTGCCATAGTTTTTGTAAACTCTTTATTCGTTACTGGATTTGGAGCCACAGCATTATAAACACCTATTAATTTATTCTGTAAAGCATAAAGAATCAAATTTGCCAAATCGGTTATGTGAATCCAAGATTGCCATTGATTTCCAGAGCCAAGAATAAAACCAATACCTAGTTTAACCGGCTTTATCATAGCTGGTAATGCTCCACCATTTTTAGACAACACCAATCCTATTCTTACTTTTACAACATGAATGTCTAAATCATTAAAATTCTCAACAACTTTTTCCCATTGTTGCACGACATTGCTTAAAAAAGAATTGTCAAACTCTGTTTCAGATTCATTATAATATTTGGTTAAGGAATCTGGGTAAATACCTATCGCACTTGCAGAAATCAATTGCCTTATTTTATGGTTTCCGTTTTTTAAAGAATCAAATAAAAATTGGGTTACTTCTACTCTACTTTTAATAATTTCTTGTTTATAGCTTTTAGTCCAACGATTTGAAACACTTGCTCCAGATAAATGAATTATAGCATCAACATCTTTAAAACATGAAATATCAATTTCTTGGTTATAAGGATTCCAATAAAAGCCTATATAATTCTCCTTCTGTTCTAATTTTAATTTATTTGTAGTAAGATAATTTACGTGAATATTTTGTAATTGACATTGTCTGACAATTTCTTGCCCAATAAGTCCAGTCGCTCCAGTAATTAAAACTTTCATTTATTAATTAAATATGTGTAAAATTACTATTTGAATTTTAATCCTGAATTAAAATTAAGTAAGGTTTAACAGAATTATCATTAAATTAAATGATCTCATTTTTAGTTGCCCTTAACATTTCTCTCTTTCCTGGAGGGCCAGGTAGCCTCTCCACTGTAAATCCAACACTTTGCATGGCACGTCTTACACTTCCTTTTGCAGAATATGTTACTAAAACACCATTTAATTTTAATGCATTATACATAATTTGAAATATCGTTTCTGTCCATAATTCTGGCTGAACTCTTGCTCCGAAAGCATCAAAATAAATTAATTGAAAACTATCTAAATCGCTAATTTTCGAAAAATCTTGCTTTCGTTTTATTAATTCGAATTCTTCTGAAATTATATATGATTCTTCCCAAGAAACTTCGTGTAATTTGTTAAAGTTGGTTGCCTCATCCTTAACCGATAATTGCAAAGGGTAATCTAACTCTGAAACCTCATCCATCGAAACTGGAAATGCCTCTACACCTACATAATTAATTTTTAGATTTAATTTTTTAGATTCAAGAAACGTAATGAATGCATTTAATCCAGTGCCAAATCCTATTTCTAGAATGGAGATTGATTTATTAGATTTTGAATCAGCTTCGGGATGACAATAATGATGTAAACCATGTTTTATAAACACATGATTAGCTTCTTGAATAGCACCATGTTTTGAGTGATACTGCTCATCCCATTCTGGTAAATGAATGGTTTTAGAACCGTCGGACGTGGTTATTATTTTACGCTCCAAGTTATTGCTTTAGTAAAACACCTTCGGCTTCAAAAGAATAGGTTTTTTTAGGTTTATTTATTTTAGCGATTTCGTCTTTACTTTTACCAGCATCTTCAGCATAATGCTGTAACTCTTTAACAGGAACTTCATTTACAAAAGCTTTACCTGCTACAATCACTTCTTTACCAGCAATATCTTTTGGCATAAAAAACCCGTAGTCTTTAAACTTTACCATTACTTCATTTCCATCTTCAAGATTTAAAGTCATCCAACAACCTTTTGCTTGACAAACACTTGTAACTTTAGCAGTTAACTTATATTCTAAACTATCACCAACCTCCATAGATAGGTATTGTTCTGCTACAGCTTGAACGTTTTGTGCATTATCAGACGTTATTTTTTTGCCAAAGGAAGTATATTCATCAGTTTGTCCTTTACATGAGAAAATGACTACAAAAGCGATTAAGAATGATACAATGTTTTTCATAATTTATTGAATATTTAGTAGAAATGTAAAGATAAGGCTTTTAAGAAAAATTTCTGTTTTTTATAACACCAATATTGCGTAATTTTGTACATAATTATTAATACTTAAGGAATGAATAATTTAGTTAAAAATATAGAAGTTGTTAAAGCGAAATCTACAAAAATACATGATGTAGATTTTGACAATTTAGCATTTGGAAGTGTTTTCTCTGACCATATGCTAGAATGCAATTACAAAGATGGCACATGGCAAGAACCTAGAGTGGTACCTTATCAACCAATTGTTTTAGATCCTTCGGCTAAAATTTTTCATTATGGACAATCTATTTTCGAAGGTATGAAAGCCTATAAAGATACCAATGATGATGTTTGGTTATTTAGACCTTTAGATAATTTTAAACGATTAAATATTTCCTCGAAGCGACTGGCAATGCCAGAGTTACCTGAAGAGTATTTTATGGAAGGTTTAAAAACACTTTTACAAGTTGATCGTGATTGGATTCCGAAACAAGATGGAAGCTCATTATACATTAGGCCTTTTGTTTTTGCATCAGGAAAAGGGTTTCATGCTTCTCCGGCCAATGAATATAAATTTATAATAGCGACTGCACCTTCTGGAGCTTATTTTGCAGGTAAAGTGAAGGTTTTAATTGAAGAAAAATATTCGCGTTCTGCAAATGGTGGCGTTGGTTATGCTAAAGCTGGCGGCAATTATGCTGGTCAATTTTACCCAACACAATTGGCTATTGAGAAAGGATATAATCAGGTAATCTGGACAGACGACAATACACACGAAAATATTGAAGAAGCTGGTGCGATGAATGTATTTGTTCGAATTAATGATACACTTATTACAGCACCAACGAGCGATCGGATTTTAGATGGTATTACACGTAAGAGTGTTATAACTATTGCCGAAGAAAAAGGCTTGAGTGTAGAAGTTAGAGATATAAAAGTTAAGGAAGTTGTTGAAGCTGCTAAAAACGGAAGTCTAAAAGAAATGTTTGGCGCTGGTACAGCTGCAGTAATTTCACCAATTTCTGGATTTGGATATAAAGGTGAGGATTTTGATTTACCTGAATTAGAAAATAGTTATGCAAGTATTTTAAAGAAACGAATTACAGATATACAAACAAACAAGACTGAAGACCCTTTTGGTTGGAGATATAAGGTGTAAAACTTCTATTTTTAAGTTATAAAAAAAAGAGCGACGTTATGTCGCTCTTTTTTATTTATCTAAAATAGATTTTATGTTTGGCTTAAAGTAATTAGGCCCTTTTAATACTTTACCATCTTCGCGATAAATAGGTTCGCCATTCTCACCTAACTTACTCATATTGCTTCGTTGTATTTCGTCAAAAACTTCTTCAATTTTATATTGCACGCCATGTTCTATAATAGTGCCACATAAAATATATAGCATATCTCCAAGCGCATCTGCAACTTCTACTAAATCATTATTATTAGCAGCTTCAAGATATTCTTCGTTTTCTTCTTTCATCAAATTAAAACGAAGTGTGTTTTTATCTATTCCTAAATCGGCTTTGGGTGATTCTCTATGTCCTATTTTAAAAGCTGTATGAAATGCTTTAACCGCATCAATTTTATTTTTCATATTTTTTTAATTTTCATTTCCTATAAGAAGGAAATCTTTTAAGTGTTTTAATTAAATTTGCATAAAAATAAACAGATGTTCACAAAAGGGCAATTGATTTTTGGTATTTTATTTTTTATTGCTTTTGCAGTGATAATTGGATATACGTATCGTAAAGATTTAAAACTTCATAAACGTTATTATAAAGGAAGTATTTGGGTGTTATTTGCCTTTATTGCTTTCATTCTTTTTATTGTCGGTATTAAGTATTTTTTTACTTGATAGCATTTAGAACAAATAAAAAAACAGAACCTTTTAAAGGTTCTGTTTTTTTATTTAGGTATTTAAAACCTTAATTAACTTCTGGTAAAAACGAATAGTTTTTAGCATAATCTAGCATTTGTCCAGAGAATGTTTCTGGTTGTACAACTTTAATTGTAGTAATCTCACCGGCTTCATCTTTCTCTACAGCATATTCAGGGTTCACAAAACCACTATAAGGTGCACTTGTAAATTGTTTGTTACGTTCTAAAATTTCAGCATGTAACTCTTGGTCTACTTTAACGCCATAACCTTCTACTAAAGCTTCAACAGCACCATAATCACCTTCAGATTTAATACGTTGTGTTTCGCGTAATAATTGACCAAATAGCTCACGAAGTTTTGCATAGTCGTTTATATTGAAATAGGTTTTTCCATCTCTTGTTATTTTTTCAATAACATTATCGGCTTTTCCTTTATCATAAACCCAAGCGCTCACCCATTGTCTATTTCTCATATGTGCTTCTTCAACATCATTACCTAAACTTAAACGAATAAGTTGAGTCATTAAACCATTTCTAATATAACCATCGTATTCTGCCATTCCGGCCTCTTTCCAGTTATCTACCAAACCAAGTTCTTCTAATTTTGGGCTGTATTGATAATAAAGTGCTACCAAATCGGCCCGCCCTTCTTCTAAAGTTGATCTGTAATTTTTAAGTGTTTCGTGTACTTCGCCAACACCTGGATTAATTTGTCCAGATGCATGACCAACAACTTCGTGTAAAGCTGTATGCATTTTATCTGCTAATTGACCATACTTTTTCTCAAGTCTTAATTCTTCTTCATCATTTACAAATTCATCTAAACGACCAGAACTACCAGCATTATTAGATGCATTTACAAGGTTTCCAAGAGAGACCGATTTACTTCCAATTGTTGAGCGTATCCAGTTCGCATTAGGTAAATTAACGCCTATTGGCGAACTTGGTGATGCACCACCAGATTCTCCAGCGACATTAACTGTTTTATACGTTACACCAACAACATTTTTCTTTTTATGTTCATCCATTAAAGGAGAATTATCTTCAAACCATTGTGCATTTTCGGATAACACCTTCATTTTTTCAGACATTTCGAAATCCTTTATCTGGACAATTGATTCGTAATAACCTCTATATCCTATTGGGTCATAATACACTTCAACAAACGCATTAATGTAATCTATATTACCTTGGGTTGCGGCTGTCCAAGCAACGTTATAATCATCCCATGTCTGCAAATCACCAGTTTTGTAATATTCAATTAAAAGACTAATAGCATTGGCTTGAGCCTCATTTTCGGCCACTCCTATAGCAAGTTCATACCATTTAATAATTTCGTCTATTGCCTCACCATATAAACCTCCAGATTTATAAACACGCTCTTTTAAAACACCTTCTTCCTTTACCAATTGAGAGTTTAACCCAAACGATAATGGTTTCTTTGGATCTGGTGATTCCTTTTTTGAATAAAAAGAACGTACATCTTCATTAGTTACATCTGGTCCATAAAAATTTACTGCAGATAGTAGTACGTTATCAACTCCTTTTGCTTGATTTACTTTTTTAGAATCTACATCGTTAAAAATAACTTCGAATGCTTCGCCTTCTAATGTTGTATTTGTATCTGCTAAAAGTTGTTTTAAATAATCTGATGAAAATTCTGCTTCAATTTTATCATTAGAATAATGATGATGAATACCACTACTAAACCAAATACGCTTTAAATAGACTTCAAAAACTTTCCAATCTTCGGTAGATTTATCACCTTCAAAAGTCGTATAAATATTTTCAAGAGCTTTTCTTATTGTAAGATTGTGTCTGTAGTTTTGATCCCAAATAATATCGCGACCAGCATAACCAGCTTGCGTCAAATAATAAACGAGTTTTTGTTCTTTTAACGTTAAATCTTCCCAACCTGGGATTTGATAACGTAGCACTTTAACATCTGCAAACTGCTCAACATTATAATTAAATGCCGTTTCTTGTTTTGTTTCTTCTACTTCTTTATTTCCTTCCGACTTTGTTTCGACACAAGATATCACTAGAAAACTCATCATGATAGTAAAGAAAAGTATTGATTTAATTTTCATTATATATTTTTTTAGATTCCGACAAATGTAATGTTTCCTCAGATATTTTAAAATTGATTATCTTTGAAAGAGTGTTAAATTTTTAGAAAAAATGAAGTATTTAAAATACATATTATTCTTAATTCTTATTGCAATTATTGGTGCTGCGATTTATATTGCTGTACAAGCTAATGAATTTAGTGTTACAAGAGTTAGAACAATAAAAGCGCCTGCTTCTGTAGTATATAATAATATCATTGATTTTAAAAATTGGGAAGCTTGGTCTTCTTGGGTTGAAAAAGACCCAAATACTATGATAACTTTGTCTGAAAAAACCAATGGTATTGGCGGTTCTTATTCCTGGAAAGACAAAGATGGTATTGGCACAATGAAAACCATTGAAACAGTTACAAATAAATCTATAAAACAACAAATGCAATTTGCAGACTTCCCTCCTTCTGATGTGAATTGGGCTTTTGAACTTAGTGAAGATGGTTCTTCTACCGAAGTTACTTGGAATATTTCTGGTAACAATTTACCCTTTATTTTTAAAATGTTTTCTGTTTTTATGGGCGGCATGGAAAAACAAATTGGACCGCATTTTGAACGTGGTTTAGAAAAATTAGATAATATTGTTGTAGAAAGTATGAAAATACATTCAACTAAAATTAATGGTATTACTGAATATGGTGGTGGTTTTTACATGTACAAAACCACATCTGCATCATCATCCAATATAAGCCAAGTTATGGGCAAACAATATGGTGAAATTATGGATTATATGACTAAAAATAATATTAAGGCAACTGGTATGCCTTTTACTATTTATAACGACATGAATATTGAAAACGGAAGTGTCATCATGAGTAATGCTATTCCTGTAATGAATAAAATTAATTTTACCAATCTCACACAAGATGGTGAAATCCTATCAGGATATATACCCAGAATTACTGTTTTAAAAACCACATTAAAAGGAAATTATACTTATTTGCCCGAGGCTTGGAAAAAAACGATGGAACACGTTTCGGAAAACAATTTAGTGCAATCTGAATTTAAACCCTTTGAAATTTATACTACAGATCCAGGACAATTGCCAAATCCAGCCGATTGGGTTACAGAAATTTACATTCCTATAATTGAATAAATGAAGCAATTTTTACTCGTTTTTATTGGTGGTGGTTTTGGTAGTGGTTTGCGTTACTTATTAGGCAAATATTTAAACAGTATCGAAACCGGCATCCCGTATGGCACATTTGCTGCCAATATTATTGGTAGTTTACTTATTGGTGTTATCTTAGGTTTAGCAGCTAAAAACAATGCGCTTTCGCACAACCAAACACTTTTATTGGCAACAGGATTTTGTGGTGGTTTTACTACGTTTTCAACATTTGCATACGAGAACCATGTGTTTTTAAAATCTGGAGATTTTACAAGTTTTGCAGTTTACACCATCGGTAGCTTTATTGTTGGATTTTTGGCCGTGTTTTTAGGCCTGCATTTGGTAAAGTAAGTATGCTTGAGTTTCTCATTTAAATCAACTAACAAAGAACTGAGTTAAAAAACAAGTCTTTTTAGTTTAATTTAGAAACAAAGTTTTCATCGTATGGTAATCCACTTTTTGCAATAGCAAAGGCTTGTTTTAACAACTTATTGACCACAGCTATTAATGCTAGTTTCTTGCTCTTTCCTTTGGCTACTATTCTATCAAAAAGTGCTTTACTAATGTCAATACCATAAATTTTTCTATCTTTATTCATATGAACTGAAATTTTGGAAAGAACAGATGCTATTCACATTTCAACAACATTTCGACAAGCTCAATGCATCGCTTAAAATCGAGATCTAGGTCTCACAGAACTGAACGAAGTTTAAGTAGTAAAAGAGCGTGGGTTATCAATGTTGTCGAAGTCTTAGCTTCACCGTGTATCCTAACCTTATTACGCTCTTTTGTTCTTTCTGATTGATACTTAAATTTAGTGAATTGCAAACTTAAGCTGTGTATAATTAATTGCTTGATTATTATCTACTTCGAAATTCCTTCAGATTTCGTCTGGTATGTTTTCTCTTACTAAATTAGTTACTTAACCACATACGAAATTATACACAAGACTATTAAACGAATATTTTTATTTAGGATACTGTTTTTTAATATTTCTTATTAGATGTTCTAATCCGTTTAATTTTAACTCGTAAACCGTTAGTAGCATCTCTCCTAATTTTCCTTTCGGGAAGCCTTTGTTATGGTACCAAACCACATAATATTCCGGTAAATCTATTAAATACCTGTCTTTATATTTACCAAATGGCATTTTGGTATGTGCCAATTTAATTAAGAAACTTTTATCTGGTTGTAGCGGTATCACAAATGCTATTGGTAATTATTATTATATGTAGCTAATTTATTGATTTTTAAATTAATTGATTTTTTTAAAATTCATCTATTATATTTTCTAAAAGAAAAACAACATCCGATTTAAAATAAAGTCAGATAACTTCTAATTGCAATACAATTTTAATTATTTTTGAGTTTAATTAATTATTTAACCATCAAAACTATACTCTATGAAATTCATTAAAAATTACTCCATTTTATTAATTGCCCTAATTTTTTCTATCAATTTTTTGATAGCTCAAGAAACGGAAAACGAATTACAAAATAAAGAAAGGTCTGAACTAGTAGAAATTGAAGGTACTATTACTAAAATTAATAAAGATACTCGCGAGGTGACTATTATGGGAACTAACGGTGAGCTAGACACTGTAACGGCAGGAGAAGATGTTAAAAGATTTGATGAAATTGCAATAGGTGATATTATTACGCTCGAATATTTAAAATTTTTAAGAGCCGAATTTCGTAAACCAACACCAGAAGAAATAGAAGAGCCTTTGGTAGTCATGGCAGAAGCAGAAAAGGCTGAAATGGATGCAGAGCCTGGTGCCGCTTTAGGCGCAGTTGTTAAGGCTGTTGTTTCTATTCAAGTAATTAATTTACCATTTAAGTTTGTGATTATTGAAGGACCAAATGGTAATTTAACTACCATTGACGTAAAAGACGAAGAGCTTCTTAAAAAATTACATGTAGGTCAAGTAGTTATTTTAACATATGGTGAAGCTGTTGCTATTTCTTTAAATAAAAAAGAAGAATAACAATTAATTATTTATTTGCCGAGCTAAATGGAGCAAACTCTATTAGTTCGTTTTTAATAAAAATTTGCCATTTATCTTGCATTTCTTGAATTATCGAATGATTAGTTTCTCTATCGTATTGATTTTGAATTATTTCTAATTCGTTGTTAATATCGTCATTAAGCATATTTAATTCTGCACGTATATTTTTTGTGAATTCAGTTTCCGATATTCGCTTTCTTAATTTACGTGCATAAAGTTCTGTAATATCAAAATGTAATTGTTCGTGAGATAAAATATAATTGGTAGAATCTTTAATCTTAACCCAAGATTTTTCTGGATAAAAGTTAGCTTCAACAAAAGTTTTATAGGTATAGTTTTCGCTGTTTTCTTGTGTAAGTGAATAGCTAAAAGAAATTCCTGAAACAGTTAAAGCTACTGCATCAACTTCAGCTTTAGGTTTTGCTTTAAAATCTTGCCAAGTAAGTTTATATTTATCTTGCCAAGTAAAGCTATTGCTATTTTCGAAGGACAACAAAAAACAAAATGACATTAAAATGATACGCACCATTTTAATTAAACGGTGTTTTTAAAACAATATTGAGTGTATAACAGAAACAACTACTCTACCTCAACAATCTTGAGATCTACATGTTTCACCAAATATAACGAGTCGTTATAATAACCACCAAACATTTTCTTTTTGTAAGAAAACTTGTTTTCTATATATTGGGTAAACTCTGTGTCTTTTGCAGATATATAAAGATTATCTGACGATACTAATCTTAAAATAACATCCATCGTTAAATCAAAACCTCGTACTGCTATTCTATTTGGTGTTATATCGTACTTTTTAAGATATGTTTTTACAAATGAATTATGCTGGTCTTCATCGTAAGGTTTAGATACTGATGCGTAATGAAATTGTAAATTAGAAAGGTTATAATTTGAAACCTCATCATTATCATAAGCATTATTATAATTTGTTGTTGCTAAAACAATACTAATTTCTTCCTTGTTTTCTTCTTTGTTTTCTTCTTGAGTTAAAGAATTTAAAATACTCGTCACATTTGAAGCAAAGCCTACATCTTGAGTTTCTAAAAAGATAATATTTCTTCCTGGTTTTAATTTAAATTTAATATCGTCAACCAATACATAATTCGCATCAACACCTTTTTTATCTTTTCGAGAGAAAATTTGTGAAGCAGCATTAAATTCTCTTTTAAGATTGTTACTTACTTCAGTATTCTTGGAATCAGAAATAATAATAATATGACTTTTTAGTGAATCGTTTTTTACAAAATTTATGATTTTATTTTTAAGTAATTCATCCGAAGGTCTAGATTGAAAAACATTTTCTGTTAAATTTACCTTTTTCGTGATTGGAGAAACTACTGGTATATTTAAAACTCTCAATTCTGAAGCCGCTTTATTTAAATTATTTGGGGTTAATGGACCAATAACCACATCTACATCTTCAAAATTATTTGAATTTATAATTCTTGAAACTTCGCTTACTTGGTTTTTTGTGTCATAAACATCTACTTTTAAAGAAACTCCTAATTGTTTTAAAGAATCTAATGCAATTAAAACTCCAGAATAAAAATCTAGTGAAGTGTTTAAATAAGGATCCTTGTTTATTTGTTGTCTAGTTTCTGCAATAGAGTCGTAAGAAACAAGGTTCAATCTAAACGGAAGCATAACAGCAATATGCTTCGTTTCTAAATCCCTAATATTATTGGTTAGATCTGTTGCATCATTAATTACAGAAAATGACTCAGCGTACATTGAAGAGTATGGGACTTTAAGAATCATGCCTTCTTTTAAGTCACTCTCTTTCAAGCCAGGGTTTAAAGCTTCTATTTCTTCTTGCTCCAAACCTATTTTTAATTTTAAACGGTAAAAGCCTTCTTTAGGTAATACCCTATAATAGCTATATGTTTCATCTATTTCTTTTTCATCTTCTAAAGCAAGGTTTGGTACACTTATAACTTCTCCTTCTTGAAGTACGTTACTCATTTCAGGGTTTAAACTTTCTAATTCTGTAACTGTTATTCCATATTTATAGGCTATTCGCCATTTGCCTTCTTTAGATAAAACTGTATATGGTTTAGTTAGTTTAACTGTTTCTATTTCTTTAGTTTCAATAAATATCGGGATTCTTAATCTGTTGCCTTTCTTTAAATTATCGGCATATAAAAAAGTGTTATGCTTTTTAATTTCTTCTTCAGAAACTTCGTATTTTTTTGCAATACCATATAGCGTTTCACTACGTTTTACTTTATGTTGTTTAAACCCGTTTAATGTTCTAACAATTGAAACTTTAGGTTCAGAGATTTTAGATTTAGGAATAATTAAAACAGAATTGACTTTTAATTCGTCTTTAGCATCTGGATTTAACAAATAAATATCGAAAGGTGTTACTTTGTAACGTTTTGCAATTTCTATAATGGTTTCTCCTTGCTTTACTTTATGCGTACTATAGTTTTGTGCACTTACAAATGTAAGCACAAAAAGAAAACACAATGTTAAAAAGATATTCTTCATAAATTATTTATTATTCCCATTCAATAGTAGCTGGAGGTTTAGAACTAATATCATACACTACTCTATTAACGCCTTTTACTTTATTTATTATCTCGTTTGATGTTTTTTGTAAAAACTCGTAAGGTAAATTTACCCAATCGGCTGTCATACCGTCTGTACTTTCGACTGCACGTAACGCAACACATTTTTCGTAAGTACGCTCATCTCCCATAACACCAACACTATTTACAGGTAAAAGCATTGCTCCAGCTTGCCAGACATTATCGTACAAATCCCACTTTTTTAAATTATCTATAAAAACGGCATCTACTTCCTGCAAAATACGAACTTTTTCTGGCGTAATGTCTCCTAAAATTCTGATTCCCAATCCAGGACCAGGAAATGGATGACGACCTAACAAAGCTTTATCCATATGCATTGAAGTTCCTACACGTCTCACTTCGTCTTTAAACAAAGCTTTTAGAGGTTCTACAACCTTAAGTTTCATGAAATCTGGCAATCCACCTACATTATGGTGACTTTTAATTGTTGCACTTGGTCCTCCAGTGGCCGAAACACTTTCGATGACATCTGGATAAATGGTTCCTTGTGCTAGCCATTTAACATCTTGAATTTTATGAGCTTCGTCATCAAATACTTCAATGAACGTTCGACCAATTGCTTTACGCTTAAGTTCTGGGTCGCTAATTCCCTTTAGAGCATCCAAAAAGCGTGCCGAAGCATCAACACCTTTGACATTTAAATGCATGTGCTGGTATTGATCGAGCACTTGCTTAAATTCGTTTTTACGCAACAAACCGTTATTTACAAAAATGCAATACAGGTTATCTCCTATTGCTTTGTGCAATAACATTGCGGCTACAGAAGAATCGACTCCTCCAGATAAACCTAATACAACTTTATCATTTCCTAACTTACTTTTAAGATTTTTTACAGTTTCTTCAACAAACGAATCTGGCGTCCAATCTTGATTTATATTTGCAATATTCACAAGGAAATTTTCAAGTAATTGCTTTCCATCCGTTGTGTGATATACTTCTGGATGAAATTGAATAGCATATGTTTGCTCTCCAATGATTTTATATGCTGCATTTTCGACATCATTTGTACTTGCCAATAAAACAGCATTTGTAGGCAAATGCTTTATAGTATCACTATGACTCATCCAAACTTGACTATTAACTAGAATCTTATCAAAAAATTCTTCACCATTTTTAATAAATGATAAGTGAGCACGACCATATTCTCGAGTATTCGAAGGTGCTACTTCGCCTCCAGAGAAATGAGCCAAATATTGTGCGCCATAGCAAACAGCCAACAGTGGTTTTTTAGCTCTTATTTCTGATAAATCGGGGTGAAGTGCCTCATCACTTCTCACAGAGAATGGACTGCCTGAAAGTATAACTGCTTGATATTCTTCTATAAGTGATGGGATTTTGTTAAAAGGGTGAATCTCGCAATAAATATTGAGTTCTCTAACTCTTCGTGCAATAAGCTGTGTATACTGCGAACCGAAATCTAAAATAAGTACCTTATTATGTTGCATGTGCAAAAGTAAAATAGATTTTTGACTTATGTTTTATGATTTATGTTTTTTTTGATACCATAAACAGATTTTAGGATCTGACTAAAATAGTACCTGTATACATTAATTAGTATGCTTTTATTTCATGGATTCTAATATCAATTCTATATCCTTTTCAGTTGTATCAGGATTAATAAAACAAAATCTAGAAACTGTTTCGAAAGCACTTTCATTTTTCCACTTTGTTGGTGTAACTAAAGCAAATCCTTTTCTATGATTTTCGTACGTCCAATGTGTATAATCTTGAGGCTTCCAACCTTTACGCCTATACAATACACAAGATAAGCTAGGCTCTCTTACTAGTTCTACGTGACCCATTTTATTTATCATTCTTCCGGCAATTTGTGCCAACTCAATACCTCTTTCTACAGCTTCCTGATATCTTTTTGTCCCATGAGTTGCTAATGAAAACCATAAGGGTAATCCGCGTACTCGCCTTGTTAATTGAATTTGATAATCGGCAGGATTAAACCCATGTGCTCCTTCATCTTTAAAAATATCTAAATAGGAACCTTGCTGTGCATGTGCCTTTTTAGCAAGCTCTGGATTTTTATAAATAATCGCTCCACAATCATAAGGTGAAAACATCCATTTATGTGGGTCAATGGTTATACTATCTGCCTTTTCAATTCCGTTAAATAAATGCCTGACAGAATCGGCAACCAATGCTCCACCACCATATGCTGCATCTACATGAAACCATAATTTTTCATGTTTACAAATATTAGCGATCCCTTCTAGATCATCAATAATCCCAGCATTTGTAGTTCCTCCAGTTGCTACAACAGCAAATAATCTTTGTTTTTGGTGTTTCGATAATCCATCGATAACATTTTGTAATGCAATACCTACTAATTTATCTTCAGTATCAACTAACAAAACATCAACATCGACCACTTTTGCCATTGCCTTAATAGAAGAATGTGCTCCAACAGAGGTTATAATCAACCCCTTTTCTACTTTATTTTGATTATTAAGACTTCTCCAATATTCTCTTGCAGTAACTATGGCCGATAAGTTAGCTGCAGTACCTCCACTAGTAAAAACACCAAAAGCTCCATTTGGCAACCCTGTTAGTGAAACAATCCATTTCATGGCTTCGTTTTCACAAAAAATACCGCCAGCACCTTCCATCCAATAAGCGCCATGAATACTTGAAGCAGATGTTACTAAATCGAACATAATCGATGCTCTTGTTGGCGCGGCAGGCACAAAAGCTAAATGTCTAGGATGGTCAATAGGGACATTAGCCTTCATTAAAAAATCTTTCCAAAGATTAAATGCAACTTCACCACCAATGCCATCTTCAGTAATAGTTTGACCCACTAAAGCCTTTAATTCCTCTTCCTTTTTGGGTTTGCCAATTTCACGTTTGGTAGCCGATATCCTATCTATGGCATATTTCATGACATCCATAGTCATTTCTACAAGATCAATATCTATTTTGTGCATTTGGTACTATAAATTTAGTATTAAGAACTCACCTTTTAATGGTTGCAAATTTAATACTAACCGATGGATTAACTGGTCTCCAAACTCTAAATATAGTTCAGAGAAATTTGTATTCCGCTCTTGCAAACTTTCATTTGGAAACAGTTGATTTTGAATCTCTGTCATTCGTAATACTTGATCGGATAATTTTCTTTTTTGAGCTTTTAACAATCGTTTTTCAAGATTAGACAATCCTTTTAATTGCTTTTTTTCTTGTGCTCGGACTGCACCTAAAAAAGATCTATCAGTTATCTCTGCTAAACTATATAATTGTTTAAACTGTTCTTTCAAATGTGCTTTTTGTGTTGAAAAATCTATATCAATATCAGATATTTCTCTTACCTTTTTATTAATGAATTCGTTCCGCTTTAGAAAAATTTCTTCTTTAGAAATATTTAATTTTTTAAGTTTATCTGACTGCTGTGTTGTTTGGATTAGCACTGAATTACGCAACAATAAAATTGGAAAAGGAATATTTACTTTATTAAAGTACTGTTTCAATTGAAACCAATATGCCAATTCGCCACCTCCACCAATATAACAAAGGTTAGGTAAAATAACTTCCTGGTACAACGGTCTCATGATAACGTTTGGCGAAAATCGTTGTGGTTGAGTTTTCAATTCTTTTATTATTTCATCTTTACTAAATGAAATATTTGTATTATTTACTTTATATAAACTATCTTCAAAAACAATACGCTCTCTTAAATTTTCTTTTAAATAAAAAAGATTAATTTCTCTAGGGTTTACTTGAATGTTAGTAAATTTAGATAGGTTTTCATTCGTTTTGTTTACTTGATTAAAGGATGTTCTATTTAGCAGTTCATCTTTTATGTGAGCAGAAAACAAGGTTTTTAATTCTTTGCTGTTTCCATCAATGATTACTAAACCATATTCTGCAAATAAGGCATTGGCTAAAAAGTGCGTTGCATCGGCCAAGCATGAATGCTCTAAATACGCCGTTTTAAATAGATTTTTTAATTTTTCTGCATTTGTTCCTATTCCTAATTCTAAAGAAAAAGCAGCAAAAACCTGATCTAAACCTTTTGTAGATAATTCGCCTACGGCTCCTTTAGATTCTCTATTCCAATGTATTTTTTTCCCTTTAAAATTAAAATAATTAATCTCTTCAAAATCATGGTCTTCAGTAGCCATCCAATAAACAGGTACAAAATTTTGATTAGGATATTTCTCGGTTAATTCTTTAGAAAGGTTTATGGCAGAAACAATTTTATACAAAAAATAAAGTGGTCCTGTGAACAAATTAAGCTGATGTCCAGTAGTAATTGTAAATGTGTTTTCTTGAGAAAGAAGTTCTATGTTTTTCTGTGTTTGTTTACTAGTTTCTAATTTAGAATATTGAAGATTTAAAACATCGACTAAAGTTTTTCGATTTAATTTAGAATAACTTGATTGTTTTTCTTCGATTTGCTCCTTAAAATTATCAATATTTGGGAATCGATTATAAAACTGTTTTAGTTTAGGGTGTTCATCTAAATAGTCACAAATCAAAGTCGAAAAATAATTGGTGTCTCTAAACGGAATACAGTCTATTTGCATTTTGAATAATCATATTTTCTGTAAAGATACAGTCTTTTACATATTAGAAGAAAAAATGAGATTTTTAGTATTAATTTAACAAAATTAACAGAATTTATATATCGTATATTACTATTTTCACATAACTTTAATAAATATTTTAATTGTTTATTAAAGTTTAGTTGTAACAAAAATTCGGTATTGAATTACCCCACTTAACAATAACAGATGTTATAGGTTTAACACAGCTATGTTATAAATCTAATAAATGATGTTTTGAATTGGAATAAAAACATTTTCTTATAGTTATATCATAATACAAATGAAAAAATCGTTATTCAAATTAGATAGAGAAATTTTAATTTATTCATCAATTATACTCTTTTTTCTTGGATTAAATCAAACTGTTGAAGCTTTTCAAAACACAACACACCTTGAACATAAGGGCTCTGTTGTTGATAGCAAAACAAAGTCTCCATTAATTTATGCCGACTTAAATGTAGAGGGAACAAACATTAGATCTATAACAAACAATGAAGGGGAGTTTTTATTAAAAGTACCCAAAGAGCATTTAGATAAAAAAGTAATAATTTCTTTTTTAGGCTATAAAACCAAACAGGTATTATTGTCTGATTTCAAAAAAAACAACACTACTATTTCTTTAGATATATTGGTTACAAAATTAAACGAAGTCAACCTAAATACAGTTAAGGATGCTAAACAGTTATTTTTAGATGCGTTAAAAAACAAAGGAGAAAATTATTACGAAAATGAAGCAATTATGACTTCCTTTTACAGAGAATCAATAAAAAAGGGGAGAAAAAATGCGTCTTTATCTGAAGCTGTTATTGAAATTTATAAACAACCTATAAATACTAGCAGAAAAGACATTCTTAAACTTATAAAATCTCGAAAAAACACGAATTACTCGAAATTAGATACATTAGCACTAAAGCTACAAGGCGGGCCTTTTAGCACTCTACATACAGATATAATGAAATATCCGGAATATATTTTTACAGAAGAAAACTTAATCTATTATGATTTTGAGTTTGAAACCATATCTCAAACAAACAACCATCAGGTATATGTAATTAATTTTAAACAACAAGGAAATGTTTTATCGCCTCTGTATTACGGCAAACTATATATAGATGTAAGTTCATTGGCGCTTTTAAGAGCGGACTATAAACTTAATGTAAGTGATAAGAAATTAGCAAGTGCTATGTTTGTTAAAAAGAAACCTAAAAAGGTAAATGCATATCCTCTTGAAGCTGCTTATCGTGTAGATTATCGAGTTAAAGATGGCAAGTGGTATTATGGCTATAGTAACATTCATTTAATATTTAAAGTGAAATGGAAAGGCAGACTTTTTAATAACACTTACACACTTAATAGCGAAATGCTTATTACTGATTGGAAACAAAACATAACCGGAGCAAAACCTAAACCAAAAGAAAGTCTTAAGCCTTCGGTAATTATTACTGACCAAGCATCTGGTTTTTCTGACCCAGAATTTTGGGGTGAATACAATATTATTGAACCCGAAAAACCTATTGAAACAGCCATCAAAAAAATAAGCAGACAATTAGAGAAGTTAAAAGCTTAAGTAGCTTTTATACAAATAGTATACTTATAAAGACCTTAAATACAATTGCTCCACTTTTGCTCTTGCCCAAGGTGTTCTGCGTAAAAATTTTAAACTAGATTTTATAGTTGGATTACTTTTAAAACAGTTAATATTAATACGACTACTTAATTCTTCCCAACCATATTCATCAACTAAATATTCAACAATATCTGCGAGTTTAATGCCGTGTAATGGGTTATTTGGTTGTTCTTGTTTCATAATTTAAAATAGACCATTCGACCATTTCGATTAACCTCAATGGCCAGATCAAGTTGATACGATTTCTGCGTACAAATCGAAATCGGCAGCTTCTGTGATTTTTACTTTAGCAAATTCACCAGTTTTTAAATAGGTTTTAGTCGCATCTATCAGTACTTCATTATCAACATCTGGAGAGTCAAATTCTGTACGACCAACAAAATAGCTGCCTTCTTTCCTATCAATAACAATTTTAAACTCCTGCCCTATTTTTTGTTGGTTTAATTCCCAAGAAATTTGAGATTGTAGTTCCATAATTTCGTTTGCACGTTGTTGTTTTACGTCTTCTGATACATCGTCTTCTAAATTATAGGCATGCGTGTTTTCTTCATGAGAATATGTAAAACATCCCAAACGCTCAAAACGCATTTCATTAACCCATTGTTTTAATTCTTGAAAATCGTCTTCGGTTTCACCAGGATACCCAACAATTAAGGTTGTACGAATAGTCATTTCAGGGATCTTATTTCTAAATTGCTGAATCAGGTTTGTGGTCTTTTCTTTAGTAGTACCACGACGCATACTTTTTAGTAAATGATCAGAAATATGTTGTAACGGAATATCTAAATAATTGCAAATTTTTTCTTCACGATTCATCACATCCAACACATCTAACGGGAACCCTGTTGGAAATGCATAATGTAAACGAATCCACTCGACACCTTCCACTTTTACTAGTGCTTCTAGTAATTCGGCAAGGTTTCTTTTTTTGTATAAATCAAGTCCATAATAGGTTAAATCTTGAGCTATAAGAATCAATTCTTTAACGCCATTTGCTGCTAATTTTTCGGCTTCAATAACAAGGTCTTCTATTGGAGTACTTTTATGTTTTCCTCGCATTAGCGGAATTGCACAAAAGCTACAAGGCCTGTCGCAACCTTCGGCAATTTTTAAATAGGCATAATTTTTTGGTGTCGTTGTTAAGCGTTCTCCTATCAACTCATACTTATAATCTGCACCTAAAGCTTTTAGTAATTGCGGTAATTCGGTTGTTCCAAAATATTCATCTACATTCGGAATCTCTTTTTGTAAGTCTGGCTTGTATCTTTCAGAAAGACAACCAGTAACAAATACTTTATCAACTTGGCCAGCTTCCTTTTTCTGCATGAATTCTAAAATAGTATTCACACTTTCTTCTTTTGCATTATTTATAAATCCGCAAGTATTAATCACTACGACATTACCTTCTTCTTCATGCACAACATCTTTGCCACTAGCTTTGAGCTGTCCCATAAGCACTTCGCTATCGTATACATTTTTACTACATCCAAGCGTTATAACATTGATTTTGTTTTTTTTAAGTGTCTTCGTTCTCATTTCAAAAATTATGGATGCAAAGATACATAATGATTGTTGATAAATGATTTAAAAGATTCCTGTTTTCCTGTCGACAACATTTCGACAAACTCTATGTGATGTCTCAAGGTGACACTCGGGAATGACAATTTAAACGAAGACTAATGTTTCACATTCGAGTTTCTTTTTAAATTAAACCTTTTATATATTTAACTGTCTTAAACTAAAAACCTACTTTATGAAATACCTAATCTACTTGACTCTTATAGCGGGGTTTACACTCTTTAATTGTTCTACATCTGAAGATAGTTCAAATCCAATTCCTATTCCAACAGAATTATATTTTCCTCCTATAGATTCTGATGTTTGGGAAACCTCTTCTTTATCTGAATTAAATTGGTCTGAATCAGCTTTACAACCACTATTAGATTTTCTTGAAGACAAAAACTCCAAAGCTTTTATCATTTTAAAAGATGGAAAGATTGCTGTAGAATGGTATAGCAGTAATTTTTCTGCTACCGAAAATCATACATGGAATTCTGCGGCAAAAACCCTAACAGCTTACACAATAGGAATTGTTCAAGAAGAAGGCTTTTTAAATATAAATGACCCATCTAAAGATTATTTAGGCGATAATTGGTCTAGCATGACGAATATTCAAGAAGAAAATGTTACTGTTTTAAATCATTTAACCATGACAACGGGTTTAGATTACACAGTACCTAATAATTCTTGTACAGAACCAACCAATTTACTCTATAAAAACGAACCTGACATATATTGGTGTTATCACAACGCAGCATACAGATTAAATCTTGAAATTGTTGCTGGCGCAACAAGCAGAACTTTTTCTAGTTATTTTAATGAAAAAATAAAAGATAAGATCGGTATGCAAGGAGCTTGGGTCCCTTTCGGATGTTTTAATTTATACTTAAGTACTGCAAGAAGTATGGCACGATTTGGATTACTAAATTTAAACAATGGAGTTTGGGATAATACAATTATTTTAAATGACACTGCGTATTTAAATGCGATGACTAATACATCTCAAAACCTCAATAGATCCTACGGCTATTTATGGTGGTTAAATGGAAAGGATGGTTTTAGATTACCTGTTACAGAAGAAGATTTTACTGGCAAATTAATCCCAAATGCACCGGATGACTTATATGCAGGTTTAGGAAAAGATGATCAAAAAATGTATGTTGTACCAAGTAAAAATCTCGTAGTAATAAGAATGGGAGAAAATGCAGGAGAGCCTACATTCGGACCGAGTTCTTTTGACAATGAATTATGGCAAAAAATTAATGCACTAATAAATTAATTGCGTTCTTGAAACGGAATTATTATTCCTTTTTCGAGATAGTTTTTTAAACCATTGAGTAACATTGCCCAGCAAAATGATGAATTCTTAAACTCAAAATTAACTTCTGCCCAATCAACATGGCAAAAATTAAGATAGGTTCCATTTTCTTGTTCCTCCATATCAAACCCGAAACTTGTAGGGTTCCAATCGATATCACTTTTAGTCATTTTTAAATGAAATGATTCATTCGGTTTGCAAACAGAAACTTTGCAATACCAATCGTATTCGTCTGTAAAATTTAGATTATACGCTTCGTTAAGCTCTGGTTTTCCACTGCTTTTTAATATCCATCAATTATTGAGATGTTTCGGTAATGACACAGCTTCAAAAACTTTTTGCCTTGAAGCATTTATTAGAAGGTTGTGATAGATATTATAGCTCATATTAATAGCATTTAGAATGCACTTAAAGTACAAAAATGCTATTTAAAGAAAGAATCTACAAACTCATATTTATTAAATACTTGAAGGTCTTCGATACCTTCACCTACACCAATATACTTAACTGGTATTTGAAATTGGTCAGAAATACCAATCACCACGCCACCTTTTGCGGTACCATCTAATTTAGTAACTGCCAAAGATGTGACTTCGGTTGCAGCTGTAAATTGTTTTGCTTGCTCAAAAGCGTTCTGCCCTGTAGAACCATCCAAAACTAATAATACTTCATGTGGCGAATTATCAACCACCTTTTGCATGACACGTTTTACTTTGGTTAGCTCATTCATTAAGTTTACCTTATTATGCAATCTACCAGCAGTATCTATAATAACCACATCTGCATCTTCGGAAACAGCGCTTTGTAAAGTATCAAAGGCTACAGAAGCAGGATCGCTTCCCATCGATTGTTTTATAATTGGCACATCCACACGATCTGCCCAAACTTGTAATTGGTCGATTGCTGCCGCCCTAAATGTGTCTGCTGCACCAAGTACTACTTTTAAGCCTTGCTTTTTTAATTGGTAGGCTAACTTACCAATAGTCGTTGTTTTACCAGCACCATTAACACCAACTACCATAATAACATGTGGCTTTTTATCTTGAGGAATAGTAAATTCTGTTGCTTCGCCAGAATTAGTTTCAGATAGCAGAGCAGCTATTTCGTCTCGAAGAATTTGATTCAGTTCTTGAGTTCCTAAATATTTATCTTTTGAAACACGCTCTTCAATACGTTCAATAACTTTAAGCGTTGTATTAACACCAACATCGCTTGTTACAAGTATTTCTTCAAGATTATCTAAAACCTCATCATCTACTTTAGACTTTCCTGCAACAGCTTTACTAAATTTATTTAAAAAAGATGTTTTCGATTTTTCTAATCCTTTATCTAGTGTTTCCTTTTTTTCTGAAGAAAATATTTTTTTAAAAAAACTCATTCTAACCATTTAATCATTTGAAAAATACTTAACAAATTTCTTGCCTCAAAATAAAATCAGAAACTTTGTCAGTTGGTATGTAAATATAAAACAAAAGCTGCTTTCAAAAATTGAAAGCAGCTTAAAATATTTTAAAAGCAATTGTTGCCTAGTTCTTATTTATCCATTCGTTTACACGATCTGGTGCCATAATAGATTCAACAAACATGTAAGCTCCAGTTTTAGGAGACTTCACCATTTTTATAGCTTTTGTTAATCTTTTAGATCCTGTCTGTAATGATGCTACTGATTTCTTTGCCATGATTCAAATACTTTAATGATATTTGAAATTTTACTTTCGTAAAATCTCTAATTTGTGTTATTTGAAATTTTACTTTCGTAAAATCTCTAATTATTTAATTTCTTTATGAACAGTCATACGCTTTAAGATAGGATTGAATTTTTTAATTTCCATTCTATCTGGCGTGTTTTTCTTGTTTTTTGTTGTAATATAACGTGACGTTCCTGGTTGCCCAGTTGCTTTATGCTCTGTACATTCTAATATTACTTGAACTCTATTTCCTCTTTTTGCCATTTTCCTTAAACTTTAAATGTGGCTATTATTTTAAAAATCCTTTAGATTTCGCATCTTTTAATACAGCCGAAATACCTAATTTATTGATAGTTTTTAACGCTGACGTAGAAACTTTTAAAGTAACCCATTTATCTTCTTCAGGAATATAAAAACGTTTCTTTATTAAATTAGCATTAAATTTACGCTTAGTTCTGTTTAACGCATGAGACACGTTGTTTCCAACCATTGCCTTTTTCCCTGTAAGCTCACAAACTCTTGACATTATTTCTAACTTTAATATTGTTGTTTAAAAACGAGGTGCAAATATACAAAATCTTTAATCTATGGCAACTTAATTTTTATCAATTTTTAAAATTTCTTTTTGAAGCATTTCAAAGGCTTTATTTACTGCCTTATTTATGACTTTTTTTCTGTGATTTCCTAAACTAAATTTTTCGGAACAGACACCATCTTTTGTAGCAATCGCAATATATACAGTGCCAACTTCTGCATATGCATCGCCTTTTGTTGGACCCGCATTTCCTGTAGTTGCAAGTGCAAAATCTGTTTTAAATAATTGCTTGACATTTTGTGCCATTGCTTCTGCAACTTCAGAACTTACTACAGAATGTTTATCAATTATAGCTTTTGAAACTTTTAAAACATCAATTTTAGCTTGAGTGGCATAACTAACAATACTTCCTTTAAAATATACTGAGGCACCAGAGTTTGCAGTAATTTTTTCAGCAATCTTACCACCTGTACAGCTTTCGGCTGTCGCGAGTGTTTTACCAAGTCTTGTAAGTTGCTTTCCAATAACAGCTTCTATTGAGCTATCTGCATCTTCAAAACCAACAAACACATCACTTATAAGAGGCAATAATTTCTTAATTTGAGATTCAATTTCAGTTTCAATAACATCTTTACTATCTCCTTTTCCTGAAAGACGTAATCTTACTTTTCCTAAATTGGGCAAATAGGCTAACTTAATAAAGTCTGGTAGATTATCTTCCCAATTTTCAATTCTGGCTGCCAATCTACTTTCTCCTAAGCCATACGTTAAAAGTGTTTTGTGCAATATGAAAGGAAAATCGAATTTATCTTGAAGTTTAGTTAAAACCTGATTTGTGATTAGACCTTTCATTTCGAGCGGAACTCCTGGAAGCGAAATAAAAACTTTATTGTTTCTTTCAATCCACATGCCTGGAGCACTTCCTAATCTATTCATTAAAGCGATGGACTTTGAAGGAATTAATGCTTGATCTATATTAACTTGTGTTAATGGCTGCTTGATGTAATTTTTCCAAAGCGATTTTATATTCTCTAAAACAGCATCACTTTGCACTAATGTATCGTTAAAGTATTCAGCTAATGTTCGTTTAGTAATATCGTCTTTTGTAGGACCAAGTCCTCCTGTAATTATAATGATATCTACATTTGCTTCGGCTTCTTTTAAAGCTTTTAGAATATGCTCTTTTTCGTCTTGTATTGAAGTAATTTGAAAGACTGAAACACCAATTTTATTTAACTCTTTAGATATGAATGCAGAATTAGTGTCTATTATTTGACCAATGAGAATTTCATCGCCAATGGTAATAATTTCTGCTTGCATTATATACCAAAATCAGATCGTAGCTCGTTTGAAGCTTGTTCTACAGCTGCAAGTACTATCTCTAATTTATCTGAAACATCGACATCTGTTTGGGTGAATTTTCCCCAATCTTGCACGGCTATTAAATCGTTATAAACTCCTAGTTCAAACAAATCGATTGTAGGTTTCATTTTATGAGCAGCTTGATATGCCTCGTGGTAATTTTTGTCGGCAACCGCGTTTTTTAACCGTTCTGCATCAACAGGCACTTCTTCCAAAAATGCTGCTGCTAATGCTTTTATAAATTCTTCGTCATTATCCGCCAATTCTCGGACTCTATCTAATTTGTAATGTTGTTCCATTTATTTAACTGTTATTGAAAACATCTGTCTGTTTTCTATAAATCCCTTTAGTTTATCGTTAGCAATAATTTTGCCAACTCCAGCTGGTGTTCCTGTAAAGATAATATCTCCAATCTTTAAAGTAAAATATTTAGAGACATATTCTATTAATTCATCTATTTTCCAAAGCATATTACTTGTACAGCCTTGCTGAACTATTTCATTATTCTTTTTAAGTGAGAAGTTCAAACAGTCTACATCGTCCAATTCATTTTTTGGTAGCCAATCTCCTATAACAGCTGCGCCATCAAAGGCTTTTGCTTTTTCCCAAGGTAAACCTTTATCTTTTAATTGTGTTTGTAAATCGCGAGCTGTAAAATCTATTCCTAAACTTATTTCGTTATAATATTTGTGAGCAAATTTTTTATCAATATGCTTACCAAGTCGGTTGATTTTAACAAGAATTTCTACTTCGTGATGTATATCGTTAGAAAAATCAGGAATAAAAAAGGGTTGTTTTTTAAGTAATATAGACGTATCGGGCTTTAGAAAAACAACAGGATCTATTGGTTTTTCGTTTTCTAATTCTTTTATATGTTCGGTATAGTTTCTACCAATGCAAATCAACTTCATTTTTTAATGTTTATTTGTTTTTCTGTTTAGTCGTTGGTATGAAAAATTTAAATATTTAAAAGTGCATTTCGAGAGCATTTCGACAGGCTCAATGTGACACCACAATGCACAAAACTTAGTCAAGTTTATTATTAAAAGACCTTAATTTAATTGCTGTTAATATTTTTTTAGTATAAAGCGGAAAGTCTGCATTAAGCAACCAACCAAAATAACCTGGTTCTTTTTCTAAAACCTCAATAACCGTTTTATTTTTATGCTTACCAAACGAAAAACATTCTTCTCCTTTTTTATTATATGCAATAAAGCCTGCAAAATCGGCAAACTTTTTACGTGAACTGAATTCTGCCAAAAATTTTGAATCGTTTTCTAATTCTTCATACTTTTCAAGTTGCGCCTTTAAAACCTGAAACGTTGCATTAGTATCTGCTTCTGCTCCATGTGCGCCTACTAATTCTTCATTACAATAAAACTTATATGCTGCACTTAATGTACGTTGTTCCATTTTATGAAAAATGGTCTGTACATCGATTGCTAACATACTCTTCATATCAAAATCTATATCTGCACGTAGCATTTCTTCGGCTAAAAGCGGAATATCAAAACGATTAGAATTAAATCCTGCTAAATCAGAATCTTTAATCATGGTATAAATCTCTTTTGCTAATGCTTTAAACGTTGGCTTATCTGCGACCGCTTCATCAGTAATACCATGAATTTCTATTACTTCTTTCGGAATTTTCATTTCTGGATTTACCAACCAGGTTTTATTTTCTTCTTTTCCGTTTGGATATACTTTAAGAATAGCTATTTCTACAATCCTATCTTTAGATATATTGATGCCTGTTGTTTCTAGATCGAAAAAACAAAGTGGTTTGGTTAAATTAAGGTTCATGTAACTTATAAGAGTTTTCACAAAGGTAATTAGAATTCCTAAAAACTAATCATACAACACTAATATTTGAAATATGATTTTAATACACGAAATTTACACGAATTAAATTAATATCACTTTTCTATGAATATCAATCCAGGAGATTCTCTTACTTTTAAATGTGGCCTCAAAATGAACAACAGGCTTATGCTGGCACCTTTAACAAATCAGCAAAGTCATGAAAACGGAAATTTATCTGATGATGAATACAACTGGCTAACCATGCGTGCCAAAGGCCAATTCGGATTAGTAATGACTTGCGCCTCTCATGTTCAAGAAATTGGCAAAGGTTTTCCTGGGCAACTTGGTGTTTTTTCAGACGATTTGATAAAAGGTCATAAAAAGTTAGTTTCAAAAATTAAATCTTATGGAAGTTTGGCAGTAATCCAGTTACATCATGCTGGTATGCGCTCGCCTTTTGAGGTGATTAAACAAAAAGCAGTTTGTCCATCTGATAGCGAAAAACACAATGCCAGAGCTCTGACTTTAGAAGAAATCAGTCAACTAAAACGCGATTTTATAAATGCTGCTATTAGAGCTCAACAATGTGGTTATGATGGTGTAGAAGTTCATGGTGCTCATGGTTACATTTTAACGCAATTTTTAAGCACATCTATAAACAAACGAAAGGATGACTATGGTGGAATGCTCGAAAACAGATCGCGACTACTATTTGAAATTATTAATGGTATTAGAGTTGCTTGTGGCGAACATTTCTTACTTGGCGTAAGATTATCTCCAGAACGTTTTGGCATGCAACTCTCTGAAATTAAAACCATTTGTAAACGGCTTATAGATGAAAATAATTTAGATTTTATAGACTTATCACTTTGGGATTGCTTTAAACAACCTGAAGAAACTCTTGAGGACAATAAAACATTATTAGAACATCTTACCGAATTAGATTATGGGGCCATTAAATTAACAGTTGCTGGTAATATTAGAACTGGACATGATGTGAAAAGCGTTCTAAATAGTGGTGTAGATTTTGTAAGCATTGGTCGTTCTGGTATATTACATCATGACTTTCCAAAAAAAGTGATTGAACAACCAAGTTTTACACCAACTGATATTCCCGTTTCTGAAGCTTATTTAAAATTTGAAGGTTTAAGCGATACCTTTATTGCGTATATGAGACGATGGCCTGGTTTTGTTGAAGACATCTAGTAAGTTGATTTTGTCATACAAAATGGCGAACTTCGTTTAACAACCGATAAAGCTCATTGAAAGGGAACTTTATCTTTGCATTGTACTACATTTAAAGAAACTACCTTATTTCTATTAATATTTTATTTTTTTGTAACCTAAATGTTTGATTCATCGTCCAACTTGGAAAGAATATTTAAAATATAAAAAAAATGAAAAAAACACTTTATTTAACGTATCTGTTAATAGTAATTATTACTACATCCCTTAATTCGCAAACTAAAATTTATGCACAAAGTCTAGAATCTACTGTCGATAGTTTGCTACTAGAAAAATATCCTCCAAATGCTCCAGGTGCAACCTTCTTGATTTCTAAAAACGGAAACATTATTTATGAAAAAGCATTTGGCCTTGCAAATCTTGAGTTGAATTTGCCAATGCAAATGGATAATGTATTTGAAATTGGTTCTTTGACTAAACAATTTACAGCAGTTTCAATACTAATGCTAGTAGAGGAAGGAAAAGTTAATCTGGACGATGAAATTACTAAATACATTCCTGATTATCCAACTCATGGAAAAAAAATTACAATCCATCATTTATTAAATCACACTTCAGGCATTAAGAGTTATACAAGCCTTAAAGAACTCTACGATATTGATAAAAATGATATAACTCCTCTAGAACTTATTGAATTTTTCAAAAACGAACCTATGGATTTTAATCCTGGCGAGAAATATAAATACAATAATTCTGGGTATGTAATTCTTGGTTATATTATTGAAAAAGTATCTGAATTATCTTATGGTGATTTTGTTGTCAAAAATATTTTTAAAAAATTGAATATGAAAAATTCCACTTATGGTAATCATAGAAAAATTATTAAAAACAGAGCTTCTGGATATCATTTGAAAGAAAATTATCAAAATTCTAGATTTGTTAGTTACACATTGTCATATGCAGCTGGAGCATTAATATCTTCGGTTGGAGATTTAAATATTTGGCAACAAGCATTAACAACAAATAAGCTTATGAAAAAAGAAACATTACAAAAGGCTTTTTCTAATTATAGCTTGAACAATGGTGAAAAAACCAATTATGGTTATGGATGGAATATTAAAACTTTAGGAGACAAAACATCTTATGAACATGGTGGTTTCATTTTTGGATTTAAATCTATGGGAGTTTATTTACCTGAATCCGGTATTTATATCATTGGACTTAATAACTGCGATTGCAATTCACCAACCAAGATTACAAGGAAAGTAGCGGAATTGGTTGCAAAGTATTAAATTAAAAACGCAGTACAATAACGTGAATATTTATTGCTAGTTTTATCCTACTTACGAAAATTCTTGCGAAATTACTATTCAGTTTGTATTTGCTAAATTAGTGGCTTAAATACGCCACTAATCATACATAAAACCGCTAAACAAAACATAAGAAAAGCGCAATTTTAAATTGCGCTTTTCTATTATATTATAATGAGATTCCTGAACTAATTTAGAATAACAGGTTAAATTTCTCTATTACTATCCCAAGCTTCGAGATAATCTTTTACTGCTTTTACAAACTGGCCACCAAGAGCTCCATTTACCACACGATGGTCGTAAGAATGCGACATGAACATTTTATAACGAATACCTATAAAATCACCTTCCGAGGTTTCGATTACTGCGGGCACTTTCCGAATAGCACCAAGAGCTAAAATACCAACTTGAGGTTGGTTAATTATTGGTGTTCCCATAATGCTTCCAAATGTACCTACATTTGTTACAGTATATGTTCCGCCTTGAACATCGTCAGGATTTAGTTTATTTAATCTTGCTCGGTTCGCTAAATCATTTACCTTATTGGTCATACCAACCAAGTTTAGTTGGTCTGCATTTTTAATAACAGGAACGATTAAATTACCATCGGCTAACGCAGCAGCCATACCAAGGTTTATATTTTTCTTTTTTATAATGGTATCTCCTTGTAATGAAATATTAAGCATTGGATAATCTCGTAATGCTTTGGCAACAGCTTCCATAAAAATTGGTGTAAAGGTTAGGTTTTCGCCTTCACGTTTCATGAAATCATCTTTAACTTTCTTTCTCCAGTTCCATATTTTTGTAACATCTGCCTCAATAAAACTTTGTACGTGAGCAGACGTTTGCACTGACTCGACCATGTGATGCGCAATGAGTTTGCCCATTCTGGTCATTTCTATAATTTCATCTTCACCATTATGTATTACTGGCGAAACATGTTCTTTAATAATTGGTTGTGGTTGACTTATTTGTTTTTTCTCTGGAACTGCTTGAGCAGGTTTTGTATTTCTGTTTGCTATATATTCTAATATGTCGTTTTTAGTAACGCGATTATCTTTTCCCGTTCCAGAAATATCATCAAGCTCTTTTTGGGTAATACCTTCTTGCTTTGCTATATTTTTAACTAATGGCGAATAAAAACGTTCGCTACTTGAACTAACTGGTGCAACACTCTCTTTAGCAGAAACAACTGTTTGCTCTACTTCCTGTATAATTTCAGCCTCTACTGGAGTAATCTCTTCTAATTTGGGAGTTGATGATGTTTCCGTTTCGTCGCCTTCTGTTTCAATAATTGCAATTATTTGTCCTACTTGAATAACTTCGTTTATATCAAAAAGCTTTTCTACAAGTATGCCTTCAACTTCACAAAGTACTTCGCTATCGACTTTATCTGTTGCTATTTCAAGTACAGCTTCGTCAAGATCGATAGTATCTCCAACTTCCTTTAACCAAGAAGTTATTGTTGCTTCCGCAACACTTTCTCCCATTTTAGGTAATTTAAGTTCAAATTTTGCCATATCAATAATGTAAAGCTGCTTTTTTAAGTTTAAGATGCAAAATTACTAAAAAAAGGCGTATTTTATTCAATTATCACTAAAATAAGTTGATTAAAATGTCTTCGTTTTTAATAATTGCAAATATATTACTATATAATTTTATATGAAATATGATGCTGTTTTAATTCAGATTTTAATTTACTACTGGGATTGATAATGATGTTTGTTCTAGATAATTTCATGAGAGGCAAATCATCTATATGATCTGTTATTAAAGTATCTATTTCATGAATATCAATATTTTTTAAATACTTAATGACATTATTTTTTTTTATCTCTTTAATATTCTCAAATTCATTATTAAACTCTGTTTTGGTAAATTTAGTTGCTAAACAAACATTGAAATTTTCGTTTTCTGAAATAATACTTGCATAATTACTTGGTGCTGCTGTTGCTAATATTTTAATATGAAATTCATTGCTTTTTATTTCTGGAAAACTTCTTTTAAAAGTAGAAATGTTATTTACAAACCTTGAATAATCTATGTTTTGGTTTTGAATAGCTTTTATAATGTAGTATTTCATTTTGGCATGAGATAAAAAATGAAATAATCTGCCAGCTACAGCAATTTTCAATTTAATAAGTAGTAATAAATTAAAGGTTTTTATGCTATGTATGAAAATATAAACAATAAACCGATGAAATGTATTGGTTGCATATAACGTACCATCAAGATCGACTACTAATGCTTTTTTATTCAAAATCTTTTCCTTTATAATCTATAGACCACGGAAATCTCACTAAAGTATTTTTAAACATGCAATAATCAGGAGTAACTATAGAATTCTCAATCGTCCATGAAATTACAGCTGTTTTAATTTCAGCATCTTTAAACAATTTACTTAAATTATTTTTTATAACAAACATGGTTCTTCCAGTATCTATAGCATCGTCTATAATTAGAATGCTATTAACTTTCTCTTTATAATTTAGTGTGATATTAAAATCGACTTTAGTATTTGATAATCGGTCTAAATCTAAAGCCTTAATTGATTCTTTTGCTTTTGAAGATTCAATTATTCGAATCTTATTTAATAGTGAATATGGCAATAGTTTTAAGAACGATTTAATAAAACGACTCTGTCTCTTCAAAGTTCCTACTCTTTGAAGTTTTACTTTTTTAAATTGAATTTCTGCAAAATCAGCTTCTTTATTTATTACATCAAGAACATAACCTCCTCCATTTAAAACACCAAGAATAATGTCTGGTTTTTCATTTACACAATAAATTAATTGCTTACAATTATCTATAAAAGCGTCTTTATTTAGAGTGATGACTTTCAATACTTATAGATTCTTAATTAAAAATTATGCTTTTAAGGATGCTTCAAAAGGAATTCTATTTAAAATACTACGCCCTAGAGTGATTTCGTCTGCATATTCGATTTCATCACCAACAGAAATACCACGCGCAATTGTAGAAGTAACTATATCATACTCTTGAATTTGCCTGTAAATATAAAAGTTGGTTGTATCTCCTTCCATGGTTGAGCTTAAAGCAAATATTAATTCCTTGACATTTCCTTGTTTCACTTTTTTAACCAAAGGTTCGATATTTAAATCTTGTGGACCAATACCATCCATAGGCGAAATCTTGCCTCCAAGAACATGATATAAACCTCTAAAAGAACTTGTGTTTTCTATCGCCATGACATCGCGAATATCTTCTACAACACAAATAATATTTTCATTTCTATGTGGATTAGAACAAATTTCGCAAACTTCAATGTCGCTAATATTATTACAAGATTTACAAAATTTAATATCGCTTCGCATGAGCTGTATTGCTTTAGCTAACTGCAAAGTTTGCTCTTTAGGTTGCCTCAATAAATGAAGTACCAGACGTAATGCTGTTCGTTTACCAATACCTGGCAATTGCGACACTTCATTTACAGCATTTTCAAGTAGTTTTGATGAGAATTCCATAACTGCGAATTTACAATTTTAGATTTAAGATTTATACATATACAATTGTAATTTGTACTTTGGCTATCTAAAATACTTTTATGACTGCTACACAAATCCTTCTATTAATAGCTGCTTATTTTGGCGTCTTAATTCTGATATCATATTTCACTGGAAAAGAAGATTCTAACGATGCTTTTTTTAAAGCAAACAAGCAATCACCTTGGTATATTGTAGCTTTTGGAATGATTGGCGCATCTCTTTCAGGTGTCACATTTATTTCTGTTCCTGGAATGATTGGCGGACAACAATTTGCATATATGCAAGGGGTTTTTGGTTTTTTTGTTGGCTATCTTTTTATATTATTTGTTCTATTACCAATATATTATAAACTTAATGTTACATCTATTTATCAATATTTAGAACAGCGATTTGGAAAAGTTAGTTACAAAACTGGTGCTTTTTTCTTTTTACTGTCTCGTGTAACTGGTGCTTCGTTTAGGTTGTTTCTGGTTGCTTTAGCAATGCAGTATATTGTTTTTGAAGATATAGGAATTCCGTTTTGGGCCACAGTTGTAATTTCAATTTTACTTATTTGGATTTACACTAATAGAGGTGGAATAAAAACCATTGTTTGGACAGATACTTTACAAACGCTAACCATGTTAATTTCTGTTGGCGTAGCTATTTATTTAATAAATGAAAAATTAGATTGGACTTTTTCAGGGTTTTTAAATTCCGAAGAGTTTTCATCAAAAGGTCAAATTTTCTTTTTTGATGATTTTAAATCTAAAACATATTTCTGGAAATATTTTATTGGCGGTATTTTTATTACCATTGCCATGACAGGTTTAGACCAGGATATGATGCAAAAAAACCTTACTTGTAAAAACAAAAGGGATGCTCAAAAAAATATGTTTACAATGGCAACTTTAGTTGTTGTTGTCAATTTTTTCTTTTTATCTCTTGGGGCTTTACTTTTTATTTATGCCGAAAAACTTGGATTACAAATTCCCATGGTTGACGGAAGAACTAGAACCGATTTATTATTTCCCGAAATAGCAATGAATCAAAATTTAGGAGCAGCACTTTCAGTAACATTTATTATAGGCTTGATTGCCGCTGCATATTCTAGTGCAGATAGCGCGCTAACGTCTTTAACAACATCTTTTTCTGTAGACTTTTTAAACATTGAAAATAGACCCAGAGAAACGCAAAAACCGTTACGGAAAAAAGTACATATTGGAGTATCGATCTTATTAGTAATTGTCGTAATAATTTTTAATAACCTAGAAGGAAACGTTGTAGGGAATTTATTCAAATTTGCAACTTTCACCTATGGCCCTTTATTGGGTTTATTCTCATTTGGGATTTTAACTAATCGCCAAATAAAAGACAAATATACTTGGCTAGTTGGCCTGCTTTCAATCATGTTTAGCTTTGTCATTACTTCTTTGCCACAAAGTATCATTGGAAGCTATCAGTTTCATTGGGAAATATTACCTTTAAACGGATTAATTACCTTTATTGGGCTATGGTTAATTTCTAAAAAGCAACATTCTAATATTGATTTATAGCGAGTAGCGTTAAGGTACAAGCGACTTCAAAATTTATCCTATTCTCTTCCAAAATTTTATATAATTCTGGATTTTCAGTTCCAGGGTTAAAAATAACTCGATCAGGATTTAAGGAAATTATATAATTATAATATTCTTTTAGATTTATAGGGTTAACATAAATTGTTATGGTATTTATATCTAAATATAAAATTAATTCTGTTGTAATTTCTATTCCAGAAACCTCTCCTTTTCTCTTCCCAAAAGCAACAACATCATGACCTGATTTAACCAATTTATTGATTACGAAATTAGAATAACGGTTTTCTTTTAAAGAAGCGCCAAAACTAAAGTCTTTTTATTCATCTGTGTTAAAAACGTGTTAAGTATTGTTAAATAAAGTAACGAAAATTAAAATTAACCGTCTCTTTGTAATAACTATTAATCAATTAAAATAAAATCCATCTAATTTAATAACCTACATAATAGTTGATGGTTAGTGTTAAGCTAGGTTATTAAATAAAAAAGCCCAGAGTAAAATTACTCTGGGCTTTTGTTTTTATGTTAAAATTTGTTAAAATCTTATTGTTAATGCAATAAATTATGATTAATTACGTCTATTATATAGACAAGCACAAAAAAAGTTCATTGTATTGTATTTGAATTAGTCATCACTCAAAACAAAGGTCTTAAAAAATTAAGTGTTAGTTATTGTTAATAGCTAAAAAAGTCTGAAACTAATATTAGCTTCAGACTTTTTAAATTATTCTACCATTTAATAATAACGCTTCCCCATGTAAAACCACTACCAAAAGCAGCGAGAACAACTGTATCTCCTTCGTTGATCTTTCTTTCTTCCCAAGCCTCAGTTAAAGCAATAGGAATAGAAGCCGCAGTTGTATTGCCGTACTTTTGAATGTTATTAAATACTTGGTTATCTTCTAATTTAAATTTACGTTGTATAAATTGAGAAATTCTCAAATTAGCCTGATGTGGTATCAACATATTTATATCGTCAACTTTAAGATTGTTTTTCATTAAGCCTTCCATAATCACTTCACTAAATCTTACAACAGCGTTCTTAAATACAAATTGTCCATTCATGTGTGGAAAATAACTTTCATCATCAGGATTATTATCGGCTAAAATATCGTTTACCCAACGCTTTCCCATTCCGGGAGCAATAAGAACTAACTCTTCTGCATGTTTTCCTTGCGAATGTAAATGTGTAGATAATATCCCTTTTGTTGTGTCTTCTTCTCGGGTTAATATTGCAGCTCCTGCTCCATCTCCAAAAATTACAGAAACACCACGACCACGTGTTGTTTTATCCAACCCGTGCGAATGTAATTCACTCCCAATTACAAGTATATTTTTATACATACCCGTTTTAATAAAATTATCTGCAACAGAAATTGCATATACAAACCCAGAACACTGATTTCTTACATCTAAAGCACCTACAGTTTTTATATCTAAAGCCTCTTGCACTTGCACTCCAGGGCCTGGAAAATACATATCTGGACTTAATGTTGCAAACACAATAAAATCGACATCATCTTTATCTATTCCAGCGCGTTCAATAGCAATTTTAGCTGCCTTAACGCCCATTGATGCTGTTGTGTCTCCAGAATCTTTAACCCAACGACGTTCTTTAATTCCTGTTCGTTCTTTTATCCATTCATCATTCGTATCCATTAGTTTCGATAGTTCATCGTTAGTAACTATATTTTCAGGAACAAACTTACCAAGACCTATTATTTTTGAATTATACATAACTATAAACCTATTAAATTTAGATTAAGTAAATTTAAGCATTTAAAGGATATCTTAAAAACATATCATCTAGATAAAAATATAATGAGTTTTACCAATAACCCCTATTACAAATTATTTAACAAACAAAAAGCCAATCAATTTGTTGTTGCAAATTCAACCTATAAGCAACGCATAAAAAAATTAAATATTTTAAAAAAAGCAATAGAATTCACATATAGAGATAAACTAAAAAAGGCTTTAATAAAAGACTTAAAAAGACATCCATCTGAAGTTGATTTATTAGACATTTATCCAACAATAAGCGAAATTAAACTAGCAAAAAAACATTTAAAGCATTGGATGAGTAAACAACGCGTTGAAACCCCATTGTTTTTAATAGGTTCTAGTTCATGGTATCGCTACGAACCTAAAGGTGTTTGTTTAATTATCTCACCTTTTAATTTTCCTTACCTCTTAACATTTGGGCCTTTAGTTTCTGCTATAGCTGCTGGAAATACGGTCATATTAAAGCCATCTGAAATGACCCCAAATTGTTCAAATATCATGCAACAGATTGTTGAAGATATATTTGAGGAAGATGAAGTTGCTTTAGTACAAGGAGAGATTGAAACATCTACAGAACTTTTAAAATTACCATTTAATCATATTTTCTTTACAGGCTCCACAACAGTTGGCAAAATTGTTATGAAATCAGCCGCAGATCATTTAACTTCAGTAACTTTAGAATTAGGCGGTAAATCGCCAGTAATTATTGATGAAACGGCCAATTTAAAAGCAACAGCTAAACGCGTAGCTTGGGGTAAATTATTTAATAGTGGACAAGCATGTATAGCTCCAGATTATATTTTGATTAAAAAGTCTATTAAAGATGAATTCATAAACCTTTTAAAAGAACAAATTAAAGTATTTTATGGTTCTGACATCTCAAAATCAAGCTCTTTTAGTAGGATAGTCAATAAAAAAAACTTTAATAGAATTAAAAACCTTATTGAAGATGCAAAATCAAAAGGAGCGACTATTGTCTTAGGTGATTCTTATAATGCTGAAGATAATTATATAGATCCAACCATAATGACAGACCTTCCCGAAGATGCGCACATTTTACATCATGAAATTTTTGGTCCTGTATTACCAATTCTCACTTATAAAAATATTGATGAAGCAATTCAATACATAAACTCTAAAGAAAAACCACTTGCCTTATATATTTATAGCCAAAACAAGAAACAGATAAATCATGTTTTAAGTAATACTCGTGCAGGAAGTAGTGCAATTAATAACAATGTATTACAATTTGGAAATCATAACCTACCATTTGGAGGAAGTAATACTAGTGGTATTGGAAAGTCTCATGGTTTTTTTGGCTTTCAAGAATTCTCTAATATGCGTTCTGTACTAAAACAGAACTTTAAAGGACCATCGGAAAATGTATTTCCTCCTTATAATAATGCAAAGCAAAAATTAATAGACTTAACTATTAAATGGTTTTAAAATTTAAACCACCCTTTTATTAATTCGTTTTTAGTTAAACGAATCGTTGCCATGTAAGGATTATAATTTGGTTTTAATGATTGGTCTTTTGCAAGCCTATGAATTTGGTAATCATAAAATCCCGCTTCTGCCATATCGGCTATTTTTTTTATTATAAAATTAAAATTAGCATCTTCAATTTTCTCATGCTCTCTATTGACAAAAGTTGCAGGAAATGTTTCATCTACTAAAAAAGGTCTAGCAAAACCAATGACTTCTAATTCATTATTTTCAATAATTTTTTCGCAAAAATCAATAGTTCTAAAACCACCAGTAACCATTAACGGTATTTTAGTTTTTTTTCTAATTTTCTCTGCAAATTCCATAAAATAAGCTTCGCGCTTTCTGGTAGATTCTCGTTCGTTTCGTTTGGTTAAAAACACTATGTTTTCATAAGTACCACCCGAAATTTCTAGTAAATCTATTTTAAGTTCTTGCAGCTTCTCAATAACATACAACGCATCTTCTTCATTAAAACCACCTCGTTGAAAATCGGCTGAATTTAATTTTACTGAAATAGGAAAATTAACTCCAACAGCATTTCTTGTCTTTTTAATTATTTCGAATAATACCCGTGATCGATTCTCAATAGAACCTCCATATTCATCAGTTCTTAAATTTGTATTAGGTGATAGAAATTGACTCAACAAATAACCATGCGCAGAATGAATTTGCACACCAGTAAAACCCGCTTTTTTACAAATAGTTGCAGTCGTAACAAAACGTTGAATAACGTCTTCTATCTCTGAAATTGTCATTGCCTTGGGTTTAGCAAAAAGCATTAACTTTTTTAATTGAACTGCAGATGGAGCAATTGGTTTAAATGTTGAAAAGATAGTCGATTGTCTACCTGCATGACTAATTTGCGCCCAAAAATGGCAGTCATGCTTTGTACCGGCAATAGTTAAATCTTTTAATGCTTTTAATCCGCTTTCATCTTCAATAGCGATATTTCCTGATGATTCTTTGTAGCGTTTATCGACCATTATATTTCCAGAAATCAATAGTCCAGAACCAGAATCTGCCCATTTTGAATATAAATTAGACAATTTATTATTAGAAGTATTATCAATATTTGCCAATCTTTCAGTCATTGCAGCCTTTGCAATTCTGTTTTTTAAATTAGCACCACAAGGCAATTTTAGCGATTCTAATAAAGGTGATTCTCTTTTAAATTCTAGCATATCAAAATATAATATAGAAAAATACAAATCTTAATTGATTTAAAGCAACTCATTCCACTTGAATCTTCTACACAATGTCAGTTTGTCACATTTTTTAAATTGGCATTTTTGTTGCCATACGAAGACTAAAGAAATAATTATATTAAAACTTAAAATATTATGGCAAAAGGAAATATTAATGTTTCAGTAGAAAACATCTTCCCTTTAATAAAGAAATTTTTATACAGTGATCACGAAATATTTTTACGTGAGCTTATTAGTAATGGTACAGATGCTACATTAAAACTTAAACACCTTACTAGTATTGGTGAATCGAAATCTGAATATGGTAATCCTAAAATTGAAATTAAAATTGATAAAGAAGGCAAGAAACTTCATGTTATTGATCAAGGTTTAGGTATGTCTGCTGATGAAGTAGAAAAATATATTAACCAAATTGCTTTTTCTGGAGCTGAAGAATTTTTAGACAAGTATAAAGATGACGGTAAAGACACTGGAATTATCGGTCATTTTGGTCTAGGCTTTTACTCTGCCTTTATGGTAGCCGAAAAAGTAGAAATTATTACAAAATCTCATAAAGACGAACCGGCTGCTCATTGGACATGTGATGGTTCGCCTGAATTTACATTAGTAGAAGGAAAAAAAGACGATAGAGGAACAGAAATTATTCTTCATATTGCTGACGATTCTACAGAGTTTTTAGAAGAAAGTCGTATTAACGAATTATTAAATAAGTACAATAAGTTTATGCCTATTCCAATTAAATTTGGAACTAAAGAAGTAAACGATCCTGACTTTACACCAAAAACTACAAAAGATAAAGACGGAAAAGAAACGACAGAACCTCATAAGCAGATTACGGTTGATAATATCATCAACAATCCAAATCCTGCTTGGACAAAACAACCAGCAGATTTAGAAGACCAAAATTATAAAGACTTTTACAGAGAGTTGTATCCAACGCAATTTGAAGAGCCTTTATTTAATATCCATTTAAATGTTGATTATCCTTTTAATCTTACAGGAATTTTATATTTCCCAAAGATGACTAACGATTTAAACATTCAGAAAGATAAAATTCAGCTTTATCAAAATCAAGTATTTGTAACAGATAATGTTGAAGGTATTGTTCCTGAATTTTTAACAATGCTTCGTGGTGTTATTGATTCTCCAGACATTCCTTTAAATGTATCACGTAGTTATTTACAAGCTGATGGCGCAGTAAAAAAGATTTCATCATACATTACCAGAAAAGTAGCCGATAAATTAAAATCATTGTTCAATAATAATCGTGAAGATTTTGAAGCTAAATGGGACGATATTAAAATTGTGATTGAATACGGAATGCTTTCTGAAGAAAAATTCTTTGAAAAAGCAGATGCTTTTGCATTGTATCCAACTGTTGATGGCAAATATTTTACATATGATGAATTATTCAATAAAATAAAAGCGAATCAAACAGATAAAGATGACAAACTAGTAATTTTATATGCATCAAATAAAGATGAACAACATAGCTATATTGAATCTGCTAAAGCTAAAGGTTATGAGGTTTTACTACTAGACTCACCTATTATATCGCATTTAATTCAAAAACTGGAATCAACAAAAGAAAATATTTCTTTTGCTCGTGTTGATGGGGATCATATCGATAATTTAATTAAGAAAGACGAAACAACTGTATCTAAATTAGATGAAGATCAAACCAAGGCATTAGACGCGTTATTAAAGGAAGTTATTCCATCAGAAAAATTCATGGTTCAATTAGAATCTATGGACAGCAATGCTTCTCCTTTTATAATTACACAACCAGAATTTATGCGTAGAATGAAAGAGATGCAGCAAACCGGTGGCGGTGGCGGTATGTTTGGAATGGGTAACATGCCAGAAATGTATAACCTTATTGTAAACACTAATTCCGAATTGGTTGGTGAAATTTTAGGAACAAAAACTAAAAAGAAGCAAGAACGATTAATAAATCAAAGTTTAGATTTAGCACGTTTATCACAAGGGCTATTAAAAGGTGAAGAACTTACTAACTTTATTAAAAGAAGTTACGAGATGATAAAATAGATATCAAAAATGCTTCACATATAGAAAGTATTAGATTTAAAAAGTCACTTCAAATTTGAAGTGACTTTTTTTTTCAATAGACATGAAAAAACGATTTATTACAAAGTTAAATATTTGTAAAAGACAGCTAACACTTACATAAAGATTTATAACTTAGAAATCTAAACAAGACATTAATCTTAAAAAACATGAAGTTGTTTAAAATTGTATTCATAATACTCACATGTATTGGCTCATATAATTGTTCTAGTAGTTCTTCGAAAATTGAAGGTTCTGAACCTACTATAATTGAAGATGATATTAATCTTGACAATTTAAATAATACCGATTACAATATTTTGTTCGTTGGCAATAGCCTTACATATACCAACAACCTTCCAGAACTAGTAAAACAAAGAGCCAAAGAAAAAGGTATTACAATTGGTATTAAAACAATTGCAAAACCTAATTATGCTATCGTAGATCATTGGGCAGAAGGAGACGTACAACAATATATTAAGAGTAAGAAATTTGATTTTGTAATTATACAACAAGGCCCTTCGTCACAACAAGATGGAAGAGATATGCTTGTTAATGGTGGTAAAAAATATGCTGAATTATGCAATGAAAATAGCACAAAACTCTGCTACTTTATGGTTTGGCCATCTTTAACCTATTACCAAACATTTGACGGAGTTATAAAAAACCATGAAGACGCAGCCTCAATTAATAATGCCATTTTATGTCCTGTAGGGAAAATATGGAAAGACAACTTTGATGCAACCAACGAATTTGATTATTATGGCCCTGATGGGTTTCATCCTTCTCTTTTAGGAAGTCAGGTTGCAGCCAATGTTATTGTTGCTACATTATTCTAATCAGCCGCATCATTTATCTTACCTTTGTCACAAACAATTTTGGATGTCATTTAAAGACTTACAATTACACAAATCGATTTTACGAGCTATTGCTGAATCTGGATATGATACGCCAACGCCGATTCAAGAAAAAACAATTCCTTTAATTTTAGATAAAAAAGACATTATTGCATCTGCACAAACAGGAACCGGAAAAACCGCGGCTTTTGCCTTGCCTATTATGCAATTACTATTTAACAAACAAGATGCTCCGAAAAAAGGAAAAAAAATAAAAGCACTGATAATAAGTCCTACAAGAGAATTAGCTCTTCAAATTGCTCAGAATTTTAAAACTTACGGCAAACATACTAACTTACGAGCTACAGTAATTTTTGGAGGTACTAGCATCGAGCCACAGAAAGATGTTTTAAAAAAAGGGATTGATATTTTAGTAGCAACACCAGGGCGTTTATTAGATTTACACAAACAAGATTTACTTAACCTTGATTATGTTGAAACTTTAGTATTAGACGAAGCTGATCTTATGCTTGATATGGGATTTATTGACGACATAAAAAAAATTGAACGTTTGTGCCCAAAAGAAAAACAAACATTATTATTTTCTGCAACCATTCCTTTAAAAATAGAACATCTAGCAAATACCTTATTAAAATCTCCAGAGCGTATAGAAATCACACCTACCATTTCTGCCGCTTCAAACGTGAGTCAGTTACTATATTATGTACCAAAACGGAACAAAATGGAACTGTGTTTACACCTTTTGCGCAATAATATTAAAGGGAATATTCTTATTTTTAGGCGTACAAAATTTGGAGTAGACAAACTAGAGAAAACATTGCTAAAAAACGGCTACAAAGTAGACACTATACATGGTGACAAGAGTCAGAGTGACAGGCAAAAAGCTTTAAATAAATTTAAAAACAACGCTGTAAACATACTAATCGCTACAGATGTGGCAGCTCGTGGTATTGATATTAATGAGTTAGATGTCGTTTTAAATTTCGATTTACCTAACATCCCAGAAACCTATATTCATAGAATTGGCAGAACTGGTCGTGCTGGCCATGAAGGCTTATCCTTTTCTTTTTGTGGAGCAGATGAAAAAGCATACGTTATAACCATTCAACAATTAATGGGCAATAATATTCCGATCGAAGAAGATCATCCTTACCCGCTTGATCCAAATGTAAAAGCTATAATTCATCAATCTAAAGCTTCTAATAGTCAACATAAAAAAGGACGAAAAAGTAAAGCATCTAGGAAGAACAAAAAACGTTGGTATTAATTTGAAAACCACTTCTTAATCGAAGTGGTTTTTTTATTACTTTTAACTCATGAAAATCATATCTACAAACATAGCAAAACCACATTTTGTTACCATTAAAGGAAAACAACAACGTACAGGTATATTTAAAAAACCAGTAAACGAACCTATATATTTAGAAAAAGAGCAAGTAAAAGGTGACGAAATTTCCAACCGAAAAGTACATGGAGGTGAGTTTAAAGCTTGTTATTTATTTTCGGCAGAAAACTATCCTTATTGGGAAAATCTTTATCCTAACTTTAATTGGTATTATGCTATGTTGGGCGAAAACTTGACTGTTGAAAATTTAGACGAAACCAAAATTTATATCGGAGATATTTATAAAATTGGAAATGCTTTAATTCAAATAACCCAGCCAAGAGAACCATGCAATACATTTGCGGCAAAAATGGGTACAACAGATATTTTAAAGCAATTTATTGCTCATGGTAAACCAGGTACGTATGTTCGAGTTTTAGAAGAAGGATATGTAAAAACGGGTGATGCTTTTCAATTAATTCAAAAAGAGGAAAACAGTTTATCAACTTCAGATTTTTTTAATCTTCTATTTGCCAAAAACAAAAATCAAGAACATTTAAAGTTAGCACTAAAAAATGATGCTCTACCCCAAAGAAAAAAAGCTAAACTCTTAAGCTTTATCAAATAATGAAGCAAATAGAAAACTTAATTAAAGTACTAAACTTAAAACCTCATCCTGAAGGAGGTTATTTTAAAGAAACTTATAGAAGTCTTGGTGAAATAAATGAAGATTGTTTAGATCCTGCGTATACTGGAAACCGAAATTACGCAACAAGCATTTATTTTCTTTTAACTACAGATTCCTTTTCTGCATTTCATAAAATAAATCAAGATGAAATATGGCATTTTTATGATGGTTCACCCATTACAATTTATATGATTTCTCCCGAAGGTGAATATTCGGAGGTCATTCTTGGAAGACGTATTAATAGAGGTGAAAAACTACAATTTGTTGTTCCTGGAAATTATTGGTTTGCAGCAAAAGTTATTAATGACAATGATTTCACTCTGGTTGGATGTACAGTTTCTCCAGGATTTGATTTTAAAGACTTCAATCTACCATCGCGCAAACAATTAATCACCAAATTTCCTGAACATAAAGAGGTTATAACTAAACTTACAATTGCATAAGTCTATATCGCTAATCGACTATTAAAGTAATTTTTAAGTAATGGAATTTGAATAAACAACATGATTCCTAAAGAGATAACTGCATACATTAATGTTTCTGATAATTTAATATTGGAAAATGCTGTAGTAAATTTATTATTAAATAACGCATCAAAATTCAAGTTAAATAAAGCTTCGGATTGCATGGATGAGTTCATTAAAAACAGATAACTTATTAAAGCAATAAACCCAATCGCAATTAATATCCATACAGATTTTGAAATTAGTGGTTTATAAACGGTAACATTACTCGATTCTATCATCTTAACTTGTGACATGATATTATCTGTGAAGTTAAAAGAAGGTGACTCTAAAGACACTTCCTTCATTACTTTGTTTGTTAGCCTATCTAAATGTGTATCTATATTATTTTTCATAATAACTAATCATTTCAGGTTCTAATTTTTCTTTTAAAATACTAGCAAGTTTTTTTCGACTTCTAAAAAGTTTTACTTTTACATTATTAGCGGTTATACCAATAATTTTTGAAATTTCTTCTAAAGATAGTTCTTCAAAGTAATACAAAGTCAATAAAACATTATCATCATTTGGTAGTTCATTTAAGCAATCTTTAATTGCTTGTTTACGCTCTTGCTGTACCATGGTATCGAAAGCATTGTCTATTGTCTTGATTTGGTTTTCTGTAAATTCATCAATTGCGACATTGGCATAATTCTTTTTATATTGTTTCAACCTATCTAAACAACTATTATAAGTTACCTTATAAATCCAAGTAGAAAATTTAGAATCGCCTTTAAACTTGCTTAATGACTTATACACTTTTATAAATGCATCTTGAGAAACTTCTTCTGCTTCGTCCCTATTCTTTAACATTTTTAGCGCCAAGCTAAACACCAAATCTTTATAACGGTTTACCAATACCGTAAAGGCATTCGTTTCACCGTCTAATATTTTAGTTATTAAATCTTGGTCGTTGGTAGTGGTCATTTCTTACTTTGACGACAGAACTCGAGCTTGGGTTACAGAAATAAATAAAAAATATTTTGAAAAAAATGTAACCATTAATTAAAAGTTATCGTCTTAAACTTTGAACACTTAAAATTAATCAATTAAAAACAAACAGTTATGCATACAGAATTAGTTATAGTACCAGTAATGTTCGGAGTAATTTTTGGAATCTTTTATTTATACTTATCTACCCGAAACAAAGAACGTTTAGCGCTTATTGAAAAAGGAGCCGATGCAAGCATTTTTATGCGTGGTAGAAGCAAACATGCTGCCCCAATATGGAAAGTACTTATTTTAAATTTAGCCTTGTTATTAATGGGTATTGGACTAGGTGTATTTATTGCTTCTCTTTTAGATAATTATACGACTCTAGATGAAGGTGCATTATATCCAGCAGTAATTTTCTTTATGGCAGGTGTTGGTTTATTTATTGGTTTTAATATGACCAAGGATTTAGATAAGGAATAAATCAACGTCATCAATCAAAATAAAAAAGCAGTTTCGATTTCGAAACTGCTTTTTTATTCAACAGGAAAATCAAAATATTGATTTTTAAAAGGTTCTCCTGCCAATGTAAAATGCCACCACTCTTTTGGATACGGTATAAAACCATGTTTTTTCATAATGGTTTGCAAAAGCATCCTGTTTGCTTGTTGCTGTGTGGTAATACCCTCGTATAAGACCCAAGACTCTTTTCCAAAAAAATCATAAGGAGTTCCCATATCTAATATTTTATTAGTTATTAAATCTACCAAAGTTAAATCTACTGTACTACCACTACTATGCCTAGAACGTGTTGCTATGTATTCTTCTTTAAACAAATTTTTCTTTTTAACATTGGGGTAAAACTGTTGTTTTGTAATTGTATCATTTACATTTTTTGCCCAAACCATAAAGTTGTTTACTGCTCTTTGTGGTCTGTAGGCATCATAAATTTTTAAAGACAAATTGTATTGTTTTAATTCAGATTGAATGGCTTTTAATTTCTCTGCAGCTTGATTGGTTATTATACAGACTTCAGCATTGTAGCCGTTTATAGGGTTCCCAACAAAATTATTAATCGAACAGTAACGTAATTCGGTTTTTATACTAATATCTACATCATGTATATAAACGAACCCTTTTGGTAGTTGAGCCAATCCTAATTGAAAAATTGAAACAAATAAAACAAATAGTTTAATTCTCATTTAAATATGCTTTAACGCTAATTTAAAGAATTAATTTTAGTTTGATGAAGGTAGGAGAAATCGATTAGCATTTAGATTTATAAAACAAAAAAACCGAGATCCCTCAATCTCGGTTCTTTATTAATTTGCTTTTTATTACGTGTTAGATTTAGGGTCTCTATACCTACAACATAATGCAAATATTAATTAATTAATCCATTGAACTAAAAATAAATTTCTAGTACACTTCAAATGTAAAATTATAATTCAATTTACACGATTAAAAGTATATATATTCGATAAAATACACTAATTTTTAACATTTATAGACAAAATGCGCATAAAAATCGTTGAAATACACGTTTGCAATATTAAAAGCAAGAAATAAAAAGTCTGAAATATTTGAACATTTAGCACTCAATTTGATGTTAAACGATAATTAAAATAAGACTCTTTTGACATATATCACGTTGTCATTAATCGAATAAAATGTCATTTTATCTAAATGAAAACACAATTAACGTATAAATAACCACTGTTAACGAATAAATAGCTCATGTTCTATTCAACTCTATTAGTTTTATCAATGAAATTAACTCAAATCTAATAAAATGAATAAGCGAATCCTACTTTTAGCTTTTTCCCTCTTTAGCTTTCTAAATATTAATGCACAAGAATATGGTTTTGGTATCCGAGGTGGAATCAACACCTACTCAATAGGAGATATTGTTACTGTTGGCTCGAATGGTCCACAAGGACCAGCTGCAGGATTAGTCTTTGAGCCTGTAAAAGATATAGGCTATCAATTTGGAGCATATTTTTTTGCTAAATTTGGTAAATTCAATATTCGTCCAGAAATAAATTATGTGTCATCCCAAAATCATTACGACTTTCCAATCCGACAATCAAATTGGACAGTAACAAAAATTGATATCCCAATATTATTAATTTATGATATTTTTGACCCAATATCTATCTATGCTGGGCCAGGATTTGGTTTTATAGGTGATGCAAAATTGGAAGGAGTACATGATTCTGGTTTCGTTTCTGGTTCACCTGGGCCTGACTTAAATAAAACTAATTTTAGTATTAATATAGGTGTTATGCTTCGTTATAAGAGGCTTGGAGTCGATTTAAGGTACGAGTTGGGGCAAGGAGAAACTGCTGAAGAGCGTGAAGATATTAATCTATCTGGTTGGGGAGTCAACCTAGTGGATCTTAAGCCGTATAAACCAAATGTTTTAAGTTTGAGTGTTTTTTATGATATATTCAGAACAGATGCTCAAAATATTGGAGGTCTATTCTCTGGGCTTTTTAAAAGCAGTAAATGTTATTGTCCTGGTGATTAAATTTATTACCCAATTAAATTTATATGTATAAAGAAAAAAGCATCCCGAAAAGGATGCTTTTTTTCAACTAACCAACCAAAAAATAAGAAGTTACTACTCTTTTAAAGTAACCACACTTTTAAAAGATTTGTGTAGTAACATTTTTGTATTATATACTATTCAATGTTCGTGCCAAACTTTATTTAATTGTATTAAAATTCAATTTTGTATTTTGTATTTTGCAAGTAAATAAAAAAATATTCTATGAATAATCAACCTCTTTTTACTGACGATACTATAGTTTTTGGATTATTAATGCTCGCATTAGGTTTTGTATTTTATACAGAATCTTTAAAAGGAGGGTTTTGGGAAAAATTTTATAAAATAGTTCCTGGCCTTTTTATGGCATATATGATCCCTGCTTTATTTACAACATTGGGATTAATTGCTCCCGAATGGACGTCATTAAATGATTCTGGTGAAACTGTAGAGCATAGCACAAGTTTATACTATGTATCAAGTCGTTTTTTACTACCCGCAGCTTTGGTTTTAATGACTTTGAGCATTGATTTAAAAGCTGTCTTTAATTTAGGTTGGAAAGCATTAATTATGTTTTTTACAGGAACCATTGGTATTGTAATTGGTGGTCCTATTGCAATTTTATTGATTTCTACATTTTCACCCGAAACAGTTGGAGGATTTGGTCCTGATGCTGTTTGGAGAGGCCTATCTACACTAGCTGGAAGTTGGATTGGTGGAGGAGCTAATCAAACAGCCATGTTAGAAATATATGGTTATAATCAAAAACTTTATGGAGGTATGGTTTTTGTCGATATTGTTGTCGCAAATGTTTGGATGGCAATATTACTTATAGGTATCGGAAAACGCGATCGAATTAACAAATGGTTAAAAGCAGACACATCTTCTATAGAAGATCTTAAAGAAAAGGTATCTGCTTTTTCTGAAAAAGTAAAAAGAAACCCATCGCTAACAGATATTATGATTATGGCTGCTATTGCCTTTGGCACTGTAAGTTTTGCGCATTTTTGTTCTAATTCTTTAGCACCATTTTTTGATGGTTTAGTAGCAAATATTGAATCTCAAACTACAAGAAATATTTTTACATTTTTAGGTTCAAAATTCTTTTGGATGATTAGTCTTTCTACCATTATTGCCATTCTATTATCCTACACAAAAGCAAAAAATTATGAAGGAGCAGGTGCTAGTAAATTTGGCAGCGTTTTTATCTATATTCTTGTTGCTTCTATCGGAATGAAAATGGATTTAACAATGATACTTGATAATGTTGGTCTTATAGCAATTGGTGTTGTTTGGATGACAATACATGCACTGCTTTTAATAGGTGTTGCAAAACTTATAAAAGCACCATATTTCTTTTTAGCTGTTGGAAGCCAGGCTAATGTTGGTGGAGCGGCTTCTGCTCCTATAGTAGCATCAGCTTTTCATCCTTCGTTAGCAACCGTTGGTGTGTTACTTGCTGTTGTTGGTTACGCTATTGGAACTGTTGCAGCAATACTTTGTACAATTTTAATGCAATTAGCAGCTACGAGTTAGTATTTAAAAAATATTTATAAGATATTTGCGATCTTAAATTCTAGATTTTAAATGAAAAAATTAGTCATTCTATTTATTGTGTTTTCTGTGTTTTCTTGTAATAAAAAAGAACAACAGCATGACCTAACTGTTAAAGTAAATATTGAGGGTTTAAAAAAAGGAACAGCATATCTCAAAAAAGCAAACGACACAACTTTAATTATTGTAGATTCTTTAGTCATTAATGGAAACTCTGTATTTGAACTATATAGTAATATTGATTCCCCAGAAATATTCTATTTGTTTTTAGACAAAAATAATGATGAGGAAAGAAACATTCCTTTTTTTGCGAGTAAGGGTATTACTCAAATTAATACAACGTTAAAGAATTTTGAATTAGATGTAAAAATCATAGGATCAGAACAGCAAAAAAAACTGGAGGATTTTAATAAAATAATGTCACAATTTAACGGTAGAAATCTAGAATTAATTAAAGAGAATTTTGAAGCCCAAAGAGATTTGGATACTACCAAAATATCTATTATTAAAACCGAATCTGATAATCTTCTTAAACGAAAATACTTATACACTATAAATTTCGCAATCAATAATAAAAATAGTGAAGTTGCTCCTTATTTAGCGCTATCAGAAATTTATGATGCTAATGTTAAATGGCTAGACACAATAAATAATTCACTTACTCCAGAGATTAAAACATCAAAATATGGCAAAGAATTACAAGTATATATTGATAAAATAAAAAGTGCTGAAAAATAAAAAATGCCTCTCATTTATGAGAAGCATTTAATAATATATTTAATAAAAGAAAATACTTAAAGCTTATTAATTTTTTCAATCAAACTTCTTCCTCTATCTTCTAATTCAGCATTAACTGCCTTAAAATGTGCTTTTTTATTCTCAACATTTTTAGAATTTACTTTTGCAATTAATTCATCGAATGTTTCTATAGCTTCATCTATAATAGCTTCGCTCTTCTTTGTATCTTTATCTGTGTTCGAGTATTCCCAAACATAAACTGCTTCAATAATATCGCCTAAAACATAATTAATATCCTTTTTTAGGTCTCTAACATTTGCCATAATTTGTATTTTAAATTCTCCGCAAAAATACGTATTTAATTCAATTCAATTACACATAAACTTCTAATAGTTTTGCGTTTTCAGACTTTATAACAAATTGTTTAATTGCAGCAGGAATTAATATCGTTTCACCTTTTTTAAGGCATTCTGTAAATGATTCTGTTATAATTTCGACATATCCTTCAACACACAAATAAATCATAAAAGAATCATGAATATTGTCTTTTTGAAGTGTTTCGGAAATATCTAAATAGCTGGTTGTAAAGTATGGGCAACTGACCATTTCATTTGATTGATTTTCAATTTTAGAATATGTTACTCTGAAATCATCGTTCATATTAAAATCAAAGGCATCAATCGCTAAATCGTTATGTAAATCACGTTCATTACCTTCATCATCTACGCGATCCCAATCATAAACACGATACGTAATATCACTTGTTTGTTGTATTTCGGCAAGCATGACACCAGCTCCAATAGCATGTACTCTACCTACTTCGATAAAATAAGTGTCTCCGGTTTTTACTTTATCAAAGTTTAAAATTTCAGGAAGTGTTTTCGCTTCCAAATGATTCAAATATTTTTTTGGTGTCATGTCTTGATTAAAACCAACTATTAAGTTTGAATTATCATTTGCTTGCATCACATACCACATCTCTGTTTTACCAAAAGAATTATGTCTTTTTGAAGCTAACTCATCATTAGGATGTAACTGAATAGATAAATCTTCTTTGGCATCTATAAACTTAATAAGTAGAGGGAATTTATTCTCGAATATTTTATAATTCTGTAGTCCAATTAAATCTTCTTTATATATTTCTAAAAGTTGCTTTAATGTTTTACCTCTTAATTCTCCATTTGAAACTATAGAAATATCACTCTCGACATCACTTATCTCCCAACTTTCACCAACATTAGGTGAGTCGCTATTTTTATTTAATAAGGTTTTAAGTTTTTTTCCTCCCCAAATTTTGTCTTTTAAAATTGGGTGAAATTTAATCGGGTATAAATCTGTTTTCATCTATTTATTTTCAGAATAGGTTACAAAATTTCGAGGCGTTTCATAAAGTATTATTTCTAAATCAAATTCGGATTTTAACCTAGGCTTAATTCTATTATAAATAACAACTGCAATATTCTCTGCCGTCGGAATTAATTCTTTAAATTCAACTAAGTCAATATTTAAATTTTTATGATCAAATTTATCTTCAACTTCTACTTTAATTATATCTTTTAAAATTTTCATATCTATAACAAAACCAGTTTTCTTATCAATATCACCTGTGACACTAACAATAAGTTCATAATTATGACCATGAAAATTTGGGTTATTGCATTTACCAAAGACAGCAGTATTTTTTTCGTCACTCCAATCTTTTCTGAATAAACGATGTGCAGCATTAAAATGTGCTTTCCTACTAACAGTTACTTTCATTTTGAAATATTTATATATTCATAGAATTTATCGAAAATAATTATAAACCATTCTGTGTATAAACTAGGATTCAATGTTATATCAACTTTCACATCTTCTAAAGGCATCCATTTCCAATCAGAAACTTCATCTAAATTAATCCTAGGTTCGTCATTATAATAACCTATCATAACATGATCAAACTCATGCTCGGTTAAACCATTATCAAAAGGTGCTTTATAAATAAAGGATATAGTCTCTTCTAAATCTGCAACGAAACCCATTTCATCTTGTAAACGACGCATCCCAGCCTCAATATTGGTTTCTCCATGACGCTGATGACTACAACATGTGTTTGTCCATAAACTTGGTGAATGGTATTTATGACTAGCCCTTTTTTGTAACATCAATTCGTTTTCAGCATTGAATATAAAAACAGAAAAAGCGCGATGTAGAACTGCTTTTTGGTGTGCTTCAAGTTTTGGCATTAAACCAATTTGTTCATCATTTTCATTAACTAATATGACTTTTTCTTCAATCATATTGTAAAAATACCAATCAATATTTTAAAAATACCTCAAACTTATCATAAAATTTAAAAGTGATAAAAACATTCATTTTTATTGTGTTTAATAATATTATCTTTGCGAACAATTTGCAAGATTATTATGAGTTTTATAGACGAAATTGCTAGAAGAAGAACCTTCGGGATTATATCACATCCAGATGCTGGAAAGACAACTTTAACCGAGAAATTGTTACTTTTTGGTGGTGCGATACAAGAAGCTGGAGCTGTAAAAAGCAACAAAATTAAAAAAGGTGCCACCAGTGACTTCATGGAAATTGAGCGCCAGCGTGGTATTTCTGTCGCAACCTCTGTTTTAGCTTTTGAATATGATGGCATAAAAATTAATATTCTAGATACACCAGGACATAAAGATTTTGCTGAAGACACATTTAGAACTTTAACTGCTGTAGACAGTGTTATTGTTGTAATTGATGTAGCAAAAGGTGTCGAGGAACAAACGGAAAAATTAGTAGAAGTTTGTAGAATGCGTAATATTCCGATGATTGTTTTCATTAATAAAATGGATAGAGAAGGAAAAGATGCGTTTGATTTGTTAGATGAGGTTGAACAAAAATTAGGTTTAAAAGTTTGCCCGTTAAGTTTCCCAATAGGAATGGGTTACGATTTTAAAGGCATATATAATATTTGGGAGAAAAACATCAATCTATTTAGCGGTGATAGTAGAAAAGATATTGAAGAAACCATAGAGATTTCTGATTTATCTTCTACAGAGTTAGAAAATCTAATTGGTGAAACTGCAGCAAATACTTTAAGAGAAGAAATTGAACTTGTTGAGGGTATCTATCCAACTTTTGATAAGGGTAAGTATCTTAGTGGAGAACAACAACCCGTTTTTTTTGGTTCAGCACTAAATAATTTTGGCGTACGTGAGTTATTAGATTGTTTTGTTGAAATTGCCCCAAAACCTAGAGCAAAACAAAGTGAAGAACGATTAGTACAACCTGATGAGAAAAAATTTACAGGATTTGTTTTTAAAATTCATGCAAACATGGATCCTAATCATAGAAACAGATTAGCTTTTATTAAAATTGTTTCAGGTGAGTTTAAACGAAATGCTCCGTATTTACATGTACGACATAATAAGAAAGTAAAATTTTCAAGTCCTAATGCCTTTTTTGCTGAAAAGAAAGAAATTGTAGATATTTCGTATCCTGGTGATATTGTTGGTTTACAAGATACAGGAACTTTTAAAATTGGTGATACATTAACCGAAGGTGAAATATTAAATTATAAGGGTGTACCAAGTTTCTCTCCAGAGCATTTTAGATATATTAATAATGCAGATCCCTTAAAATCTAAACAGTTATATAAAGGAATAGATCAATTAATGGATGAAGGAGTTGCACAACTTTTTACTTTAGAGCTTAATGGAAGAAAAATAATTGGGACGGTTGGTGCTTTACAATATGAGGTAATTCAATACCGACTAGAACATGAATATGGTGCAAAATGTACTTACGAAAACTTAAACGTACATAAAGCATGTTGGATTGAACCTGAAGATGATAAAAATGAAGAATACAAGGAGTTTATTAGAGTTAAACAACGATTTTTAGCTAAAGATAAACATGACCAGTTAGTGTTTTTAGCAGATTCCTCATTCTCATTACAGATGACACAGCAAAAATATCCAAGTATTACGTTCCATTTTACTTCAGAGTTTAACTAAACTTTAATTATTTTGTAAGAAAAATAATACAAATCATTCATTTAACTCACATTATAAGTAGAATATCGAAATTTTTGTTTATAATTGAAGTGAAATTATAATTTCATATTGATTATAACCCCAAATAATAATCTACTTATGGACATACAATCTAACTTGTTTAGTAATGAAGACATTACTGTAACTTTCGAACCACGCGTCTGTATTCATGCAGAACGTTGCGCACAAGAACTTTCTGAAGTGTTTAGAACTTCTATAATTCCTTGGATAAAATTAGAAGGCACAGAAACTGATAGGATAATAGATCAAGTAAATCGTTGCCCTTCTGGAGCTTTAAAATATTGTATAAATAATAAAGAAGCTTGTTAAATTTAAAATAACAAAAAAACCATTGAAATTTCAATGGTTTTTTACTTTTTAAGCTTGTCCTGTTGGTCCAAAGTTTAATGGAATAGGTGGTTGCTCGTAATCTTTAATTTCACCATGTGCCTTTTCGAACCGGTTTACATTATCACCTAAAGCTTTAAGTAACCTTTTAGCATGTTGTGGTGTTAATATAATCCTAGATTTTACTTTGCTTTTTGGAGTTCCAGGCATAATACTGACAAAATCAACAACAAATTCTGAAACAGAGTGATTAATAATTGCTAGATTAGAATATATACCTTCAGCAATCTTCTCGTCTAATTCAATATTAATTTGCCCTTGCTTCTTTTTATCCTTTTCTTCTGCCATCTTAAATATATTTAAGTTTCCATAAAAATGGAAGTCTTATTAATTTATGAGATTCCAACTTTCGTAGGTATAATTCGATAATGCACTTTCAAGAAAGAATTATTTCTTGAAAGTGCTATCTCATTAATTATAATTTACTTCTTGTTTAGCCTGCATCATTTCATCAAACTCCTCTTTAGAACCAACGATGATATTTTCATAACTTCTCATTCCAGTTCCTGCAGGAATTCTATGCCCAACAATTACATTTTCTTTAAGACCTTCAAGAGTATCTACTTTACCATTTACTGCTGCTTCGTTAAGAACTTTAGTTGTTTCTTGGAACGATGCCGCAGAAATAAACGATTTAGTTTGTAACGACGCTCTAGTAATACCTTGTAAAATTGGTGTTGCTGTAGCTGGATGTGCATCTCTTGCTACCACAAGGCTTTTATCTTCTCGGCGTAAAATTGAATTTTCATCCCTTAATTCGCGAGGAGAAATAATTTGTCCAGCATTAAGATTTTCTGAATCTCCTACTTCTTCAACTACTTTCATTCCGAAAATATCATCATTTTCTTGAATGAAATCAGATTTATGAACTAGTTGATCTTCTAAAAATATTGTATCTCCAGAATCTATAATCTTAACTTTACGCATCATTTGTCTTACAACAACCTCAAAGTGTTTATCATTAATTTTCACACCCTGTAATCGGTAAACTTCTTGCACTTCGTTTACTAGATATTGTTGTACTGCAGAAGGTCCTTTGATATTTAAAATATCGTTTGGTGTTATAGAACCATCTGAAAGTGGTATACCAGCCTTTACATAATCATTTTCTTGTACAAGAATTTGATTAGATAACTTAACTAGGTATTTCTTAATATCACCTGTTCTAGATTCAATAATAATTTCACGATTACCTCTTTTTATTTTACCAAAAGAAACAACACCATCAATAGCACTAACAACAGCTGGGTTAGAAGGGTTACGTGCTTCGAACAATTCTGTTACACGTGGTAAACCTCCTGTAATATCACCTGCTTTAGCAGATTTACGTGGAATCTTAACTAAAATTTTACCAATTTTAACTTTTTCGCTATCGTCAATCATTAAGTGCGCTCCAACCGGTAGGTTATAAGAACGAATCACATTGCCTTTTGCATCTTCTATATGAAGCGTAGGTATTAATTTTTTATTTCTAGATTCTGAAATTACTTTTTCTTGGAAACCAGTTTGCTCATCAATCTCAACTTGATATGTAACACCTTGTTCTATGTTTTCATATTTTACTTTACCAGCAAATTCTGAAATAATAACACCATTATAAGGATCCCATTGACAAACAACATCACCTTTAGAAAGTTTATCTCCATTCTTAACATAAATAACAGAACCATAAGGAATGTTATTAGTACTTAAAACATTACCTGTGTTTTTATCTATAAGTTTAATTTCAGATGTACGTGAAATAACAATATCAACAATATTACCTTCGTTATCTTCGCCTTTAACAGTTTTAAGTTCTTCAATTTCTGCAACACCATCAAACTTAACGGCCAATTTATTTTCTTCTGAAATGTTTCCTGCAATACCACCAACGTGGAATGTACGTAGTGTTAACTGTGTACCAGGTTCTCCAATAGATTGTGCAGCAACAACACCAACAGCTTCACCACGTTGTACCATTTTACCAGTAGCTAAATTACGACCGTAACATTTTGTACAAATCCCTTTTTTTGCCTCACATGTTAATGCTGAACGTACGTCAACCATTTCGATTGGCGATGCTTGAATTATTTTTGCAATATCATCATCTATTAATTCGCCAGCTGAAACTAACAACTCATCTGTTGATGGGTTATGAACATCGTTTAAAGATACTCTACCAACGATACGTTCTTCTAATGTTTCAACTATTTCATCATTTTTCTTTAATGGCCTAACTTCAACACCTCTTAATGTGCCACAGTCTTCACTGTTTACAATAACATCTTGAGAAACATCTACTAAACGACGCGTTAAATAACCTGCATCGGCAGTTTTAAGTGCCGTATCCGCAAGACCTTTACGAGCACCGTGTGTTGAGATAAAGTATTCTAAAATTGAAAGTCCTTCTTTAAAGTTCGAAAGAATAGGGTTTTCAATAATCTCTCCACCACCTGCAGTCGATTTTTTAGGTTTTGCCATCAAACCACGCATACCTGTTAACTGACGAATCTGTTCTTTTGATCCACGAGCTCCAGAATCAAGCATCATAAATACTGAATTGAATCCTTGTTGGTCTTCTCGAATACGTTTCATTGACAATTCTGTCAATTCTGCATTTGTTGATGTCCAAATATCAATAACTTGGTTATAACGTTCGTTATTTGTGATAAGTCCCATGTTATAGTTACCCATAATTCCATCTACCTTTTTATTAGCAGAAGCAATCATTGTATGCTTTTCTGGTGGGATAATAATATCACCTAAACTAAATGATAAGCCACCTTGGAATGCAAATTTATATCCTAATGTTTTTATTTCATCAAGGAAATCAGCTGTTTCTGGAACAGATGTTACTTTAAGAACATCACCAATAATATCTCTTAATGATTTTTTTGTAAGTACTTCATTAATATAACCAGCTGCTTGTGGTACTTTATCGTTAAATAAAACACGCCCTACAGTTGTTTCAATAATTGCCGGAGCTAATTTTCCATCTTCATTTATATCTAGGGTTCTTACTTTTATAGAAGCATTTAAATCTACTCTCTTTTCATTAAAAGCAATGACAACTTCTTCTGGAGAATAGAAAGATAAACCTTCACCAATAATTGGTAATTCTGGTGTAGATTTTCTTAACTTGGTCATATAATATAGACCCAAAACCATATCTTGAGAAGGTACAGTTACTGGCGAACCATTCGCAGGGTTTAATATGTTATGAGAAGCTAACATTAACATTTGAGATTCTAAAATAGCTTCAGGTCCTAAAGGTAAATGCACAGCCATTTGGTCACCATCGAAATCGGCATTAAACGCAGTACACACTAAAGGATGTAGCTGAATTGCCTTACCTTCAATTAGTTTTGGCTGAAATGCTTGAATACCTAAACGGTGTAATGTAGGAGCACGATTTAAAAGCACTGGATGTCCTTTTAAAACATTTTCTAAAATATCCCAAACTACTGGTTCTCTTTTATCAATAATTTTCTTTGCAGATTTTACTGTTTTTACAATTCCTCTTTCAATTAATTTTCTAATTACAAAAGGCTTGTATAATTCTGCTGCCATATTTTTTGGCAATCCACATTCAAATAATTTTAATTCTGGTCCAACAACAATTACCGAACGGGCAGAATAATCAACACGTTTACCAAGTAAATTTTGTCGGAAACGTCCTTGCTTACCTTTTAATGAATCGGAAAGTGACTTTAATGGTCTGTTAGAATCTGTTTTTACAGCAGACGATTTACGTGTGTTGTCAAATAATGAATCTACAGATTCTTGTAACATACGTTTTTCGTTACGTAAAATAACTTCTGGCGCTTTTATTTCAACAAGTCTTTTAAGACGATTGTTACGAATAATTACACGACGGTATAAATCATTTAAATCTGATGTAGCAAAACGACCACCATCTAACGGTACTAACGGACGTAATTCTGGTGGAATAATTGGCACAACTTTCATAATCATCCATTCTGCACGATTTTCTCTATTCTTGTTAGAGTCACGTAATGCGCCAACTACTTGTAAACGTTTTAAAGCTTCCGTTTTACGTTGTTTAGACGTTTCGGTATTAGCTTTGTGACGTAATTCGTATGATAACGCTTCAAGATCGATTCTAGAAAGCAATTCGATTAAACACTCAGCTCCCATTTTTGCAAGGAACTTATTAGGATCTGTATCCTCTAAATATTGATTATCTTGAGGAAGTGATTCTAAAATATTTAAATATTCTTCTTCTGTTAAGAAATCCATTTTTTGTAATGGTTCTCCTTCAGCATTTTTAGCATTACCTGGTTGAATTACTACATAGCGTTCGTAGTAAATAATCATATCTAACTTCTTAGATGGTAAGCCTAGTAAATAACCTATTTTATTTGGTAACGAACGGAAATACCAGATATGTGCAACAGGAACTACTAAATTAATATGTCCTACACGATCACGACGTACTTTCTTTTCGGTAACTTCTACACCACAACGATCACAAACAATACCTTTATAACGAATACGCTTATATTTTCCACAAGCACATTCGAAGTCTTTTACAGGACCAAAAATACGCTCACAGAATAAACCATCTCTTTCTGGTTTATGAGTTCGATAATTGATAGTTTCTGGTTTTAAAACCTCGCCTCTAGATTCTGCTAAAATAGATTCTGGTGATGCTAAACCAATTGAGATTTTATTAAATCTCTGAATTTGATGCTTATCTTGTTTTCTAGCCATAATATATGGTAATATCGAATTATTTTGTAAATTTTTTAAACATCATATAAATGATGTGAAACACTCTTATTCCTCTAATCTAATGTCTAATCCAAGACCTTTCAGTTCATGCATTAATACATTAAATGATTCAGGTAATCCTGGATCTGGCATTGGTTCGCCTTTAACGATAGCTTCGTATGTTTTGGCTCTACCTATAACATCATCAGATTTTACAGTTAAAATTTCACGCAATGTACTTGATGCTCCATAAGCTTCAAGTGCCCAAACTTCCATTTCTCCAAAACGCTGACCACCAAATTGTGCTTTACCACCAAGAGGTTGTTGAGTAATTAAAGAGTATGGTCCAATTGAACGTGCGTGCATTTTATCGTCAACCATATGCCCTAACTTCAACATATAGATAACACCTACTGTTGCGGGTTGGTCGAAACGATCTCCAGTACCACCATCATATAAATATGTATGGCCATACCTTGGAATACCAGCTTCGTCTGTGAATTCGTTAATCTGATCTATTGTAGCACCATCAAAAATTGGCGTTGCATATGTACGATCTAATTTTTGGCCAGCCCATCCAAGAACTGTTTCATAAATCTGACCAATATTCATACGTGATGGTACACCAAGTGGGTTTAATACAATATCTACAGGAGTTCCATCTTCTAGGAATGGCATATCTTCTTGACGAACAATACGAGCAACAATACCTTTGTTACCATGACGTCCTGCCATTTTATCACCTACTTTTAATTTACGCTTTTTAGCGATGTAAACTTTTGCTAATTTAATAATCCCAGCAGGTAATTCATCTCCTACAGAAATCGTAAACTTCTCACGTCTTAAAGAACCTTGTAAGTCATTTTCTTTAATCTTATAGTTATGAATTAAATCTGCAACTAGTTTATTAATATGTGCATCAGTTGTCCATTTACTAGATATTAAATGTGCAAAATCGTCAACAGCATTTAACATTTTAAGGGTAAATTTCTTACCTTTTGGTAATACTTCTTCTCCTAAATCGTTAAAAATACCTTGTGATGTTTTACCTCCAACAATTGTAAATAATTTATCAACTAAAACAGCTTGTAAATCATCAAATTTTGTATAATATATTGCTTCTAACTGTGCAGTATCTTCTTTGTCCTTTGCTCTTTTACGCTTATCCTTAATAGCGCGTGAAAACAATTTTTTCTCTATAACCACTCCATTTAATGAAGGTGAAGCTTTTAAAGATGCATCTTTAACATCTCCAGCTTTATCACCAAATATGGCACGTAATAATTTTTCTTCTGGTGTTGGATCGCTTTCACCCTTTGGAGTAATCTTACCTATAAGAATATCGCCAGGCTTTACTTCTGCACCAATACGAATCATTCCGTGTTCATCCAGATCTTTAGTAGCTTCTTCAGAAACGTTAGGAATATCATTCGTTAGTTCCTCATTTCCTAGTTTAGTATCTCGAACATCTAATGAATATTCATCGATATGTATGGATGTGAAAATATCTTCACGTACAACTTTTTCAGAAATTACGATTGCATCCTCAAAGTTATATCCTTTCCAAGGCATAAAAGCAACTTTCATATTTCTACCAAGTGCTAATTCTCCTTTTTGAGTCGCGTAACCTTCACACAAAACTTGCCCTAGAGACACTTTATCACCTTTTTTAACAATAGGTTTTAAGTTAATGCTAGTACCTTGATTGGTTTTTCTGAATTTAACTAAAGGATAGGTTTTAGTATCGCTATCGAAACTAACTTTAGCTTCGTCTTCTGTACGTTCATATTTTATAACAATCTCATTTGCATCAACATATTGAACTGTACCTTCTCCTTCTGCATTAATTAATACACGAGAGTCTGAAGCTACTTGACGTTCTAATCCTGTCCCTACAATTGGAGCTTGTGGTAATAATAATGGTACGGCTTGACGCATCATATTAGACCCCATTAATGCTCTATTCGCATCATCATGTTCCAAGAATGGAATTAAAGATGCTGAAATTGAAGAAATTTGATTTGGTGCAACGTCTGTATAATTAACATCTGTTGGCTCTATTACAGGGAAATCTCCTTCTTGTCTAGCAATTACTTTATCATGTAATATTTTTCCGTTATCATCTACTTTTACAGTAGCTTGAGCGATCATTTGCTCTTCCTCTTCTTCCGCACTTAAATAGATAGGATCGCTTTTAATATCAACGACACCATCTGTAACTTTACGGTATGGTGTTTCGATGAATCCCATTGAATTCACTTTCGCAAAAACAGAAAGTGAAGAAATTAATCCAATATTTGGTCCTTCTGGAGTTTCAATTGGACATAAACGACCGTAATGTGTAAAGTGAACATCACGAACTTCGAATCCTGCTCTCTCACGAGATAGACCTCCAGGTCCTAATGCCGATAAACGACGTTTATGAGTAATCTCTGCTAATGGATTAGTTTGATCCATAAATTGAGACAACTGATTTGTTCCAAAAAATGAATTAATTACAGAAGACAATGTCTTTGCATTAATTAAATCTATTGGTGTAAATACTTCGTTATCACGAACATTCATACGCTCACGAATAGTACGAGCCATACGCGCTAAACCAACACCAAATTGCGATGAAAGTTGCTCACCAACTGTACGTACACGACGGTTTGATAAGTGATCGATATCATCAATCTCTGCTTTAGAGTTAATAAGTTCGATTAAGTATTTTATAATAGTAATAATATCTTCTTTGGTAAGCACTTGCTTATCCATTCCGATATCCAACTGTAATTTTTTATTCATTCTGTAACGACCTACTTCACCAAGAGAATAACGTTGGTCACTAAAGAACAATTTATCAATAATACCACGAGCAGTTTCCTCATCTGGCGGCTCTGCATTACGTAGTTGTCTATAGATATGTTCAACAGCTTCTTTTTCAGAATTTGTTGGATCTTTTTGTAGTGTATTATGAATAATAGCATAATCACCTTGTTCTGCACTTTCTTTGTGTAAAAGAATTGTTTTTACACCAGCTTCAAGAATTTCGTCTACATTTTCTTTATCAAGAACTGTATCACGATCTAAAACTATTTCGTTTCGCTCAATAGAAACAACTTCTCCAGTATCTTCATCAACAAAATCCTCATGCCAAGTATTCAGAACACGAGCAGCTAATTTACGTCCTAAGTATTTTTTTAATCCTGATTTTGAAACTTTAACCTCTTCAGCAAGGTCAAAAATTTCAAGAATATCTTTATCGCGTTCAAAACCAATAGCTCTGAACAATGTAGTAACAGGTAATTTTTTCTTACGATCGATATATGCATACATGACATTATTAATGTCTGTTGCAAACTCTATCCAAGATCCTTTAAAAGGAATGACTCTTGCAGAATATAATTTTGTTCCATTTGCGTGAAATGATTGACCAAAAAACACCCCAGGAGAACGGTGTAATTGAGATACTACAACACGTTCAGCTCCATTTATAACAAATGTTCCACTTGGTGTCATATAAGGTATAGTACCTAAATACACATCTTGAACAATGGTTTCGAAATCTTCATGTTCAGGATCTGTACAGTATAACTTTAATCTTGCTTTAAGCGGGACACTGTAAGTAAGTCCTCTTTCGATACACTCATTAATAGCATATCTAGGTGGATCGATAAAGTAATCTAAAAACTCTAAAACAAATTGATTACGTGAATCTGTAATTGGGTAGTTTTCCATGAAGGTATTATAAAGACCTTCATTACCTCTTTCTTCTGATTTTGTTTCTAACTGGAAAAAATCCTGGAAGGATTTTATCTGAATATCCAAGAAATCTGGATAGTCTGTTCTATTAATTATAGACGAGAAATTTAATCTTTCAGCTTGTGTTTTTAACATCAATGGACGAAATTATGATTAAAAAATAATAATGATAGCGTATGTAACTTATATATACGCAAAATGGTCTAGGTCTGAAGTATACACTTCGAGACCTAAACCTTTATGTGTTTGAGTTGTTAAGCTTACTTAAGCTCAACCTCAGCTCCTGCTTCTTCTAAAGAAGTTTTTAAACCTTCAGCTTCGTCTTTAGAAACACCTTCTTTAATAGCGCTAGGTGCATCATCAACTAATCCTTTAGCTTCTTTTAATCCTAAACCAGTTAATTCTTTAACTAATTTTACAACTGCAAGTTTAGAACCACCTGCTGCTTTAAGGATTACATCAAATTCTGTTTGCTCTTCTGCAGCGTCTCCACCAGCAGCAGCTCCACCAGCAGCAACAGCAACAGCTGCAGCAGCAGGCTCAATGCCATACTCATCTTTTAATATAGTAGCTAACTCATTAACTTCTTTTACTGTTAAGTTAACTAATTGTTCTGCGAAATCTTTTAAATCTGCCATTTTTCTATCGTTTTAATAATTTTGTAATAATAATATATTTGTAATAAAGTGCGTACTTTTTAAATTATCCCTCTTTTTGAGATAATGTTTTTAAGATACCTGAAAGTTTCCCACCACTTGATTGAAGTGCTGAAATAACATTCTTAGCAGGAGATTGTAATAATCCTATAATCTCACCTATCAATTCTTCTTTAGATTTGATATCTACTAACATATCTAATTGCTCATCACCAATGTAAATTGACTCTTCAATAAACGCACCTTTTAATAAAGGTTTGTCTGATTTTTTTCTGAAGGCCTTAATTACTTTGGCTGGTGCATTACCAGTTTCTGAATACATTACAGAAGTATTACCTTTTAATACTTCTGGAAGTTCTCCGAAATCTCTTTCTGAAGCTTCCATTGCTTTTTCTAATAATGTATTTTTTACAACCGATAATTTTACTCCTGCTTTAAAACAGGCGCGACGTAAGTTTGAAGTATTACCAGCATCTAACCCAGAAATATCTGCTAAATAGATATTTGTGTTATCGGCTAATTGTGCAGTTAACTCTTCAATTACTTGTGATTTTTCTTCTCTTGTCATAATAAAAGTTTTTAACTACTAGTCGATTTTAGTATTAACTGCGATACTTGGACTCATTGTACTAGACATAAAAATGCTTTTTACATAAGTGCCTTTAGACGATGTTGGTTTTAATTTCATCAAAGTAGTAAGTAATTCGTTTGCATTACCAGCAATCTTATCGGCACTAAATGATGCTTTACCAATTGCAGCGTGAACGATTCCAGTTTTATCTACTTTAAAATCTATTTTACCAGCTTTCACTTCTGTTACAGCTTTAGAAACATCCATAGTTACTGTACCAGTCTTTGGGTTAGGCATTAAACCACGAGGACCTAATACACGTCCTAAAGGACCTAATTTACCCATAACGCTCGGCATTGTAATAATTACGTCTACGTCTGTCCAACCACCCTTAATTTTATCAAGGTACTCATCTAAACCAACGAAATCTGCACCAGCTTCTTTAGCTTCTGCCTCTTTATCTGGTGTTACTAATGCTAAAACTTTTACATCTTTACCAGTACCATGTGGAAGTGAAACAACACCTCTTACCATCTGATTTGCTTTACGAGGGTCTACTCCTAAACGTACAGCCAAATCGATTGATGAATCAAATTTAGTATTGGTAATTTCTTTTATTAATGCTGAAGCTTCATCAACAGAATAAATTCTGCCTTTTTCAATTTTCGCAACAGCTTCTTTTTGATTTTTTGTTAATCTTGCCATTTTAAAATCTTTTTAGGTTAATTAGGTGCTTGACCACCTTTAACAGTTATACCCATAGATCTCGCAGTTCCTGCAACCATTTTCATTGCTGAATCAACCGTAAATGCGTTTAAATCTACCATTTTATCTTCTGCAATAGTTTTAACTTGATCCCAAGAAACTTTAGCTACTTTCTTTCGGTTTGGTTCTCCTGAACCTTTTTTCACCTTGGCCGCTTCCAATAATTGTACAGCAGCTGGAGGAGTTTTAATTACAAAGTCAAATGACTTGTCTTTGTAAACAGATATAACTACTGGTAATACTTTACCAGGTTTATCTTGAGTTCTAGCATTAAATTGCTTACAGAACTCCATAATATTAACTCCAGCAGCACCTAAAGCGGGTCCAACTGGTGGCGATGGATTCGCTGCACCTCCCCGAACTTGTAACTTAACTACTTTACCTAATTCTTTTGCCATTTTTAATAATTTAATTTGATATTATCTTATTGTGGAAGCTTTAAGAAAACATCTATCTTTATGTAACAATTATTATATTTTTTCTACTTGCATATAACTTAACTCTAATGGTGTTTTTCTTCCGAAAATTTTAACCATTACTTCAAGTTTACGCTTTTCTTCGTTTATCTTTTCGATAGTACCATCAAAACCATTGAATGGTCCATCAATGACTTTTACAGTTTCACCTTTTGTAAATGGTATTGCAACATTTGCATCACCTTCTACGGCTAATTCATCAACCTTACCAAGCATTCTATTAACTTCTGATTGACGTAACGGAACAGGTTCTCCTCCTTTAGTTTCTCCTAAAAACCCAATAACATTTGTTATTGACCTTATTACGTGAGGTACTTCACCAACCAAATCGGCTTGCACCATTATATATCCTGGAAAAAATACTTTTTCTTTATGAATTTTCTTTCCATTTCTAATTTGTACTACTCTTTCTGTTGGCACTAATATTTGTTCAACAAAATCTCCTAATCCTAAACGAGTAATCTCGTTTTCAATATAATTTTTGATTTTGTTTTCTTGGCCACTTACAGCTCTAACAACGTACCATTTTTTTTCACTTACTTCAGCCATGAATTTTTTTTTAACCGTTAATCCATTTAAAATAAGTTTCTATAACACCACTAAACACCGTGTCAACACCCCAAATTGCTAGTGAGAAAATTATTGAAAACACAGCAACTAAAATTGTTAAACTTTGTGCTTCTGCCCATGTTGTCCAACTCACATTATTTTTAAGTTCGCCAAATGATTCTCTAATATAATTTACAACTCCTGCCATTTGTTTTATTTAATTGTTATTGATAAAAAGATCTCCTTATAGTTTGTTAAAAGCTAGCTTCTCACCTCGTTCAATCTGTTTGCACGGGTTGAGAGACTCGAACTCCCGACACCTGGTTTTGGAGACCAGTGCTCTACCAACTGAGCTAAACCCGTAAACATAAGTCAAGGTATTCTGAAAAAACAGAATACCTTTACTTAATATTTATTAAATTCTGTTTAGTCTAAAATTTCAGTTACCTGACCAGCACCTACTGTTCTTCCTCCTTCACGAATCGCAAAACGAAGACCAACATTCATTGCTATTGGTTGAATTAACTCAACGTGAATTGTTAAGTTATCTCCAGGCATAACCATCTCTACTCCAGAAGGCAACGCTATATTACCTGTTACATCTGTTGTACGCACATAAAACTGTGGACGATAGTTATTATGAAATGGTGTGTGACGACCACCTTCTTCTTTTTTAAGGATATAAACCTCTGCCTTAAATTTAGCATGTGGTGTTACAGAACCTGGCTTACATATTACCATACCTCTAGATATTTGAGTTTTCTCAATACCTCTTAATAAGATACCCGCATTATCTCCAGCTTCACCTCTATCTAATATTTGACGAAACATTTCGATACCAGTAATTGTAGAAGCTAATTTTTCAGCTCCCATACCAATAATATCTACTGCATCTCCTGTATTAGCAATTCCCGTTTCGATACGACCTGTTGCAACAGTTCCACGACCTGTAATTGAAAACACATCTTCAATAGGCATTAAGAAATCTTTATCTACTTCTCTTTTAGGCTCTTCAATCCAAGTATCAACAGCTTCCATTAATTCCATTACAGAATCAACCCATTTTTGTTCTCCGTTAAGAGCACCTAAAGCAGAACCAGCAATTACAGGTCCATTATCTCCATCATACTCATAGAATGATAATAAATCTCTAATTTCCATATCTACTAATTCAAGTAATTCTTCATCATCAACCATATCCACTTTATTCATGAATACAACGATACGAGGAATTCCTACCTGACGTCCTAATAATATATGCTCTCTTGTTTGTGGCATAGGACCATCTGTAGCCGCAACTACTAAAATAGCACCATCCATTTGAGCTGCACCAGTAACCATGTTCTTTACGTAATCCGCGTGACCTGGACAGTCAACGTGAGCGTAATGACGATTTGCTGTTGCATATTCTACGTGAGAAGTATTAATTGTTATACCTCTTTCTTTTTCTTCTGGAGCATTATCAATTTGATCAAATGATTTTGCTTCTGATAAACCTGCATCAGCTAATACTTTAGTAATAGCAGCAGTTAAAGTTGTTTTACCGTGATCTACGTGTCCAATTGTACCAATGTTTAAGTGTGGTTTTGAACGATCGAAAGTTGCCTTTGCCATGTTTTAATAATTTAATCTTTAGTTATATAATAATAATAATAATTAGTGTGTTAATCTTTATTCTTTTTTAATAGAGCCAATGACGGGATTTGAACCCGTGACCTCTTCCTTACCAAGGAAACGCTCTACCCCTGAGCTACACCGGCTTAAAAAATGCGGTGCTCACGTTATTCGCGTGAAACATTCAGTTTCTTGAGCGAGAGACCGGGTTCGAACCGGCGACATTCAGCTTGGAAGGCTGACGCTCTACCAACTGAGCTACTCTCGCATTATTTAAAAACTTATTTAAAAAAAGTGGGGAGAGCAGGATTCGAACCTGCGAAGACGTAGTCAGCAGATTTACAGTCTGCCCTCGTTGGCCGCTTGAGTATCTCCCCTCAATTTATAAACATTCAATATTTTAAAGAACTTGAGCCGATGGAGGGACTCCTTTCGACTACGCTCAAGATAAACTTCTCGTCCCAGAATGCAACTATTTTGTTTATTTACAAATAAATTACTATCTCTAGCGTTTCAATTCAAAATTTTATGAGCCGATGGAGGGACTCGAACCCACGACCTGCTGATTACAAATCAGCTGCTCTAGCCAGCTGAGCTACATCGGCTTTTCTTACTTTTTTTGCACAAAAAAAAGCCCGCTATTTCTAACGGACTGCAAAGGTATGTAATTATTTAATTTTTCAAAATGTTTTTAGAAAAAATTTGCTATAAATATGATCTTAACTTTTCTTTTCGCTTTTTTAATTGTCTTTGCAGTGATGAGACTGCGCTATCAGCTCCTTCTTCAAAGGTTTTACATTGTTTTTTTACTATTAAATTTTCTCCAGGCACACTTAAATGAGCTTCAAAAATTTTATTTTGTTTATCGCTAGTGTTTTCAACTTTTAAATAGACGTCAGATTTTATAACTTTATCATAATGCTGTTCTAATTTATTCATTCTATTCTGAATGAAGTCTAATAATTTTTGATCTGCATTAAAATTTACTGACTGTGTGTGTACTTTCATGTTTCTATTTTTTGGTTAGACAAAAAGTTTTACTGCTTTATTTTTCACTTCTTGGATGTGCATTTGAATACACTTTTTTTAACTCTCCTATACTATTATGTGTATAAACTTGAGTGGCAGCGAGACTAGAATGGCCAAGAAGTTCTTTTACTGCATTTAAATCGGCACCTTGATTTAATAAATGAGTTGCAAATGAATGTCTTAAAATATGCGGACTCTTTTTTACTTTTGTAGATGCTAAACTAAAATACTCATTTATTATTCTGTAAACAAGTGTTTCGTAAATTTTCATTCCTTTTTTGGTTAAAAACAAATACTCTTGATTACTGATACTTTCTAAATTATTTCTTGAATTAAGATATTTTTGAATTGTTTCTAGCACTGTATCTAACAACGGAACGAACCGTTCTTTATTTCTTTTACCTAATACTTTTAACGTTTTATTAGTTAAATCAACACTATTAAGTTTTAGTTCAACTAATTCTATTCTTCGAATACCCGTAGAATAAAACAATTCTATAATTAGCTTGTCACGTATCCCTTCAAATGAATCTTCAAAATGAATATCATCTAAAGCGAAAGCCACTTCTTTTTCTGAAAAAGGAACTTGTATTTTTTTACTTGTTTTTAATGCGCGGTGTTTAGAGAGTGGATTTGTTTCTACTTCTCCAACCTTGAGAAGAAACTTATAATAGGAGTTTAATGCTGAAACTTTTCTATTGATACTTCTGTTTGATATTCCTCTTTCAACCAAACTCACAATCCAGCTTCGTATTTGTGTGTAGTGAACTTTGATTAGATCGATAGCACTATATTCAGATTGTAAAAACTCTAAAAAATCTTCTATATCTTTTTGATATGCATTTACAGTTAACTTGGAGTATTTTTTTTCAAGTAGGAGATAATCTATAAAGGGTTTAAATGGCATGCTTAAAGTTAACTATGTAATGTTAAATGTACAAAGTTTTATTGGTATTTGAGTTTTGAGCAAAAAAAATCCTGTTACATTTCGATTATCTCAATGATCACAGGAATTTTAATTTTTATTGATTTTGAAGACTAGATGTTTTCTTCTTGATCTCTTAAATTTTGAACGTATTCTGCTTTTTGTATTTGCTCTCTACGTTTAACTGAAGGTTTAGTAAACTGTTTACGCGTTTGTAACTGTCGTTTAGCACCAGTTTTATCAAACTTACGCTTAAAACGTTTTAACGCTCTGTCTATATTTTCTCCTTCTTTTATCGGTATTCTTAACATAGTGTCTTAACCTCCTCTCTTTTAGATTTTTGGATTGCAAATATATAAAGTAATTTATAATGCACAATTAAAAATTAAAAAAAAATAACTCTCTATTTTGTTGCTGGCTTATACTCTTTTTTATCAATGACTATTTTAGAAATTATCTCCTTAAGAATCTCTGAAGTTCCTCCACCAATTGGTCCTAATCTACTGTCGCGAAATAAACGTGCCATAGGGTAATCTTCCATATAACCATAACCTCCTAAAAATTGCAAACATTGATAAATAACATTATCTGCCATTTTAGTTGATTGAAGTTTTGATATGGTCGCTTCTTTAACAACGTATTCGCCTTTATTTAATCTGTAGGCAACTGAATAGTTATATTCTTTACACACTTCCATTTCACTATACAATTCTGAATATGTGTGTCGCAAAGCTTGATATTTATCTAAACTTGTTCCGAAGGTCTTTCTTTCGGTCATATATTGCAATGTATATGCCAATGCATATTCTGCTCGAGCATGAGCATTAATTGCCATAACCAATCGCTCTAAAGCAAAATGTTGCATGATATATGGAAAACCTCTTCCTTCTTCACCCATTAAACTTGTCGTAGGAACAATGACATTATCGAAAGCTATTTCGGCTGTATCTGAAGCTCTCCAACCTAGTTTATCTAATTTTGATGTAGAAATTCCTTTTGTATTACTATCAACAACAAACATACTAATCCCTTTATTACCCATTTCTGGATTCGTTTTAGCTGCTATTACCATATAATCAGAATACACACCATTAGTAATAAATGTTTTTGATCCATTTATAATATAGTTTTCTCCTTGCTTTTTTGCAGTGGTTCTCATACCTGCAACATCGCTACCACCAAACGGTTCTGTTACTGCAAGACAACCTATTTTATGACCAGATATACTTGGCGCTAAATACTTTTCTTTTATATCGTTATTTCCTTCCTTATTTAAATGGGTCATTGCTAAATAACAATGTGCCCAAATAGCCGCTGCAAAACCACCGGAATTTATTTTCTGAAGCTCTTCTAATAAAATTACAGTATAAAAAAGATCAAGCCCTAAACCTCCATATTGTTCAGGATAGGCAATACCGAAGAAGCCCATATCGCCAAATTTCTGCCAAATAAAGCGTTCAATAGTTCCTGTTTTTTCCCATTTTTCAATATGAGGAGCGACTTCTTTTTGCAAAAAATCTTGGAGACTTATTCTAAAAAGTTGATGCTCTTCTGTGAAGTACATACTGTTCATATATCTATTTTTTAATCGAGGGTCAAATATAATTTAATTATCTCGATTTTATTTAGTGGAAAGTCTTTTACTTTTAACAATTCGTCTAATGTTTTATAACCTTCTCGTAATGTTCTTTGTTCAATAATATGGTGTGCAAGGTCATAATCGATATGCTGAATTGTAACTAATTGCTCTGATGTAGCCAAATTCAAATTTATTTTTTGAAACTGTCTTGGTGTTTTTACAGTAAATTGTTGCATTACTCTTTCTATAACTTCAGGCGATAATCCATAAACATCTTGTAATTGTACATCTGCAATAAAACCGCCAACAAATTTATTTCTGAATTTTACGATACGCTCCGATAGCTTTTCTCCAATACCATTTATTCTTTGTAGTTGACTTGCAGTTGCAGTATTTAAATCTATTTTTTGCTCAAATGATTTTGGTTTATTATAATTAGTAAATGTCGTTTTTGCTTTTGGGTTTGTTACCCAATCTGGGAACTTAAAATAAGGTGAAATCACATTAAGAAGTGAATCTGAAACCTTAGTAACTTCTTGAAATTGCTTTACAGAATTAACCCATTTGTCTTTGTGTCTATAAGTGTGCAACCTATCAATCTCTTTATTGCTCATCCCTAAAGTATATCCTCTATAATCTGTAATAAAATTCGGATTGAAAGGATAAATTTTTGGCTTCTTATTTTCAATTTCAACCAAACGAAGAGAATCTATTTCGTTTTGAAATAATTCAAACTCTGGTTTATCAATTTTAATTTCTTCTGAAGAAAAATCAACAAAAAAGAAAACACATTGAAAAACTACAATGAGAAATAGCAATAAAAAAATCCCATTTCGTTGTTTTTTAGAAAACGTGAAATGGGATTTCATATTTATTAGTTATTAATTTATGCTTTAGCTTTCTTTATTGCATCAAGATATCTTTTTAACTGTTTCTTAACCACTGGGAATAAGAAAAATAAACCTATCATATTAGGGAATATCATTGCAAAAATCATAGCATCAGAGAACTGCCAAATAGAACCCATACTTGCTGCTGCACCAATAATTACAAACATTAAAAATAAAAGTTTATATGCTAAATCGGCTGCTTTACCTCTTCCGAATAAAAATTTCCAAGATTGAAGACCATAATAAGACCATGATATCATTGTAGATACAGCGAATAAAACTACAGCTATTGTTAAGAACACATTAGAATATGGAATATATTGAGCAAAAGCTTGGGATGTAATTCCTGCTCCTTCATAAGAAACACCATCAATCATCACAGCACCAAAACCGTCACCTCCATATTGAAATTCTCCACCAAAATTAAAGATTATAATTACTAAAGCTGTCATTGTACAAATTACTACCGTATCAATAAATGGTTCTAAGAGGGCAACTAAACCTTCTGAAGCAGAATAGTTTGTTTTCACAGCTGAATGCGCTATAGAGGCAGAACCTGCTCCCGCTTCATTTGAAAATGCAGCTCTTTTAAAACCAACCAATAATACCCCAATAATACTTCCAACGCCTATGGCCGTAGGATTAAAAGCTTCATTAAATATTAGAGCAATGGCATCATCAATAAGAGAGAAATTACTAAAAATAATGTAGAGGCAGGCTAATAAATAAAATACCGCCATAAATGGAACAACTTTTTCTGTAACCGAAGCTATTCTTTTAATTCCTCCAATAATAATTATACCAACAAGAACAGCTAGAATAACACCAATCCAAAATCCAGCGCCAGCATTTTGCAATCCGAGTAAATCTTTTAAAACAATAGTTGCTTGATTAGACTGCGCGGCATTACCTCCTCCAAAAGAGCCACCAATACAAAAGATAGCAAAGAAAACAGCTGCTATTTTCCCTAACATTACAAACCCTTTTTCTTTAAGCCCTTTACTTATATAATACATTGGGCCACCATATACTGTTCCATCTTCGTCTACATCTCTATATTGTACACCAAGTGTACATTCCACAAACTTTGTAGACATTCCTAAAAGGCCACAAATTATCATCCAGAAAGTAGCTCCTGGTCCACCAAGCGCGATTGCTAATGCTACACCAGCTATATTACCATTACCAACAGTTCCAGATACAGCAGTGGCTAAAGCCTGAAAATGAGTTACTTCACCTTCTTGACTTTCGTCACGTATAGTATCTCGAATATCGCCATCTATAGTCATTGAAGTTTCTGATGCATGATGACCTCCTTCTATCTCATCATATTTTCCTCTTACCGTATTAATTGCTTTTCCAAAATATCTAATATTAGGAAAGCCAAAATAAATAGTAAAAAATAATGCACTAAAAACAAGTAATATTAACACAAACGGGATTCCTAAAACTTCAAAAAAAATGGCATTAAAAACGGCATCTGAAAATGGCTTAAAACCCTCATCAATGCGCTGGTCTAATCCTTTTTCTGCGGCATCTTGCGCAAAGGTTATTAAGGGTAGAATAATTGTAAAAACTGAAAGAAGATATTTCTTCATAATAGTAAAAATATTAGTTAGTTTGTTAGAGAAAATTTATTTATTGCTGACAAGATGCTAAAAAAAAATGGTTTTTTAAAACATCTGTTGTTAAAAAGATACTTAATCTATATTGTAGAGTGTATTGAGTTTTTGTATCTGTTCTGGTCTTCCTAATACAATAACTTTAGAATTTGGTACTAACTTCAAATCGGCTTCTGGGTTAACTATATAATCACCTTTTAAGTCCTTAAAACCAATAACACTGCACCCTGTTTTTCTACGTAGATCTAAATCTCTTATAGTTTTAATTTGACTTGTGTCGTATAGTTTCTCTACGGCCACTTCTTCAATATTAATATTAGACTTTCCTACAATAGAAAGGTTATCTATAAACTCAATTAAATCTGGAATAACTACTAAAGATGCCATATGGTCACCTCCTATTTTATCAGGTAATATAACATTGTTAGCACCAGCAAGCTTTAGTTTTTTATATGAAGTCTCTTGAGATGCTCTACTAATAATATTCATTGATTTATTTATTTGTCTAGCCGATAAAACAACAAACAAGTTATCTGCATCATTCGGCAATGCAGAGATTAAACAATCTGCACGGTCTACACCAGCTTTAATTAAAATCTCATCTTCATTCGCATTCCCCAAAACAAAAGGCACAAACTCACTTTGGTTGGCTTCAACTGTTTCTTTGTCTTTTTCAATTACCACAAAAGGTTTATTGTAAGCAATCAATTTTGTTGCCGCCTGTTTACCATTTCGTCCATAACCGCATATAATAATGTGATTATTAAGGTTGTCAATTTTCTTTTGCATCTTTTTTTGTTTTAATTCTTCAAAACCATTTTTGCTTAAAATATATTCAGTAATAATTGTTAATGCATAACCAACAATAATTACGCTGGTAAGTATTAAAAATATTGTAAAAATTTTAGATCCTGGATCAAGTGGGTTTACTTCTGAAAAACCAACAGTTGTAATTGTAATAACTGTCATATACAAGGCATCCAACCATGAATAATGTGACATAAATCGGAAACCAAGAATTCCAATTATTAGTAAAACTGATAGCAACAAAACGGCTGTATAAATTCTTGATCTAAAAAGTTTAATTACTGGGTTCATTGGCTATAAGTCAAAAACTGATGAGCGTTTCGTATAAAGAATATCTTTAATACGCATCCAAAATGCCATAAATAAATACAGGGCAAAGCCAAAACCTAATGTAACAAAAGTTAAATACATAAATGAGGTTCTAACAACTTTTGCACGTATTCCAAGCCTGTCTGCAATACGCTGACAAACGTAGTAACCATGTTTTTGAAAATATAATAAAGGTTTATAAATAACATTCATTGCTGCAAGTTAAATATAAAATTATAAATTTTTATATTTTAGATTCGCTCATTCTTGAGAATAATAAATTAATTGATTTCTTGAGGAAATTCAAGAAATTTTGTTTTGATTAATTCTTGTTTAAAAGCGTGTTTCCTATTTCACATTGTAGGCATTTATTTTTATCACAATAATCAACCTTTAATTGAATTAATGCCTGCGACTGTAAAGCTGATTTAGAAACTTTCTTTATTTTGTTATACCTATTAACAACACTATTTTTTTCTGAAGAAATTTTTTGAATAAGCTGAACAATTTCATTATCAATTTCTTTTCCTCGATATTTAGCATAGCCGAATTTAAGAGGAATAATGGTATTGATTAAAAGTAAATCTATAAACGCTTTACTAGATTTCTTTTTAGATTGTTTTGAAACTTTACCAAACGTATAATGTGTTTCCCAATAATTTGAAGCATCTACAGACAAAAGCTTATAAAAATCTTCTATTTTGTTTGTTTCAATAATTTTAGTAAAAAGATTGTTGTTCTGATTGTACATTTTTGCTAATTGAGACAATCTTATGGTTGGAAAATTTGGAGGCCTTAATCTAAAAAACTGAATGGGAATAACTCCAACATTACTCAACCCAAACTTCTGTTTTAAAAATACATATTCCTTTTGAATCTCTAAATAATAAGTATCTTGAATATCGTCTTCTAGCAAATTAGATTGCCCAAAAAACAATGCTTCGAGATTTAATAATTTGGATTGTGATTTCTTTAATATCGAAAAATCAAAAGAATTAGCAAGGCTTAAAAAAGCATCACCATTAACTTTTAAACCGAAATTTTTAGCAAGCATTTTAAACAATACAGCTTCCCAATTATTAGTTGAAGCTTTAAGCAATATCTCTATATCTGTTGATTTTCGTTCTAACCTTTCAAAGTATAAACGTTCAAACCAATTCTGGATTATAAAATCATCAACACTCTCAAAATCATTTTCACAATTAATCCATTTTTGCGATTTCGAAAATAGCTTCTTATAATTGTTTAACGCACTATTTGAAACATATTCTTTTAATTCTAAAACAGGGATTTCAGAATTATTCTTTCTATAAATATCGGCATCATGCTCCCAAACTACATGCAAAATCACATTATCGTATGCCTCATCAATTTCATGATTATGAACAAACCAATCACTCGCATTAATATGAATCTCAACATTTCCTGCCCATAATTGGTCGCCAATTTTAAGTTGTGAATTAAAAAAATCTGGACCTGAGTTTAAATTATGTTGCCCTACATTAACCAGAGTAATTAATTCTCCACTTACAGTTTTTAAATTTATAGTATCAAACTTTTTGTGTTGCCAGACATAATGAAGGAAGTCTTCTTTCATGCTTCTAAAATAGAAAATCAATGCTAACTTTTAAAATTATTTATGCTTCATTATTAAAAATTAAATAACTTTACTTAAAAACATCTGCATCCAATAATTATTACAAGAGCTATAGAGCAAAACGAAATATAAAATTATGAATACAAAACTCTTTACACTTTTAACCTGGATTGTTTTACTTGTAGGTTGCAAGAACAAATCGAAAGAAATAATTGATGCAAACAATACACCCCAATTTAATATCCTAGAAGGAGAAATTATTGATTTATCTCACGATTATTCCAAAGAAACCATTTATTGGGTAACAGCCAAAGAGTTTAAATTAGATACAGTTTTTAATGGAAAAACTGACCGAGGTTTTTATTATTCGGCAAATAATTTTGAAACCGCAGAACATGGCGGAACTCATATAGATGCTCCAATTCATTTTTCTAAAAACGCACAAACTGTCGATCAAATACCGTTAAAAAAATTGATAGGTAAAGCTATTAAAATTGATGTTTCAGATAAAGCAATTCACAATCCTGATTATCTCATAAGCATTGATGATTTAACACAATGGGAAACACAAGAAGGCACTCAAATTCCTGATGGTAGCATTGTACTATTAGAAACAGGTTTTTCAAAATATTATCCAGATGCTTTAAGATATCTTGGCACAGAAGATCGAGGCAGCGAGGCTGTAAAAGAATTACACTTTCCTGGTCTTTCTCCCGAAGCTTCAGAATGGTTAGTCAAAAATCGAAACATTAAAGCTATTGGTATTGATACAGCAAGTATCGATTATGGTCAATCTTTAAATTTTCAAACACACGTAAACTTGATGTCACATAACATTTCTGCCTTTAAGAACTTAACTAATCTTGATAAGTTACCTAACAATGACTTTTACATTGTAGCATTACCTATGAAAATAAAAGGAGGTTCTGGTGCACCATTACGTATTGTCGCATTTTTAAATTAACTTTATGGTTAATTAATCCATTTAAAAAAGCACATGGTTCTTATTATTAAGCTCTCTCCAAATATATCTGTCTTCTTAATATCCTTCTTTTTAATTTATAGCTTCCAATTTGGTTTTGCTCAAAATCAGACTGTCAACAATGTGTCTAATTTAAAAGTAACCTGCTTATCTACTATGTTAGCCGATCGAGGAATCGGAGAATGGGGTTATAGTGCATTAGTTGAAGTCGATGGCCATAAAATATTGTTTGATACCGGAAGAAGACCAGAAACCGTTTTACAAAATGCAAGAGAGCTTAAAATTGATTTATCAGATGTCGAAGACGTTTTTTTAAGTCATAATCATGGTGATCATACAGGAGGTATTCTAACCTTAAGAAAAGAATTAAAAAAAAATAATCCTAAAGCTATGTCCAGGATACATGTTGGAGAAGGTATATTTAGCAAACGTTTGAATAGAAATAATCGCATGCTAGAAATAAAAAATGAACTTGAAGCAGATGGTGTTACAATAATTGTACATAAAAAAGAATTTGAATTATTCCAAGGTGTTTGGATAACTGGACCAATCGAACGCATTCATAACGAGAGAAATTGGGGCGGAAATGGTAAAATAGAAACTTCTACTGGAACTATTGAGGATAACATTCCAGAAGACCAATCACTCCTCATTAATACCAAAAAAGGGTACGTATTAATTTCCGGTTGTGGGCATGCTGGAATTATTAATACAGTTGATCATATTAAGAATCATATTAATACAGATAATATTTATACTGCTATTGGAGGTTTTCATTTAGCCAATGCCACCGACGAGCATTTAAAATGGACAGCAGATAAACTTCAGGAATTCGGAATATCTAAAATTATAGGAGCACATTGCACAGGTATTAATGCCTTATATATTTTAAAAGAACATCTAAATCTAAATCGAGAAGATGCTGTGGTTGGTTCTGTTGGCGATAGTTTTGATTTAGAAAACGGTATACGCGCTGGAATAATTGCTCGATAAAAAAAATATTATGTTAAAGAACGCATTATACCTTCTACTTATAATTTTAAACACATTCGTTTTATCTTCTTGTAAATCTTCTACATACACGACTGAAAACACAGTTGACAACTCTAACGCAAAACTAACCACCAATTCGAAAGCCTCACAAAAAAAACCTTATGTTATTTTAATTTCGCTCGATGGTTTTAGATGGGATTATGTCGAAAGATTTAAACCACCACATTTAAATAATTTTATAAAAAATGGTGTTCAAGCCGAATCACTGATTCCATCATTTCCTTCAAAAACATTTCCGAATCATTATACGATTGCAACAGGAATGTATCCAGATAAAAACGGAATCATCGGCAATGAATTTTACAATTATAAAAAAGAGAATGCTTATAGCATTAGAGATCGTGAAACTGTTGAAGATGGCAGCTATTATAAAGGCACACCCATTTGGATTCAAGCAGACAATGCTAACATGGTTTCGGCGAGTTACTTTTTTGTAGGTTCTGAAGCAGATATTCAAGGTAAAAGACCAACATATTACAAACGATTTGATAGTAAAATAAAAAATGAAGTTCGCGTTGATGAAGCATTAAAGTGGTTGGCATTACCTGAAAAATCACGACCACACATGATTACAATGTATTTTGCCGATATGGATAATACAGGACATCGTTATGGCACAAATAACGACGAAAAACTAAAAGAAACATTATTCAGTTTAGATTCGGTTTTGGGCGATTTATTTAAAGGCATAAAAGAAACAAAGTTACCTGTAAATATTATTATCGTTTCAGACCACGGCATGACAACAGTACAAGAACCAAACTTTATAGCTACTGAATTAATAAAAAATGATAGTTTATATACTACTATCGATAATGGCGCCATTATAAATATTCATCCTAAAGACAGTAATCAAATAGATAGTATCTATGCATCTTTAAAGCCAAAAGAAAATAACTTTAAAGTGTATAAAACTAAAGATACTCCTGGCTTTGAATACATACCCACGAATAAAGATTGGGGAACCATTCAAATCATACCAGATTTTGGTTATTATTTTATATCTAAACGACGTATAGAAAACAAGAAAAAATTCCCTGAAACAGAAAGTGGTGTTCATGGATACGATCCAAAATATAAAGACATGCACGGTATTTTTTATGCCAATGGTCCAGCTTTTAAAAAAGGATATACAACACCTTCGGTAAAAAATGTGCATATCTATCCAATCATGTGCGAGATATTAGTATTGGAAATCCCAAGTGATATTGATGGTAAATTAAGTGAACTTAAAAGTATTTTGATTAGCGTAGAAAAATAAGTCTTGAAAAATTGTCGATTTTTCTAATCAATAAACCCTTGTTCCCTCATCCAATCGTTGTTAAACATTTTACCAACATAACGGCTTCCATGATCATGAAATAGTACCACAACCACATCGTCTTTTGTAAAATGTTCTTTTAGTTGCAACAACCCTTTTATGGCAGCACCTGCAGAATTACCTAAAAACATGGCTTCCTCTTTTGCTAAACGTTGCGTATAAATAGCAGCATCTTTATCTGTTACTTTGGTAAAACCATCTATAATACTAAAATCGACATTTTTTGGTAAGATGTCTTCGCCAATACCTTCCGTGATATAGGTGTAAATTTCTTTTTCGTCAAAAATACCTGTTTCATGATATTTTTTAAATACGCTTCCGTAAGTATCGACACCCCAAACTTTCACATCTGGGTTTTGCTCTTTTAAATATTTACCCACACCAGAAACAGTTCCTCCTGTACCAACTCCAACCACAAAGTGTGTAATTTTACCATCAGTCTGTTCCCAGATTTCTGGCCCTGTACTTTCGTAATGTGCTTTCGCATTACTTGGGTTATCATATTGGTTTACATACCATGAGTTTGGTGTTTCTTCCCCCAAACGTTTAGATACAGAATAATACGAACGTGGATCGTCTGGTGCAACATCTGTTGGGCAAACAATAACCTCTGCACCTAGTGCTTTTAACACATCTACTTTTTCTTTAGACTGTTTATCACTAATTACAAAAATACATTTGTAACCTTTTATAACAGCTGCCAATGCTAATCCCATACCTGTATTTCCTGAAGTTCCTTCGATGATTGTTCCTCCAGGTTTTAGCCTTCCATCTGCTTCGGCATCTTCAATCATTTTAAGAGCCATGCGATCTTTTGTCGAATTACCAGGATTAAAGGTTTCGTATTTAGACAATACCAAACAGGGTAGGTCGGCAGTCAATTTATTTAGTTTAACTAAAGGGGTATTACCAATAGTTTCAAGGATGTTTTTTGCGTATTTCATTAGTATAATTTGCGATGCAAATTTAAGTTAATTGTAAAGAGTAATTGTTAAAAGTTTGTTTAAATTAAATTACTCAAACCTCATCGCCTTTACAGGAGAAATCTTTGTTATCATATAGGATGGCACTAGCAGCATGATTAAACACAATACGAGTGTACCAACATTTAAAGCAATGATATAACTTAAATTAATATATACTGGAGCTTGGGTAACATAATACACACTAGGATCTAGCGGAAATAGATTAAAATATTTTTGTACAAAAAGTAAACTTAAACCAATAAGGTTTCCCCAGAATAAACCAATAAAAATTAAATAACTTGCATTATACAAAAACATTTTACGTATGCTCCAATTATGGCTTCCTAAAGACTTTAAAATACCTATCATTTGTGTGCGCTCTAAAATTAAAACGAGCAAGGCTGTTATCATATTAATACCAGCCACAAGAATCATAATACCAATAATGGCATAGATGTTATTATCGAAAATTTTAATCCACTCGAAAATAGAATAGTACTTATCACTTATAGTTTGCGTATTAAACGTAGAAGGTGTGTTTTGGTAAATTTCTCTTCCTTTTTGATCAAGCTCGCTATAATCATCAAGAAAAACCTCGAAATTTCCTATTTGGTCTTTTTCCCAATTATTAATACGCTGTAAATGTCGAATATCGCCAATCATATACGTGGCATCAAAGTCTTGAAATCCTGAATTATAAATCCCAACAATGGTATAACCTATGATATTTGGTGATTTATTAGGATCGTTTTTTACAAAGTAGGTTTGGAATTTATCGCCTAATTTAAAATGTAATCTATTGGCTAGATATTGCGAAATTAAAATGTCTTCGTTACGTTTTTTGGTAAAGTCTGGCAGGTGCCCTTCGACTAAAAAATATTTAAAATAAGCCCAATCGTAATCGGCACCAACACCCTTTAAAATAACACCTTCAAAATCGGTCTGAGTTCGAATAACACCAAATTTTGTAGCAACAGCTTGAACATGCTTAATGCCTTCAACCTCTTTAAATTTGGGATAAAATTCTTGCTCTTTAGAAATTGGAAATACACTTTCTTGCGAATTATTACTATCGAAATTAGTAATCGTTACATGACCATTAAAAGCCACCACTTTATCTCTAATTTTTTGTTGTAAACCAATACCAGTTGCAATAGCGATCATCATAACTATAATCCCAATAGCAATTGCTGCTATTCCGATTTTTATTATTGGTGCAGAAATGCTACTTTTATATGCTTTAGTACCAATAATGCGTTTCGCTATAAAATACTCGTAATTCAAATTAGATTAATGATATTTATAATTTCAAAAATACAGTTTTATTATTTGTTTTCGAGATGATTTTTTGTGCTTATTAAACGAAAACTGAAATTAAAGAAACTGGGCAATATGTTAAATGAAGGTTTTAATAACCACAAGCTAACTATTTAATTTATAACTAATGAAAAAACTCTTTTTACTTTTACTAATATTAAATATTACTGTATGTTTTAGTCAATCTCTTGGCAACCTTCAAGACGAAAAAATAAAAACTGCAAACAACCTTACTGAAGATTTTTTAAAAGAAAATAAAATTCCTGGTATGGCAATTTCTGTATCTAAAAACGGAAAACTAATTTGGTCTGAAGGTTTTGGGTATTCTAATATTGAATTAAGAACCAAAGTATCATCAAGCAAGACACAGTTCAGAATTGCAAGTATTTCGAAATCGCTTACTGCCGCAGCATTAGCAAAATTAGTTGATGAAGACAAACTTATTTATGATGAAAGCATTTACACTTATATTCCAGACTTTCCTAAAAAAAAATACGACTTTACCGTAAGACAAGTTGGTGGTCATATCGCTGGCATACGTCATTATAATGGTCAAGAATTTGTTTTAAATAAAAAAATGACAATTGTTGAAGGACTGGACATTTTTAAAGATAGCCCTTTGCGCTTTAAACCCGAAACTGATTATGGTTATAGCACTTATGGTTGGAATTTATTAAGTGTCGTTATACAAAATTCTTCTAAAACACCATTTAATAATTATATGCAAGAAACTATTTTTAAGCCTTTAAAAATGGAATCTACAACATTAGACTTATCCGATTTTGATATGCCAAACAGAACTCAATTTTATAGAAAAACAAATAGCAATAAAATAGTTCTAGGCCCACAAGTTAGCAATGAGCATAAAGTTGCAGGTGGTGGGTTTCTATCTACATCTGACGATTTAATCCATTTTGGAAACGAAATAATTTCACCTCAAATATTATCGAAAACTTCAATTAAAGAATTAGTAACACCACAAACTCTTGATTCTGGGAAAAGCACTAATTATGGCATTGGATTTAGCATTGGAACAACACAAAAAGACACATCTAAATACAGTCATTCTGGCGGTGGTATTGGCGCTTCTACTTTGCTATTGATATATCCTGAAGAAAATATTGTTATCAGTATTTTATCTAATTTATCTCAAGCTCCAATAAAAAGTTTAGGTAAAGAATTAGAATTAATATTTATTGATTAAATCAACTAACTTGTCAGGATAATCGGTAATTATACCATCAACTTTAAAATCTATCATTTTTATAAAATCAGATTTCTGGTTTATTGTCCAAGGTATAATTTGATAATTTTCATCTTGATACTTGGCTACAATTTCTTTTGAAAGCAGCTCAAAATATGGACTTATAATTTCCGGCTTAAAGCTCAATTCTGTTAATTTAAAATCTATAGATTCATTTTCATCAACTAATAATGCGGTTTTCATTTTAGGCGATTGATGTTTAATTTCATTTAAAATTCGAACATCAAAAGACTGTAAATTCGTTCTATTAAAAACGCCAAAATTATTAATTTCTTTTAAAACAAGTTTTACAAATTCATGAGGGCTTGGTGTGTAAATATTGTCGTATTCTGGTTGTGCCTTAATTTCAATATTATATTTAATATTAGGGTTTAGCTTATCGGAAAGCATGAATACTTCACTTAACAAAGGTTTGTATACCTTCATTTTTTTTTGTTCTGGAAAACGATTATAATCTTTTGTACCACAATCAAACTGCTTGATTGAGTCGTATAACATTTGGTAAAGGTTGTACTTTAATTCGTCTTTTCCCTGAATCTCATTTCCTTCTATATCTAAACAATAAGTACTACTAATAAATGGCTCATGAGAAACGACAACGTATTTATCTTTTGAAATGGCTAAATCTAGCTCAAGTGTATTCACGCCAAGTTCAATCGCTTTATTAAAAGCAGGTAAAGAATTTTCTGGGAATAAACCACGACAGCCTCTATGACCTTGTATATCGATCTCTCGTATTTCATTACAACTCATGAGAATTAGCGTACAAATTATACTAATAAAGTGTTTCAAAATTATTCCGGCTTGATCGTTGGTTTCTGGTATTTCTGAAAAGGTTGTTTTAGTAAACTCCAAAGATTTCCGTTTTCAACTTCATCTGGAAAAACATCGACACCATATACTATTTTTTCCTTGTCTAATTCCATGTAAGTTCCAAGAAGTCTGTCCCAAATAGAAAATATATTTCCGTAGTTAGAATCTGTGTAAGGCATTACATAATGATGGTGCACTTTATGCATATTTGGTGAGACTAAAAAATAACTCAAAGCGTGATCTACTTTATTTGGTAGTTTAATATTTGCATGGCTAAATTGTGTCGCAATTACAGAAAGTGTTTGATATAGCATAACCAAACCTATAGGCGCACCTACGGCAAAAACCCCAAAAAGAGTGAAGAAAAACCTTATAAAACTTTCTAAAGGATGATGTCTATTAGCCGTTGTTGTGTCAACGTTATGATCTGTATGATGCACTAAATGAATCATCCATAAAGGTTTTACTTTATGCTCAACAAAATGTGGTAAGTAAGCTCCAAAAAAATCTAAAAACAATACACCAAGAATGACGTATAACCATAAAGGCATTTCGGGAAGCCAGTTAATTATACCAAAATTATTAGCAACTACCCAGTCTGCTGAATTTAATAATAAAAATGCTAAAGGGAAATTAATTAGCATTAATGTTATATTGAAAAACAAATTAGGAAAAGCATGTTTCCATTTATTATACTTAAATTTAAATAAGGGAATTCCTCCTTCAATAATCCAGAAAAATGTTAATCCTCCAACAATAAGTATTGCTCTATGATGTGGCGGAATGTTTTCGAAGTAGTTAATTAGATTTTCCAATATTTATCTTATTAATGTTTATAATTAATTGAGCTTTTTTCAAATCTACTAAAGAAATTTTACTTTTCCATAAATCTGCTTCATCTTCATCTCTCAACAACTTAAGGGTTATGTAATTTAATAATGAATATAATGGTTGATTTATTTTATCTATAGAATCTGATTCTGTTTTTTTTAGAAATCTACGCGCTTTTTTGGGTTTCTCTAAAATTAAAAACTCTTTTATTTGTAGTAATTCAATTTTTTGTAAAAACCCCATTTTATTCTTGAAACTACTTTCTTTCAATTGCTTTTTGGCTTCATTAAAATAAATATCTGACAAATTAAGTAATTCTAGTCTTACACTGCGGTTTACAAAAATTGCAAAATCCTGATATTTTGAAGCCAATAAAAAAGCAGTTGTCGCGTTTTTGTCTTTAAAATAATTTTCTAATTCTTGCTTTATATAAGACGTGTTTAAAGCATAGCGATTAAAGTATTCTGTGATGTTTTCGTAGTTGTATTCAATTGAAGTATTAATATTTAAAATATTTCCATTGATATCCATGATTTTAATACTGTCGTCAACAAGCTTATCAAAATACTTCGTTCCTCTAGTTTCTTTAATGTTTTTTGAAAGCTCCTCGTAATCGGTTTCTAAAATCAAAACAGGCACAAAATAATCCCAAATCATACTAGCCAAATGCTCATTTTTGGATAGGTTTACAATTATTTTGGAATCGTTTTCATCATTTACAGTTACTGGATAATAATCGCCTAAAGCATCTTCCCACATTACAAATAACATTTTGTCTTGGGTTTTGGCTAGTTTTTTAGCAATCTCTAATGAAGTAAACCATTCTTGTGAATGACCAATAGTGGTCATCATAAGAAAAATTACCAATAACAAAATGGGGTTTTTCATTACTTATTTTTATAATTTACAAGCTATCTAAACGTTTTAACTCTCTTTTTCATTTCTTCAACGATATTAAAGGCTGCTGGACATATAGTAACGTTAACTAAAGTTAAGTCGGTTATTTTATAAAACTTTTTTCTGTCTGTATGAGGATACTCTTTACATGCTTTTGGTCTTACATCGTAAATTGAACAGTAATTATCCGCATCTAAAAAAGTACATGGTGCACTTTGTAATACATAAAAATTATCTTTATCAAAATGTAAATATTGCGAAATAAATTGATGCGTTTTTATTTTAAAATGCTTTGAAATACGTTCAATATCCTTATCCGTAAATATAGGACTCGTAGTTTTACAGCAATTGCCACATGCTAAACAATCAGTTTTTGAAAATTCTTCATCATGTATTTCCTGCATCGCATAATCTAATTTTTTTGGTGGCTTTTTTTTAAGCTTCTTAAAAAAGGTGATATTTTCTTTATACTTATCTTTGGCGAGCTGTGGAAGATTATCTATAATGTCTTGCATAGTGTAAACATACTAATTTAATGAAAGATATTTTCGGAAATGCCTTGCTAGATTTTTATAACAAAAATTATACCGAAGACATTGTTACTTCTACAAGTATTTCTAATGACGATGTATTACCTCTTCCCTATTTATTTAGAGAGTATTCTGAAATGCCTAAACTTGAACAAAAAGCGTTAAACCTTGCAAAAGGGAAAACGCTCGATGTTGGTTGTGGTGCTGGAAACCATAGTTTATATTTAAAAGAAAAAAGGTTAAATGTTAAATCTATTGACATTTCTAAAGGTGCTATTGAAGTTTGTATACAAAGAGGATTAGAAAATTCTCATGTTATTGATATTTTAAATGAAACTGAAAAATTCGACAGTATTTTGATGCTTATGAATGGTTCTGGTTTTTTTCAAAATTTAGAGGAAACTCCTGAAATACTTCAACACTTGAAATCTCTTTTAAATAATAATGGGCAAATTTTAATTGATTCGTCAGATATTAAATATATGTTTGAAGACGAAGATGGTAGCTATTGGGTAGATGCCAACGCCAATTATTATGGCGAATTAGAATATCATATAAGTTATAAAGGTGAACAAGAATCGTTTACTTGGATGTATATCGATTTTGAAAACTTAAAGTCTGCTTGCGAATTGGTTAGTTTAAATTGCGAACTCATTTTAGAAGGTGAGCATTTTGATTATTTGGCACGCATATCATTAAAATAGACATTGTTTTATAATTGCCTTGACTTCAATTTAACCATGACCAAAACTTTTTAAGAATGAAAAGAATTACTGTACCTCTCCATCTATAAATGTTTTTACAACTTTTATAGATGGGATTTCTGAAGCATCAACTTCCATAATGTTTTTATCTAGTATGATAAAATCCGCGAATTTTCCAGCTTCTATACTGCCTTTTTCGTCTTCCTCAAAATTAGAATAGGCAGCCCAAATTGTCATGCCTTTAAGGGTTTCTTCTCTGGTTAGAGCATTTTCCATTTGGTAACCATCTTCAGGATATGCTTTTAGATCTTGTCTGGCTACAGCAGCGTAAAATGTATAAAATGGACTCACAAACTCTACAGGAAAATCAGTTCCTAAAGCGACTTTTCCATGTGCTTTTAAAAGATCTTTAAATGCATATGCTCCTTTAACACGTTCCGAACCAACACGATCTTCTGCCCAATACATATCACTGGTTGCATGCGTTGGTTGTACAGATGGAATAATATCATCAAAATATTTAAAATCTTCAGGAGATATTACTTGGGCATGTTCTATACGCCAACGTCTGTCTGATTTTCCTTCTAACACTTTTTTATAGGTTTGCAAAACAATATGATTTGCCGAATCTCCAATTGCATGTGTATTCATTTGATAATCTGAATTGGCAATTCGATATGCACCTGATTGTAGTTTTTCAAGAGAAGTAACAGGCAATCCGAATGTATTTGGGCTATCGCTATATGAATTTCTCAACAATGCTCCTCGAGACCCTAAAGCACCATCTGAATAGAATTTAAATGAACGCACATTCAACTTGTTAGTTTTAATAACACCCTTATTTAAATAGTAATCTAAATTTTCGTTTGTTGCAGAAACCATTGCATAAATGCGGATGTTTAAGTCTCCTGATTGCTGTAAACTATCAATTACTTCAATCGTATTTCTTCCTAATCCAGCATCGTCAATAGTAGTTAATCCATAATTTATACATATTTTTTGAGCTTCCAATAAAGCGTCAACTTTATCGTTACGATTAATCTTTGGCCAAAAATTCATTACTAAATTTTCGGCATTATCTACCAAAACTCCAGTTAGCTCATTATCTTTAATTATTACATCTCCTCCTTCAACGACACTACTAACTGTTACATTTCCTAAATCTAATGCAGCTTGATTACACAAAATGGCATGACCGTCTATACGGCTTAAACTAATTGGTGTGGCTGGAAATAATGCATTTAATAATTTATTATCTGGAAATTCTTTTACATCCCAATCGTTTTGATCCCATCCAAAACCCTTTATAAATTCTAAATTGCTTTTATTATGGAATTCGACAATGCGCTGCACAACCTCATCAAAACTTTTTGTTCCTACTAAATTTACTGATTTTTGATCTAAACCTAAACCATAAAAATGACAATGTGCATCTATAAATCCAGGCACAATGGTTTGCCCTTGCGCATCAATGATAGTATCAGCTAAAAATGCTCGTTTAATGGCATCAGAACTTCCAATTTGTATAAATTTTCCATCTTTAATGGCAAAGGACTCAGCTTTTTCAAAACCCTCGTTAACAGTATAAACATTCGCATTAATTACAATGGTATTTACATATTCTTGCTTTTGGCAAGAAAAAAAGAAAACGATAATTAAAATTGAAATAAAATTTTTCATTGAGTTTGAGTTTGTAGGACACTTCGACCATTTCGAGTACCCCAATGGACAACTTGCGTGTCATTTTAGTGAAAATAGCAAAAGCGTTCTAAATAGAACGCTTTATCTTTTACGTTTTCTGTTTTTAATATAATCTTCGACAGCTTCTTTAGTTGTTAACCAATTACGACCTTCTTTATAGGCATCTATTTTACCTCTTCTTGCCAACAAGCTAATATATTCTTGGCCATAAGGAAGGTTTTCTTCTTCTACTAAATTAGAAATCTCTGTATACTCGGAAGCGTTTCCAGGAAGTGCATTTAAATAAATATTTAGTGTACGCTCTAAAGCTTGTGCCATTAGCAACATAAGTTTCGAATAATTTCCTTTATTAGCAGAATTAAGTGCTGTATAGTACTTTTTTCTATCAATGGTTAAAATGATAGCCGGAGGGAAACCTGCTTTCATTAATAATAAATTCATTACCAAACGTACAGTTCTACCATTACCATCAAAAAATGGGTGAATCCAAACAAACCTATGATGAAATACAGTAGCTAATTCTAATGTGTTTAAATTTAAAGGGTTTTTTTTAACAAAAAGCATAAGTTCGTCTACCAAGCCTGATACTTTTAAAGCATTTGGTGGCACAAAATTAGCTCCAGAAATACGAACACCTCCATTTCTAATTCTTCCAGCAAATTCTTCTTCTATAGAATTCATGACCAAAGCATGTAACGAAAGTACTTCCTTAAAAGAAAACTCCTCATTTGTTTCTATAAGTTTATAAAGATAATTTACTGCACGTTCATGATTTTTAGCCTCAAAATGTTCGCGTAAAGATTTTCCTTTTATTGTAATACCTTCCTGTAAAACCATTTGAGTTTCACGCAAACTCAAAGTATTTCCTTCTATACTGTTAGAATTATAAGTCCATTCTACGGTTAAAGCTTCCTGTATTTTATTTAAAGCAATAGATGATAAAGGCCTATTCTGTTTTATTAAATCAAGCTTCTGCTCTAACCTATTGAAAAAAGGTTGTAATTCTTCTCTATATGCTAAACTAATATCAATCACATTACAAATGTACTAAATATCGGTTAAATATAAAAATAAACTTATCCGATATTAAAATATTTATAAATACAAAAGCATCCTGCTTAAGATGCTTTTGTATTTTTGATGAAACCCTGAAACTAGTTCAGGATAGTACTAGTACTAGAAGTCAAACTTAAATGTAGCTCCTGCTAAAAACTGAATGCCTTGTGTTGGATAGTTTTGCCAACGATCGTATTCTTTATTGGCTATATTGTTTGCTTTCGCAAATACCGAAACCTTATCGTTTATATTATAACCAACATGTGCATTTGCATCGAAATAACTATCTAAAGTTATGACAGAAGGCGTAGATGGAAACAAAATATTGTTATAAAAGAATTGATCTTTTCTTTCGCCTACATAAAATAAGTTAGCACCGGTAAACCAATGCTTGTCTATTTGGTAATCCATAAACAACGATGCTTTTACATCTGGCAAATTCCATGCTTCATTATCGCCTTTTACGTTGTAGCTAAAATATTCAGCTTTAAGAGCTAATTTAAAATTTCTGCTTATATCTACATTTAATTCACCCGAAACACTAAACGTATCTACGCTGTCGTAAACAATTCCGAAAGAATTCCCGTAAGTATAAACTTCGGTTCCAGAAATAATATCATTATTAATATATAAGGCTTTATTACGCTCGGCAATATATTTACCTCTAAAGTTGTAACTCATATTGTTAGATACTTTTCCTTTTAAACCAACAAAAGCATTGTATTGTTGGTCTGTTGGCATTACATTTAAGGTTGGTGAAACAAAAGGGTTCTCTGATGCAAAATCGTAATAGGTGTTCTGAACTAAATCTCCTTGAATACCTCCATATGCAATTAAAATATCGCTAACCATCCTGTATGAAGCTGTAATATTTGGGTATAAATAGAACTTGCTTTTACTAGCTTCAGTATCGTTTAGATAAACAAATGATACGCCTAAATCTAGGGTTAAATCGTCTTGTTTTAATTGATATGTTGGCGATAATCCAATTTGAAAATTACCGTATTCTAATTCTTGATCGATCGTATAATTTCTGTCGAAACTTCCTTTTAAATAATCAATCTTAATATCGGTTGAAATCTCTTCACCAGATATTGGAATATCTACCGCTGTGTTTAGCTTAAATCTATTTTCTCCAGATCCTTGATCATCTCCAAAATGTCTAAACAAAACACTTCCTTTTTTAATAAATGTGTCATTAAATGAAATATCACTTCCCAAATGAAAACCATAAAAAGAATGATTTACATCTAACATATTGGCCGCAGTCGCGTCAAATAGTGGTTGAGGAATTCCGTACCAATTAAAACGTTGTTGTTCGAAACCGGCTTCGAAATTCCAAGTTAAATCACGTGTGTTCTTTGAATAATTGGCGTTGATTTTAGAATCGTAATAACTATCGTCCAACAACAAGCCTTCAATACCACCTTGTGACGAATGATGACTAATATAACCTCCAACACTTTCGGCTCTATTAATCGCATGATTTAAATACAACTCACCTAAAAACGTTGTGTATGTGCCAACACCAAAAGTTGCGTAGTTATCGTATAATATTGCAGGTGCTTCTTTTTCTACCACTGCTGCTCTACCTTTTGCTGGTGTAAATGTTGATACTACAGGAAACGAAAAGATATTGTACTTAACTTCTTTCTTGGTTAAAGTTTCTTCATCATTTATTGAAACTGTTTCTTTTACTTTAAACGCGTCTGAAATCTCTGGTACATAAGGTTTTACAACATTAATCACATCTGTATTAATTGTATCATTATTTCTTTCTTGTGAAAACACAACAAAAGAACACAACAAACATGTAAGACTTGTAAAAATATTTAAGGTTTGCTTTCGCATAATTTTATTTTGATTTTTTCTTTAACTTAATACTACTATTATTTAGTAATACTTTTTAATCTTCTGATTGTATTGATGAATTGGTTTTTGATTCTTCGATTTTAATTTTACTTAATTCAGAATTTGCTTCGTTTACAACGTCATCAAACTCTGCAAAATTCTCAATAACACTTTCCAAAATATAAGTAGCTTGAAATGCATCACCCAAAGCATAAAAATTCTTCGCCATGATGACTAATCCTTTTGCACTATAATATTTGTAACCAGAATAATCTTTTGCTAATTTTTGAACTTTGCTATTCGAAGCCTCATAATCGCCTTCTTTGTTTTTAAAATATGCATTATAGTACAAAGCTTCGGCTGCTTGCTCGCCAGTCGCGATGCGTTCTACTTCTTCAAACGCCAATTTTGCTTTCTCCTGGTCGCCAGTTTTAATTGCTGAACGTGCAATAATCACTTTAGCATCACTCTTAATTTTATTATCAATCTTGGATTGTGTGAGAACTTTTTCAGCATAAACTACAGCATCGTCGTAATTTTTAAGCTCGTAATTAGCTTTCATTAAATTAGACTGTGCAAAAATGATATGCTGTGGAAAATTTGCTTCAACCTCTAAACGCTCTAACATAGGGATTGCAGAAATCCAGTTTTTATCTTCTAAATAAATTTGAGACAAGCGCGATAATGCTTCTTCTGTAAATTCGCTTTGTGATGCATCTACTACATAACTATAATGTGGCGACGCATTATCTTTTAATTTTTTTTTAAAATACAATTGAGCTAAATAAAAGTGAGAATTTAATGCATGGATCCCGTTAGGAAAATTGTTTAAATAACCGTTAAATTGAGTAATTGCTTTATCTGTATTATTTTCAAGATATTGCTTCTCGGCAGCTTCGTAAGTTGTATTGTCCAAATCTGCATCGGTAACCTCAACATAATCTAAAGTTCTTACCCAAGCGGCATATTCGTTTACACGACCAAGGTCTATATAAATTAAACGTGCTGTTGAAACTGCTTGAACGGCTTCTGGAGAACCAGGGTAATCGCTAGCTACCTTTTTAAATTTATTTAGTGCTTGTTCATTCTGACTTGCATTATAATAAACCAACCCTTGCCGTAAGTACGATTTTGAGACAAACGAACTCATTCTATATTCGGAATTCAATCTATCATACATTTGTAAAGCTTCATTCGTCTTATTCGCTTTCACATAAGAGTTACCAAGTTCGTACATAGCATCGTCTCGTAGTTTAGATTCCGGATATTCTGAAATAAATTGCTCTAATTCAGAAATTTTTTTAGATGCTTGTCCTAAATAACCAGTACTTATAGCTTTTTGAAAAAACGCATAATCAGATTCTATTTCATTAATTTTAATCGCTTGATTATAAGCATCGATAGCATTATTATAATCACTTGATACAAAATAACCATCTCCAAGCCTTAAATATGCATCATTAAGTCTTACTTTATCTTCTTTATTATTTGAAACAAACTGGTTAAAATATTGTGTTGATAGTTTGTAGTTTTTCTGTTTAAAATATGTGTAAGCCAAGTTATAATCAATATTGGTGCTTTCTATTAAAGAACCAAAAGAAGCTTGTTGCTTAAATTGTTTAAAACCAACCAAAGCATCATCATAATTAGTTAAGTTATAATCTGTTTCGGCTTTCCAAAAGGTTGCCCTTGCAGTGTATTCATCTACTCTTGGTTCGCTCAATGATTTATCGAAAAACGATTCAGCTTCAAGATAATTACTATCGTTATAAAGTTCGATGCCTCTATAAAATGTTACTTTCTGATAAGCAACCTTATTTTCGAAACTCTTTTTACCTTCAAGTAGTTTGATGGCTTCTTTATAATTTTTAGATGTAATATAAGAATCGATTAAAAGGCTTTCTATTTCTTCTTTATAGCTTGTTTTTGGATATTTGTCTAAATACCCAGCTAATACCTGTGGAACAGATTGATATGGATTGCCAATTTCGTAACTATTCTTTGCATAATTTAACCAAGCATCTTCCTGAATTTTTAAATCGAAATCCATTTGTGATGCATTTCTAAAAGCATTTAACGCTTCCTGTTTTTTATCGAGATTTATATAGCTTTCGCCTAAATGATAATATGCGTTTTGTGCGACTAGGTTATTACCATCAATAATTTTATTAAATTCTGAAATGGCTTTTTCGTAATCTTTCTGCATATAATATGCATATCCTAATTGATAAAAATCGGTGTTATTCCATCTACCTTGTTTCCCTTTGTAAGCAGATAAATACGGAATAGCCTCAGCATATTGTTCTAAATTAAAATAACTTTCTCCAATAATTTTTGATAGTTCTGAAATTTCCTGCTCGTCACTTGTTGGCAACTTTTCTTTGGCCAATTCTATCGCTTTCTCAAAATGCCCAAGTTTAAAATTTAAATCTGCTTGATAATAAGAAAGCTTTTCTTGATAACGTTCTTGATCGCTTACTTGATCGAAATATTCGTTAGCTGTATCGTAATCGTCGCCTTCATAAGCCATGAAACCTATATAATATTTACTCTGTGAACTATATTCAGGTGAATTTTCTACACGCTTAAAATTTTGCTTTGCGACACTGTATTGTTTTGTTGCAAAAGCTGAATAGCCATTATTAAAATAGAATTTATCACGTTCGTTTTTTCCTAACGATTCTTCATCTACCTTATCATACCACTTTCTCGCATACGCATACTTTGAATTTTCGAAATAATAATCTCCAACATCTACAAATGCTGTATTTCGTTTTGTGCTTGTTGGATAGTCTTTCACAAAACCTTCTACAAGTCTATCGGCGTTTTGCTGATTTAATCGTACGGCACAGTTTGCAATGTGATATGCGCAGTCTGATTGCAAAACTTCTTCCTTGGCCGTTTTTTTAACCTGAAAAAATAATGATTGAGCAGCCAAATATTGTTTGTTGTTGTAAAGTGATAATGCTTTTTGATAATCTACTAAATCACTGGTATATGCAGCCGTTTCTTGTGCAACAATTTGATAACAAAACCCAATGGTTACCAAAAGGATGATGATGATTTTTTTAGTCATTGACTATTCGCTTTTTGTTGTTTGATCAAAGATAATTCTATCTATTTGCTATAACGCTAGAATTTAATGTTAATTATAAACCAAGTTATTAAAAGTAATAATCGTGCCAAAAAAAGCAATTAATAATTATTTTAAAAGTTATACTTTTACAACAATCAAAAAAATTCGCTTTAGTTCATGTCAAATCCAGTGCTACAATTAGAAGATGTTTCTATTTCACAAGGTAATAACCTTGTATTATCTAATATTAATGTCGAAATTAATAAAGGTGATTTTGTTTATTTAATTGGTAAGACTGGAAGTGGAAAAAGTAGTTTTATGAAAACTCTTTATGGCGATTTATCACTTACAGTAGGTGAAGGTCATATCGTAGATTACAATCTAAAAACTTTAAAAGAAAGTGAGATTCCTTTTTTAAGAAGAAAGCTTGGCGTGGTATTTCAAGACTTTAAACTACTAACTGACAGAACGGTAAATAATAATTTTTCTTTTGTTTTAAAAGCTACTGGCTGGAAAGACAAAAAAGCAATGGACACAAGAATTGAAGAAGTTTTGACCAAAGTTGGTATGAAAACCAAAGGGTTTAAGTTTCCGCATGAACTTTCTGGTGGCGAGCAACAACGTGTTGCCATTGCGAGGGCTTTATTAAATAACCCAGAATTGATTCTTGCCGATGAACCGACAGGAAATCTTGATCCACAAACGAGTGTTGAAGTCATGGAGGTTTTACAGGAAATAAATAAAAATGGCAATACTATTTTAATGGCAACTCATGATTATGCCCTTTTACTTAAATACCCGAGTAAAACTTTAAAATGTGATGAGAACAAGCTGTATGAAGTAGTGCAACGAAGAGATTAGAATAACCATTTAAAGAATCTTCCAACAAAACCAACTTTAACTGTGGCTTCGGTTTTATTAAATTCAATATTATAAACACCAAAATTGTTTAATGTGTGTGGTTTAATTGATTTTAAATTTGACATTGGAACAACTATTTCTAAATCATTATTCAAAATCCCCGAAGTTAATACTTCATTATAATTTTCGACATCTTTTATTGTATAGCTTGAACCTTCTTCCAAATTATATTCTGAAAAGTCTACAACAACATCTTGTTCTTCTTTATTGAACAAAACAACTCGATATTGATTCTCTTTATATTCGTTTTTTGTAATATTTAAAACATTATTTAAATTAAATTCTTTGAAATTTTTATAATTAGAATGATTATCTAATCCGTATTTGGTATTCCATTCTGCAATGCTATAATCTTTAATTCCTTGTACTCTTATTGGTTTATTATTTCTTGTATAATACGTGTTATTAGAAAACTGCCAGTTTTGAGGTTTAATATGCTTTATTGTTGTCTCTCTAAAACGGACATAACCACTATAAACTATATTATTTTTAAAATGCAGAGATTTTACATCTAAAATTCTGATAGCATCTTTTCTTCCTATTATTATATTATTAAAAACTTTAATTGATTCTATTGGTGCTCTTTTATTAAATCCCAAGGTAAGTGAGGATGCATTATTATTTTCTATAGCTTTAGATAATTTTGTATTATGATATAAAATATTATTTTCTACGTTTATATTTTTTGCAATATTGATTCCGTTTCTATCGTCGGTTGCAATAATGAGATTATCTCTGTAAGTACCAGAAACTAAACCACTATTAAAAATAACATTGTTTTGTAAGGTGATATTTTTAACATACGCTTCGTTTGCATTTGTATTGGCTGACCATACTTCAATACCTTTATAGTAATTACTAAAAATTGTATTGTTCTTTATCAATTTAGTTTGTTGGCTTGAATTCTGAACATAAATACCTACGCCACTTCCACGTCCACGTTTAGACATAAAGCCGTTATTATAAATGAAGCAATTATTGATTTCTGTATATCCTGTGCTTTTCCAAGAACCAAATCCAGATCCAGGATTGTTATGAATAGTAAGATTAATAAACTTACAATTTGTACCTCTATCATGACTTATACCATCCGATTTTTGGAAGTCAGTATCCGTTTCTTTTCTTGAAAAATCTCCTATCCAAGTGATTTCAAAATCTTTATAAATAGCATTAGCTCCTTTTACATTTAAAACTGAAGTTTTTGCAGACTCAATATTACCATTTAAAATTGCCCATTCATTTGGGAAGGATGCTACTGTAATAAACTTATCTTTATTTGTACTCTGTAGTTTGCTTGTAAATCTACCATTATATACACCATCATGTAACCAAATTATATCACCACCAACCACACTATTTGATTGATTTAATGCTGTTTGTAAATTCCATGGGTTTTGCAAACTACCATTACCAATACTTGTTCCAGGTTTTTTTTTGTGATCTTCTGGAAACACATGATATTCTTGCTGCGCATTTAAAACAATACAAAAAATTAAAAATATGATAAGGTAAAATGATTTCATGGAAACAAAAATACAATTACCATACCAATAGATAAATATTATATAATTAAAGTAAATTTAAATTATTGATTAGCTTTGAAAAAATTTAGAGAATCTAATGCTATCTATTTTAATACCGGTATATAATTATAATATTTCAAGTCTTGTTCTAGAAGTTCATGAACAAGCCACAAAAGCAAATATAAAGTTTGAAATTATTTGCTTTGATGATAATTCTGAAAAGCATACTCTTGAAAACAAATCGATCATTGGTTCACTTCCAGACTCAAAAATAATAATTTCAAAAGATAATGTTGGTCGAATAAAAGCCAGACAAATGTTATCTAATGCGTCTATTTATAGTTGGTTGTTATTTTTAGATGCAGATGTAAGACTAAAATCAAAAACGTTTATTGAAAGATATATAGTTAATATTGATTCCGAATATGAAGTTATTTTTGGTGGTTTTGCATATACCGATATAAAACCCGAAAACAATGCTGTTTTACGTTGGAAATATGGTAAAGCCTATGAAGAAGTTGATGCGAAAAAAAGAAATTTAAAACCATATCAATTGATTATTTCCGCCAACTGCTTTATTAAGAAAAATGTGTTTAATAAAATTAATAGAAAAATTAATAAAAAAGGTTATGGATTAGACAACTATTTTGCTGCGTTGTTAAAACAAAACAACATTAAAGTATTGCATTTAAATAATGAAGTTTATCATTTTGGAATTGAAAATAGCACTACATATCTAAACAAAGCTGAAGAATGCATAATAACTTTATTATGGCTTTATGATGGTGGAAAAATGCAGAAACATAATAACAAATTACTCACTGCATTTGTTGTTTTCAAACAACTTAAGGCAAACTACTTCATGGCATTTTTCTATAAAAACTTCAAAGCAGCAATGAAAAAAAACCTTCTTGGGCCTAACCCAAACATGCTTTTATTACAGATGTATAAACTTTCTTATATATGTAATAAAGACTTAAATTAGTAGCATGACAAATGAACCTTTTTTTTCTGTAGTTATACCTTTATTTAACAAAGAAGATTACATAGCAAATACTATAAAAAGTGTACTAAATCAACGTTATCAAAATTTTGAGGTTATCATTGTTAATGATGGTTCTATTGACAATAGTGTTGAAATTGTCAAACGTTTTTCTAACTCACGAATTACAATTATTAATCAAAAAAATCAAGGATTATCCGTAGCAAGGAATTCTGGTATAAAACACTCTAACTATGACTACATCGCGTTTTTAGATGCCGATGATTTATGGTTTAAAGATTACTTACTTACTATTTATAATTTAATAAGATTCAATAGTAAATCAGAAGTTTTTGCCACAAGTTTTAGATTATTAAGGCCAAAACAAAAAGCAAACTTATTGGCTAGTGATTTTGATGCCAAAAAAGCACAAATTATAACCAATTACTTCAGGTTATCAAAAAACATTTTTTGCAATAGTTCTCTGGTTGTTAAAAAAAGTGTCTTTAGTCGAATTGGAAATTTTAATGACCAAATCAATTATGGTGAAGAAGAAGATTTCTTTATACGATGTTTTAGCTTGTATAATTTAACCTATTACAAAATACCTAAAGTATTTTATTTAAAAGGTATTAAAAATCAGTTAACCTCACCAAATTCTAACATAGATAGAATTATACCTGATTATTCAATATATCTAAATAATAAAAATCAACGTCTATTAAAACCATATGTTGATTTCATTTACTTTAAATTGGTAGTGCTTTATAAAATGGAACGAAATTATGATTTGGTTAAATTTTACAAACAGAAAATATCCCCTAAAAATTTAACGCTTATTCAGAAAATAAAATTTCATTTACCAACTTCTTTATTTTATTATACCAAAACTTTTTATCTCTGGCTTTCTAAAAGATTAATCCATTCTTGAACCACATAACCTTCAGAGAATTTTTTAGGTAGATACATCTTATTCTCTTTTATATTCTTATAAAAAGATTCGTTTAAACATAGTTTATTTAATGCCTCTGTAAGATGTTTTTTATTTTTATTTTCAACTAAAATCCCATTAATTTCATGCTCTATAATTTCACGTGGACCGCTATTGCAATCAAAAGATATTACTGGTACATTTAAAGCTAAAGACTCAATCAATGTCATTGGAAACCCTTCTGTTTTACTAGATAAGACTAAATACTTAGCATTATAAATTAAATTATATGGATTTTTATTAAATGGCAACAATTCAACATAATTCTCTAATTCTAACTCTGAAATGAGTAATTTTAATTTATCCTTTTCTAATCCATCTCCCAGAATTATCAATTTAATATTCTCTTTAACTAAATTAGAAACTGAATAACATGAAATTAACACATCAAATTGTTTCGATTCTGTTAATCTACCTACTCCAATAATATACTTATAATCTATATTCTTTAAAGGCAAAATAGCTTTTTTTAAAATTAGTTTCGGTAAGACGTAATTATATATTCTCTTACTTTCAATTTTAAATTCACGTAATAATTGCACATGCACATCATTACTAACTGATACAAAACTCCTTTGTTTAACGTGAGGTAAAATAGCTAGTTTAGGCCATTTTATAAATGAAAAATAATAATTTAAATCATAACTATGAACACAGTATACTACTCTATATTTATAAAAAACATATTTTGAGAACAGAAATTCTTTAAAAAATTTGGAACGAATTCTATGATCAATAATAACATCAAAGTTCGCCTTTTTAAAAAATGATTTAAACAAAAACAACGAATGTATTCTGCTATTTTGCTCTTTAATTAATCCAAAATTATAAAGTTTCCCCTTATACGAATAACCCAACTCGTTTCGCATGGTAACAATGGTTACTTTATATTTCCTATTGGTAAGAGAGATTGACAAATTAGAAGCAACTTTCTCTGCGCCTCCAGAACTTAAGCAATCTACAAGAATACAAATAGTTTTACTCATTATTTTCTAAAAAATAATTATCAAAATCAATGTCATTAACTACTTTTCTTTGCCGTTCGTTAAAAGTATTACTAAACATACTATGACTCACATCCATATCTTTATGTAATACTCCAAATATATGACCCAAACTTTCATATAAATGATCTGTCATAAATTTCCGGTTTGGTTTATACTCAAAATCTTCAGGCATTTCAAAACTCTTCGATGTCCATAAAATAAATGGTATCTCGAACATGTTTTTAGTTAAACTAGCCTCATTCCGGCCAAAAAATTCTCCTTCATCAAACACATTTTCGCCGTGATCTGACAAATACAATAATGCACTTTTTTTATTCAATTTTTTAAGATTCTCTAATATTGAAAAAACTATATAATCATTATAAAGCACTGCATTATCATAATGATTTTTAATCATTTCTTCTTCAGATACATTTTGGGTTTTATACTTCTCGAATGATGATGGGTAGCGTTTTTCATAATCAAAATGAGTACCAAGCAGCCTTACAACTATCATTTTTCGACCATCAGTATTTAGTATTTCATTATACTTGGGCAAAATAACCTCATCTAATACAGTAGCATGCTTTTCAATTAGATGATTATAAAATTTAAAATAATTTGATCTTGAAGCAATCTTACTTATTGCATTATCATGGTAGCTAATTGGTCTTTGGTTAGATAACCAAAACGTTTTATAACCTGCATTATTAAAAACATCTATGATATTAACAACTGGTTGTCTTGTTTTTATATTCGAAAAAGAAGTTAGCATTTTTGGCACAGCTTTTAATGTTAATACATCTGTTGAAATGACATTATTATAAATATACAAACTATCCTTAAAGTCACTTAAAAAAGGTGTCGTTTCACGATAGTAATTGTATAAATTCAAATGTCCTCGTGCAGTAGACTCTCCTAAAACAATGACGAACACCTCATTATCATTTTTAACTAATATATCTTGCTTATTAATATCCTCATCAAGATTAAAATTATTCTGCAACTGAATATAACCATAAGCACCTCGTACGATATTATGGTAAGCATTGTTTTCAATTAATCCCGTAACCTTTAAAAATACAAGTATAATTACTAAAAAAAAACCAACAACTAATAAACGCATGTTTGCTTTATATTTAAAAACTCTTTTTCTTAAAAAAAGAAATAGAATTGTTATACAAACTATCAAAAATATAATTGATGTACTTAAATACGAACTAGTAAATTCATCTAACTCATCTTTTCCAGCTTCTATGAGTACATACATAAACGAAGATGTGAAATTTGATGAAATTGCTAGATAAGAACCTGTTTCTAAAGTAAAATATAGTATATAAACAAAAAGGAGAACATCAGAAATAAAATGATTTTTTTTAATTGAAAAATACATTAATCCAAATGCTGTAACAAAGAATACATCTTCAATAAAATCATACCATGAAAGCAATCCAAAATCAACAAAAATTAACAAAAAAAGATACTTAAGCACAAAAGGTAAGGAAAGAATTAAAGATACTTTTAATGTTTTAGTCATTAGCTTTTAAATATTTATACCTGGTTAAATATATAAAAATAATAACTGTCAACAAATACAAAATAAAGCTGCAAATGTAGGCATAATATACTCCCAACAACTCGTAAATATCGATTAAAAAAATGCTCAACAAATAAAAAGAGATATACAATAAAGCATCAGAAATAAAATAAGGCAAAAGCATTTTTTTTGCATGAAATTGGTAAGCAAATGAAAACCCAACGATTTTTAAAAAATCTCCAACTAATTGCAAGTAAAAAAGGTTTTGTATATGTAAAAAATCTTCAGTTAAAAACAATCTAATAATTAAAAGTCTAGAAATAAAAATCACTAAAAATAAAATGATTACTAATGGCAAAACAAATTTAAAATATTCAATCATAATATTTTTAAATCCATTAACGGTAATATTTTGAGATAACTTAGGAAGTAAATATAATGTTAACAATGATGAAAAGAAAAGCATATAAAATGTAGAAACTTTATTCATTGCTTCCCATAAACCTGCTGTTTCAAGATCAATGCTACTAATTATTTTATTTCTTATCAACAAATATGAAATACTAATTAATATAGTTGAATATATTGCCATTCCTAAATAAACAGATACAGATTTAACAATATTATATGAAACATTTTTTAATCTAAAAAAGTATCGAAAAACTAACTTTCGTATATCTTTAAAAAGAAACGTAGTTACAAAACAAAAAGCAGGAACTAAAAGGCTTGCAATTAAAGCTCCTTCTAAACTATAAAAGTAAATACATAAAAATGTTAATAAGGCATTTAATACATTTAAAACACTTGATATTATTGTATAAAGCTTTAGCTTTTGTAAACCATTTAAGATATTTAAAATTAAAAAATTAAAAGAGATTAAAGGAAGTAATAAAGCAAAATACTTAAAGACAAAAGCATAAGAAACTTCTTTTAAAATATAAACTGTAAGTGCTTCCGAAAAAATAAACAATACAGGGGCAATTAAAAGTGATATAAAGAGACTTAAAGCAAAAACCGAAGAAACAATTGAAGAATATAGCTCTCTTTCGTATTTACTTTCTGCAATATGCTTGATCACGCCACTTTGAAACCCACTGGATGTTATTCCTAAAACACCTTGCAAAACGTTTCTAAAATTTCCAACAATGGCAAAGCCAGATGGTCCCAAATATATAGCGCTAACTTTGGAAACAACAAAAGATGAAATTACTTTCCCAAATACAATAATACTATTGTAAGAAAAGATTTTAAAAAACTGATTATTTAATATTTTTTTAATCAATTAATTTTTTCTTATAAGCTTAATATTAATCTTTCTCTTGTATAACTCCAAAAAAAGAAGTATAAAAAATTAACAAAACAATCCCAAAATACAATACATAACTTACAAAATGCGCTATGGTTGCACCTTTCACTCCATAAATATCAATTAAATAAATACTTGTAGAATAAAGTATTAAAACCAGAAAAGCCTCGGTAATAATATAATGCCAAAACATTTTTTTTGCTAAAAACTGATATGCGATTACAATAGATAAAACCTTTACAAAGTCGCCAAGTAATTGCCACAAGAATAAATCTTCAACAGGTTTAAACTCTCCTGAAAAAATAATTAAAACAATAAATGGTTTCAGTAAAAATATTACTAATAAGCCTAAAGCAAATACAGGAATTATTGTTTTATAAAAACTAATAACTTCTTCTTTAAATTCTTTTAAATTATCTATTTCAGAAAAACGAGGCAAAATATAAAGTGCCATGAGTGAACTGACAAACATTAAATAATATTTCGAAATTCTAGTCATGGCCTCCCAAAACCCAGCTTCTTTATACCCTACATTATCTATGATATAAGACCTAATTAATAAGGCTACTATTGGTAATACAACAGCAGAGAATAAGATCATAAAAGAAAAAGAACTAAACTTTTTTATATACGCAACACTAACATTTTCTACCCTTATAAGTGGTATTAAACTCCGTTGATTTACTACACCTACCAAGGTTATTAGGAAGATTAATGATTCTGAAATTACTACAGAGATAAGTGCGCCATCTATTTTATCCTGATAGATTAAAAGCAAGGTGATACAAAGGCCTAATACTTGACCAATAATATTTATAATAAGAAGGATTTTATATTTCGAAAAACCATTCATAATCGAAAACGCAAACATGTTTAAAGAATAAAACGGTAGCGCAATTGCCAAAATTTTAATAACAAATGCATAGTCGCTATATACTGGAAAGATGAGTGTATTAATATATTCGGCATTAAAATAACATATAAATGAAACAATGACAGTTGCCGAAAATCCCAAATAAAAAGCCGTTGAAATTGTTTTACTTAACTCGACAGAGTTTTTCTTGAATTCTGAAATAAATTTAACCAAGCCATCATATAAGCCAAGTATTGAGATAGATTGTATTGAGCTTAAAAAATTACGTAAGTTTCCTATTAAAGCTAAACCTTCTGCTCCAATAAAAACGGCAATCGCTTTAGATGTTAAAATACCTGCAACTATTCTTGTGATAACTGAAGCTGTATTTAATGATCCAACCTTAACTAATACCTTATTATTTATATAATCTATAAATTTTTTCAAATAATGATATTCTTTAATATTTGACTTAACTCAAGTCAAAATAATATTTTCAATAATTAAAACGAGGGAAAATGTAATAGTGTATAATATCGGCAAATTACTATTTTTTCTTTAGTAAATAATGCATATTTATGCAAAAAAACAGTCGTTTTTCAATAATAATGATAAGGAATAAGCATTTATTCTAGAATAACAACTTAATTTACAAATACTATACCACCTAAAATTCTGATACGATTCCTTATAAAAAACGAGGAACTCTATTCTAGAGTTCCTCGTTAATATATTCAAACATTTAAATATTTAAATGCTTTTATTTCGTTTTCTTTCTACTTCTGTTAAGAATACTTTACGTAAACGCAGGTAATTAGGTGTTACCTCAACATACTCATCTTTTTGAATATATTCTAAAGCTTCTTCTAAAGAGAATTTAATTGCTGGTACAATCTTCGCTTTATCATCTGCACCAGAACTACGTACATTACTTAATTTTTTAGTCTTCGTTACGTTTACTGTCATATCATCACCACGAGAGTTCTCACCAATAACCTGACCTTCGTAAATATCTTCACCTGGATCTACAAAAAACTTACCTCTATCTTGTAATTTATCAATAGAATAAGGAATCGCTTGCCCTTTTTCCATAGATACTAAAGATCCATTTTGACGTTCTGGAATACCACCTTTTAAAGGTTGATATTCTTTAAAACGATGTGCCATAATTGCCTCACCAGCTGTTGCCGTTAATAACTGATTACGCAAACCAATAATACCTCTTGAAGGCACTAAAAATTCACAAACCATACGTTCTCCTTTGGCTTCCATGCTTAACATTTCACCTTTACGCATCGTAACCATTTCTATAGCTTTACCTGATACATGTTCTGGTAAGTCAATAGTCATTTCCTCTACTGGTTCACATTTAACACCGTCAATTACTTTAATGATTACTTGTGGTTGTCCAATCTGAAGTTCATAACCTTCACGACGCATGGTTTCAATTAAAACGGATAAGTGTAAAACACCACGACCAAAAACCATAAATTTATCGGCACTATCTGTTTCTTCAACACGTAAAGCCAGATTCTTTTCTAATTCTTTAGTTAAACGGTCTTTAATATGTCTTGATGTTACAAACTTACCGTCTTTACCAAAGAATGGCGAATCGTTAATTGTAAATAACATACTCATTGTAGGCTCATCAATGGCAATTGTTTTTAAACCTTCTGGGTTTTCCCAATCGGCAACTGTATCTCCAATTTCAAAACCTTCTAATCCAACTAAAGCACAAATATCTCCTGCTTGCACTTCATCTACTTTTACACGGCCTAAACCTTCAAAAATATGAAGTTCTTTAATTTTAGACTTTACAATACTTTTATCTCTCTTTACTAAAGATATATTTTGACCAGATTTTAATTCGCCACGTGTTAAACGACCAATTGCAATACGTCCTGTAAAAGAAGAAAAATCTAATGAAGTAATTAACATTTGTGTTGTTCCTTCTTCAATTTTTGGTTCAGGAATATGCTCAATAACCATATCTAATAATGGTTCTATATTATCAGTTTCATTTTGCCAATCATCACTCATCCAATTATTCTTTGCAGAGCCATAAACGGTTGGGAAATCTAATTGCCATTCTTCTGCACCTAATTCGAACATCAAATCGAATACTTTTTCATGAACCTCATCAGGAGTACAATTTTCCTTATCAACTTTATTAATTACAACACATGGTTTTAAGCCTAAATCTAAAGCTTTTTGTAATACAAAACGCGTTTGTGGCATTGGGCCTTCGAAAGCGTCAACCAATAATAAAACGCCATCTGCCATATTTAGCACACGTTCTACTTCACCACCAAAATCGGCGTGACCTGGTGTGTCGATAATATTAATTTTTGTGTCTTTGTATATAACCGAAACATTTTTTGAAGTAATAGTAATACCACGTTCACGTTCTAAATCATTATTATCAAGAATTAAATCACCTGTATTTTGGTTTTCACGAAATAACTGACAGTGATACATGATTTTATCTACCAAAGTTGTTTTACCATGGTCGACGTGAGCAATAATTGCGATGTTTTTTATATTAGCCATAATGCCTTATTTTAAGCGCGCAAAGGTACGCTATATTTTGATAATTAGTTAATTAAATGTTATAATTTAAAATCTGTATACTAAGAGCCTTGCTTCTACGTTTTTAAAATAAATTCGTCAATCATGAAATTCATCAATCAATATTCTAAATTTTTTCCTTATTTATATTTTATTACTATTATAGTGTATTGGTTTACAGAAGTTAACCAAACCCAAGGTATAACTGCTTATCTAATTTTATTATTTGGTGTTCCTTTTTTATGGCAATTAATAAAACCAAACAAGAATTTAAACTTTATTTTAGGAACTGTTTTTATTTGCCTATCATCATATTTAATTTTGGCATACTTATCAGACATACTCAACATTATTTCTTTTAAAGGTGTAACGAAAAACTTTGCGCTATTTGATGGTCTATTTGTTATTTCAAATTTCATTATGGCAGCTTGGATAATACGAAATAGTTTAAGAAGAAGCTTTTAATTTATGTAACTTTGCGTTTTTAAAACAAAGTCATGAATCTTAACGAGATACCTAAATTAAAACACACCAATTCTAATAATTTTTTTTTATTAGCTGGACCTTGTGCTATCGAAGGTGAAGAAATGGCACTCCGCATAGCTGAAAAAATAGTTACTATTACCAACGCTCTTAATATTCCTTATGTATTTAAAGGAAGTTTTAAAAAAGCAAACAGAAGTAGAATAGATAGTTTTACAGGTATTGGTGATGAAAGGGCTTTAAAAATTATTCAAAAAGTTTCAGACACTTTCGATATTCCAACAGTTACAGATATTCACGAAGTTAGTGATGCGCATAAAGCAGCTGAATATGTAGATGTATTACAAATCCCTGCTTTTTTAGTCAGACAAACAGATTTAGTCGTAGCAGCTGCGAAAACTGAAAAAGTGATAAACCTTAAAAAAGGACAATTTATGAGTCCCGAAGCTATGAAACATGCTGTACAAAAAGTGAAGGATGCTGGAAATAATAAAGCTTGGATTACCGACCGAGGCACGATGTTTGGTTACCAAGATATGATTGTAGATTTTCGAGGCATTCCAACCATGAGACAATTTGCTCCAACGGTTTTAGATGTCACGCATTCTTTACAACAACCAAATCAGACTAGCGGTGTTACTGGCGGTAGACCAGATATGATAGAAACCATTGCAAGAGCAGGAATTGTAAATAATGTAGATGGTTTATTTATCGAGACACATTTTGACCCAGCAAATGCTAAAAGTGATGGTGCTAATATGTTACATTTAAATCATTTAGAAAAATTACTTACCAATTTGGTTGCTATACGAAAAACGATACAATCACTTTAATAATCTTATTTAAGGAATAACAATTTATTACGTCAAAGAGTATTCTATTACCAATCAAAAAATAATCAATGAAAATTTTATCAATAAAAATCATCTTACTTCTTGTATTAGGTTTCATTAACCTAAATGTTGTAGCTCAAAAAACAGATTCATTAAAATATACGTCGTCTAATAAAGGTAAATTCTTTTTTAGTTGGGGCGGAAATCGCGAATCATTTTCAAAATCTGATATTCATTTTAAAGGAGATGATTATAATTTTATTATAAAAGATGCGACTTCGCACGACAAACCTAAAGGCTGGCATGTAGATTACATAAATCCATCTAGAGTTACAATTCCTCAAACCAATTTTAAGCTTGGCTATTTTATTTCAGACAACTATACCATTTCTTTTGGAGTAGACCACATGAAGTATGTTATGGATCGAGATACCAACAGAACACTTGACGGTTATATAGATTTACCATTATCTGAAGAAGGCTCACAGTATAATGGTATTTATAATAACGAAATGTTTTTAGTGTCTGAAGATTTTCTCCAGTTTGAACATACCAACGGTTTAAATTATATTTATTTTGAGTTTGCCAGATTTGACGACATCTCTTCTATTTTTAATATTAAAAATACAGATAAATTTCAATTAAATATTACCGAAGGTTTTGGTGCAGGAGTATTATATCCCAAAACAAATACAACATTATTAAATTTGGAACGCTATGACGAATTTCATGTTTCAGGATATGGAGTCTCTTTAAATGCAGGTTTAAACTTTACGTTTTTTAAACACTTTTTTATTCAAGGTGATTTAAGGGGCGGCTATATAAATATGCCAGATATTAGAACAACCTATAATTCAAACGAAAGTGCTTCGCAACATTTTTTCTATTTACAACGTGTGATTTCGTTTGGTGGTATTTTTAGGCTCTGATTCCCATTTTCATGGGAATGACAAATTCAATCGATTCTTCAATGCTTCTCATTGAAAAGTTTCTTTTCAAATAAACCAGGCCTTTTTACTTTTGCTTAAAATATTTGAAGCTTCATGGAGTAACGCAACAAAATTTTCTTGATCTAAATCTTCTAAAGTTTTTAGTTGTATAGAACGAACTTGTTTTCGTTTATTATCATCTTTTAAAATTGGAAATTGTTTTTCTAATAAAATGCCTTGTACAAAAGCCACATCTACATAATTTTTACCTTTTAAAATATTTAAATAGACCATAGGTTTGTTATGGCAATTATAAAACGGAATTTTATAGCTATACTTCTCCTCTACTTCCGGGAGTGTATTTAAAATAACACTACGCACATAAAGCATTATAGATTGATAAGGTTCTTTTTGGTTTAAAAAATATTGATCTATTGGTTTCACAAACTAAAATTAAATCTTTCTTCCAAATTATGTAACTCTATTCTTTTCTTGAATTTTCCTTACAATTTTGGTGGTTCTATTTCGAGTTAACATTCTAGGCAAAACTGATAAAAACTTATTAAACAAACCTGGTATAGCAACAACCTTACCTTTATGCATGGCTTTATAACCATAAGCCGCGACTTGTTTCGGACATGCCATATTAAAGCTAATTTTATTCTCTACACATTGTTTGGAAACCTCATTTTGAAAAGACGTTTTTGTAGGGCCAGGACATAATGCTGTAACAGTAACACCAGTACCTTTCAACTCGTTTGCTATAGCTTGAGAAAAAGACAAGAGGTACGCTTTAGAGGCATAATATAATGCCATTAATGGTCCTGGTTGGAAAGCTGCTAACGAAGATAAATTTAATATTTTACCTGAACCACGCTTAACCATATCTGGTAAAATTAATTTTATTAAATGTGTGGTAGTCAAAATATGTAAATGCAACATTTGAGATTCACGCTCCCAATCGGTATCTGAGAATGTGCCAAATAATCCAAAACCAGCGTTGTTTATAATAACGTCAATTGGGCTGTCTAAAATATCATTATAAATTTCTTTTGCAATATTTACTTGACTTAAATCTTTTATCAATAAGGTGATTTCTGTGTTATACTCTTCAAGAATATCTATTTTTGCTTGTTCTAATCGTTTTCTATCTTGATCAATTAAAATAAGATTATAAGCGTCTTTTGCCAACAGAAGTGCTAATTCAAACCCTAATCCTGAAGCTGCTCCTGTTACTAAAGCGGTTTTGTTTTTAATCTTTACCATCTACATAATCTTGCAAGTAAGTAAACCTTTCTGTTAGTTTACCACTTTCAGTAATTTTAGCGCGTTGTAAAACACCTTCGTTATCGTTATTAAAAAATGCTGGAATTACATGCTCAAAAAACATATCTCCGAAACCTTCGCTGGCATCTTTTGGAAGTTCGCATGGTAAATTATCAACAGCCATAACGGTTATTGCATCTTTAGCATTAAACGCAACTTCGTCTTCTGTTTGTGGATTATAACCATAAAAAGGATCTGCTATAGTTGATGATCTAATTGTACTTGCAACTGGCCCATCGATATCACAAGAAATATCTGCCACTAAATTAATTTTAAACTCTGTAAGTTTCGCATCATCTCTTGTGAATAAATATGGCGCGTCATTACCATAAAAATGACCAGCAATAAAGTAATCTGTTTCTTTTGCGTATGGCATAAAATTACTTTCGTAACCACTAGGATCTTTATAAAATTCATTCGTGTTTCCTACTTTGCCATCTATTCGTTTGCTGTATTCCATAACATCTACCAAACAGTATACAGGCTCTGTAAATTTTGATGTTAAATACAACGCATCACTTACTTGTTTAATCTTTAAATGATCTAGAATTTCTTTGGCGCCTTTTGCTACTTTTCCTGTACCAGATAATAATATTTTAATATTTGGTAATGTAATTTTATCTAATTCTGATTTAACGTCATTTAAATCGGCAAGCGTTTCTACTTTTGGAAGATTGAAAAGCCCGTCTCGTAAACCTAATACTCTAAAACCATTATATGCACCTACCAAACCTGCATAACGTCCAAAACCTATGAGTCTAAATCCATTGCTACCAACAATGGTTTCGTGATCAAACATTTCGATATTATTCTCGAGCATAGCTTTTAATAACTTCCTATTGTATGGCTGTTTTTTAATAGTATGCGAGAAGAAAAAGTATTTTTTATTAGGAATTAAATTTTCTAATGGTACTTCTTTTACACCAATCATAACATCGCAATCTGACACATCGTTAGTAACCTTAAATCCTAGCTTTTGATATGCTGAATCAGGAAACACACGAATCTCTGAAGACTCAACAATAAATTCAGCTTCAGGGAATTGCGCTCTAGCTTCGGCTAGTTTTTCGGGTGAAAACACGACGCGACGATCTGGCGGATTTTTACGTTCTTTAATGATGGCAAACTTTATAGACATGAAATGGTATAGATTTTGCACGAAAATACATGGAAATGCGAGGTTATACAAACTTTTTGGTAACTTTGCAATATGCGTTAAGGATTGAAGCGACATCCTTTTGATTACAAAAGATATAGCAAAAAGTCTGACCTGAAGGGGAACGCTAATAGAATTGATGAGATCCTGAAACTAGTTCAGGATTAATTCGATGACGCAAATTAAAATTTGCTATCTCATTAAAAGGGGTCGACTGGTTTTGACAGCGAGATTAATGAAATGGTAAGCACGTCGAGTAATGACATTGAACCTCGTAAAACGCTAGATCAAATTTTAAACGGCGAGAATAACTACGCTTTAGCTGCATAATCTGAATTATAGTAAGATTAGCCTTGTCCTACTAGGTAGGAAAGCTTTATGTCTCCGGAAAGCCTTGGTTAACGGCGTTCCATTTTGAGGCATCGTAAATGTTAACATAGATTAGTTCGAGCTTCGAGAACTTTTTGAAACTAAAGAAGATAAGTTGTAGGTAGAATGTTTTTAATCGGCCTACAATCGAAAACTAATAAAAAACTAAACGTGTAGAAAGCTCTTTGGTTACTTGTTTGGACGAGAGTTCGATTCTCTCCGACTCCACTTTTAACCCCTGTATGTACTATTATACGGGGGTTTTATTATGCAGGTGTCAATTTAGGTGTAAGTGTCACTTGTTTTAAGCATATTCTTATTATCAAAAATCATCTTACATCATAAGGTTTTGACGGCGGTTTAGGATTTAAAAACTCATGAGGTATATGAAATTGTTTTGGATCATCCCTTTTTATTACAACATCTTTATTGTCCTTTCCAAAAAACGATTCCATAATATCTGTACTAGCATTTGGGTCTTGATAAATAACTTGAGTCAGCCCTTTGCCATTGTTAAACTGTTCCATTAATTCTGCATCGATTAATCTGTTAAAAGCTGGGAAAGAATATCCAATGATTACCAATACATCAGCATCAAACATTATTTTTTTAGCTGCTTCACGGTTTGAATTATTTTCCCAAGAATAATTTATAAATTTATTATACCTTGATTTATGTCTTTTGAAATCTACTATATTATTAAGTAAATCGAGTAAAAAATCTTCAATATTAATAATTGATTTATCAGACAAAACACTTACATCCTTTCCATCATCTTCAAAAATTCCACTAAATCCGTTTAAATGAATTACATCTCTTTTTACTCCAGGATAATCTGTATTCAAAAATGTAAATGAATTATTAATCAAATCTATTCTGTCAGCATCTTGCAACATAAATGTCTGATAAGCCTTTTCTAATTGTAAGTCATAATTCCAACTAATAAATGTGACATTTTTATTTAATTTAGGATTATAACTGTTGTCTTCTTCAAGAAGAACTGATAATAGACTTAAATAGCGTTTATCTATGTTGAGGTAGGATTCATTATGTTCTTTGTTGAGAAGATGTTCTTTATGGATAAAATTTTCCCAAATAACAAAAAAAGTACTTAATGAAAATTTTAATCTATTAAGTTCGTCTTTTAGACCAAGTAATGAAAGTCTTCTTGCATAAATATCCAATGAGCCATAGTCCGAAGCTTTATCACCGAAGTATTTAATATCATTAGCAATTCCTATTAAAACATCATTTTTTATCTTAAGCCTTTCATACTTTGCTTTGTTAACAATACTTGTATTTCTAATAGTGGCTAAAATGCGATAGGATGCCTCAACCATAAATAGCCCTAGTTTTTCTTGAATTGGAACAGACTTATAACTAGCACCAGCACCTAAATAGTAAACTATCTTCAAGTTAGTTGTATCACTGTATTTAGAAATATTACTCATTCTTTTTATTTACTTTAAATCCATCATCTTCATAAATTCTAATTAATAAATCAGCCTCATACAGTTCATTCTTCAAACTGTCTATTAATGTGTTTTTCTCATTAATCTTTCTTGTTCTTAAATCAATTATTGTCTCATCAGATTTAATATTAACGTCCATAACTGTAAAATAAGAAACAAGTGTTGTAATTAAAGCAATAATAATTGAAAATATAGCTAAACCGATTGACCATCTTGAAAAATAAAATGCCTTTCTTGAAGATTCTCTTGCTTCTTTAAGCTCTAAATAATCCAAATACTGTTTATTGGTTTCACCTTTAATGTAAAACGTTTCATTTAGTATAGATTTGTATTTACTTATTCCAGGGGGTGGTTTATTGAAAACAATTTCTTCCTTTATTCTATTGTATTCATCTAGATTCATCATTTGATGGTCAATATCGGTAGATGAAAAATTACGTATAAACCATTTTAAAAAAGCTAATTCAGTTCCTTTCTCAATAGTGTATCCCAAATGAGTTTCAAGCTTACTTTTTAAATCTCCGTAAGTTATGCCTTTTGGGTTTTCATAACCAATTTCCATTGCTGCTATGTGAATACTCATAGTTTAGATTCTAAATTTGCGTATTTATCGAGGCCTTGTCCATATTTAAAACTCCTAACTTCTGTAATAAAATTCTGCTGTCCATCATAAACAACCTCAACAAAGAACTTGTCTATTGCATAACAGTTGATACGAATGTCTTTAGTGACATAGTTGTCTAAAAATATTCCTTTATCCCAAACAGTAGCCTGTTTTTCTTCAAGGGTTAGAATGTTGAACTCGTAGAGTGTCATTTTTTAATGAACGCTAATTATTTGTCGTTTTGGTTTCACATGATGAAATTATAATTCAGCATAATAATATTTATCTACAATATACAAATCATCTGCAACGTGAGTTGTCTTTTTAGTTGGATATCCTTTTTCGTTATACTCATAAACAAACGGCTCGTTTGAACCAGCTTTTAAAATATTATTTTCGCTTTTACCAATATCAGATATTTTAGCTAAAGAAGGAGGTAGAAAATCTTTGAAAGGATTCTTCATTGTATCATGTGTGTAATACGTATCTCCATCAAGACTGCTATTATTGTTAGTGTATTCAGCATTAAACATATTTTGTTGACTATTATATGAATAAGTCGTGCTACAGCACAATACGCCATCGTTAAACTGTTTTTCGTTTGTTAATTGGTTTAAGGCGTTATAAGTGTATTCATTTGTAAATAAAATTCCATCTGATAAAACGCTTCTAGTTGTTACTAGATCACCAGTGTAAGTGTATGTTAAATCATTGATGAAGCTTCTACTAATTGATATAACCTTGTTCCCACTATAATTTAATGTGCTAACATAGGTCGTGCCATCATCTACTTCAGTAGATGTAATTAATTCACCTGAAGCATTATAATTATAAGTTATTGTTTCGTCTAAAACATCATCAGTATCATACTGTTCAACTTTTACTAATCTGTAATGCGTAACAGGGTTTTCTTTGTCTGGTGGGTTTGTAGTAATTCTTTCTGAATCTTCGCTGCTACAAGAAAAACACATAACCAACAATAATAAAAATATCTTTTTCATAAGTAATAATTCAAATTTAAATTGATAAACGTTAGTATTCTACCACATGAGTCAATACTATAATCTTTAAGGGAGAGAATTTTACGTTTTACCGTAATTATTGAAACAAGTTATGAATTAAATACACAATAATTCCAATTACAACATAAATAAATCCTAAAATAACCGAACCACTAACTTTACTTTTATAGTTGTCAAAGTAATCCTTTTTTTTCCTTTTCATTAGAATAGTGTGTTCAGTTCTTGATACTCAATTCGGTTTAAGATACTTACCAGTCATCTTTCTTTTTATTGGAAACATCATTTTTAATTGACAAGGCTAGAGATTTAATTTTATCTTCAACCTTGAAATAGGTTTTAGCCATATCTGCTTTAGATCTTTCGTAATATTTATTAAATACCTTTTCTTTTTCTATTCTTTTTAAGGCCATCTTTTTACCAAATCCCATTTGGTTAATCATTTCAATACAACTGCTCTTAAATTGTTCTTTTGTAAATTTATCAGGATGTGTAATAGGGAATTTAATCCCTATGTAGTTATTGACGTTCGAGAGATAATAAAATTCTAATTTATACCTCTCTTCCTTAAAAGCAACATCCATTGTGAAATCGATATCTTCCTTAACCCCATCAGTTTTAATTGAAAAACTCCCCTTTATTACTAGCTCATCATCTGTATCTAGTCTTGTAACATAATTTGAATTATTAAAATTTACAGCTGACCATTTTTTAATAATAGATTTAATATCTTCTTTGCTTTTTTCAACCTCAACAACATCCTTATAATGAAATATTCCATTTTCTTCAGTGTATTGTTGCCCATAGCTATATGAGGCAATTAGTAAGGTTATAATAATAATTTTCATGATATATGTATTATAAAAAAATTAGTAAATGTAAGCTAGCAATATATTAGATATTGTGTAATCTAATATATCTTAGGAGTGATTATAAAGATATGAAATAGTTAGTATATTATTTATTGGGCTATCCTTATTTTTAAAAACTACTATCTTTCAGACAAATACCTTTCTGCTTTGTAATTAATTTAATGAGGTAACTGATTTATTTAATTTATAATATATTTTTCAAACTTCCTTCTACTACATCCATTAGAAATTGCTTCTTTTGCCAAATCACTTTTATCTACTTTTATTTGGCTTTTTTGAAGTAAAATTTTATTAATAAGTTTTTCTTTATTTTCTTTTGTAATATAGTTTTCATCATAAATTTCTTCAACTGCTTTATATTTTATATTTAAGACCAACTCACTCATAATTAATTCCGTAATCTTAGGTGTATATGCACTACTAGCTTCTAGCTCTTTAAGCTCTTTATCCCATTTTGAGAGTGTCTCCTTTTTTGATTCTTTAATCATTTCATTCATAATATTTAGTTTAAATTGTTAATAATTGAATTAATATACGGCAATTAGGTTTTCCACTTTGTAACATTTAAAATCAACTTCTTTTAACCTGATTTACTGATATAATTATAGTATAACTATATTATTATACTACAAATATAATTAATACTATAATAAATAACAAATAAACTATAATTATTATTAATATTATTAAGTGTTACTATAATTTATTATCTTTGAAACATTCCATATAAATAATTATGAGTATTTTAAGATTAAAAGAATTACTAAAGGAAAAAGGAATAAAAGGCAAGGATCTTGCCGATAAAGTTGAGGTTACACCAGCGAGTATATCAAATATTGTACAAGGTAACAGTTTTCCTAAACCAGAGTTATTATTAGATATAGCAAAAGTATTAAATGTAGATGTTAGAGATCTATTCAACGCCACAAAAGAAGTTGAAACTGAAAACATTTACGCATTTCGTGATGGTTCTTATGTTCCAATTGGTGAGCTGAAAAAAGGGTAATCTTTTAATAATTTCAATATAATTAATGAAAAAGAATTAACAGAGACTGACTTAAAAGTAATTACCATTTTTGGTGCAAACAATTTTTTGATAGTTCATTATAACGCATTTAACCTCATTTGAAAAGCTAAATCCTCACCTATACTATTATTATTTTGGATATGAATTTTTGTTTTTATTTTTGATATTGCTTTTTCAACTGAATCAAGTTTATCTAATAAAGCATCATTATTCATGTTAAACACATGTTTAGCTTGAAACCCTTCTAGTTTTTTATTGTTTACATCGACAGAAGTAAGAATTGATGCCCTCATAATACGCTCGTAATCGTCATGAGATTTGTATATTTTATCGCCTTTCTCCAGGTATCTTATATTTGCCCCTTTATCACTACCTAAAGATTTAATATTATCATACTTATCAGTATGTACCTCTGGGCGTATCTCATCGACTATTGCAATCCCCTCTGGAGCATCTTGAGTACCTTTCTTGAAAGTAGGTATAGTTTGAGCTAATACAACACCAGTTTGTGCTGCTGCTAATCCAATTGCTAGAGGAATGTATGCTGCCGCGAAGGCTGTTCCTGCAACACC
>Ga0209344_10000091_pt1 | contig 189558 bp, 158 predicted proteins | sample Cruoilmetagenom6_FD_187293 | JGI IMG/M metagenome (GOLD analysis project Ga0209344, IMG submission 187293) | Oil polluted marine microbial communities from Coal Oil Point, Santa Barbara, California, USA - Santa Barbara Oil Seep Sample 6 (SPAdes)... | ecosystem: Environmental > Aquatic >...
GCCCATTTGCGCCGATGATACTACATTCGTGGGAAAGTAGGTCGCCGCCTTCTTTAAGGTCCGTTCATTTATTTGAACGGACCTTTTTTTATACCCATATCTCAACTATCCACGAATATAGTGGTGGGGCAAGCCCTCCATAATACAATAGAATAAAATGTACTTCACTATCTATTCTTTACACTCATAGAAGTAATGTTCTTGCGCTGTTTAATATTCTATAATGCCTACTTTTATGGGCAGTCTAACGGATTATATCCTCTTTTTTTATGGAGTAAACTCGGAATAGCTACTTTACCACGAATATAGTGGTGGGGCAAGCCATCCATAATACAATAGAATAAAATGTACTTCACTACCTATTCTTTACACTCATAGAAGTAATGTTCTTGCGCTGTTTGTTCTATCTGCGTGGCTTTTTTTGTATTGAAATAAATCGAGGTTCTAAAGTGTTCTGTTGTTAACGGGATTGCTTCCCCTTGCGTTATAAGCAAAAGCTTAGAACGAGCGTAAGAGAATAGCCGTCTTCTTTAAGCTTTGTTCATTTAGTTGAATATTTTTTTATTATTTAGTAAGGAGGGGAAAGAGTACCTTTATTTAAGCTGTAATAAAGAAAACATACAAAGCTGTTTTAGACTTACATTATTCTAAATTTTAGTATTTGTGATAGCTGTTGTGACTATAAAGATGCAGATAATTCAAGTAGATTGTCTCTTCTAATTTGAACTATCTATTTCAGGAATAAGTATACAGTTTTTATTTGTATTGGTTCTCAGAATATTGTGTGTTTATATTTAAAATATATTACCAATTATAAGTTTATTTAGTAGGAATTTAGGCGGTTTACTGCATGATTTTTTATAAGATTTAAAAAATAATCTTAGTAAAGTTAACAGCAACGAAGCTAATTCAAAACATCAATAAGATTATATTTGTGAGAACAATTAGTAGCATTATACTTGCTTCATTATATGCAAAGGCTATGTTTTAAAAACAATCAATAATTTTACTAAATGCATTTCAATTTAAAAGCTCTATTTTTTTTATTTATAATTTTTATTCACACTTCAACCTACGCTCACATAATTTTACCTATTACTAAGCAGAATGACACAATCTCTATAGATCAAAAGATTATCAATAATCAGAAATTGATGCTTACAGATTTAGAAGGAGCAAGATCTGAAATGGAAGTGCTTTTGAATGAGGCTGTATATAAAAAGAACAGAAAAGCTGAAATGCTGCTACTCGCAAATACATGCAGGTATTATTTTCAAAAGGAAGATGCTTTTGGTTTGGTTAAAGCATCTGATGCTTTGTTTAAAAAGGCTTTAGAATACAAAAATATACGGATGCAGGCTTTGTCTAAAATGTATCTTGCTGAATCCTTAAAATTTAATAGTTTGTATGAAGATGCATTGATTGAATTAGAAAATGCATTGGTATTGTTAAAAGGGGAGAATAGCCTTAGTCCAAGTATTATTAATACAAAATCTAACGTTTATATAAGTTTTGCTAATACCTATTCTCAATTAAATAAACCTAGGATTGCTGTAGAAATGATGAAACTAGGAGGCAATGAGTTTAATAAAGAACCCGAAGGTGAGTATAAGAATTATTTAAATTACCTATATCATTCTAATCTAGGGATTTATTATATGGAGTATGACCAAGACTCTACCGAGTACCATGCTAGAAAGTCTATTTTACTTAAGCCCAAAGATTTAGAGAAAGATGATGTAATAATGTTACGAAATTATCTTTCACTAGGTAGAGTATATGCCCATAAAAAAGAATTTGATAAAGCTATTGAATATCTTAACAAATCTGAATTGTTAGCTATTGAGATTGGAGAAAATGTAAACCTTAAACAAACGTACACCACGCTTATAGAAATAGCTGAAGAAAGAAATGATACCGAAGCTTTTAAAGAATACAATGGTAGGCTTCAGTCTTTACAACTTATTCAATTTGAAACTAAGAATAAATCGTTACACCAGATTATTGAAAAACGAAAAGCAAAACAAAACGAAATTGATCAGCAAAATAGAAGAACTTTTTTTAAATGGATTCTTGCAATAATAGGGATATCTGTACTATCGGTAACAGTTTCTATAATTATTTATAAAAATAAATTACACGCTAAATACGAAAGATTAAGTAAAGAGTATCTTGAAGATAATAAGATTTTAGAGGAAGACAAAGCTGCAATTTATAATGAAGTAATTGCTTTAGTAAAAAAAGATGATCCAGCTTTTATGGTAAGTTTTAACGATGCATTTCCAGAATTCATTAATAATCTTTTAAAAATAAATGCTAATCTTGCGAAAGGAGAAGTAGAATTTTGTGCTCTTTTAAAATTAAACCTTACAACAAAACAAATAGCTCAATATAAAGTTATTCAGCCTAGAACAGTTCAAAATAAAAAATATCAAATTAGAAAAAAATTAAATATTCCTAATGACATTGATATTTACAATTGGATTCACGGAATTTAATTTAAATTCATTTTTTTAAATTATAAGTAGCTTTAAAGGTTTCTCATTCCTTTAAAACTTTTCCATTTTAAATATTTTTTTAGGTTTTTACTTCTCTATATTTTTTTTTCACTAAAATTTCAGAAAAAAAAACAAATCTAAGGTCCGAATACCATTTGTTTCTAACATAATCTCTTTCTTGTTTATAACCAGATATTTATAGGTTTTTTATAAATACCGGAATGTTAAAAGTAGCACGTAGAGTACCTTTTAAGTATCTAGTTTTTTGTCATAATAGGTCGTACCTAGTATAATTGCAACCTATAATTCAAGGATGTTATTCCTAATTTAATTTAAAAAAATCCTCATGAAAAAAAAGTATAAACTAGCGCTTCTGTTTCTATGTTTGTTATTTTCAAATCTATTAATTTGTCAAGAAAGAAATTTAAATAACGACCTATCTTCTAAAACACCACCTACTTTGAACAGTGCAAATATTTCAGGTAGGACTGTTAAAAAAAGTACATCTATTGCCTCTCAAAATTCAATCAGATATGCTTCTACAAACTCAAGTTCAGATCAGAATAGACTTCCCTATTGTGAACCATATTTTAGTAACTGTTCAGATTACATAGAAAAATTAATTTTTGCAGGTATAAACAATGATAGTGAATGTCAACTAGGTTTAAACGATTATACAGATCAAGTTGGATTGGTGGTAACAGGCGATACGTATACTATTTCGGTAAGGACTCATGCACTTTCTTCGCAATATGTATTTGCTTACATTGACTGGAATCAAAACGGCCAACTTGATGATGCAGGAGAAATCTATGAAATTGCGATAGCTATACATAACAATGGCCCACATACTAAAGCTATAGATATTCCTGAAGATGCCGTTCTTGGTGAAACAAGAATGCGTGTTATAATGCAATGGAATAATGCAAATACAGACCCTTGTATAGTTTATGGTACTGGAGAAGCAGAAGATTATACCCTTAATGTTGTAGATGAAATTCCTATTGTGCCAAAAGATTGCTCACAGTGGGTTCCAAGCAGTGATAACGCTGGAGGACATTTTTTTATAGGACAAACAAATCAAAAACTCGCTATAGATATAGATATTCTTCCCGAGAGTAGCTTCGAAATAACTACTGTAAAAATTCAAACCTTAGGTCAAGCTACTACATTCGATCTTGTATTTTACGATAACGTAGATGGTCTTCCAGGTATGCCATTTAATACGTTGAATGATGTTAGCATTCTTGAAGAAGAATATTTAGGAACCGGGATTGATTACGATTATTATATATATACACTGGATATATCTGCAGACAATATACTTTTTGAAGGCCAACAACAAGGAAGGAAAGTATGGATGGAAGTTGTTTCCAATGCTACTGGCTGGAACAATACAAATAATACAACTTTGGGTAACTTAGGTGCTTTTTTTAATGATAATACAGAAGATTGGAGACTTAGTGAAGTAGAATATGTTTATGAATTAATTGGAATATGCCTAGGAGATGAAATACAAGATTTGCCAAACGACGCCTGCTCCAATGCATTGCCAATTGTTTGTGGTAATCAAGTTACAGGTACAACAGTTGGTGCAGAAGACTTTGGGGGGAATGCTTCTCCAGATGTTTTTTATTCTTACACAGGATCTGGACAAGAAGAAAATATAGCACTTTCTTTATGTATAGGAACCGAATACGACACTGTAATTAGAGTTTTTACAGATTGCTCTCTATCTAACGAAATAGCATACAACGATAATTTCTGCTTTGGTAGATCTGTTGTCGATTTTGTTTCAGATGGTATATCCACATATTATATTATGATAGAAGGTGGCGGTGTTACAGACGTGGGGGATTTTACCCTTTATGCCAGTTGCTCTTCTATGCCTTCTCCAAATACAACGCCAGATCTAGCTGCATCTGTGGAGTGTGGCGACCGTATTCTGGGAAATACTGTAAATGCTGAAAATAATGCTGGAAATGCTTCAGGAGATGTGTTTTTTAAATATCAGGGTAACGGAATTGCTGAAGATATAACCGTTTCATTATGTAGTGTTTTTACAAGTTACGATACCGAAATTCGAGTATATGATGATATAAACTTAACCAATGAAATCGCTTCAGTAGACGATTCCTGTGGCACATTCTCGGAACTAACTTTCTTTTCCGATGGTATAAAAACCTATTATATCATGATAGAGGGTTCAGATAACGAAGAAGGAAATTATGGTTTATATCTAAGCTGTTGGGATAATACAGCATATTGTAGCCCACTTAATTTTGTATATATAGAACCTATAACTAATGTTGAAATAGCAGGAATTTCTCATAGAAGTAGTGCTGCTCCAACAAGTCCGCCACACGAGGTATTTACAGATATTACAGGTACTATGGTGCTAGAAGAATCTTACGATATTACACTAGAAGGCTTTACAGGCTCGGATGGGGCTTGGGAAAACTTTTTCACTGTGTTTATAGACTGGAATCAGAATAACATTTTTAATGATCCAGGTGAAATGTTTGAAATTGGATCTATTTTTAATTCTACAGGGGAAGATGGTATTCAATTAGAAGGTGCTATTTCAGTGCCTAATAATGCAACGCTAGGTACCACAGTCATGAGAGTCCTAAAAGGATATAACGAGTCTCCTCAAGACCCATGCGCAGATTATGGCTACGGACAAGTAGAGGATTATTCCATAACAATTTTGTCAGTTCTAGGAACCGAAGAAGTTGCCAAAAATAGTATTAGTTCTTACCCCAATCCAGTGGAAGATATTATAACTATTGAAAGCGACAAATTCCTTTCTAAAATTGTGATATATGATATTTCCGGGAAAATAATTCTTGAAGTAAGCCCGCAACAAGACAAAATTAAATTAGACCTCTCATTTCTATCTAGTGGCATCTATATGGCAAAAGCTATAACAGACGAAGAAGTCCAAACGTTAAAAATTATTAAAAAATAAAAATTATTTAACCTTAAAACCAAAAAGTATATGAAACTTGTTTATTTATATCTGGCTCTAGCATTCCCTTTCTTAGGGTTTGGTCAATCTACTCCATGTAGTATAGTGCACCCAGGAAACGATTTTGAAAATGCAGAATTTGGGCTACATACAAAATATATAGCGAACGATTTTGATATTGCAGAAGGGGAAACTATGACGATTAATAAAATAGTTCCTACCATCGTCAATAATATCGATACTGCCACTATCTTTATATACGAAGACGATAATGGGCAACCAGGAAACGTCATTACATCGTTTACCGAAGTTGCTCCTATTTCTCAAACGCAGGTAAGTAGTAATTTTAACCTACCTTGGTATGAAGTTGAATTAGAACTTCCCTCACCTGTTATACTCGAAGGCCTCCCTGGAGGTTCAAAATACTGGCTCGGACTTATAGTGGCATATGGAACAGATGCCACAAGTAATTTTTGGGAAGTGAAATCGAATGGTACAACAGCCGTTATGCATTCTTCTCTCGATCAGGGAGCAACCTGGACTGCAAATCCATCAGGTTTTGATGGAGTTTTTGAAGTTCATGGGGAATGTAACTCTGGAACTCCTGTACTTACAGAACCTTGTGAAATAGTAGAAGCCGGAAACGATTTTGAGAATGCAGAATTTGGATTGCATACAAAATATATTGCAAACGATTTTGATATTGCAGAAGGGGAAACTATGACGATTAATAAAATAATTCCTACCATCGTTAATAACATCGATACTGCCACTATCTTTATATATGAAGACAATAATGGACAGCCAGGAAACGTCATTACATCGTTTACCGAAGTTGCTCCTATTTCTCAGACGCAGGTAAGTAGTAACTTTAACCTACCTTGGTACGAAGTTGAATTAGAACTACCCTCACCTGTTACTCTTGAAGGTCTTTCAGGAGGTTCAAAATACTGGCTCGGACTTATAGTGGCATATGGAACAGATGCCACAAGTAATTTTTGGGAAGTGAAGTCGAATGGTACAACAGCCGTTATGCATTCTTCTCTCGATCAGGGAGCAACCTGGACCCCCAGCCCGTCAGATTTTGACGGTGTTTTTCAGCTAATAGGTGCGTGTGTTGTCGATGCGCCACCGGCAGAGCCTTGTGAACTAGTAGAAGCCGGAAACGATTTTGAGAATGCAGAATTTGGGTTGCATACAAAATATATTGCAAACGATTTTGATATTGCAGAAGGGGAAACTATGACGATTGAAAAAATAATTCCTACCATCGTTAATAACATCGATACTGCCACTATCTTTATATATGAAGACAATAATGGACAGCCAGGAAACGTCATTACATCGTTTACTGAAGTTGCTCCTATTTCTCAGACACAGGTAAGTAGTAACTTTAACTTGCCTTGGTACGAAGTTGAATTAGAACTACCCTCACCTGTTACTCTTGAAGGTCTTTCAGGAGGTTCAAAATACTGGCTCGGACTTATAGTTGCATATGGAACAGATGCCGCAAGTAATTTTTGGGAAGTGAAATCGAATGGTACAACAGCCGTTATGCATTCTTCTCTCGATCAGGGAGCAACCTGGACGCCCAGCCCGTCAGATTTTGACGGTGTTTTTCAGCTGATAGGTACGTGTATTGCCGATGCACCACCAGCAGAACCTTGTGAAATAGTAGAAGCCGGAAACGATTTTGAAAATGCAGAGCTAGGTTTAAACCTTTACCAATTAGCCAATGATTTTGATATTGCTGGAGGGATAACCATGGAGATTACTAAAATCATCCCAAATATTGTGTACAATATTGAAGTAGCAGATATCTTTATTTATGAAGATGATAACGGACAACCTGGAAGTCTTATAACATCCTTTAATGATGTAACACCTACATCTCAAGTAGAAGTAAGTACTAATTTAGGATATCCCTGGTATGAAGTAACACTGGACCTCCCAAGCCCAGTTATTTTGGAAGGCGAGCCTGGCGGTACAAAATACTGGGTGGGTTTATATGTAACTATGGGTACAGATGCCTCCTCTTTTAATTTCTGGGAAGTTAAATCTAATGGCACTACAGCTCAAACATACATATCTGAAGATGAGGGTGCCACTTGGGAACCAAATGTTTCAGGGGCCGATGGGGTTTTTCAAATTTCAGGAAATTGTACTGGTGAACTTCTAGATGAATATTGCGTAATAGAGGTTAATGTAGAAGTAGCACCAATTACACAAGTAACTTTTGCAGGTATAGATAATACAACCTCAACTGAACCTACCAGCCCAGCTCATGAATATTATCTAGATATTGAAGGTAACGTAGCCCAGGGTGTTACATACGATATTTCTTTACAAGGAAATACAAATGGAGATTTTACTAGTTATTTTACCGCATTTATAGACTGGAATAATAATGAAGTTTTGGACGATGCAGGAGAAGTATATGAACTTGGGACACTTACAAATTCAACTGGAAATGACGGACAAGTAGTGACTAGCAATATAACTGTACCGCTAGATGCTGTAATAAATAACGCACGTATGCGGATTATAAAAGCTCAGGATGCATATGTTCTAGATCCTTGTAACGCTATAGATGTTGGACAAGCAGAAGACTATACATTACTTGTTGCGGAAGTTCCAGATATCTATTGTGAAGTTGAAGTAAGTATTACAGTAGAACCTATCACCAGAGTACTATTTGCAGATATAGATAATATAAGTTCTTCAGATACTTCGTCTCCAGCTCATGAATATTTTTTAGATGTTGAAGGAAATGTAGCGCAGGGAGGTACGTACGATATTACTGTAGAAGGAAATACTAATGGTACAGGAATACATTATTATACTGCTTTTATAGATTGGAATCAAAATGAAATTTTAGACGATGCTGGTGAAGTATATCAAATAGGAAGCATAGAAAATTCTACAGGTACAGATGGCCAACAAGCTACAGTATCTATAGATGTGCCATTAGATGTAGCAACTGGAAGTACTAGAATTAGAATCATTAAGTGGCACTTTGAGTACCCTATAGATCCATGCGAAACAATTGCTTTTGGGCAAGCAGAAGACTATACGCTACATATTTCTGAATATGAAAACCCGTATTGTGAAATAGAAATTACAGAAGTGGTAACACCCATTACAAATGTTACTTTCGCAGGAATTGAAAACGCATCTTCTGCAGCAACAAATGCTCCGGCACAAGAGATCTTTATTGATATTTCAGGAACTGTAGAACAAGGAAATGAATACATAATCAGTTTAGAAGGATTTACTAACGGAGACAATACCCATTACTTTACAGCTTTTTTCGACTGGAATAAGAACAATATTTTAGACGATGCTGGTGAAATTTATGAGCTGGGTACCATCACAAATTCTACAGGTACAGATGGAGTTGAAATGGTGAAAGTAATACAAGTACCTGCCAGTGCATTGTTAGGAACCACGCGTATGAAGCTAATAAAAAGTGCAGATGCCTATCCACAAGATCCGTGTGGAGAATATGCCTCAGGACAAGCAGAAGATTACAGTATAGAAGTGTTTGATTACTGTTTGCCCGACATTCCTTTAAAAGCACCTATTACTCAGGTAATATTTGCAGGGATAAATAATAGTTCTCCATCCGATCCATTTACAACGCCAAGCTACGAACCTTTCTTAGAAATTGAAGCAAATGTTATAACAGGTGAAACTTATGATGTAACCCTTCAAGGAAATCCAATATGGGATCTTTGTTTCTCAGTATTTATAGATTGGAATCAAAATGGAATCTTAAACGATGCCGGAGAAGTATATGAAATAGATTGCGTTGGTTATGTGCCGGGTGGAGGCGCTGGAGAATTGGCTTTAGGTACTATAGCAGTGCCCGAAAATGCCGAAATAGGAAAAACACGAATGAGAGTTATTACTAATGCAGATTCTGGGTTTCCAGAAGACCCTTGTGGATCTTACTACTATGGACAGGCTGAAGATTATTCGGTTATTGTGAAGAATGCCCTCCTTCCCGATTGTGAATTAGAATGTCCGGAAGATATCATGGTTGAAATCCCGACGGGACAAACTAGCACCGTTGTAGCTTATGACATTTCATTTAACTGTGATAACCCATTTGATGTAACATTAGAATTGGTTGAAGGATTACCTTCTGGTTCAGAATTTCCAGTGGGAGTTACTACCGTGCTATATAACCTAGTAGTAGCTGATGAAGTTATTAATACATGTGAATTTACAGTAACCGTAGAAAGCATTTTAAATTCTGAAGAATTTAAAGAAGATTCATTTAAAATCTATCCAAATCCTGTGGATGATATTCTAACAGTTTTTGGCACTAAAACAATAAATACTATTTACGTATTTGATGTTGCAGGTAAAAAAGTATATAGTGAACATCCTAACACTAAGGAGAGTCGCATAAATTTAACAGCGGTACAATCTGGTGTGTATTTTGTAAAGATAATTTCAGGAACCTCTGTGAGGTTAGTGAGAGTAGTTAAAAATTAGTTTTATTTATTTTAGTTAGAGATGAATGCCCCGAAGTTTTCTTTGGGGTATTTTTTTATGCCTTTTTTTGAAGGAGTTGCTTTATTTTGAATCCCTACAAACCCAATAGCGATAGTAATGGCAGCTTGTGCCGAGGCGTGCATCGAGGCACAACTATAATGGATAGCGCGGCTATTGCCAAGATAAACATGACAAATTTATACAATGCCCATTATTATTTTATACTTTTTTCATACCTTATCCTACTAAATTAGTATAGTACTAATAGCAATCCTAAAATAGATTACAATGAAAACAAAAACTACACTACTTACATTTTTTACTATTTTACTGCTCTTATTAAACTTTGAAGGTTTAAAATCGCAGGAACAGATAGCAGTAATTCAAGAGCCTTTCGTTATTTTAATCGACCCCGCCGACGGAACTATTGTGGATAATTCTTTTATCGATATGACTGCGCAAAGTCAGGCTACACCTAAAGGTATTATTCAAGTTGGTGACGAAATATGGATTTCGGATCAGATTGAAGATAAAATTTTTCGATACGATCTAGATGGTGTTTTTGTGAGTGAAATTGCAACTGGTTTGGACAACATTAAAGGTATGGCCGTTATAAATGATACCGAAGTATGGGTTACCAACGCTGGATCTAATAATGGTGCTCCTGGTGATGCTATTATTCGCTTTGATACTGCCGGTACTAATCTTGGATTTTTTCCAACTACTGGTTCTTCTTTTGATATTATAGATACCGGGACCGAAGTATATATCTCTTACATAGGAACAACTACCAGAATTGAAAGAAGAGACTATGCGGGAACTGTTTTGGATAATATTGTTGAAGAAAGTGTAGTAACTTTTATTCAACAAATAGAAATTAACGAAGCCAATAATTCTGTGTATGCAGCTGTCTTTAGCAGTTCAGGGGCTAATACTAGTGGGTTATATGAGTTTTCGATTGCAGATGGCTCTATATTAAATTACTATAATGAAGGTGCACTAAGAGGTGTTGCTATTTTGGACGATGGTAATGTGTTAATATCGTCTGGTAATACTATAAGCTTACTCAATACCACAACCAATACCAGCTCTATAATTTCGAGTGGCGGTGCTTCTCATTATTTTTCGAGAGTTTCACTTACCCCTTGTGTAACTCCTCCAACTCCAACGGGTGATGCCGCACAAACTTTTGATGAAGGAGCTACACTAGCCGATATTGTTGTAAACCCAACAACAGTTACCTGGTATGCTACTGAAATGGATGCGTTAAACAATACCAACCCATTAGACAACACAACATTGTTGGTAGATGGAACAACGTACTATGCAGTTAATTTTGACGGTGGCTGTCCAAGCGAACCATTTGCAGTTACGGTTACTGTAAATTGTATACCTGCTGCAACCCCAACAGGAGATGCAACACAAACATTTGATGTGGGAGCAACCCTTGCAGATGTAGTAGTTACCCCAACAGTAGTAATTTGGTATGCTACTGAAGCCGATGCATTAAGTATGTCAAATCCATTACCACTAACAACTCTTTTAGAAAATGGTGAAAATTATTTTGCCGTTAATGATATGAATGACTGTCCGAGCGAGCCTTTTGAAGTTACTATTATTATTGAGGCATTAGGCGTAAACGATTTTAATAGTGCTAAACTTGCTATTTATCCAAATCCGATGACTACTAATGTTACCGTATCATGTAAGACAGAAATACAACATATAATTATTACAAATGTTTTAGGTCAAGTTGTGCTTACAAAGCAGCTTAATAGCAACCAGGTTGTTCTTGATGTTTCAGGGCTTAGTAATGGATTATATTTGTTAACTGCAAATGCAAGTGGTAAACAAATAACCGCTAAAATTGTAAAAGAGTAATGTAGAAATTGCTTTTAAAAAATTGATTTAAGAATCAGTTTTATACCGCTAAAAAGCGTATAAATAGTACCAGCCATCCCAAGTATTGCCAACGGAAGCAAGTAATACATTGGGATGGTTTCTTTATTTAGAAACGTGAAGGTAAAAGCGTACGTAGTGAGCACTAGTAAGGGAAGTGCAATCGCTAATCTTTTTAAGCCTTTTACAAGTAGTTGTTTGTCGGTATGTTTTTGTGGGGGGTTATCCATGGGTATATGCGTTAACAGCTTTACGAACACTGCCATATTTTTCCAAGAGTTGCGCGGCTTGTTCTTGATCAATATTTAATTCTTGCATGAGCATTTTAGTACCACGATCTACCAGCTTATTATTGCTTAGTTGCATATCTACCATTTTATTGCCTTGTACGCGTCCTAATTGAATCATTGCTGCAGTAGAAATCATATTTAAGACTAGCTTTTGAGCGGTACCCGCTTTCATTCTCGAACTTCCCGTTACAAACTCCGGGCCTACCACAACCACTACTGGAAAATTTGCTGTTTTATGTAACGGGCTATCTTCATTACAGGTAATACAACCCGTAGCAATACCAAGCGAATTACATTTTTCTAACGCGCCAATTACATAAGGGGTAGTGCCGGAAGCTGCAATGCCAATCACAATATCGTTACTACCAATTTGATGATTTTTTAAATCTTCCCAACCTTGCTTTTGTGAGTCTTCGGCAAACTCTACGGCTTTTCTTATGGCGCTGTCACCTCCAGCGATAAGTCCAATTACTACACCGTGATCCAACCCAAATGTTGGGGGAATTTCACTGGCATCTACAACACCCAATCTACCACTCGTGCCAGCGCCCATATAGAACAAACGTCCGCCATTTTTTAGTTTTTCTGAAACTACTGCGGTGAGTTTTTCTATTTGTGGAAGTGCTTTTTCAACCGCAAATGGTACCGTTTTGTCTTCGGTGTTTATGTTGGCAAGCAATTCTGGAACACTCATTTGTTCTAAATGATTGTAGTGCGAATCCGACTCGGTAATTTTATTGAAATCCATACACAGCAAAGTTACAATTTATTCAACGGTATACGTTAAGATAGAAACTTCAGAAACTCTGAAATAGCCTAATGGAAAGTTATCTTCATTAGTTTCATTTATAAAATTTCCACGTACCGTCGCTGGCTGTGTTTCGAAAGGACCGCCGCCTTGGTCACCACTTTGTTGTAATAATATAAACATGAAATTATAAAATTGTTTATTTACGCCATGTAAGTAGAAAGTAATTTCGTCTCCTGCTTCTAGATCTTCTACAGCGTAAAATCCAAAAATTTCATTCCCATCAAAAAATTCATCACTATAAACATCTGCTAGATCTCCTCTTGTAGAGCGTCCTTCAAAGAAATAGTAATTTTCAACATTAGCAGGATCATTGAAAAACACTTTTAAATCAATTTCATCATTAGAGAAACCACCTTCGTTGTCTTGTTCTACAAGTTCTAAGGGTACTCCTGTAACTAAGCTCTCAGTGGCGCTGTAGGTCTCACCGTCCACAGTTACTTCTAGCGTGTAGGCAACTCCTAATTCAGGTTCTATGTTCGAAAGTTCGTAACGCCCATCCTCGGTAAAAGGAACTAATATTGTATCACCATTTTCTGAAGAAATAGTTACAGTGGCATTGTTTACAAATGAAGGCTCCGAATCGAAGAAAGGGATGGTTTTGCTCAGGTTTATTCTTAAAACTGAATTGTCACTGGTTATTTGTTTTAAAAAATTTGCTTCAATAACTAATTTTGGTGTGCCTTCATTTAAATCCACTTCTACCACATCTTCACAAGCAACAAAAGCAAATGCTACCAGTATTAAAAGGATTAATTTTTTCATCATCATCAAAATTTAAAATTATACGTTACCGAAGGAATAATTCCGAAAATAGACAAGCGAACGGCTTCGTTTTGACCAATGTCTGTATTTTCACTAAACGAAAGTGACGCTGCGTTTTTTCGGTTATAAATGTTATACACACTAAAAACCCATTCGCCTTTCCAGCGTTTAGGATTGTTGGGTTTTGGAGTCCAAGTTGCTGAAATATCAACGTGATGAAAAGCAGATAACCTGCTACTATTTCTTGCTTCATACACGGGCACTACAAGATCGTTGTACACATATTGACCATTTGGAAATGTACTGGGCCTTCCAGTTTGATATATTGCATTAGCACCAAAAGACCATTTTGGATTAAGTTCATATTGGGCTGTGATAGAAATATCATGAGGCTTATCCCAAGCTGCATTGTACCACTGTCCCTCATTTATCCCAATTTCTTCGGCTGTTCTTCCGGGTGTCTTTTGCTCACTTTTGGAAAGGGTATAGGCAATCCAACCTTGCAATTTACCAGTGGTTTTTCTTAGTAAAATTTCAAATCCGTAGGCTCTGGCTTCACCTTTCAATAAAATTTGCTCTACGGCATCGTTAGCGATTAGATCTGCATCGTCCACATAGTCCAGGCGGTTGTCTACAGTTTTATAAAATGTTTCGGCTTCCAGAGAAAAATTTTCGAACTTTTTGAAAAAACCAAACGCAACCTGATCTGCTACTTGTGGTTCAATAAATTTTCCGCTGGGAGCATAAATATCGAATGGAGTAGGAGATGTTGTATTGCTTATTAAATGAATGTACTGCGCCGTGCGGTTATAACTTGCTTTTATGGAAGACGTTTCATTTAACTGAAAAGCAGCAGAAATTCTGGGTTCTAGATTTCCGAAGGACTTAATAACGTCTCCTCTTTTAAAGGAAACAGTATCTATAGGTGTCGCTTTTTGATAAATATCCAAATCTGAATTATACAAAATTGGATTGTCGTTGGCATATACATTTAAAGCATCCTGCCCCAATCTTGCAAATGTAGAAAAGCGCAAGCCTGCTTGGACTGATAGTTTGTCGCTTACTTTAATTTCGGCATCTGCATACACAGCGTTCTCGGTAGCGTACTTTTTGGTAGTTTGAAAAGGGTTTATTCCAGAAGTTTCGGTAGTAGGGTTTATTTCGCCGGGGTTAAACTGATAGTAAATTCCATTAAGACCATATTGTAGTTTTACTTTTTCTGAAATATAATGACTGAAATCGTATTTCAAATTAAAGTTTCTGATGCCACTATCGAAATCGAATTCTACGAAGCTAAGCTCCAGTCCATAGTAGTAATCTGAATAAATTAAGGAAAGGTTGCTGAAAAGCTTGTCATTAAATAAGTGGTTCCATCGTAAATTAACCGTTGTATTTCCGAAGTTATTGCTAAAGCTATCGGAAATTTCGAACACATCACGACCAAAATAACCCGAAAGAAACAATCTGTTGTCTTTGTTAATGTTATAGCTAATCTTGGTGTTTAAATCGTAGAAATAAGCGATGTTGTCATTATCGAAAAGCGGTAAAAATAAATGTGCGTAGCTACTTCGACCGCCCACCAAAAATGAAGCTGTATCTTTTTTTATAGGGCCTTCCAGTAATAATCTGCTAGCAACTAGCCCAATTCCTCCGTTGGCTTCAAATTGTTTTAAGTTTCCATCTTTTTGGTAAATATCCAATACCGAAGATATGCGTCCACCGTAGCGAGCTGGAATCCCACCTTTATACAAGGTTAAATCCTTAATAGCGTCTGGATTAAACACTGAAAAGAAACCGAATAAATGTGAAGAATTGTAAAGTGTCGCTTCATCCAGCAGAATTAAATTCTGGTCAGCCGCCCCACCACGAACATTAAATCCACTAGCACCTTCTCCAGCGTTGGTCACTCCTGGCAATAAGGTAATTGCCTTAATCACATCTTTTTCACCCAGGACAACAGGAATCTTTTTAATAGTTCCAGCAGTTAATCTATTCACGCTCATTTCAGGTTTTCTAATGTTGAGTGCTTCTACATCTGCTTTAATTATTACCTCGTCGAGTTGTTGGGTATCTTCGGCTAAATCTATATTTGTTGTAGTATTTGAAGAAAGAACAATTGTCTTTTGTACTGTTGCAAAACCAACATTGCTAAAATATACTTCGTACGTTCCTTCTGGTAATGTAATGGAATAAAAACCATACTCATTGGTAATAGTACCCGTTTGCAGGGAAGGAATTATAACATTTACGTTTAATAAAGTTTCACCAGAGGAAACTTCAGAAATAACCCCGCTAAGGGTATATTTTTCCTGTGAAAAAGCTGTGATGCTAATAAATAAGCATACGAGCCGAAAGAGATTTTTCAATTGTAATTTTTTATAAAAGTACGAATAGAAGCGCTACAAAAAAAGCCTTCAGAATTTCTGAAGGCTTTTTAATTTAAGCAATTTCTGAAAGGATTGCGTTAAGTGTTTTACTTGCCCGCATTTCTTTATTAACTATGGATTCATTTGGGTAATAATAGCCTTCCATGTTAACTGGATTTCCCTGTACATCCAAAAGTTCCTGTAAAATTTTATCTTCGTTATTGCTCATTTTTTCAGCAATAGGAGCGAATCGTTTTTGCAACGTTTCATCTTTATCTTGATGGGCCAATGCTTCTGCCCAGTATTTTGCAAGATAAAAGTGACTGCCACGGTTGTCTATTTCATTTACTTTTCGTGAAGGCCCTTTTTTGTTTTCCAATAACTTTTCAGTAGCATCGTCTAAAGCTTCTCCTAAAACAATCGCATTATTGTTGTTATAGGTAGAACCTAAATGTTCTAACGAAACCGCCAATGCTAAAAATTCCCCTAACGAATCCCAGCGAAGGTGTCCTTCTTCAACAAATTGCTGTACGTGTTTAGGAGCAGATCCTCCTGCGCCCGTTTCGAACAAACCGCCACCATTCATAAGTGGAACGATAGATAACATTTTTGCACTGGTTCCCAATTCTAAAATAGGGAAGAGGTCGGTTAAGTAATCACGCAATACATTTCCGGTAACCGAAATGGTGTTTTCACCATTCTTAACGCGCTCCAGAGTATATTCAGTGGCCTTGGCAACCGATAGGATTTTAATTTCCAATCCGTTGGTGTCGTGATTTGGTAAGTATGTATTTACTTTTTTAATTAATTGCGCATCGTGAGCACGGTTTTTATCCAACCAGAAAACAGCTGGCCATCCTGTAGCCTTTGCGCGACTCACAGCTAATTTCACCCAATCCTGAATTGGTAAATCTTTTACTTGGCACATACGCCAGATATCTCCTTCGTTTACGTTGTGGCTCATTAAAACAATTCCATCTTGATCTACCACTTCAACAGTACCTGCATTTTTTATTTCGAAAGTTTTGTCGTGCGATCCGTATTCTTCAGCTTTTTGAGCCATTAACCCTACGTTAGGGACAGTTCCCATCGTGGTAGGATCGAAAGCACCGTTTTTCTTGCAGAATTCGATAGTTGCTTCGTACAAGTCGGCATAACTGCTATCAGGAATTACTGCTTTGGTATCTTGTTGCTTGCCTTCAGCATTCCACATCTGGCCAGACGTTCTAATCATAGCGGGCATAGAAGCATCAATAATCACGTCACTTGGAACGTGCAAATTGGTAATTCCTTTGTCGCTATTTACCATTGCCAGGTCCGGATTGTTTTCCATCGCCTTGTCTATGTCGGCTAAAATTTCGTCACGCTTAGCTTCTGGAAGTCCGTTGATGTCATTTAATACATCGCCAAAACCGTTGTTTGGATCTACGTTAGCTTCTGCTAGTGCTTTACTGTGTTTTTCAAATACATCGGCAAAGAATACACGTACGGCATGCCCAAAAATAATGGGGTCACTTACCTTCATCATTGTAGCTTTCATATGTAATGAAAACAATACGCCTTTATCCTTAGCATCCTGTACTTGTTCTTTTAAGAATGCGAGTAATGCTTTTTTCTCTAGAACAGTCGCATCAATAATTTCACCATTTAAGACTGAAATATTCTCTTTTAAAACACTTTCAGAACCATCATTTCCTTTCAAAATTATTTTTACCGAACCTTCCTTCTCCAAGGTAACCGATTGCTCATTATGCATAAAATCACCTGTACTCATCGTAGCAACGTGGCTTTTGCTGTCTGCACTCCATACTCCCATACGGTGTGGATTTTTCTTGGCGTAGTTTTTTACTGCCTTTGGTGCGCGACGATCGCTATTTCCTTCACGAAGTACTGGATTAACCGCACTACCTTTTACTTTGTCGTAAGCGGTTTTTACTTTTTTATCTTCGTCTGTCCTTGGGTTTTCGGGATAGTCTGGAATGTTAAAACCTTTTGCTTGTAATTCTGAAATCGCTGCGATTAACTGTGGTACCGAAGCACTAATATTTGGTAACTTAATAATGTTGGCCTCGGGGCTTTTTGCCAATTCGCCCAATTCTGCCAAGGCATCGGCCACTTTCTGATCTTCTTGTAGATAGTCTGCCATATTTGCTAAAATTCTACTGGCAAGCGAAATATCTCTGGTTTCGATTGCAATGGCTGAAGGTTTTGTAAATGCTTCAACAATAGGTAAAAACGAATGTGTTGCTAAATATGGGGCTTCGTCTGTTTTTGTGTAGATAATTTTAGCGGTCTTAGTCATATAAAAGAATTTTTGTTTCGGTTATAAATCAAATCTATACTGTCTTCGTAATCGTGAATTACGGGTGGCAAAGATACGGATTTAGACGGGTTTTTTAAAGTGAAGTTGTGGTGTGGGTTTAAAGTTTAGCAGTTTTTTAATATACAGCTAGTAGCTTTTAGTGGGTAGGAGACTTTGCTGGTAGGATTTATTGATGGGTCGATTTTGGTAAAAGGCTAAACAATAAAAGCCATAACATTGTGCTAAGCACTTTGCTATGGCTTCTTGTGAAAACTGCCGTTACCAACTCATCTTTACGATGTAATGTAAGTTTATTATACCCTTACAGCTGTGGCCGTATTTCAAGAAAGAAGTAATATTGTTTCTGTTATAGGCGAATCAAACAATTTGCATTGCTGAATGCATCCTTCAAAAACTACTTCCAAACTTTTTAAAAATCTCCAAACTAACTGTTATGTAACTTTTTTACAAGTTCTATAGCTGTTAGCGTGTCAAACAATTTTCAAAAAGAAATAAAGAACGTTACTTTATGTTTATCTAACAATGGTTGCATTGTTTCGATGGTACTAAAGTAGTAATCTAATTGACATAAACAAATCATGTAAGGGTTTTAATATGAACAAGTTATAAACCTGGGTTATTAACAATTGTTCACAAACAAAAAGCGACTCCTAAATGGAGTCGCTTTATAATAGTATGCTGGTAAAGACTACTGACGCTTTTCGCGAATTCTTGCTTTCTTACCAGTAAGACCTCTAAAGTAGTAGATACGTTTTCTACGTACGCTACCTTTTTTATTGATCTCAATTTTTTGCAATGCAGGTAAATTCATTGGGAAGATACGCTCTACACCAACTGTTCCTGACATTTTACGAATTGTAAAAGTTTGTGTTGTTCCAGTTCCTCTTAATTGGATAACAACACCTCTAAAAAACTGTGTTCTTGTTTTTTCACCTTCGCGAATTTCGTAGTACACAGTAATAGTGTCTCCTGCAGAGAATTTTGGAAATTCTTTTTTGGTTACGAATTCGTCTTGTACAAATTTTATTAACGCTTCCATGGTTATGGTTTTGATAGTGTTATAGTTACAGCAACGTTCACGAGTATCGTCAGAGGTTGGTGTAAATCGAGTGCAAAGATACTCTTTTTTTGAAATGAACAAACGGATAAGGCAAGAAATTACGTCTTACTTTACTATAGTGGTAATCCACCCCGAAATAGCGACCAACACATAGGGTGCAATAGTTTGTTCAGTCCTTCCATATTCAAAAACAGAGCCTGTTATGCTTTCCTGAAAAAGATGGTTTAGCTTTGGGTATGCTTTTGTGATTATTTGTTTTTCGGGAAAATCGGCTTTCAATTGTTCCAAAACATCGAGGTTTTCTTGTGCAGGCACTTGTGTATCGTTGGTGCCGTTAAGAGCAAAAATAGGACATTTTGTGTTTTTTAAGGCATTTTTTGGGTCGTAGTTTATGAAGTTATAGAACCAGGGGCTGGCGTAGGAGGAAACAATGGTACTTATGTATGTTTCGACTTGCATCCCGCGGCTTTTGGCAAATTCTGGATGCTCATTTAAATACTCTCTCGTGAAAATTTCTAAACCTTCAGCAAGGTTTTCTAAAGGTGTTGTGGTGATTAGTTGCATGAGTTCGGTGTCAAAAAGTAATTCTTGCTCAATATAGTTTTCAGAAGAACCCATAGCTCGTAACGACAACTCTTTTTGTAATTTCATCAAGGTATGACCAGGGATTGTTACGCCGGCAAGCATTACAACAAAACTAATATCATCTTGTCTATTGCTGGCTACCATAGGCGCTATAACTCCACCTTCACTATGACCTATTAACCCAATAGCTTTTTTATTAATTTCGGGTCTGGTTTTGAGAAAATTTACGGCAGCTTCCACATCGGTCGCAAAATCTTCGGTGAGGGCCTCTTCAAAACTCCCTGTAGAAGCAGCAGTGCCACGGTCGTCATATCGTAACACAGCAATGCCTTGTTTGGTAAGAAAATCTGCCAACACCCAAAAAAGTTTGTGACCCATTATTTCTTCATTTCTATTTTGAGGGCCGCTACCGCTAATAAGTACGGCTGCCGGAAAATTACTCCCTTCGCTAGGAAATGTAAGCGTTCCCGCTAAAGTAATACTGTCTTTTATGTTCTGAAAAGTGACCTCTTCAATTTCGTAATAAAAGGGTGGGGTAGGTGTTTGTGGTCTGTTTAATGTTGATTGTGAGTAGCTTGAAATTGTAAAAAGGAGGATGCATACAACACATAATAAGTTTTTCATAGCTGAAATTTTGAACACTCTAAAGTACTAATTTTTCAACTAAGAAATCTTACTGAAACCTGTCTTTCTTACTGAAATTTGTATGGTAGATAACCATTAGTAATCCAACTACAAACGTAAGGCTCCCAAAATTTCCAATACTATATAACAGCCCTTGATAGCTAACAAAAGTTGTTGTGTCAAACATATCGAAAAGTAGTGATGAAAGCCTTTCGAGTATGTATGTTATAAATGAGAGAATGGCGCCTAAAAGCATTAATACAGTACCCAAATGCTTGTATTTTAGATAAAATATAATACTAGCAACAACAAGTGCAACGACATAAAAAAAATAAATGACAGTACTTATACCGTATATAATTTCATACCCTTCTAACATATCGTATGCTTTTAATGTGTGTCCAATAAATCTGGCCTTAATTCTTCCGTGCGTTTATAGGCTTGCTCTTCACGCCATTCATCAATTTTTGGGGTATTGCCGCTGGTTAAAATTTCTGGAACTTTCCAGCCTTTATAGTTGGCTGGGCGTGTATATATTGGGGGTGCTAATAAATTATCCTGAAAACTATCTGTTAAAGCACTGGTTTCGTTTCCTAAAACACCCGGCAGTAATCTAATAACAGCATCACAAACGATAGCAGCAGCCAATTCGCCACCACTTAATACAAAATCACCCACCGAAATCTCCCGTGTGATAAATTGATCGCGTACCCGCTGGTCTACACCTTTATAATGTCCGCATAGAATGATAATGTTTTCTTTTAAAGAAAGCTGATTTGCAATTCCTTGGTTTAAGGTTTCACCATCTGGTGTCATATAAATAATCTCGTCGTAGTCTCTTTCGTCTTTTAGTTTACTAATACATTTGTCTATAGGTTCTATCATCATGACCATTCCCGCACCGCCACCAAACTGGTAATCGTCTATTTGCTTGTAATTATTCGTAGAAAAATCTCTAAGATTATGAGTGTGTACTTCTACCAAGCCTTTTTCTATGGCTCGTTTAAGGATGGAGGCTTCAAAAGGGCTTTTTAGTAATTCTGGAAGTACAGTAATGATGTCTATGCGCATTTTTGATGAGGTGTTTCTTTAATTCTATGTTGAGATATGTACCCCTTCCGAAATTCGGGATGAAAATATCTTTCTCAATAAATTTCTTTAGCCGAAATCCACCTTGCCTAATCCAAAGCGATTTTATAAAAGTATTTTATCGAAGCTTTATTTTAAAAAGGTTTCTTTCCTTTATTCTTATTACGTTGGTTAAAGTTTTTATCGCCTTTAGTTCTTGCTTTTTTGTATTTCTTTTTAATAGTGCGTTTATAGCTTCCTCCTTGATTGGTTTGGCTATTTTTCTCACTTTTTTCATGGAAGCTAGCTCCTCTTTCTTCGGTGTTAACCTTATGCGGATTATCGGCTTCTACAATTTTTGGTTGTTCTTCCCAAGTAAGTTTTTTTGATATTTCAACAACTTCAGGAAGTTCCAGTTGGTCAATTGTAAGATTCATTAAATCCTCAATCGCTCTTTTGTAACCTTGTTCTGCTTCGGTACTTAGTAAAATGGAGGTTCCTTCTGCTTCGGCACGTCCAGATCTTCCAATACGGTGCATGTAGTTTTCGGGAAAACGCGGCGTATCCACATTAATAACGTGGCTAATAGTATCAAGATCGAGTCCGCGTGCCATAATATCGGTTGTGACTAAGATTCTTGTTTTATTCGCATTAAAATCTTCGATAGAACGTATTCTATAATTTTGTGTTTTGTTGGAATGAATTACAGCCACCTCACTTCCGAAGAAATCATCTAAAATTTCAAAAACTAAATCAGCACTTTTTTTATTAGGTACAAATACTAAGGTTTTTTTGTAGTTTTCTGAATCCTGTAAAAGTTCCTTCAGCAAATTTACCTTTGTGTAGAAGTTAGGAACGTCATAGGCAAATTGTGAAATATTTTCTAAGGGCGTTCCACTTACGGCAACCGAAATTGTTGTAGGATTTGTAAAAAAGCTCTTAATAAATTCAGCTACATCGTCGGTCATCGTTGCCGAAAACATAATGTTTTGTCGCTGTGCTGGAAGCAATTCGAAAATGTTGGTAAGCTGAAACCTGAATCCTAAATCCAGCATAATATCAACTTCATCTATCACCAACTTTTTGATGCTTTTTGGTTTAAGCGCTCTGCTTAGCAATAGATCGTATAATCTACCAGGAGTTGCTACAATAATATCGGCTCCCTGCATGACCAATTCTTTGTGCTGATTGATATTTACACCTCCATATACGCCAGCAACACGAATAGAGCTGTATTTCCCAAACTTTTCAATCTCATCTACTACTTGAATTACAAGCTCTCGTGTAGGAACTAGCACCAAAATACGAGGGTCTGTCTGTTTCGAAAATTTAAGTCCGTTAAGCAATGGAAGCATGTATGCAAACGTCTTTCCTGTTCCCGTTTGGGCAATCCCAACCACATCTGTCCCAGACATAATAGGAGAGAAAGATTGTGATTGAATTTCGGTGGGGGTGGTAAAGCCTAAATCTTCAATTGCGTAGTGCAACTGTTTGTTGAGCTTAAAATCTTGAAAAGAATCCATGTATAAAGGCTTTTGGCAAAATTACAACTTTCTAGTAGTTTGCGAGGGCTTTAGCTTGGATAATGGATGTGTTTAAAATTACCATTTTTTAAATTCAAGCATTGTACAGCGCAGTTACTTTATTAAAATCTATTAAATTGTCTAGAGAATAAAAATAATTTAGCTGCCATTTTTGCGTTTGTATGGCTTGCTTATTTAAAGTTGCATCCCATTTCGGGTAGACTCGAAATCCTCTTTTGCCTTCTTTTTTTTCAGTTGAAAGAATTCCTTTTTCGATTAATACCGATTTCGGAAATACAAATTGACCGAAATTAGTTTGGGTGCTTACATTAATAACATAAAAATCTAATACATCCGTTTCATTAAAAGGTTCGGTAATTCCTTTGTTATTTCGTTTCCAAAAGGTGACAAATTGCCCAATTTTTTTAGGAGTTATTTTAGCGCTTCTGCAAATAATATTTTTTTCATTAAGCTGAAATCGACACGCATTATATGCAGTTCCTTCTTTTTCAAAACAAAAGTTAGTGAGTTTTAAAGCGCAATTGGTATATACTTCTTGTTTAATTTTTGTAAGCTGAAAATCCATTTAAAACCTTTAAAACAAATCCTTTTTCGACTTACATCGCGCAATGGAAGTTTTTGCACGGTCCAGCGTAGCTTGGTCTAGGGTGTTAAGTCCTGCGTTTCGGTAATTTTCTATGGCTTCATCCAATTTTCCTTGCTGCTCGTACATAATAGCATACTCATTATATACGGTAGCTTTTGTAACGCCAGGTATGTTTATGGCCTGGTCTAAGAGCTCTTTTAACTCGTCCCATTTTGCTAAAGTAGAAAGTAGCACTGCGTAGTTATAATAGATTGCCGGATACATGGGCGATTTTTCCAAACACATTTTGTAAAGTGTTTCCCCTTTGTCGAATTCTTTAAATTTCACTTCGTATAGATACCCCAGATGATTGTATGCCTTACCAAAATTTGGATCTATTTTGATAATCTCTTCTAGTGTGTTTTCGGCTTTTTCGTAGTGGCCGTTTTTAATATCGGTATTAGCGCTCGAGAGCATTTCTTCCAGGCGGGTAAGGTGGTCCATAGTTTGTTTTTATAATGTCAGCGTTAAATATATTTTGTTATTTAAAAATACAAAATTACCCGTCAGATTTCCCAGGTAAAATGAAAAGTTTTAATGTCTTTTTTCCAACCTAGTCGTTCGTATAGTTTTTGGGCGGGGTTATCGTATTCAGTTTCTAGGGTGATTCCTTTAGCACCTTCTGCAATCGCAAACCTTTTGGCTCGCTCTAGTAATGCTTTACCCACGCCTTTTTTCCTATGTTTTGCTGCAACAAATAAGTCGTTTAGAATATATGTGCGTTGTGTGGAAACTGAAGAAAATGAAGGGTACAATTGTGTAAAGCCCATAGCTTCTCCTTCATCTGAAACAGCCATAAAAACAACCGAATCTTTTTGCTGAAACCGTTCGGAAAGAAATTTTTCAGCTCTTAGTAAATCTGAAAGTTGTTTGTAGAAAACCCGGTAGTTATTGAATAACTGCGTGAGTTCAGCAAGGTGGTTTTCAGAAGCTGTTATAACTTTCATGAGTTGTCATCATTTTTATCCTTACTCTTTTCGTTTTTATCGCCTCCACCAAATATTCCATCATCGGTAGGGTCTGCTTTTTCATCTTCGGCACCATCAAATAGGCGTTTAAAAAAACCGTCTGTGGTATCGTTTTTACGTTCTTCTCTTCGTTGCTCCCGTCTCTTTTTGCGTAGTTCTTTTTTTTCCTCTTTGGTAAGATTAGGATCGTTAAAGGCATCTTCAAAGTCAATATCGTCGTCTATATCTCCTTTAAAAGCACTAATCCATGCATTTTCAAAAATATTAAAAATGGTAGGCCAAACCCCGGCCTTTGTATTGTTTAAATCGCCTTCAATAGGAACCCGTGTTGCAATGGTGTCGGTTCCTTGGTTTTTCAGTATAAATTTAAAGAATCCAACAAAACCTTCCCATAAAACGCCTAAAATGCCATCTTCTTTGCCAATCATTTTTGAATCTTTCAGCAATGGTTTTATATACCCTTTTAAATAGCCGTCGGCAATAGCTACTTCACTAAAAACGCTAAAATCTCCTTCTTCAAAATCGATTCCTGCGTAATGACGGGTAAATGGATTTAGTGCAGTTACATTTGCGTTTTCAAGACTGAAGTTGATATTCATGTCTGGAATTTCTTTAATAATATTTACGTTTCCGTCAAGTGTTACAGCACCACCCCCAATAGAAACTCCTGTTGCATTTATCGGGGATGGAAGCACGCGTTTTTTTTCTTTTACATTGCGAAGGTTGCGGGCTGTTAAGCGTATTTTATCTATTTGCAAGTCAATTTTCGGATCTGCGCCAACTTGCACAAATGCAAATTTGCCGTCATACACCTCAAAGTTATTAATTTCTAGAGGGACAATATCTGTTAATGCTTTTGTCCAGTCGTCTATATCGGCTTCCCCTTCAGCTGGGGTGGTGTCCTGATCTTCCAGCACATAAATTACTTCGGGGGTGTACATGTCAATTTCAGCAACAATTTCACCATCAAACAGTGCGGCCCATTCAATGGAAATATCGGTTTTTGGAAAGTTCAAAAAAGGAACTTGCGTATCTGCATCTACTTTGTTTAAGTACATACCTTCAATCACATACGCACCGCGATACAGTGCCATATCTACATCTTTTACATGGCCGTAATAGCCAGGAATATCTGCTAATACATCATTAATATAATCCTTTACCCAATAAGGAAGGTAGATGCGAGCAGCTATTAAGAGCGCCAAAATAATAATGGGAATAGTATACCTTTTTTTCTTGTATACTTTACGCTTCTTCTTTGTTTCGGACATTTTTAAAATTCGATTTTAACAAATTTCAATCAAAACTGGCTGACTTACAGTTAATGATGTCATAAAAAAGCCCGTTCTGGTGAGAACGGGCTTTAAATTGTTTGGTATATAAACTATTAATAGTACGTGTACCTTCTTACGTTTGCAATGTATTTTGCCAGGCGGATTACCTGATGACTGTAGCCATATTCGTTATCGTACCATACATATAAGACACAGTTTTTACCGTCTTTTGTTACAATAGTCGCGTTGCTATCGTATATGGAGGGAGCCGAAGATCCAACAATATCACTAGAAACCAACTCATTGTTTAAGCTGTATTTAATTTGCTCTACTAAGTTCCCTTCTAGCGCATATTTCTTCATAATAGCATTTAGGCCATCTACTGAAGTCTTTGCTTCCAATTCCAATTTCAAAATTGCTAAAGAACCGTTTGGTACAGGAACTCGGATTGCATTCGAGGTTAATTTCCCTTCAAAAGAAGGTAGTGCTTTACTTACTGCTTGTCCTGCGCCTGTTTCGGTAATTACCATGTTTAACGCTGCAGCTCTACCACGACGGTATTTTTTGTGCATGTTATCTACCAGGTTCTGGTCATTGGTATATGCGTGAATGGTCTCTAAGTGCCCGTGTACCACGCCTAAGCTATCTTCAACAGCCTTTAAAACGGGTGTGATAGCGTTGGTAGTACAAGATGCAGCAGAAAAGATGTCTACTTTCGCAGGATCGTGCTCTTCATGGTTTACACCGTGAACAATGTTTGGAACGTTTTTACCAGGGGCAGTTAATAATACTTTGCTTGCTCCTTTTGGTACTAAATGACGTGCTAAAGCAACATCGTCTCTAAAAGCACCTGTGTTGTCTATAATTAAGGCATCGTTAATACCGTATTCGGTATAGTCTATATCTTCTGGTGCGTTTGCTGAAATAATATGAACCGTAGTCCCGTTAATAATTAACGCTTTGTTTTCTATATCTGCGCTTACAGTCCCAGGGAAATCTCCGTGAACCGAATCGTATTGCAATAAAGAGGCTCTTTTCTCTAAAACAGTTTGGTCTATGGCGCCACGGGTTACAATGGCACGTAATCTCATTTGGTTTCCTTTACCAGTACGTGTCATTAACTCACGCGCTAAGAGTCTGCCAATACGTCCAAAACCATATAAAACTACATCTTTTGGTGTGATGTTTTTTACGTCTTTGGCATCTTTCAGCTTGTCTGACACAAACGCCATAGCATTGGCGTATTGATTGTCTTCTAAATGATATTCGTAGGTAAGTTTCCCAATATCCAATTTAGCAGGGGGAAGGTCTAATTGGCTAATAGCTTGTGCTATTTCAACACTATCAAAAATTGATATTGGTTTTTGAACAAATTCGCCAGCGTATTCGTGTAAATTAAGGATTTCACTTACGTTTCGGTCTATTAACTGGTTTCTAAAAAGGACCAATTCAATAGATTTATCATACCATAAATCGCTTACGGTTTTAATAAATTCTACGGAAGCCTTTCGGCGATCGGTTTGAAAAGACAGTTCTTTTTCATAAACGTCATCAAAACTCATAGTGTGTGTTGTTTAGGGGCCTTTTGTTTAAATTTAAAAGGCGGGTTAAATTTTGTGCAAAAATACTCAATTTTCAACTTTTGATATGCGAATTTCAGTAAAAAAACACACCCCTAAACTTTATAAAGGTAGGGGTGTTGTTATAGGTACAATTGGGTACGCTTCTTCTTATCTGAAAATATAAGAGTTTAGTTGCCCATTTCTATCTACGAATGTAAGTTTTACAGGGTCTCCAAAGCCTCCGTTTTTCATTACTTGTTTTACATCGTCTATATTAGTCACATTTTTGTCGTTTACTTTAACAATTACAGCTCCTTTTAAAGGCAGCATATCTTTGGTGGTAGCGTCCGAGACTACCACTCCGTTGGCAACTCCAAAGGCATCTAACTGCGCTTTGTTAGCGTTACGTACTTCGAGACCTGTGTCTTCAATGGTAAAAGTTTCTAATTTTATTAATGTTACAGGCACTGTCCTGCTGTCTCCATCTCTTTGTACGGTTACATTTACAGTGTCATCAGGTCTTTTAGAACCTAAATAGCCTACTAAATCTGAAAATTTAGCGATTTTAAATCCGTCAATTTGCTTGATAATATCTCCTTTCTTTAATCCTCCTTTATCGGCACCACTTCCTTTTTCAATAGCTGCGATATAAACACCTTGTGTAATATCGATTCCTTGATGTTGCGCTAGTTTTGTGTTAATGGTGGAAATACCTAAAATCCCCCTTTGCACGCCGCCAAACTCCATAATATCTTCTACTACTTTTCGAGCGTTGTTGCTAGGTACAGCAAAGGAATATCCTACATAGCTTCCGGTTTCTGAAGTAATCGCAGTGTTAATTCCAATGAGTTCCCCACGGGTATTTACCAGGGCGCCACCACTGTTTCCGCGGTTAACGGCTGCATCGGTTTGAATAAAGGATTGCGGGTTTCGGTCAAATTCGTTTAAGTCACGTGCTTTGGCACTTACAATTCCTGCGGTAACTGTTGAGGTAAGATTAAACGGATTTCCAACAGCCAGCACCCACTCACCAATTTTTATATTATTACTATCTCCAAATGGTACAAATGGAAACTCCTCGTCGCTATCCAATTTTATTAATGCAATGTCGGTTTTTGGATCTGTTCCAATCAGTTCGGCATCATATGTTCTATTGTCGTTTAAAGTAACCTGTAATTTTGAGGCGTTTTCAATCACATGATTGTTGGTTACAACATATCCAGTTGGCGATATAATGACCCCAGAGCCAGAACCTACTATAGGTCGTGCTTGTCCGCCACCATTAAAATACTCCATAATATTGGAAGGTTGCCGGCTCATAGTGGTATTTTTAACGTGTACTACCGCGTGTACGGTTTTTTCGGCAGCTTCTGTAAAATCGGTTTCCATGGCTGTTGCCATGTTCGAGGTGTAGTTGGTAGGAATAAAAGATGTTTCATCCTGTGTAGTGTAAGCTACGGTTGTATCGGGTTCAACAAAATACTTATATCCTCCTAAGGTTAGCGCTCCTGCAATAAGCGCAACTAAAAATAATTTCGCGGTCTGTTTCATATGCTTTCAAATTAAATTATACTTAAGTAACATTCAAAAAGACGACACTATTGTGTATGTATTTCGTATTTAACGCACATTTAACAGCTATAAAACTAATTTTCTCGCCACGGCAATTTGTACATTTGTACCCATGGAACTTCAGTTTTATAAATATCAAGGTACGGGCAACGATTTTATACTGGTAGATAATCGTCCGTTACTATTCCCCAAAAACGATACCAAATTGGTAGCTACACTATGTGACCGAAAATTTGGCATAGGGGCAGACGGACTCATCCTTTTAGAAGGGAATGCAACTGTAGATTTTACTATGGTATATTACAATGCCGACGGAAATATAAGTAGTATGTGTGGTAACGGCGGAAGGTGTATTACCCACTTCGCTAATTTTTTAGGAATTATTGAAACTACCGCTACCTTTGCAGCCATTGATGGGTTACACGAAACTAAAATTGAAAACGAACTCGTGCATTTAAAGATGCAAGATGTTCCTAAAATACAATTAGAAAAAGATTTTGCATTTTTAAACACTGGCTCACCGCATCACGTACAGTTGGTTGAAAATTTGTCAGGTTTTGATGTGTACTCCCAAGGCCGAAACATACGAAACAACCAATACGGAAAGGCAGGTGCAAATGTAAATTTTGTTGAAGCCCTTTCAGAAAATAAGTATGCCGTACGTACCTATGAAAGAGGGGTAGAAGACGAAACACTAAGTTGTGGTACAGGTGTAACTGCAGTTGCCCTGGCTATGCATGCTTCAGGAAAAACATTTTCAGAAAAAATAACCCTGCAACAACCAGGTGGCACGTTACAAGTAACATTCAGTAAAACTGAAAACGGATATGAAAACGTATTTTTAATTGGCCCTGCAACTCAGGTTTTTAAAGGAATAATTAGCATATAATATGCAAACGTTACAAGGAAAAATAACATACCTACGCGCTTTAGAGCCAACCGATTTAGATTTTCTATTTCAGCTAGAGAATGATGAAAACATCTGGGAAGTAAGTAATACCACCAAGCCCTTTTCTAAATATGTATTGACGCAATATTTGGAAAATAGTCACCGCGATATTTATGAAGTAAAACAACTCCGCCTAGTAATTTGTACGGCACAAGAGCAGAAAGCAATAGGGTTTATAGATTTATTCGATTTTGAACCTAAACACCAAAGGGTTGGCGTGGGAATCGTAATTTTTGATGCGCAAGACAGGAGGAAAGGCTATGCTGCCGAAGCTTTGCAACTTATTGCGCAATATGTTTCAGTTCATTTAAAGGCGCATCAATTGTATGCGAATATTTCAGCAGATAATGAGAGAAGTATCAGGCTGTTTGAAAAAGCTGACTTTAAAAAGTCTGGAGAGAAAAAAGATTGGATTGTTTCCGAAAATGATTTTAAAGATGAATGGTTCTATCAAAAAATTTTAAACTCATAACGTGCACGTCGTACCTTATAATTCGTAATTTAACACCATGTATTTAAAGAAAATTTTAGTAGCAATTTTATTGTTGGGCCTTGTAGGTATGGCAGTTTTTGCTTGGTATGTCTATAGTACCGTCCTTGTCCCTAATACAGCGTTTAATAATACAGAAGCGCACGTATACATCTCAAGCAATGCAACTTTTAACGACGTGTTGGAAGAGTTAGAACCACTCTTAAAAGATACGGAAACATTTACCGCTGTAGCCAATAGAAAAGGCTATGTAAATAATATAAAGCCGGGTCATTACCTTATAGAAAAAGGGATGAATAATAACGATATTATAAACACAGTTAGAAGTAAAAATACTCCCATTAAAGTAAAATTTAATAATCAGGAGCGATTGGAGAATCTTGCGGGAACTATTTCACAACAGATTGAAGCAGATAGTCTTTCGCTTATCAATGCGTTTCGTGATGAAACTTTTTTGGCTGAAAACAATTTAAAACATAATACCGCTTTAGGGCTTTATGTGCCTAATACCTACGAGTTTTACTGGAATACTTCGGCTGAAGGTTTCCGTGATAAAATGGCAAAAGAGTACAAGCTGTTTTGGAATGAACAACGCGTCGCCAAAGCAAAAAAACTGAACTTGACACCTATGCAGGTAATTTCGCTGGCTGCTATTGTTCAAAAAGAAACAGCTAAAGTAGAGGAACGTCCTAGAGTTGCAGGAGTATATGTAAATCGTTTGCAACGCGGGATGTTGTTACAGGCAGATCCTACGGTGATTTACGCTAAGAAACTTTCAGAAAATAACTTCGATCAGATTATTAAACGTGTATTGTATGTAGATTTAGAAATAGATTCTCCATATAATACCTATAAATATGCAGGCGTTCCTCCAGGACCTATTGCGATGCCGGATATAACTTCAATAGACGCCGTGCTTAATTACGAAAAACACGACTATTTTTATTTTGTAGCAAATGTGCAAAATTTTGGCTACCACAAGTTCGCCAAAACACTCTCACAGCACAATCAAAACAAAGCCGAATATGTACGCTGGATCTCACAGCAAGGGGTGAACAGATAGGAGATTTTGAGTTAAACCTTTATTAATCTGCAGGTTAAAGACTGTTAATGGTTCTTTGCCCTGATTTTCTATACATATATTTGATATTGTTGTTTGAGAAGAACAATACAAGACATTTAAGTTCTTTGACGTATTAATTTCATAAAGCCTTTTAGCAAGCATAGGTTTGCTAACAACAAGGGTATGTTTGTTTTAGGAATTTCCTCTTTGCACAAAGCAGGGAGGCAATAATTATAATGCTAAAATAAATAGAACATGATAAAACGTTTTATGAAATTGTCTGTGCTGCCCCTACTAGCTGCATTTATAGCAGTAGGTTTTTCACCTTTCAAATCGGTGGAACGTAATAGCAGTTCTATATTTATTTCAGACATCGTTGGGGAACTTGCCTATGTTCCTTACGAGTTTGAAGTAATTATGAACCCGAAAATGGATGTTCCATTTCTCGGGAAGTCATATCTTGGATTTAGTAATGACCTCGGCTTTTCAGAAAGTAGTGGGAATTACAAGGCTGTTAACAGATTAGGTTATGTAGGTAAATATCAGTTTGGTTGGTCTGCCCTTAAATGGGTTGGTATTACAAATAAAACAATGTTTTTAAATAACCCAGATTTGCAAGAAGAAGCTTTTGCAACATTAATTTCTTTAAACAAGTGGGTGCTTAAAGACTACATAAAAAAATACCAGGGTCAACATATTGCTGGTGTTCAAGTAACCGAGTCTGGCATTATTGCTGCAGCTCATCTGGGAGGTGCTGGAAACGTTATTAAGTTTCTAGAATCTGAAGGCGAAACTATCTTTGCGGATGCTAATAATGTACCTATTACGAAGTATATGAAGCATTTTGGAGGATACGATTTGTCTTCAATTATTCCAGATAATAATGCAAGAGTGACACTATAATTATTGAAAAAGCCTGGTTGACAAGCCTGGCTTTTTTCATTTTACTCAGTAATGGAGGTTGAAATAGCTTAAAACCTGTCCCGAGACTATTTATTTGGTTCATAACTTAGTTAACTGTTTTTTAAGCAATTATCAATAAAGAAGCTTATTTCTCGTTACTATTGCATGATTTTAACGAGGTGGTTACATTTTTAATTTTATCGAAAAAGGTTCTTTAACATAATTTAACACCCTGTGCATCAAGTTTGTAAAAAATTGTGTACTTTTGCACGCTGAAATTTAGATGGTCGTAAGGCTAGCTAGAATTTAACAAACTATGAGATTAAAACTTTTACGAATTAGCATCCTATTGCTTGTGGTTTTAGTAACTGCAACAGGATTTTCTTTAAAGAAAGATAGTGCTTCGGTATCTATGTTTTCTTCAGAAGGATTAGAGCTGTACTACTACGTACCTAATTACGATGAGGTCGAAGTAGAAATCCCTGAAATAACTGGTAATTACCACTTATTTCTTGGAAAGACGTATGTTGGCTTTAAAGAAGCTCTCGGGTTTAAAGAGTCGAGAGGTGATTATGCCACTATTAATGAATTTGGATATTTAGGGAAATATCAATTTAATATTAACACTTTAAAAATGGTTGGCGTTCACAGTGCAGATCGTTTTATGAAAGATTCTAAGTTGCAAGAAGCGGCATTTGCAGCTTATACTTCTAGGAATAAATGGATTTTAAGACGCGACATTAAGCGTTATGTAGGAAGAACTATTGGTGGTGTACACATTACTGAATCTGGAATTTTAGCAGCTGCACACCTTGCTGGTGCTGGAAATGTAAAAAAATTCCTTCGAAGCGGTGGTGCCATCGGATTTAGTGATGCTTTTGGAACTTCAATTGGGTATTATCTAAAGAAGTTTTCAGGCTACGATACTTCATTTGTTAAAGCCAATCAGAAAGCAAAAGTGAACTTCTAATTCACGTTCTTACTTTTGAATACTAAATATAGTGGGTCTCTTATTGAGATCCACTTTTGTTTTACCCCAAAGCGAAGCAGGCATTGTCTTAATAAATTCGGTGGGTAGTGTAATGTCACAGGCTACAGAAACTTGGGTGCTAGGCATCACAGTAGCTAGAATGCTTTCTAGCATCTGGTTGTTGCGATAGGGTGTTTCAATAAATAATTGCGACTGATTTTGCTCTGCTGAAAGGCGCTCCAGACGTTTTATCTCTTGCTTTCGTTCTCTTTTGTCTATGGGTAAATAGCCATTAAAGGCAAAATTTTGCCCGTTAAAACCACTGGCCATTAATGCCAGTAAAATAGAAGAAGGCCCCACTAATGGAACTACTTTTATTCCTTGCCTATGTGCTGCAGCCACAGCTTGGGCGCCAGGGTCGGCAACACCAGGGCAGCCTGCATCACTTAACACGCCTACATCAAATCCTTCGTGGCAGGGGGAAAGCATCGCAGGAATTTCAGATTCATCTGTGAATTTATTAATGTGGTTAAAATGCAAATTAGGTTGCGGCTTTCTTGGGGAGATACTTTTTATAAAACGTCTCGCATTTTTTTCGTGTTCGACTATGTAGTAATCTATCTCTTCAATAGCTTTTTTAACCAATAAAGGCAGTACTTCCAATGGTGGAGTATCGCCTAATGTACAAGGAATAAGATATAAGTTTCCTCTTTTTTGTTCCATAAGTGTTTATTGAACTACTATTTTTTTTATGAATGTTGTATTCGTATTTGTAGTAACTTTCAAAAGGTAGATACCATTGGATAAATTGGACAAATTGATGCTTTTATTAGATGTGTTAAGTCTCTCTTCATTTAAAAGAACACTACCTTTCATGTCCATAAGATTGTATTGCATAATCATACTATCTTTAATTTCAAGGTTCAGTGTTTCTGTTGTAGGATTTGGATACAATAAAAGATCATTGTTTAGTGCAACATCGTTAACTCCTAAAGTAGTATCAATAATTTTGAAGATATTTCCCTGTGGTTCGCGGCTTACAATATAAATTTCTCCAGTAATATCTTCTCCAAATGAAACCCATGAACCATTAAAGTTACCATGGTCGGTGAGGTCTCCAGCTTGGTCTACAGTCCCAATAAGACCACTACAAACATCGGCAAAGAAATAGAGGCCTACAAAGTTTGGATACGCTGAACCTCTATATACGTTCCCACCAGTAATGGAGCAATTTCCAGAACCGGTACTTGAAGAATATTCAGCAATTGGAAATTCCATGGTAGTTGGAGACGGACAACCTGTGGTATTAAATGGGTCTGAGCCTTCATAACAACGCCAGCCATAATTAAGACCAGCCTCATCGCTCCCCACACGATTTATTTCTTCTACGTCATACTGTCCAACATCTCCTATCCACAAATCATTGGTAACACTATCGAATGAGAATTTCCACGGGTTTCGTAAACCATACCCCCAAATCTCTTGTTTATTTGACGGATTACCAGCAAAAGGATTGTCTCCTGGTATTCCATAATTGTTTCCTCCAACTGGGTTGTCTATGTCTATACGTAGTAATTTTCCTAACAGTAATTCGTTATTTTGAGCATTATTATCTGGGTCTTCGGCACCGCCACCATCTCCCGTTGCGATATAAAGATAACCGTCTGGCCCAAATGCAACACAACCTCCATTATGATTTGATGCGGGTTGATCAAAATCTAGTATTGGAAGTTCGGAGCCTGGAAGTGCAATATTAGGGTTTCCTGAATCTACAGAAAATCTGGATACTTGGGTGTCCCCACTATTGTCCGTATAATTCACAAAAAAGAAGCCATTGTTAGCGTAATCTGGATGAAAAGCCAATCCTAATAATCCGCGTTCTCCACAGCAGGAAACTTGGCCAGAGATGTCTAAAAAAGGAGTTGCATTTGTGGTTCCGTCCGAATTTAGAATTTTAATTAAACCGGCTTGTTCTACTACAAATAAACGATCATCGCCTGCATTTTGAAGGTTTACAGGGTTGTCAAACCCTGTAGCAAATAATTCAATATCTACTGTTTGTGAATTGGCATTGCAAATGAAGGCCAAAGCACACAAGCTGAAGAGTAACTTTTTCATAGTACTATGTTTTTTTTACTAAGATACTTAAAAGATGCTGAAACAAAAATTAAAGTCGGATGGCTATTTTTTCGCAAGCTGCTTCTAGCATTTGGTATACATTTTCAAAACCTTGGTCGCCTCCATGATACGGATCTGGAACATCGCGTTTTTCGCCTGGGTGTATTTCGTCTAAAATAAGTTGTACTTTTTCTTTTTCTGAAGTAGAAGTAGCCAATTTGAGGACATCACGATAGTTGCTTTTGTCCATCACAAAAATATGGTCGTAAATTTCAAAATCGTAGGTAGAGAATTGTTTTCCCCTCTGGTTGGTGATGTCTAAGTTGTGCTGCTGGGCTACTTCAATACTGCGCGGATCGGGTAATTCGCCCACATGCCAGCCACCTGTTCCTGCCGATGCTACTTTAATTTTTGAAGTGTCTACTTTCGATTTCAATATGCCTTCAGCTAAAGGAGAGCGGCAAATATTGCCCAGACATACCATTAAAACTTTTTTCATTGAAAATTATTATTTATTGAAAATCTAAGTTACTAAAAACAAAGAAGCAGCACTGTCTGTGTTTAATAAAAAATCCCGCTAAAAAGCGGGATGAATATTATATAGTGAGTTTTTTCTGAAGATCTTCTACGTACTTTCTAAATTGTTTATCGGTGCTGGATAGATTGTCTACAGTTTTACAGGCGTGCAAAACCGTTGCGTGATCTCTTTGTCCAATTTGCGAACCAATAGAAGCTAAAGATGCTTTGGTGAACTTCTTTGCAAAGAACATAGCCAATTGTCTTGCTTGTACAATGTGGCGTTTTCTTGTTTTGGATTGTAAGGTTTCTACATCCATTTGAAAGTATTCACTTACCACTTTTTGTATGTAATCTATAGAAACTTCACGCTTGGTGTGTTTCACGTAATTATCTACAATTTTCTTAGCAAGGTCTATTGTAATATCCTTTTTGTTGAAGGAAGAATGGGCTATCAATGAAATAATAGCACCTTCCAATTCACGAATGTTGGTTTTAATATTGTTCGCCAAAAATTCTACAATATCTTCTGGCATTTCTACACCGTCACGGTATAGTTTGTTTTTTATAATAGCAACACGGGTATCGTAATCTGGATGATTTAGCTCTGCACTAAGTCCCCATTTAAAACGTGATAAGAGACGTTGTTCAATATCTATCATATCCACAGGAGCCTTGTCACTGGTTAAAATAACCTGCTTCCCGTTTTGATGTAAATGATTGAAGATATGGAAGAATACATCTTGCGTTCCCGCTTTTCCAGATAATAATTGAATATCATCCACAATTAACACATCAATGATCTGGTAAAAATGAATAAAATCGTTACGATTGTTCTTTTTTACGCTTTCAATATATTGTTGTGTAAATTTTTCAGCTGAAATATACAGCACTGTTTTTTCTGGATACTTATCTTTTATCTCAACACCAATAGCGTGTGCTAAATGTGTTTTTCCTAATCCAACACCGCCAAAAACCAATAACGGATTAAAACTCGTACCACCAGGTTTGTTGGCAACTGCCATTCCTGCAGAGCGAGCTAGACGGTTACTTTCACCTTCTAAGAAATTTTCGAAATTATAAGATGGATTCAGTTGCGATTCTATCTTTACGTTGCGAATTCCCGGGATTACAAACGGGTTTTTTAGCTGAGGGTTCTTATTTTTAATAGGAACATCTACTTCCTGAGATTGCATATTGGAACGGTTAGAACTAGGTATTTTTTCGGTAAAAGGTTGTTTGTTACCGTAGGTGTTCTCCATTCTAATTACATAGACCAATTTGGCTTGTGTACCCAACTCTTTGGTTAATGCAACTTTTAAAATTTTTACATAATGTTCTTCAAGCCACTCGTAGAAAAATTTACTGGGTACTTGAATGCTAAGCGCATTATCGGTAAGCTTCACCGCTTTTATTGGTTCAAACCAAGTTTTGTACGCTTGTGAAGTTATGTTATCTTCAATAAAGGACAAACAATTGTTCCAAACCGATTGTGCAGTTTTGCTCATAATTTAGTATCGAAGTATAGTTAGTTAATGATGATTGGTTAAGAATGAGAAAAGAATTTTTCTAACGATTTCTTAACACTGCAAATATGTGAACAAAAAAATTAAAAAAAAAACGATAGGGGTATTGAATTTCTAGTTTTTTTTTCTCATACTGTATCTACACCAAACATACGAAAAACTTACCCCTTTTCCACATTTAATTCATGAAAAAAAATCTTACGAAATTACGAGTGCGTTATGCCGAAACTGACCAGATGGGAGTAGTATATTATGGAAATTACGCCCAATATTTAGAACAAGGAAGAACCGAGTGGCTACGTGAGCTGGGCTTTTCCTACAAATGGATGGAAGAGAATCAAGTGCTGTTACCCGTCACAAACATGAACATTAACTACAAGTTACCTGCACGTTACGACGATGTTATTTCCATTACAACGATACTAAAGAAAATTCCTACTTTTAAAATTGAGTTTTATTACGAAATACACAACCAAGATGGTCAACTTTTGGCGACAGCAGAAACTACTTTGGTGTTTATCAATTCACTAACAAATAAGCTTATAAAAGCACCTAATTATTTGTTGGAAAAATTGGAAAAATAGTTAAACAAAAAGAACCGATTGTAGAGCGTCAAAAATTGATTAGAGCTCCTCTTTTTTTAAAGTCACTTTATATGTATTCTGAAATAATTTTAAAATACGTTCTTGTTCTTTTTTTCTAACCGAAAGCACAAACTCGCAATCTAATTCCATTTTTTGCGATACAATTTTTAAATTTTCATCTTTAATAATTCGCATCACAGTATTCATTTCAGGATACGCAAACGCTATGGTAAATTGCGCGTCAATAGTACGTTTTACAATTTTTGAAGCCTCCAACGCTAGTTGCGCCGATGTTTTATAAGCTTGTATTAATCCGCCCACCCCTAATTTAGTTCCCCCAAAATAGCGCACCGAAACTACCAATACATTTGTAACATCAAACGCTTGTAATTGCCCAAAAATAGGCATTCCTGCACTATTGCTGGGTTCTCCGTCGTCATTAGCTCTGTAACTTTCATAGCGTTTACCCAATTGCCAGGCATAGCAAAAGTGACGAGCAGTATGGTGTTGTTTTTTCAGTTCTTCTAGACAATCTTTTACTTCATCTTCAGAAATAACGGGGAAGGCATACCCAAAAAACTTACTACCACGATCTTTAAACAGGGTTTCTTTACCTGGTTTTAGAATCGTTTTATAGGTGTCTTTTTCTTCTGAAGTCATATCCATTTTTCCAAAGCTATTAAAAAGATACTAACCACGGCCAATCCAATTCCTATCCAATTCTTTGGCAATAAGCGTTCTCTAAAGAATACGATTCCCACTAAGGTAGAAAGCATTACAATAGCCACATTATTAACAGTAAAAATCCCAGAACTTTCAAAAAGATTACTTCGCAAAGCTTTTACTAAAAAGTAGATTGAAAAATAATTCGGAACCCCTAAAACTATTCCGCCCACTATGTTTTTCCACTGAAATTTAAACTTCCCGAGAAGTTTTTGAACCAGTAGCACTAAAATACCAATGGTAAACGCTGCAGCAAATATAGTGGCAGAAAATAACGGAACATCGCTTTCGGCAACAAAGGAGCCTTCTAGGTATTTTATGCTGGTGTCTATAATCCCGCTACCTAAGAATACCAAAACAGGAAAAATAAGATTCTTTGGTCGGATTTTGAGTCCGTCCTTTTTCTTTACCGATGCCAGATAGACGGCAACCAATGCCAGCAAAATTCCAACCGCTTTACATACTCCCAGACTGTCCTTATAGTATAGGAGTCCAAAAACTACCGGAATCACCACGCTCATCTTAGTAGCCACCGAAACTACCGAAAGTCCACTACGTTGTGTGGTGAGTGCCATTAAGTTAAATACTACAATAAAAAATGCTCCAAGCCCTAAGGTGTAATAAAACCAATCGTAGGTAGGTATTTTGGCAATTTGTATTTGTTCGCCATAGCCTATAATCCCACAAATACACGCCACAAAATAATTCACCACGATAGCATGTAGTGTCGTAACCTTATATTTACTGAAAAGCTTAAACACTACAAAAATTAGGGTAGAAGCTAGGATGCTAAGAAGGAGATATGTCAAATAGCCAGATTTTTATAGTGAAAGAGTACGTCGTCGGAAATATTTTTTTGTTTTAGTAATATGCCATTAAAATTAGGAGCTTTTACACCTTCTTTAAAAACCGATTTTCCTTCAAAAACAAATGCTTCATCCCATAGGGCGGTATCTATAAATGTTTGTAAAGTTTGAGCGCCGCCTTCCACAATTAAACTTTGAATATTTTTTTTATAGAGCACATTACAGATAGTGGTAGCTAGATGTTCATCAAAAACGAGTATTTCAAAAGAAGTGTTCTTAAAAGCCTCTGTTGGTTTTTCTGTAAAGATTATAGTGTCACTTTCGGTGTTATACACGGCTAAGTCTTTCTCAAGATAGTTTTTTCTATCTATAATAAGACGTAATGGGTTATTTCCATACCAATCCCGCGTTGTTAAACTGGGATTGTCTTCCTTAACGGTATTGGTGCCCACTAAGATTGCTTGTTCTTCGGCTCGTAATTTATGCGCTACCTGTCTGGAGAATTCATTTGTAATCCAAACAGGTTTTTGTGCGTTTCTTATCGTTGGTGCGATAAAACCATTGGCAGTTTGTGCCCATTTCAGTATAATATAAGGTCGCTTTTTTTGCTGAAATGTAAAAAACCGTTTATTAAGTTCGTTGCATTCAGTTTCCATAACGCCTACCACAACGTCACAGCCTGCTTCCATCAACTTTTTAATGCCCCGGCCAGCTACTTTTGGATTGGGGTCTGTAGTGCCTATTACTACTTTTTTAATGCCTTTGCTTAGTATTAGATCGGCACAGGGCGGTGTTTTTCCAAAGTGGCTACAGGGTTCCAAACTTACATAGATAGTTGCTTCAGAAAATAATGATGTGTCTGCTACACTAGCTATAGCGTTCACCTCTGCATGGGGTTGTCCTGCCTGGTAATGCCAGCCCTCGCCAATTATACTGTTGTTACATACAATAACGCTTCCCACCAACGGATTAGGATAGGTAGTTCCCAGCCCATTTTTGGCTAGTTGGATGCAACGCTTCATGTATTTTTCGTGTATCTTCACACCTTCAATTAAAACCTCAAAAATACAAGGAATAACTGAGATGAAAGAACCTATTATCCGTCCTATTCAGAAAAAAGATAATCCTAAAGTAGCAGAGGTGATTCGTGCTGTTTTAATAGAATTTGACGTCCCCAAAACAGGAACCGTTTATGAAGATGCCGAGTTAGATTGTATGTTTGAAACTTTTCACAAGCCAAAAGCAACCTATTTTGTAGTAGAAGAAAATGGCCAATTAATAGGTGGTGCCGGAATTGCGCAATTAGATAATTACGAAGGTAATACTTGTGAGCTTCAGAAAATGTATTATTTACCCGAAGCTAGAGGACGTGGAATAGGGGCTAAGATGATAGAAACCTGTTTGGAAATAGCAAAAGAATATAAGTTCGAGGCGTGTTATCTCGAGACCATGCCGTATATGAAAGCCGCCCAGAAATTATACATCCGCAATGGATTTGAATACATAGATGGCAAACTGGGAGATACAGGGCATTTTTCCTGCCCAGTACATATGCTCAAAAAATTATAAAATCTCTGCGCCTTCCGCGCTTTTGAGATTAATACAAGTTTAAATGATTTTAAAACAGCTAAAATCTAAATTTATTGAAACCCTTTCGGGAAGTTATCCTCCAGAAGAAATACAGTCGTTTTTCAATTGGTTGGCTGAAAGCTATTTAGGTTATTCGAGATTTGAAGTTTCAATAAACAGTGGGTTAATAATTTCCGCAGAGCATACAGCGAAATTTTCCGAAGCACTACAAAGGCTTCAGAACCACGAACCCATACAGTACATTCTGGGCGAAACCGAATTCTACGGCCTCCCATACAAAGTTACGCCAGCAACACTTATCCCAAGACCAGAAACCGAAGAGCTCGTACAATGGATAATTGACGGAATTCCCCCTTCGAAGAGGGCTGGGGGGATGTTGGCCGAGAATAAAATTGAAATTCTTGATATTGGTACCGGCACAGGGTGCATCGCGATTTCACTTGCAAAAAATATAGAAAATACTAAGGTTTCGGCTATAGATATTTCAGCAGAAGCTTTACAGGTAGCAAAGGAAAACGCAACCTTGAACGAGACTTCGGTTACCTTTCTCCAAACCGATATACTAAATACCATAATGCTTCCACAACAATACGATGTTATTGTAAGCAATCCACCCTATGTGCGAGCTATGGAGAAAAAACACATGCAGGCCAACGTCCTAAAACATGAACCAGATACGGCCTTGTTTGTAACAAATGAAGAGCCATTATTGTTTTATCGTGCTATAGCAACTCTGGCAAAGAAGCACTTAACGCCCAACGGAACGCTTTACTTCGAAATTAATGAGTATCTTAGTGGGGAAATGAAACAGTTATTGGAGCAAGAGGGTTTTACTGAAATCGAACTAAAAAAAGATATATTCGGTAAATTCAGAATGTTGAAGTGTAGGTGGAGTGTTTCTGTGTAATATCGAAGAATGAAAAACCTAAATAAAATATGCGTCTTTTGCGGAAGTAGTGATGGGAACGACTCCCAAATTACTGAAGCTACTGTGCATCTTGGTGAAATTTTTGTACAAAAAAACATCACCCTTGTGTATGGCGCTGCAAAAATTGGTGTAATGGGTACTCTGGCCAAAACCATGCTCGACAACAATGGAAAGGTAATAGGTATTATTCCACAATTTCTTAAAAAGAAAGAAGTAGTACATTTGGGTCTTACCGAACTTATTACCACTCAAAACATGCACGGGCGCAAACTGCAAATGCAGGAAGTAAGTGATGGTTTCATTGCCCTTCCAGGCGGATTCGGGACCTTAGAAGAATTATTCGAAATTATTACCTGGTTGCAATTGGGACTACACACAAAGCCCATTGGTCTGTTAAATGTAAATGGCTTTTACGACGATCTTCTAAAAATGCTCGAAACCATGGTACGCAAAGGGTTTCTTTCTATGAAAAACTATGAGATGCTTTTGGTGGATACCTCCATAGAAAATCTCCTTCAAAAAATGGAAAACTTTAGAACGCCAAAAATTCCTAAGTGGTTAAAGCCAGAACGGACTTAACACTTGCGTAAAGGTATTTCTTCAGTTAAAAAATAGAGTTTATCGAAAACCTATTTTCAGACAGCTTGTTTTCAATGTGTTGCTGGTAATATTTGCTTACTTTTAACCATACTAAAAAAAACAATCTATCATGAAATCATCAAAAAAGTATTTTGCCGAAGCGCTCGGTACATTTGCCCTAGTTTTATTTGGTTGTGGTGCCGCCACCATCGCCAGTGTTACACAGTCCGGCCCTGAAGGAATAGGGCTTCTGGGTATATCGTTAGCATTTGGTCTTTCCGTAGTAGTAATGGCCTATACTATTGGTCCTATCTCTGGGTGCCATATTAATCCAGCAATCTCTATTGCTATGTTGGCAGCAGGGAAACTATCTTTTAAAGATACAGTAGGCTATGTTGTTTCGCAATGTATTGGAGCCATAGGAGCGGCAGGACTTTTATTTGTAATAGCTTCTGGAAATTTAGGTTTTTCGATGCCAGAGTGGGGGCTGGGCAGTAACGGTTGGGGAGACGGCTACTTAGGCGAATATAATATGACATCTGCCCTCATTACTGAATTCGTTTTTACCTTTTTATTTCTACTGGTAATCTTTGGAACTACTGCAAAAAATGCATCTCCGGCAATGGCAGGTTTGGCCATTGGTATTTCGTTGGCGTTAATACATATGGTGGCAATCCCTATTACGGGAACTTCGGTAAACCCTGCGCGTAGTTTAGGTCCAGCCCTGTTTTCAGGCGGAATTGCATTACAACAATTATGGCTTTTTATTGTAGCTCCTATTGCTGGCGGACTCTGTGCAGCATTGGTGCGTAATATATTCTTAGACGATTAATAGTATTCTAAATAGCTGGTAAAAAACCTTTCAGTTAATAGTTGCTGAAAGGTTTTTTCCATGGAACTTATTTTATATTTGTGTTCATGAACGCCGAAGAAAAAATAAACCAACTCCGCACACAACTCCGTGAGCATAATTATAATTACTATGTATTGGATAATCCAACGATTTCAGATTACGATTTCGATATCTTGCTGAAAGAATTACAAGCTTTAGAAACAGCACATCCCGAATTTGACGACCCTAATTCGCCTACACATAGAGTAGGAGGACAGGTGACTAAAAACTTTGAAACCGTGCCTCACGAATTCAGAATGTATTCTTTGGACAACAGTTACTCCAAAGAAGATCTGGAAGACTGGGAAAAACGCATTAAAAAGATGGTAGATGGCGAAGTGCAATATACTTGCGAATTAAAGTACGACGGCGCTTCTATGAGTCTAACGTATGAAAATGGAACACTGCTAAGGGCTGTCACTCGGGGTGACGGATTTCAGGGCGATAATGTGACTGCAAATGTAAAAACGATCAATTCGGTTCCACTTAAGTTGAAAGGCGACTTTCCGCAGAAATTTGAAATTCGAGGCGAAATTGTTCTTCCGTTTGAAGGATTTACAAAAATGAATGCCGAACGTGTTGCCAACGGCGAAGAACCCTATAGAAATCCGCGAAACACGGCCTCTGGGAGCTTAAAATTACAAGACAGTGCCGAGGTTGCGAAACGCCCTCTGGAATGCTTACTATATAGTTTAAAGGCGAATAAATTACCCGTTTCAACGCAATTTGAAGGGTTGGAAAAAGCACGTCAATGGGGCTTTAAAGTGCCGGAAGTAGCGAAGCTCGTCAAAAGTATTGATGAGGTTTTGGAGTTCGTGAACTATTGGGATGTGCATCGTCACGAATTACCCTATGAAACAGACGGTGTAGTAATTAAGGTGAATAATTTGCAGCAACAAGAAGAATTAGGATATACTGCAAAGGCTCCCAGATGGGCAATGGCTTATAAATTTAAGGCCGAACAAGTTTCAACAAAACTAGAACAAATAACCTACCAAGTAGGACGAACTGGGGCTATCACACCAGTGGCAAACTTACAGGCTGTGGAGCTGGCAGGAACTATTGTAAAACGAGCTTCGTTACACAATGCAGACCAGATTGAAAAGCTTGATATTCGTGAAGGCGATACCGTGTATGTTGAAAAAGGAGGTGAAATTATTCCTAAAATAATTGGAGTTGATTTTGCTGAAAGAGATCCAAATTCGCAACCTACGCAGTATATTACCGAATGCCCAGAATGTAACACGCCATTAACACGCACCGAGGGCGATGCAAAACATTTTTGCCCAAATGAGGATGGTTGTCCGCCACAAATTATTGGGCGGATTCAACATTATATTTCACGAAAAGCAATGGATATCGAAGGCTTGGGTGGTGAAACTGTAGCATTGTTAGTAGCCAACGGATTAATAAATAACTACGCAGATCTTTACACGTTAACTGCCGAGCAAGTAATCCCGTTAGAGCGCATGGCACAAAAAAGTGCCGAAAATTTGGTTGCTGGTGTGGATGATTCAAAAAATATTCCTTTTGAACGGGTGTTATTTGCATTAGGAATTCGGTATGTTGGTGAAACAGTTGCAAAGAAGTTAGCAAAGCATTTTAAAAGTATAGATGCATTAATGGCTGCGTCGTTTGAAGAACTGATTAATGTAGATGAAATAGGCGATCGAATCGCGGAAAGTGTTATCGATTTTTTTACTTCCGAAGAAAACCAACACACCATTACTAGGTTGAAGGAGTTTGGCGTACAGCTGAAACTTAGTGAAGAAGCATTGGCAAATCAGACCGATACCCTGGCAGGGAATACGTTTGTAGTCTCCGGAGTTTTCCACAAGGTAACAAGAACCGAATTAAAAAAACTTATTGAAGACAATGGCGGGAAAGTTTCATCTTCTATCTCCGCAAAGACAACATATGTGGTTGCGGGTGACAAAATGGGACCTAGCAAGCGTACCAAAGCCGAAGGACTTGGGATTGCAATTATTTCGGAAGATGATTTTTTGGAAATGTTATAAGTTGCTAAAAACCAATATATTTATCGGACTTTTTGAAAAGTGATGGTCTTTTCAGTAAAAATGTATACAGAACAGCTATTTTTGTACTAGCTTACTGCGATTATGATTTTCAAAAAACTAAAACGAAAATCCCTTAAAAAGGGGCTAGATGCACATCTTAAAAAGCGTGATACTTCGGATGTTAATTCGAAGGTAAAAACTATTGGTTTTTTAGTGGATGAAGCGTACGATCAGGATTTTGAAAAATTCTACGATAGTTTTAAAGATCTTAATTTACAGCCAAAAGATGTAAAAGTCTTCTCTTTTGTAGAAAGTAAAAAGAAGCTTCCTAGTTTGCGACAAAACCAAGTGCAAAACAAAGATTTTGATTGGAAGGGTGTCTTACACAACCAGAACGCGCAAGAATTTTTGGATAAGGAGTTTGATGTTTTGGTAGGGTATTATCCTACGTCCCATGAAATTTTGGATATTCTTGTAGCTTCTAGTAAAGCTAAATTTAAAGTTGGCTTCCAGGGCGCAGACGAGCGTTTGTTCGATTTATTGTTGCGGGTACCATTCCATGATTTCAACCTTTTTAAAAGTGAATTGAAAAAGTATTTGCAGGTGTTTGGGAAGTTGTCTTAAAAAAATGGTTGTAAGATGAATGTTACTTTAGACAATCGAACTAGAAAAGTTGATAAGGGTATCCGACTTACCAACTATCTTATTGATCAAGTGGTGCTACTTTTACTTTGGTTTTTGATTTCCTTTTTTCAAGGCGGTATCTATGAAAATACAGAATTGTTTTACATTATTATGTTTTTGTATTATTTTATTTTAGAAGCAATCTTTCAAAAAACGTTAGGCAAAATTGTAACAAAAACCGTGGTGACAGATAAATATGGTAATAAGCCAGGTTTTATAAAGGTGATGATACGATCATTTTTAAGGCTTATACCAATTGATGGTTTTTCGTATCTCTTCGGAACTGAAGTTGGCTTTCACGATGCGGGGTCTTCTACCAGGCTTTTTAGAAACCCAAAGTAGATTTCTTGCTTAAATTTTTTAAGAAAATCATAGCATTTCAAAATTCAATACATATAGATTCCTAGTATCTTTGTATACAGATATCGAATTTAGTAATAAAGCAATCAAAAGACACATGAAAGAACTTATAGGAATGGGCGTAGCGCTTATTACACCCTTTACAGAGGAAGGCGAAGTTGACGTTAACGGATTAAAAAGCGTTGTAAATTTTCAGATTGATAATGGAGTCGATTATTTGGTAGTATTGGGAACCACTGGAGAAAGTGTAACATTGACCAAAACCGAGAAACAATTGGTAATCACAACTATTGTAGAAACCAATGCAGGCAGATTGCCATTAGTTTTAGGAATTGGAGGCAACGATACCGCGCAAGTTGCTAAAGCAATGACGACGCAAGATTTAAGTGCTTTTGCAGCTATTCTTTCCGTATCGCCCTCGTATAACAAACCTACCCAGGAAGGGGTTTATCAACACTTTGCTGCGTTGGCAAAAGTGGCGCCAAAACCTATTATTTTATACAATGTACCAGGAAGGACGGCTAGTAATATGTTGCCGGAAACTGTTGCTAGATTGGCAAACGATTTTGAAAACATTGTGGCTATAAAAGAAGCAGCTGGTGATTTGGTGCAGGCTATGCGCATGATAGATAGCACACCAGAAGGCTTTCTGGTGATAAGTGGTGATGATATGATTGCCTTGCCCATGACTTTGGCGGGTGGCGCGGGAGTGATTTCGGTATTGGGGCTGGGGTTTCCTAAGGATTTTTCAACCATGATTACGTTAGGCTTAGAGCGTCGAGTAGATGAGGCATATGCACTGCATTATAAATTGGCTCCCTGTATAGATTATATTTTTGCCGAAGGGAATCCAGCTGGAATAAAGGCGGTGTTTAGCAGTCTTGGAATTTGTGGAGATACGGTGCGGCTTCCATTAGTGGGTATTGGCAAGCAACTGCGTGATAAAATTGATGCTTTTGTAACGGCCTATTAATTTTACTGAAACATTTACAATACAACTACGTCTTTCTATTGTACAAATGAGGCAATATTTAGTACAATAATAAGTTTTGTAATCACGTATAATTCACTACTTTTGCACGATGTTTTTGAAATACTTTAAAATCACTTTTCTTAGTTTGCTAGCAGCAGTGTCTTTGGCCTCTTGCAGCAACTATCAGAAATTATTAAAATCTGATGATACTGCAGCAAAATACGCTGGGGCAGATTCGCTTTACAATGCAGGGAAATACAAGAAAGCTCTTAAGTTAATGGAGCAAATTGTACCAGCTTACAGAGGGAAGCCTCAAGCAGAGCGCCTTATGTTTATCTATGCTAATACGTTCTACAAACTAGAAGATTTTTATTTGGCGGGATATCAGTTTGATCGTTTTGAGACATCTTTCCCAAAAAGTGATAGTGTAGAAGTTGCAGCCTATAAATCGGCTAAAAGTTATTATCAGTTATCTCCTCGTTTTTCATTAGATCAAGAAGATACTTGGACGGCCTTAGACAAATTGCAGAAATATATTAACAAGTATCCAGATTCTGAGTATAGAACAGAAACCAACACACTTGTAAAGGAGTTGCGAGGTAAGATAGAGAAAAAAGATTTTGAAGTTGCCATGCAGTATTTGGATATTGCAGATTATTTAGGGTCTTATATCCCTGCAATTGAGGCGTTTGAAAACTTTATTGTAGACCATCCAGGGTCTGCTTTTAAAAAAGAAGCCTATTACGGTAGGTTAGAAGCTGGCTACAAGCGAGCAATAACAGGTGTGCCTGATAAAGTCCAGGAACGCTTACTCACTGCACAAGGATTTTATAAATCATTTCTGAAATATTATAAAAATGATACTTCCGAAATAAAAGAAAAAGCAGACAAGATTGCTCAAGAAATTGAAGCAAAAATTACTACTACAACCGAAGAAGAACCTACACGTTAATATACACCAATTATGAGCGATATTAAAAATTCTGAAGCGCCTATCAACACTATAACGATAGACAAAAATAAGATAGATGCCCCAACAGGGAATATCTATGAAGCTATTTCAATTATTTCGAAAAGAGCGAACCAGATTAATGGAGACATTAAAAAGGAGCTTTTAGAAAAATTGGATGAGTTTGCAACATATAACGATAGCTTAGAAGAAATTTTTGAAAACAAAGAGCAAATCGAAGTTTCAAAATTTTATGAAAAACTACCTAAGCCGCACGCACTTGCAGTACAAGAATGGTTGGATGAAAAAATCTACCACCGTAACACTGCAGACGAAGCAATAGAAGAGTAATATGTCTGTGTTAAGCGGTAAAAAAATTGTACTTGGTGTTACAGCCGGTATCGCCGCTTACAAAACAACATATTTAGTTAGGTTGTTTGTAAAAGCGGGAGCTGAGGTGAAAGTTGTTATGACCCCTTCGGCAAAAGATTTTGTTACACCGCTTACGCTTTCAACGCTGTCTAAAAACGAAGTACACTCCTCGTTTACCAGCGAAGAAGATGATAATGCCCAATGGAACAACCACGTGGAGTTGGCCCTTTGGGCAGACTTATTTGTAATAGCTCCAGCTACGGCAAATACACTTTCTAAAATGGCGTACGGCACCTGCGACAATTTGTTGTTAGCTGTATACCTTTCGGCAAAATGCCCTGTGTATTATGCCCCAGCAATGGACTTGGATATGTACCAGCATCCTACAACCAAAGCTACGTTCGAGAAATTAGCGTCCTTCGGAAATATTCAAATACCCGCTACCCATGGCGAATTGGCAAGCGGTCTTGTAGGGCAAGGCCGAATGGCCGAACCAGAAGAAATATTAACTTTTATAGAAGCTGAAATCTCCAAGAACCTTCCGTTGCGAGGAAAGAAAATAGTGATTACCGCTGGGCCTACCTATGAAGCAATAGATCCGGTACGATTTATAGGAAATCATAGTAGTGGTAAAATGGGATATGCTATTGCTGATGAAGCTGCTACTTTAGGAGCCGAAGTAATTTTGGTATCAGGACCTTCGCATGTTGTTTTAAAAAATAGTTTGGTCACAAAAATTTCGGTTACTTCAGCAAAAGAAATGTTTACGGCGGTTCACGAGCATTTTAGTAGTTGTGACGTGGCTGTTTTAAGTGCTGCAGTGGCAGATTATAGACCCGCAACCATAGCTTCAGAAAAAATTAAGAAAAAAGAAGGTTCGCTTACTCTTCAGCTAGAAAAAACGGAAGATATTTTGGCTTCCATTGGAAAAATAAAAGAGAAACAATTTTTGGTAGGCTTTGCTTTAGAGACTCAAAATGAGCTTGAAAACGCAAAAAGTAAACTCGAAAAAAAGAATTTAGACTTAATTGTGTTAAATTCGCTTAAAGATAAAGGCGCGGGGTTTAAAGGCGATACTAATAAGGTAACCTTTGTAGCAAAGGGCAATAAAGTGGTTCCTTTTTCAGTTAAACCCAAAACAGAAGTCGCCAAAGACATTTTACAATACATTTTAGAACAGATTCATGCATAAGATTTTACTTTCAGTACTCGTATTATTTGCTTGTTTTACCGCTAGTGCACAAGAATTGAACGCGAGTATTACAATAGACGCAGAGCAAACAGGGCAGCCTAATCAACAGGTTTTTAGAACCTTGGAGAGTCAGTTAACAGACTTTATAAACAACACACAATGGACCAATAAAAAGTTTTTGAATCAAGAGCGTATAGATTGTAACTTCACCCTTATTTTAAGTTCGTACGATGGGGATTCTTTTGGCGGTACTTTGCAAGTGCAAGCATCACGCCCTGTATATGCTTCTACTTACGATAGTCCTATCTATAATTATAACGACAAGCAGTTTTCATTCGATTATACAGAGTTTCAGCCACTTACTTTTAATATAAACTCTTTCGACTCTAATTTAATGTCTGTTCTGGCATACCACATATACACTGTTATTGGTTTAGATGCAGCTACTTTTGAGTTGAATGGTGGTGCGCCTTATTTTGAAACTGCCAAGCAAATAATAAATACGGCAGCTTCCAGTAATTTTTCAGGATGGAAATCTACAGATGGTGTGCAGTCTAGATTTAGATATAACGATGCCTTATTAAGCAATGTATATCAGGAATTTCACGAAGCTATGTATATCTATCATCTTGAGGGAATGGACGCAATGCACAAAAACCCTAAGATTTCAAAACTAAAAGTACAAGAGGCTATCCAGAGTTTAAAAAGCATTAATGATCGTAGACCAAATTCTTATATTTTAAGAACATTTTTTGACGCTAAAAGCGATGAGATTGCTGCCATTTTTAGTGGTGGTCCTAAAGTGAATATCACTGAGTTTATAGAGAATTTAAATCGTATGGCGCCTACAAGAAGAAGTACTTGGGCAGACATTAAGTTTTAAGATTATAACTTTATTTTAGCGTTGAAATAAGCAAACTTCTACTATCTTAGTAGTACAAAACTAAAGTGTCTTGCTAACTCAACTTTCCATTAAAAACTATGCCTTAATAGAAGATATTAAGGTGACTTTTTCCAAAGGTTTAACCACTATTACGGGTGAAACGGGTGCGGGAAAATCTATTTTATTAGGTGCTTTATCCTTGCTTTTAGGAAAACGGGCAGATAGTAATAGTGTAAAAAATCCAGAAAAAAAATGCATTATTGAAGGTGATTTCACCATAGCTGTTTACAAGTTAAATGACCTGTTTGAAGCCTTAGATTTAGATTACGAAGATCATACTATTATACGTCGTGAAATTTTACCTAGCGGAAAGTCACGAGCTTTTGTGAACGACACCCCTGTTACATTACAACAATTACAACACTTGGGAGAGCGGCTGGTAGATATTCACAGTCAGCACGAAACAAGATCTCTATTGTCTGAAAAAAACCAACTAGAAGTGCTGGATGCGGTGGCCGGGAACGAAACCCTCCTACAGCTTTATTCTGAAGGCTTACAGGACTTTAAAAAACTACAATCCGAATTGCGAAACCTTGTTGCTGACAAAGAAACAAGTGCTAAAGAACTAGACTACCATACTTTTTTATATACCGAATTGCAAGAAGCAAAACTAGCTACAGTAAATCAAGAAGCATTAGAGGAAGAATATGAAAAACTAAACAATGCAGAAACCATACAAGATGGGCTGGCAAATGTGTTAAAATTATTCTCTGAAGAACAAATAGGGGCGCTGGAAACGGCAAAAGAGGCTCGTATGCACTTAGGGAAAATTAAATCTTTTTCTTCGGAGTATGAAGTCTTGTGGGAGCGATTAAACAGTGTGCTTATTGAATTGGAAGATATAGAGGAGGAAGTAGCATCTCAGGCAGAAAATTTGGAGGCAGATCCTTCGGCGTTGTTTCAAATACAAACCACGTTGCAAACGCTTTATAAATTGCAACAAAAACATGCTGTAACTACCGTTAAAGAGTTGCTGGCAATTGAAAACGATTTGGCTTTAAAAATAGATGCAACCGCGAACGTAGATAGCCGTATTGCGATGCTGGAAGCTTCAGTAAAGACGGCAAAGGATACTTTACTGGAAGTTTCAGGAAAATTACACAAAGCCCGATTACAAGTAATTCCTGGTCTTAAAAGACAGCTAGAAGCTCTGTTGAAAAAATTAGGATTGCCTAATGCGCAGTTTCAGTTTACCTTAGAGCAAATTTCAGACTTTACACCACAAGGAACCGATACGTTGGAACTACTATTTACTGCTAATAAAGGGGCACAATTAGGGTTGCTTAAAAAAGTAGCTTCAGGAGGTGAATTAAGCCGAATTATGTTGTCTATAAAGGCAGTTTTGGCAAGTTATAAAAAGCTGCCTACCCTTATTTTTGATGAAATTGATACAGGTGTTTCTGGCGAAATTGCACAGCAAATGGCTATTATTATGGAGCAGATGAGTAGTACTATGCAAGTGTGTAGTATCACGCATTTACCACAAATTGCAGCAAAAGGGAATCAGCAAATAAAAGTGTATAAAGAAGATGTGCAAAATGTAACAACTACCCAGTTAAAAGAGCTTACCGAAGACGAGCGTGTTGTTGAAATTGCCCAAATGATTGGTGGTCATACATTGACAGATTCGGCCTTAGCGCACGCTAAACAATTGCGCAATTAGCTGTATATTTGCATACCAACAAAAACATATTAAATTAATATACCCATGGCATACAATCTACTAAAAGGAAAAAGAGGAATTATTTTTGGAGCACTAGATGAACACTCTATTGCATGGAAAACCGCAGAACGAATTCATGAAGAAGGTGGAACTTTTGTGCTTACCAATGCACCTATTGCAATGCGCATGGGTCAGATAAAAACCTTGGCAGAGAAAACTGGGTCTGAAATTATTCCAGCAGATGCTACTAATTTAGAAGATCTTGAAAACTTAGTGGAACAAGCGATGGAGATTTTGGGTGGAAAACTAGATTTTGTATTACACTCTATAGGGATGTCTGTAAATGTAAGAAAAGGCAAGCATTACACAGATCAAAATTACGATTGGACCCATAAAGGGTGGGATGTTTCAGCGGGGTCTTTTCATAAAACGATGCAGACGTTGTATCAGAAAGATGCTATGAATGAATGGGGAAGTATTGTCGCTTTAACCTATATGGCAGCACAACGTGTGTTTCCTGATTACAACGATATGGCAGATAATAAGGCGTATTTGGAGTCTATTGCAAGGAGTTTTGGATATTTCTTTGGGAAGGACAAAAAAGTTCGTGTAAATACTATTTCACAGTCACCTACCCCAACAACTGCAGGGCAAGGGGTGAAAGGTTTTGATGGATTTATAGCCTATGCCGAAAAAATGTCTCCACTAGGCAATGCTACTGCCGAAGATTGCGCCAATTATACCATTGCCATGTTTAGCGATTTAACTAAGCGCGTTACACTTCAGAATTTATTCAACGATGGAGGCTTTAGCAACATGGGTGTAAGTGATTTAGTGATGGACAAATTTGTTGAAAATGAGTAGTTAAAGCATAATTAAATATTGAAAATCCGCCAGATAGCTACTAGGCGGATTTTTTTATGGTATTTGTCGGCTATACAGTCTTTTTGTCGAATATTTATTGTAGTTGTGATAAATTTTAGATACTTTTAATACTTGTTAACTAAATATTTAAATTAATTATGAAAAAAATTACAATTTTAGCGGCTTTGCTCGTTAGTGCTATTGGCATTGGGCAAAACCTATCTCAAGAAAATGCCCAGCCTGTTCCCGGACAAAGTTTCGAGCGAACAGCGGCCGCAGTTACTGTGGACAATTCGCCAAGTGCAGGTTTAGCACCGCAAACAAGAAGCTCTTATAATGGCGTTTCGTATCACAATCCTGAAAGGAGCATGATGCCTGTTTTGGCATATACCTCTGGTCCTTATTTTAGTGTAGCTGGTAGTCCAGATGTTAGTCTTTTAGAAGACACTACATTAGGAATGGGTACCTATGGAGCGGGTGTTCAAATTTCAGCTGGAAACAGAATAGCAGAAGATATTATCTTAGCAGACGACTACGATGTGACTTCTATGGATTTCTTTGCTTACCAGTCTTTTACACCAACAGCACCTCCAACTATTGATGCAATTAATGTGCAGATTTGGGATGGAGATCCTAGTTTAGGAACTAGTTCGGTTATTTACGGTGATGATGTAACTAATGTATTAACTTCAGTTGTTTGGAGTGGTGCTTATCGTCAATTAGAAAGTAGTCCAAACACAGACCGTGCTATACACAGAATAACAGTAGAGACTCCAGGCTTATCTTTAGCAGCTGGTACCTACTGGGTAGATTGGCAAATTGGCGGTACAGCGGCTTCTGGTCCTTGGCAACCACCTGTTGCAATTTTAGGACAGGCAACTACTGGAAATGCAATGCAATCTATTGGTGGTGTATGGGCCCCATTGGAAGATGGAGGAACATTTACAGCGCAAGGAGCACCTATAGAAGTGAATGGAGATTGTACTAGCTGCGGTGGCGGTGGCGGTGGCGGACCAGTTGTTGTATATGCAATTGATAATTCATCATTACAATTTGGTTCTTTTGAAATTGACACGCCTGAAGTTTACACCCCTATAGCAGGCTCTCCTAGTGTAGGTTTTGAAGGTGCGGGTGCAATAGATCCTAATAGTGATGGGTCTACAGCCTATGCTTTTGATGATCTTACATTATATAGTATAGATACTGCAACTGGAGTATACACCTCTTTAGGTACAATTACACCTTCTTCAGGAGGTTCTTGGGTTGGTATGGAATTTGATCCAACATCAGGTACCCTATATGGTCTAGCAGGTAATTTTGGAATAGATGTAGGTTTGTATACTATAGATGTAGGAGCAGTAACAGCTACATTAGTAGGTACTTCTTCTGTGACTACTGGAGCAGTAACCCTTGCTATAGATGGTGCAGGTGTTGGTTATATAACCGATGTAGTTTCAGATAGCCTTTATAGTATAGACGTAGCGACTGGAGCAGTTACATTAGTTGGTGCCCTAGGTGTTGATCTTAATTTTGGTCAAGGAATGGTATACGATATCAATTCAGATCAAGTATATACTGCTCTTTTCAATAATTTTTCTTTTGCTGCTGAGTGGTGGACTGTAGATACAGCAACTGGAGCTGCTACGTTTGTTGGTACAATTGATGCTACTAATCCAAACGTTGTACAAGTAGGTTGGGCAGGTATTCCTTCAGTTTCTACAAACGATGAATGTTCTGGAGCTATTGCTGTTGCGTGTGGTGAAACTGTTACGGGTACAACTGTAGGTGATACAGATTCTGGCGGTTCTGCATCTGCGGATGAGTTCTTTTCTTTTACAGGAACAGGAAGTGTAGAATTTGTAACTGCTAGTTTATGTAATAATACAGATTTCGATACTATTATCCGTATCTATGAAGATTGTACATTAGTTAATGAGATTGCAAACAACGATGACTTCTGTGGTTTATTTGGACCTTCTCAAGTATCATTCGTATCAGACGGAACTTCTACGTATTATATAATGGTAGAAGGATTTGACGCTCCAGATGTTGGAAACTTTGAATTAACAATTACTTGTGATGATGTTGCTGCAAACGATCTTTGTGAAAATGCAATAGCTGTAGGTTGTGATTCTGTAACAGCAGGTAGCACATTAATGGCTAGTATAGACGATGATGTAGCAGGAGATTGTGATGGAGTAGGTGTTACTTCAGCAGGAGTTTGGTATACGTATACTGAAACTATTCCTGGATTAATTTCAGATATTACATTGTCTACTTGTGACGATGCAGATTTCGATACTAAGATTTCAGTTTACGAAGGAGATTGTGGCGCATTAACGTGTGTTGCAGCCAATGACGATGGTGCTGGATGTGGAGCCTTTACTTCAGAATTAACATTCCAGAGTGACGGAGTTAGTACATACTACATATTAGTTCACGGATTTGGAGGCGCAGTAGGTGATTTCAACTTGAGTGTTAGCTGTCTTCCAGTTGCACCATTTAACGATCCTATTGTAAACTCTATTGATGTAGATGAAGCAGGACTTCCTTATACAGACCCAGCAGTGAATATGCCAGGTGCAACTACAGAAGCCGGAGGAACTCCAGCAGTATGTGATAACGCAGGTGTATTAGGAGTATGGTATAACTTTGTTCCAGAAATGGGCGGTACAGCTACAGCAACTGTAGTGTCACCAGCAGGATATACTTCTGTAACATTCTACACAGCTCCAAATGAGGATGCAGTAGAGACAGATCTTACTTTGGTAGATTGGTTCGATAACCAATGTGTTCCTGGAATTACTACTTCTATCCCAGTAACAGCAGGTCAGGCGTATTATGTATACGTAGCCAACCACGAAGGTGTAACAGATATCGTTATCGATGGTGATTTCTACTTAGGTGTAGGAGATGCAGTTGTAGATGGATTTACGTACTTCCCTAACCCAGCCAACAATGAGTTGAACTTGGATGCAGGAACTCGTAGCATAGACACAGCAACTATTTATAACATATTAGGACAAGCTGTAATAGACCAGACAGTTGGTGGAAACAGTACACGTCTTGATGTAGCTAACCTAAGCGTAGGTACTTACATTATGAAAGTAGTTGTAGAAGGAGAAGTTGGTATTTACAAGATTGTAAAGAAGTAATTTTTTCATAAAATCAATGTAAAGTCGCCCTAGTATTGCTGGGGCGACTTTTTTTATTCTGTATCTTTGTGGAACAATGAAACGAACCTACTCGTTTATTATCCCGGTATACAATAGACCCCAAGAAATTAAAGAGCTCTTGGAGAGCTTTTTGGCACTATCGTTTAACAAACCTTTTGAAATAGTAATTGTTGAAGATGGAAGCTCTGAGAGTGCTGAAGTAATAGTGAAAAGTTTTTCCGAAATACTTTCTATCTCCTATTACTATAAAGATAATTCAGGCCCTGGTGATTCCCGAAATTATGGAATGCAAAAAGCCAAGGGTAATTATTATATTATTTTAGATTCAGACTGCTTAGTGCCTCCACATTACTTAGAAACTGTAGATTATTTTCTGGAAAACACCTATGTAGATTGCTATGGCGGTGCAGATGCGGCTCACGTGAATTTTACCGCATTGCAAAAAGCTATAAATTATACAATGACTTCTTTCTTAACTACTGGAGGTATTAGAGGGAATAAGAAAAGTGTAAACACCTTTGAACCTAGAAGTTTTAATATGGGAATTTCGAAGAAAGCTTTCAATACTACTAAAGGATTTGCAAAAATACACCCAGGGGAAGATCCAGACTTATCGCAGCGCATTGTTAAATCTGGTTTTAAAACTGCTTTTATTCCCGACGCATATGTGTTTCATAAAAGAAGGATTTCATGGTCAAAATTTCATACCCAAGTTAAAAAATTCGGTATGGTGCGCCCCATTTTAAACAAATGGCATCCTACTGCTACAAAAATAACATTTTGGTTTCCTACGTTATTTGTTGCGTTTTCAATGCTTTCATTGGTTCTTGGAATTGTTTTTTCATATCTTATACTAGTACCGTTACTACTCTATGTAGGAGTACTTTTTATAGACGCAAGCATCAAGAATAGAAGTATAATTATTGGCCTACTAGCTGTTTTTGCTGTTTTTATACAATTTTATGGGTATGGCTTAGCTTTTCTGAAATCTACATTCTATATTTCATGGTTGGGAAGAGATCCCCAAGTACAATTCCCGAACTTATTCTTTAAATAACGTAAAGTACTCGTGCATGGCAGAACAAAAAAAATCTTTTAGAAGCATAAAAATTAATATGTTCTTTTTCTTTTTGTTATTGGCCATTATTTTTTGGGCACTTACCAAATTTTCTAAAGAAAATGCGGCTAAGATTGAAGCTAATTTGGAGTATACTAACTTACCCGAAAATTACTTATTAGACGAAAAAAATGCAGCTAGTATAACCTTTGACATTACCACTAGTGGATTCGATTTTTTAGTCTATAAAATAAAACAACCAACGGTTATAATAGATGTTTCGAAATATTTTAATAATACAAACAAACAAGCAGTACTGCCGGGTGATAATTTGAAAGAAGAGATTGGGGAGCAAATTAACTATTCTGGGACAATTAGAAACCTTTCTAAAAACGAATTATCCATTGTTCTACAAGGTGTACAGTCTAAGAAAATCCCTGTAAAAGTACATGCTGTGATAACCTATAAGCAAGGTTTTAAAAAAGTAGATTCCTTAATGGCTTTTCCAGATTCTATTCGTATTGCAGGCCCTAAGAAATTATTAGATTCAGTGGAAAGCATTGTTACAAAAGAACTTGTTTTACAAAATGTTGATGAATCTATTTCTAGTAAAGTAGCGCTGGAAGAGCTTCCTTTTGCCGAACTGAATTCAAAAACGAAAGATGTTGTAGTAAAGCAGACAGTGAAAGAATTTGCACAAAAAAAATTGATGTTATCCATAAAACTTATAAATATACCTACCGAAACGACCTTAAAAATAATACCAGAAAAAGTAGAAATAACCTTTATTGTTCCCATCGAAAAATTTGCAGCTATTAATGCTCAAGATTTTGAAGTAGTGTGTGACTACAAACAACGAAATACCGAAGAAAATTTTCTAACCCCTACATTGGTGAGTGCACCAAAAGAAGCAAAGAATATTGAAATACTAACAAAAAAAATTGATTTTCTAATTTTTAAATAAAGTTTTAAATGAAAATTGTTGGACTTACAGGAGGCATAGGGAGTGGCAAGACAACAGTTGCCACGATGTTTGAAAACTTAGGAGTGCCAGTATACATTGCAGATGTAGAGGCTAAAAAGCTCACCAATTCTTCCAAGATAATTAGAAGAAAACTTATTGAACTTTTAGGGGAAGATGCATATGGTACTAACGGTCTAAACAGCGCTTATGTAGCAAATTGTATCTTTAACAATGCCGAACTATTACAGCGTGTTAACCAAATTATTCATCCAAAAGTAAAAACTCACTTTAAGCGCTGGGTAAAAAAACAGAAAGGGCCTTATTGCATCAAGGAAGCTGCTATATTATTTGAGAATGGTAGTTTTAAAGATTGCGATTATACCATTTTAATTACCGCTCCTATGGACGTTAAGATGAAAAGGCTTCTGCAACGTGACAATACCACAGAGGAAGCCATACGTTCAAGAATGAAAAACCAATGGGACGATACCAAAAAATCAAAATTGGCCAATTCAATAATTGAGAATATTGAATTAGATAAAACTAAAAAAGCAGTGCTTACCTTGCATCATAAACTCTCAATACCTCAGTAATAGCGTTCATTTCATAGTGTTAACATTTGGTTAAACCACCATAACCCTAAATGTTAAAATCTTACTTTTGATGGATGAACAAAAAGCTATTTGTCTTTCTTATTTTACTGATGAGCTTATCCCTACTAGGGATAATTTTTGTTCAAGGGTATTGGATTTCTAACTCTTATAAATCTAAAGATGAGCAACTTAGCTCTACTATAAAAAATTCGCTGCTCAATGTTTCAAGAACAATCCAAAAAAGAGAATTGGATGAGTATTACAATCTTTATAGCGGCTTGGTGGAAAGTTTAGGAAATCCTGAGAATATTACCGTAAATGAGTTATTGTACGCTACTAGGAATGATGGAAATCAAGAAAAGAGTGTTTTTTATAATAGTATTTTATCCGAAGATTTTAAACTTTCAACTACTATTTTCGATACTGAAATAGACAGTATAAAATTTAAAAGAATTACCAATCGCAGGGAAGAAATTAAAATTAAGGATGCTATAGATGGAAGTGATGAAGCCGTTGCCAGATTTAAAACCATAAGCAGATTAACCGATTTTGAGAAAAAGCAATTTGAGTCTGCCTTTAAGAATATTTCAGAAAAAAAACCAATACACCAACGAGTTAGTAAAAAAGAAATAGAAGAAAACCTTACAAACGAATTAAAAGAGAGAGGTATTGTTACTCCATTTGAGTATGCTATTTTCAGTAAGAGCTTAGCAACTAAGGTGCAGTCGGATAATTTTGAGTTAGATCCAGATAACACCTACAGTACACCATTATTTGTAAATGAAGAACTAAAAACACAATACCAATTATTTGTAAGCTTTCCAGACCAGAAAAGGGAAGTTCTTAACTCCATTATGGGAATGGCTGTATTGTCTTTAATTTTTACAGGCGTAATTGTTTTGGCATATAGCAGCGCACTATCACAATTATTTAAACAAAGACAAATTTCTCAAATTAAGACAGATTTTATTAATAACATGACCCACGAGTTTAAAACACCTATTGCTACTATAAACTTGGCCTTAGATGCATTAAACAATCCAAAAGTTAAAGATGATAAAGAGTTTTTGGCAAGATATCTTAAAATGATTCGTGACGAAAACCGAAGAATGCATGCCCAGGTGGAAAATGTATTACGTATCTCAAAATTGGAGAAAAATGAATTAGACCTGCCAAAAGAGCGTATAAAGTTACACGACATTATTGAAAACGCCGTATCCCACGTAGGGCTTATTGTGGAAGATAGAGGTGGCTATGTAAAAACTCATTTTGGCGCTCTAAAGTCTTCAATACTTGCCAACGATTCACACCTCACAAATGTTGTTGTTAATATTTTAGATAATGGTATTAAATATTCGGAGCACGAGCCAAAAATAGATGTATACACAGAAAATGTTAAGAACACCATCATCTTAAAAATTAGAGACCAAGGAATTGGAATGACTAAAGCAGTTCAGAAAAAAATATTCGAAAAATTTTACCGAGAGCATACCGGAGACATACACAATGTTAAAGGTCATGGACTTGGATTAGCTTATGTAAAACGTATTTTGGACGATCACGATGCCCAAATTTACGTAGAAAGCGAAAAAGATAAAGGAAGTACCTTCATTATTAAATTACACTTAATATCATAACTTATGGAAACTGAAAACAAGAAAATCCTATTAGTAGAAGACGATCCAAACTTTGGAACCGTATTAAAAGATTACCTCGCCATGAACGACTACGATGTAGTTCACGCCAAAAATGGAATGGAAGGCTTTGAAAAATTTAAAAAAGACGACTACGATTTATGCATCCTAGATGTAATGATGCCTTATAAAGATGGTTTCACACTCGCTAAAGAAATTAGAGAGAAAAACGAAGACGTACCAATTATTTTCTTAACTGCAAAAGCAATGAAAGAAGATGTGCTAAAAGGATACAAAGTAGGAGCAGATGACTACTTAAATAAGCCATTTGATAGTGAAGTGTTGCTTATGAAAATTAAAGCAATTATCCAGCGCAAAGCAACCGACTCCATTGCCGATAGTAAGCAATTTGAGTTTGAGATTGGTGATTTTCATTTAAATTCGAAGCTACGTTTTTTAACCTATAAAAAGGAAGATCCAAGTAAGTTGTCACCAAAAGAAAACGAATTATTACGTTTACTTGCCTTACATAAAAACGATCTTATGCCTCGTGAATTGGCGTTAACCAAAATTTGGAGAGACGATAATTACTTTACCTCACGAAGTATGGATGTTTACATCGCTAAACTACGTAAATACCTTAGTGTAGACGACGGTGTAGAAATTATAAACATTCACGGAGAAGGATTCCGTTTAGTGGTTAAAGACGAAGTAGACCAATAAAATAACTGATAGAGAGTGTTCTAAACGCCACCTGATTTACTTCGGGTTGGCGTTTTTGCGTTCAATAAAAGCAACGATTTCTGAAATTGATGTATCGTAATTGAACCATGCAATGGCCTTGTTTTTTCTAAACCAGGTTCCTTGGCGTTTGGCAAAACGTCGTGTATTTTTCTTTATTTCTGAAATAGCTTCTTCTAGAGAAATAGTACCATCAAAATACTGAAACAACTCGCGATACCCTACAGTTTGCATCGCATTTAAGTCTCTATAAGGGTATAATTTTTTGGCTTCTTCTAACAACCCATTTGCAATCATTTGGTCCACTCTTTGGTTAATCCGGTCATAGACTAGTGCCCTTTCAGCAGTAAGTCCAACATATATTGTGTTAAAATTTCTTTGTGAAGCGCCCTGGTTAAGGTACGATGAAAAAGGCTTTCCTGTTCCTCTAATTATCTCAAGTGCCCTAATCACACGGTGTTTATTGTGAATGTCTGCCTTGTTAAAATAAGCTGGGTCTTTTTCTCTTAATTCATGCTGCAGTTTTTCCAGCCCGTTGACATCAAATTCTGAAATTAATTGTTGTCTAATTTTTTCAGAGACCTTCGGAAAGGTGTCCAGCCCTTTTACCACAGCATCTACATACAATCCGGAACCTCCAACTAGTACAGCCACGCTGTCATTTTTGAAAAGTTCTTTCAGTTTATTAAGGGCGTCTCTTTCAAAATCACCAACATTGTAGGTTTCAAAAATACTTCGGTCTTGGATAAAATGATGAGGAACTGCCGCTAATTCTTCAGCAGTGGGAACCGCTGTACCAAGGGTCATTTCTTTAAAAAACTGTCTGGAATCTGCCGAAATTATTTCAGTAGAAAAATGTTGGGCAAGTGCAATTCCTAATGCAGTCTTGCCAATGGCGGTAGGGCCAACCACGCAAATAAGTAGGGGAGTATTCATTATTCTTGGATATCTTCGTCGTGTAATTCTGTACCACAACGATGACAAAAATCGGCGTCGTCCCTATGTTTTGTTGAATTACAGTTGCGACACGTCTGGCTATTTACATGAACATAATCTTTATCACCTACTTTCGGGGTACCCATACTCTTTGTATATTCTGCACTTACAATTCCGGTTGGTACAGCAATAATACCATACCCCATAATCATAATAAAAGCTGCAATGAGTTGCCCAAGAGGTGTAACGGGTGCAATATCTCCAAAACCTACCGTAGTTAATGTAACGATACACCAATATACACTTACAGGAATACTTACAAAACCACTTTGTTCCCCTTCCACAAGGTACATAAGGGTTCCTGCAATAATAGAAATAACAAGCACAGCGAATAAAAAAACCAGAATTTTAGGTCTACTGTCCATCAATGCTTTTCGCAGTTTATTAGATTCTCCTATATAACGTGTAATTTTTAGAATTCTGAAAACTCGTAGTAAACGTAATGCGCGTACTGCCAATAAAACATTGGTGCCAGCCAAGATAAACGATAAGTACAATGGTACGGTGGATAGGAAGTCTATAATTCCATAAAAGCTAAAAATATATTTAGAGGGTTTTTTTATGGTGATAATACGAGCAATGTATTCGAATGTGAAAAATATAGTGATAACCCATTCGCCATAATATAAAAAGTCGTAGATATACCCTTCCCAGCCACGGACGCTTTCTAGCATTACAAAAATTACACTTACCAAAATAAGAATAAGCAATACCACGTCAAACAATTTTCCCATAGGCGTATCTGCTTCATAAATGATAGTGTGCAAATCTCTACGCCAAGTGCTTTTTTTAGTGGGTTCCAAAAATGAGAATATTAATGTGCTATAAAAATAAGTAAGTTTCTTTAATTAACCGGGTCTGTAGCCAACGGAATGATTTTTAGTACCCTTCGCTTTTTTAAATATGTTTGTATAATGTGTTGTGCATCTATATCATTAGACATAGGTGTAATGATAGATTTTAAAACTTCAGGGTTGTTTATTTGATAGTTTAAATTATAAAACCCGAAACCTCGGTACACGCCATTTTCTATTAATACAACCGAACGTTCATCAACATCCCTTCCACGGTCAACTATTAGCATATGCTGATTATGGTAGCTGTATTCATCTAAAAAAAGTTGTGCTCGTATATTATAATCTTCGGCTGTTTCTTTTTCTATACAAGCCCCTTCACATCCTTTTACAGTATAATTAAAGCAATGGTTCTTGGTTTTATAAAGACCCGTTAATTTCTGACAGAGATTATATTTTTCGGTAATTGTAAATACAGAAGATTTTGCCTGCTGGTAATTACTAAATGTGGTAATAGCTTTTTTACGACCATCCGCTTTTTCAATAGCAAGATTAATATATCCGTTTTTATCCACAAAAGATCCTAACTGATATTGAAAAGACGTTCTTCGCAACGCGCGATTATATTTTGGTTTAGTGCGTTTTATTTCTTCACTTTCCTTTAATAGCGCAATAAGTTCGTTACCTGTAAGCTCAAAGGTAACTGCCGCCACTTCTAACTGAATTTTCTTAGATTTCCTATTATCACTTGTAAAATGCTGGGTAAGGCGTTTTTTAATATTTTTACTCTTCCCAATATATATTATCTCTCCAGCTTCATTATGCATATAATAAACGCCAGTTTCTGAAGGTGCTGCAGCAATTATATCTAACAGTTTGGTATCTATATGACGCTTCGGGTCTTTGCGTACCGAAGCTTGTATAATTTCCTTATTTAAATCTTTTTGAAGCAATAGTTTAAAAAGTTCTACGGTAGCTTTGGCGTCGCCTTGCGCACGATGCCTGTCTGTAATTGGGATGCCTAGGGAGCGCACTAGTTTTCCTAGACTATACGAAGGCATATTTGGAATTAACTCTTTACTAAGCTCTACAGTACAAAGAGTTTCTTTGTCAAAATTGTATCCAAGACGGTCAAATTCGGTGGTTAAAATTCTATTGTCAAACTTGGCGTTGTGCGCCACAAGTATGCTTCCGTCTGTAATTTCAATAATACGTTTGGCTACTTCATAAAACTTTGGAGCGTTGCGAAGCATTTCGTTATTAATACCTGTTAGGTTTACTACAAAAGGCTGAATTTTGCGCTCTGGATTAACTAAGCTGGAAAACTGATCCACGATTTTATGTCCATCAAATCGGTAAATAGCAATTTCAGTAATACCTTCTTCATTGTACTTGCCGCCTGTGGTTTCTATGTCTAGTATTGTGTAAATAGTGTGTAGTTTATTATTTGTGGTTAGTAGTTTCTACTTCCAAAAATGGAACTTCCCACCCGCACCATGGTACTTCCTTCTTCTATGGCGATTTTATAATCTCCACTCATTCCCATACTCAAGATACTAAAATCTTGCTGTGTTTTGCTGAAATCGTCATACATTTGTTTCAGTTTTTTAAATTCGGTGCTTACCTGGGTCTCATCATTGGTAAAAGTAGCCATTCCCATAAGGCCAACAACCGAAATATTTTCAAACTTTTGAAATGCTTCAGAAGCTAATAATTCTTTCGCTTCTTCTTCACTCATTCCAAATTTACTATCCTCTTCGGCAATTTTTAGTTGTAAAAGACACTGTATGGTTCGGTCGTTATTTTTTGCTTGTTTGTTTATTTCTTTCAACAATCTTGGACTGTCTACCGCGTGAACTAAATTTACAAATGGCGCCATATATTTCACTTTATTGCGTTGCACGTGACCAATCATATGCCATTCAATATCTTTAGGTAATTCCTGCCATTTGGCTTCCATTTCCTGCACTTTATTCTCACCAAAGATGCGTTGGCCAGTGCTGTAAGCTTCCATAATCTCGTTCGCAGGTTTGGTTTTAGAAACGGCTACCAATGTAACGTCTTCTGGAAGTTCCTTTTTAATGTGTTGTATGTTTTCTGAAATGCTCATTTAAAACTCATATATAGTAACGCCACTTCGTAATTTTGGTTCAATATAGGTGCTTTTTGGTGGCATGGTTAATCCTTCGTCTGCTATTTGTTTCATCTCGGCAACGCTCACTGGAAGCAATCCAAACCCAACAGTAAAATTGCCTTTATCTACTTCTCCTTTTACGAAAACTAAATCTTTTTTACCATCGGCATAGGCTAAGCGGGTATCGTTTCGAACATCGTTAATTCCAAGAATAGGTTTTAAAATAGTGGTGTATAGAATTTGAGTGTCCAACCCATCTAAGGCATTTTTAATTTTGTAATTGTTTTTTCTAAGATATAAGGAATAAAACTCTCCATCTAAATACATGCTAAAATGCTGCTTCTTTGAAGGTTTATAATAAGCAATACCTCGATTTTCTATACGGTACATAGCATCAAGTTTTATTAAAAACTCTTCTTTGCTGAAGCCATTCAAATCTTTTACCAGCCTGTTAAATTCGTAAATTTTAAGATCGCTTTCGGGAATTAAAAAACTCATAAAATAATTATAAGATTCTTCTCCAGTATGTTTTTTGTTCTTCCCCATTAAATCTCTTGCCAACAAAGCCGAAGACGAAGACCTATGATGCCCATCTGCAATATACACAGCATCCATTTCGGCAAAATAGGCTTGTAGTTGGGTTATAATTTTTTTATCTGCCACATTCCATACGTAATGGGTGTCTCGATAGGTGGTAGTAAATTCGTACTCGGCACGGGTTTCCATAACCTTTGAAAATATGTTTTCAATTTCTGAATGATCTGGATAGGTGAGGAGTACTGCCTCGGCATTAAAGCCTACTGTTTTTAAATACTCTTTAAAGGTATTTTCACGGTACTCAATAGTAGCTTCGTGCTTTTTTATACGGTTGTTTTCATAATCTTCGGCACTTGCAGCAGCAACAATTCCGTGAAACTCCAGTCCGTCTCTATTTACTATTTTATAAAAATAATAGCAAGGTGTTGAATCTTGCATAAAAATTTCATCTTCCTTAAATTCCTGATACCTGTTCTTAATTAAAGTATAACGCCGTTTTCCCGAAATCTCTTTTTGGTATTTAAATCCAGGATTTAAAATCTGTAAAAATGAAAACGGATTATCACGCAAGCGCGACTCCCGCTCCTCTGGCGTATAGCTTTCATAGGAGCGTGATGCCAATAAGCTTACCTTGTCCCGAGTAGGGCGAATTGCTTTAAATGGAAGGATTTTTGGCATATTTTGAGTATTCATTTGGCAGTAGCGGTTTGCAGTACTGTATACTGAAAACTGCAACTGTATACTATTTTTAAGCAAACATTTTGGCCACCGTTTCTGCTTTTCTACTTTCTGAATAATCGTAAAAACCTTCACCACTTTTTACACCCATTTTACAAGCCATTACCATATTTACTAATAATGGACAAGGAGCGTACTTAGGGTTTTTGAAACCATCGTACATTACATTCAAAATAGAAAGACAAACATCCAATCCAATAAAATCGGCTAGTTGTAACGGTCCCATTGGATGTGCCATTCCTAGTTTCATCACGGTGTCAATTTCTTCTACACCGGCAACATTGTTGTATAAGGTTTCAATAGCTTCGTTTATCATAGGCATTAAAATACGATTGGCTACAAAACCTGGATAATCATGTACTTCAACAGGAACCTTTCTTAATTTTTTCGAAATTTCTGCAACGGTATTGTACGTTTCCTGGCTCGTACTGTATCCTTTTATAATTTCAACCAGTTTCATAATAGGTACTGGATTCATAAAGTGCATTCCAATTACCATCTCTGGGCGAGATGTAGCTGCAGCAATCTTTGTAATAGAAATAGAAGACGTATTACTTGCCAAAATTGTTTCCTCTGAACAAAATTTGTCGAGGTCTTCAAATATTTTCAGTTTTAAATCTACATTTTCGGTGGCGGCTTCCACAACCAAACCTGTGTTTTTTACGCCTTCTTCAAGACTTGTGTAAGTTGTGATGTTTTCTAAAGTACGTTGTTTGTCTTCTTCGGTAATACGGTCCTTGGCAACCATTCTGTCTAGATTTTTAACGATGGTGGCAATGCCTTTATCCAAGGAAACCTGCGAAACATCTATAAGTTGAACTTTATAATTGGTCTGTGCGAAGGTGTGGGCAATTCCATTACCCATGGTTCCTGCGCCTATTACTGCTACGTTTTTCATATATTCTTTTAAATTTTTATATATGCTAGGTTTATGATATGCTACCTAACTTCTTATCTGGATAGTTCTATAATTTTCTAAAATTCTCAATCACCTGCATAGCCACCGTTAAAGCTTGTGTTCCTTGAGCTAAACTAACTACAGGCGTTGTATTGTTTTGAATGGCATCGGCAAAGGATTCTAGCTCGTCTAAAATCGCATTGTTTGGATGAATGTCTGGATTGTCGAAATAGATTTGTTTCTTAATCCCTTCGGCATTGGTAAGGATCATGGCGAAATCGTCTGGGTTTTGTGGAGCGTCTTTCATCTTTACCACTTCTACTTTCTTTTCTAAGAAATCTACAGAGATATATGCATCTCGCTGAAAGAACCGAGCCTTACGCATTTTCTTCATCGAAATTCTACTTGCCGTTAAATTGGCCACACAACCATTTTCAAACTCGATACGCGCATTGGCAATATCTGGGGTTTCTGAAATAACCGACACGCCACTGGCATTTACACTTTTTACGGGCGATTGTACCACACTTAAAATAGCATCAATATCGTGAATCATTAAATCCAACACTACCGAAACATCGGTTCCGCGCGGATTAAATTCTGCCAAACGATGTGCTTCAATAAACATAGGATTATCCATCATATCCTTTACACTCATAAACGCAGGATTGAAACGCTCTACATGTCCTACCTGGCCTTTTACCTTATGCTTTTCAGCTAACTGTAAAAGTTTTTCGGCTTCTTCAACAGTATGGGTGATGGGTTTTTCAATAAACAAATGTTTGCCTGCCGCGACTACCTTTTCAGCACAAAAAAAGTGATGGATGGTTGGTGTTACTACATCTACCACATCACAGGCATCGATGAGCGCTTCCATAGATTGGAAACTCTTGTAGCCAAATTCTTCCTCAATTTTTTGAGATGCTTTGGTGTCTGCATCGTAAAAGCCAACCAGATTATATTTGGTGGACTGATTAAGTAGTTTTAAATGAATTTTCCCAAGGTGGCCAGCACCCAAGACTCCAGCGTTTAACATGCGAATTGGTTTTTAACAAAGATAAGGATTTGATTACCGATTGGAGATTGTGGATTGGAGATTTTTGATTTCAAGTTTCAAAGTGGAAATAAGAAAGTAGAAAAAAGAAATAGATACAGTTTTTACCTAAAAATAGAAACCTATTTCTTTGCGTTCTCTGTGCCTTTGCGGTGAACTTTATATCAGTCAAGTTTTTAACGAAATACCGAGTTCGGAAAGACCACAACACTTTCATGTCCATTGGCTCCAACGGCTGCCACTCCGAAGAAATAATTATCTATCACAATCCCGTCCAGCGTAAATTCTGAAACATCACCCACATATCTGCTGTTATCCCAGGTAGGAGACGTGGTGTCTCGCCAATAAATTTTATATCCCACGGCACCATTTACTTTGTCCCACTTAAATTTTGCCGAAGGTTCCACGATACCTCCAATTGCCACGTTACCTGGAGCAGGAGGGGCCCAGGCAAGGCTTGCCATTGTAATAGCATTCACAGCCGTTAGTTTTTTAGCATAGTCGAAGTTTACAAACTTCAATTTGTCACCGTATTCAATTCCGTTTTCAGTACGAATATCCTGGTGTTGCTGGGTGTAATTTTCATGGGCTTCCATAATTCTAATTCCTGCATAGCCCAAATCGTTAAACGGTCGGTGATGCCCACCACGACCAAAGCGATCTAATCGATATATGAGCATTGGGTTCATTTCTGGCATATAGGTTTGTACAGTTTTATGGACGTAGCGAGCCAATTGTCTAGAAACTCCATCTACTTCACCACCGTAAAAACGTCTTCTTTGTCGTTCTTGTTCAGTTTCAGTAGGAGGAACTGGTTCAGAAAATATTCTGAAATCTACATTGCTTATCACGCCGTCCACACCTTTAATATTGCCAATCATATCATTATTGAGTATCCCAATAATATTCCAACCTTGTTCTTTTGCATACGCGGCAAATCCTGCGCCGCCAAATAAGCCTTGTTCTTCACCGCTTAACCCTAGATACACTATGCTACTTTCAAATTTATATTTGGATAATACTCTCGCAGCTTCAATGGCGCCTGCCATACCACTGGCATTGTCGTTGGCTCCAGGGGCATCTTTGGTAAAATCACTTCCGTCACTATTACGGGAATCTATATCGCCACTCATAATGATGTAGCGATTGGGGAATTTGGTTCCTTTTTGAACAGCCGCCACGTTTACAATCCAGGTATCTTGTGGGACACGACGATTACCTTCAGCTTTTACAAAATCTTTCTGGTAGAAAACGTCCAGACAAGTATTGCAGTCTTTTGAAATAGTTTCGAACTCTTTTTTAATCCAACGTCTCGCAGCTCCAATGCCTCGGGTTGTACTTACGGTATCGCTAAAGGTATTTCGCGTTCCGAAGTTTGCTAAGGTCGTAATATCGGCTTCAATTCGTTCTGCAGAAACAGCATTAATGATATCATAGATTTTAGGATTGGTTTGTGCTGAAATGGATAGGATTGAAGCTAAAAAGAGGATTGTAAGGAGAATTTTCATAGGTTGAAATTTTCCTTAAAAATACCCAAAAGTAAAGGTATTTGCAATGATTAAATACTCGTTATCTCAAAAAAGTTACTTTCGAGATCTTACCATCTGTAATTTCATACATAGCAATAACACTTGAGTAATTTTCACCAAAACGAACATATTCTCTGTCCACTACTTTATTGCCCAGTACAATTCGGTTTTTAATTTCGCAGTATAGATTGGGTACGCTTTCAAACATTTCTGTAAATTGAGTTCGCATCGCTTTCTTGCCATCTATTGAAAGTTCACTAGGGAAATTATAAATTTTAATGTCTTCAGCATAGGTGTCCATAAAAGCATCAATATTTCTTGCGTTGTAAGCATTTACTTGTCGTTGAACGATTTGTTCTGGAGTTTCGGTGATAATTTCAGCAGTATTTAAAATTACGCCATCTTTCATCGTCATTTCAATCGTGCTTAGGTTTTCAAGACGTTCCAACGGATTCCCATTCAAAACTAACAAATCGGCTTTTTTACCTTCGGCAATAGATCCCAGCATTTTTTCGAGCCCAAAACCTTCGGCAGCATTTATGGTAGAGGCTTTTAAAACTTGCGGAACTGTAAGCCCTGCATTTACCATGGCTTCCATTTCCTGAATGTACGAAGAAGCGTGCATAGTACCAATGTTGCCAGCATCGGTTCCTGTTACAATATTTACACCTCTATCTTGAAGAAACTTAAGACTTTCGCCCATTTTTTCAATTTGGTTATCGTAATGCGTGCTAAAGCGCGCTTCGTTGTCCCAGATTGATTTTACGTTGGCAGTGATATTCTCTTTGTTGTATTTCTGAAAATAACGCATCGATTTATAGGTCTCCGGATTGGCAAAATAGAGATCTTCTGGGTGGTCACTTGGTTTACCTAAAAACGCTTTTATATAATTTTTAGAAACAATAAGCGTAGGGATATACGTAACATTGTTATCCAGTAAAAGTTTGGCAAAAGCTTCGTCTGCAGGCTCGTCGTCTATACTGTGTACCAAAATATCTGCACCTGCTTTAATTGCCAGTTCTGCTGTTTTTTTTTCGGTGGCGTGTACAGCAAGCTTTAGTCCATTATCGTGTGCTAATTTTGCTACGTGCTGCACCATAGGGAAGTTTTTTTCGGCAGGTTCCTCCTTGCTGGCGATGTACCAGATTTTTATAAAATCGGGATTATAGGGCAACATTTTGTTGAAAAGCGCCGTGGCATCCTCAATAGATGAAATTTTATGAATAGGAACATCTTCCAACTTTGACAATGCTTCTGGCTGATAAGGAGAAAATAAAGGCCCCGTAACAAATACATTTGGGGAACTAATCCTGGTGGCGATGCTGTCACGAATCTTAAAGTTTGAAAACGGACCTCCAACATCCATAATAGATGTGATTCCTAAGCGTAAATAACGATTAAAACTATCTGGCAACATGTCCTCGGCAAATTGAAGTTCATCCTCATAGGATTTAACAGCAGTCATATCCAGTGCATCTGGTCGTGTGTAAAGGCTTCCTGTCTGGAAAAAATGGATGTGCGCATCTATCATTCCAGGCATTATAAATTTTCTAGTAGCATCCAGAGAAGGTATTTCTAGCATTGGCTTTTTCTTGATGTCACCAATTTTTTTGATGCTACCATTTTGAATGAGTATATATTGATTAGGGATTGTTTTCCCTTTTTCAACATCTACAATGGTTGCATTTTCAATAATTAGGTGTTGTGAAAAGCAACACGTAGAAAATAAAAGTAAGATAAAAGTGAAGATCGTTTTCATGATGGCGGGTTGTTTGGCTAAAGATACCAAATAAACCGCTAGCTATTCTTTTGTTTTTTCGGTTGCTGCAATAGCAATGTGTTTCCCGTCTGGGCTTATGGTAATACGCGTAATGTTATCAATATTATTTGCTGAAAGATCTGCTACTTCTTTCCATTCGCCAGGGCCAAACAAATCGTACAGGTAGAGTTTCGATCCGCTTCCTAGTAACAATGTAGTTGCATCAATCCACGTATGATCTTGAATGCCTACAGGTAACTGACAAACAAAATAGGTGTCTTCGGCTTTGTTAACATCTACCACAAACACATCGAAGTTTTTTTCTTCGTTAAGTACTGTGTAACTCACCGTTGTAGTAGTAGGAACTTTATGAATGGAACGCCCCACATTTTCGGCAAATAAACCTGCTTCATCGTTTGGGATATTAGCAATTACTAAATCTAACTGATTGCCAGAGAGCACAGACGCTACCACCCAATCTTCATCATAAAAGGCAAAATACGCAACCTCCAATTCGCTCAAAAGCGTTTGGTAATCGCCGTGATCTGTGTTGGTAAGTTTGTATTTATAAAGTCGCTGGAGTCCTGTAGTATCTAGCCGTACTGCTGCAATGTGTTTTCCACCTGGCATAAGGGAAGGAGAGTATTCACCTCCAGGAGTTGAGGCATTAATACGACGTTGTGTTTTTTCTGAAATAGTGTACAACTGAATTTCTGTTTGTCCATTTTCACTGCCAGCATATAATATCTTGTTATTATCCATAAACGATGGCTGATTGTCATAGCCATCGTTATTTGAAATATTCTGAAAGTTGGATATTGTAAATGTGTTATCGGTTTTGGCTAAGTCCATGACATACACATCGGTGTTGGGTTGGGCTGTAAGTAGTAAAGTATATAGAAAAAAGAATAGAGATAAAAGAGAAGTTACTTTCATAGATGTTTTTTGATTTTTAAAGATACAAAGTTTGTTCCACAAAAAAGCCGCTCTATTGGGAGAGCGGCTTTCCTAATTTAACCATTTTTAACTTAACTAAAATGTTAGAACGGATATTTACCTTCTTCTGAAACTTTTTCGGCAATTAACTTACGCATCGCACCTATATTTGGCATGTTCTGGTATTTTGTAAAACGTTTTAAGCCCATCAACATCATACGTTGCTCGTCGCCTTCGGCAAAGGAAATAATAGATTCTTTTGCTTTTACCGAAATAATATCTACTGCGTGATACAAGTATAATTTAGACATTGCAATCTGTGCTTTCTGCTCAGTTTCACTGGTACGTTTTGCATTCTTTTCAGTGCGTAGGATGGTACTTTCGGCCATGTAGATTTCAATTAAGATATCTGCAGCAGCCATAAGCATTTGTTGGTGTTCTTCAAGCTCTGGTCCAAATTTTTGAACTGCTGCTCCTGCAACCATTAAAAATACTTTCTTCAGTTTTTTAATCATATCTTTTTCTTCAGCAAACAACTCAGAAAAATCTGGTGTTTCAAAAGAAGGAATTGATGTAAGCTCGGCTGCTACTGCCTGGGCAGGATTTAACAAATCTACATGCCCTTTCATTGCTTTTTTTACTAGCATTCCTACGGCAAGCATACGGTTAATTTCGTTAGTACCTTCATAGATACGTGCAATACGCGCATCTCTCCAGGCGGCTTCCATAGGGGTGTCTTCAGAGAATCCCATCCCACCAAAGATTTGAATTCCTTCATCTGCACAGTTCTGGATATCTTCAGAAACGGCTACTTTTAAAATAGAACATTCGATAGCATATTCTTCCACACCTTTCAATTCGGCTTCCTGGTGTGTATTTCCAGCCTCAATACGAAGGTTTATTCTATCTTCAATATTTTTTGCGGCTCTGTAGGTTGCACTTTCGCCTGCATATGCTGAGGTTGCCATTTCGGCTAATTTCAACTTAATTGCTCCAAAGTTTGCAATAGGTGTTTTAAATTGTTTACGTTCATTTGCATATTGCACAGCACCTGTTGTAACACGACGTTGAGAATCCAAACAAGCCGCAGCCAATTTAATACGTCCTACGTTTAATGCATTCATCGCAATTTTGAAACCTTCTCCACGCCCTGCCAGCATATTTTCTACAGGAACTTTGGTGTCGTTAAAAAATACCTGGCGAGTTGAAGAAGCTCTAATTCCTAGTTTATGTTCTTCCTCACCCATAGAGATTCCGTTGCTAGCATTGTTTTCAACAATAAAACCAGTAATGTTTTTATCATCTTCAATACGTGCGAACACAATCATTACATCACAAAAACCAGCGTTTGAAATCCACATTTTCTGACCGCTAATTAAGTAATGTTTTCCGTCGTCGGTTAAAACAGCTTTTGTTTTTCCGCTATTGGCATCACTACCTGCACCTGGTTCAGTTAAGCAGTAGGCACCAAACCATTCGCCAGTAGCCAGTTTTGGTACGTATTTTTGTTTTTGGGTTTCATTTCCGTAGAGTGTAATTGGCATAGTTCCAATTCCAGTATGTGCTCCAAAAGCAGTAGAGAAAGACCCTGTACCACTAGAAATATAGTCACAAGTTAACACGGTAGAAACAAAGCCCATTCCAAGTCCGCCTAAATCTTCAGGCACAGCTACGCTTAAAAAACCAAGTTCACCGGCTTTGCGCATAACTTCTTCTGTTAAGGCATAATCTTTTGCTTCAAAACGATCTCTTTTTGCAATAATTTCACGGTCATTAAATTCCATTACCGCTTCTTTCATCATGCGTTGCTCTTCACTAAAATCTTCTGGTGTGAAAATGTCTTCGCAAGGGGTTTCTTTTACTAAAAATTGACCTCCGCGGAGTATGTCTTTGTTTGTTGTTTCTGTGCTCATCTTTATTGCTTACTTACTATTGTTATTAAATTGGATTCCCCCTTTCAAGGGGTTCGGGGATGTTGTCGCGAGATTTATGTAACGCTCGAACTGAACACCCCTAAAGTCCCCTCAAGGGGACACTCATAATGTTTTACTTTAAAAATTCAAAAACTCCAGCAGCTCCTTGTCCTGTGCCTACGCACATAGTAACCATACCGTGCTGTCCTTGCATATTTCTTTTACGCATCTCGTCAAATAATTGTACCGATAATTTTGCTCCCGTACAACCTAACGGGTGTCCTAGGGCAATAGCTCCTCCGTTTACATTTACGATGTCTTTATCTAAACCAAGTTCACGAACTACGGCCAAACTTTGAGAAGCAAAGGCTTCATTTAGTTCAATTAATTTAATGTCGTCTTGTTTTAATCCGGCTTGCTTTAACGCCTTCGGAATTGCTTTTACAGGTCCAATTCCCATAATGCGTGGTTCCACACCCATTGCAGCATAATTTACCATTCTGGCGATAGGCTCTAGATTTAGCTCTTTTACCATTTCTTCGCTCATAACCATTACAAAAGCGGCTCCGTCACTCATTTGTGAAGAGTTTCCAGCTGTTACGCTTCCGCCTTGTGCAAATACAGGGCGTAATTTTGCTAATGCTTCCAGACTTGTTCCTTTTCGTGGCCCTTCGTCTTTGGTTACGGTATACTTTTTTGTTGCTTTTTTGCCGTTGTCATCAACATAAGTTTGTTCCACTTCAATAGGAACAATTTGATCTTGGAAACGGTCTTCGGCTTGCGCTTTCAATGCTTTCATATGGCTATTGTAGGCAAATTCATCCTGGTCTTCACGGGATACCTTAAATTGATTTGCAACCGCTTCGGCTGTATTTCCCATGCCCCAATAATAGTCTGCGTGGCCATTTTTTACGATGTCGTAGTTCAATTCTGGCTTATAACCAGACATAGGTACACTACTCATGCTTTCGGCACCACCGGCAATAATGCAATCTGCCATTCCTGATTGGATTTTTGCAGCTGCCAGTGCAATAGTTTCAACTCCTGAGGAACAAAAACGATTTACGGTCATACCAGGAACATCTACAATGTCCAATCCCATTAATGAGATTAATCTACCAAAGTTTAATCCTTGCGAACCTTCTGGCATGGCATTTCCGACAATTACATCGTCAATACGTTTTGGGTCCAAGTTAGGCAGTTCCTTCATCATGTGCTGGATGGTTTCTGCTGCCAGGTCATCTGCTCTCTTAAATCTGAACACACCCCGAGGAGCTTTTCCTACGGCGGTTCTGTATGCTTTTACTATATATGCTGTTTTCATAATCCTACTTTGTGTTTATTTGGACTCCCCTTTAAAGGGGGCTAGGGGGATGTTGTTGCGAGGTTTATGTAACGCCCCGGGCTGAACACCCCTGAAGTCCCCTCAAGGGGACAAGTTATTGTTTAGTTTCTTAAAGGTTTCCCCTTCTGTATCATATGCTGTAAACGTTCCAAAGTCTTACGTTCTCCAGTTAAACTTAAGAAGGCTTCTCTTTCCAGGTCCAGTAAATATTGCTCACTTACCAGCGTTGGCTCACTTAGGTCACCACCAGCCATTACGTAGGCTAGCTTATCTGCAATTTTCTGGTCGTGTTCACTAATGTATTTGCTCGCTTCCATACTGTCCGTTCCTACGTAAAACATTCCTAAGGCCTGTTTTCCTAAGACCTTCACGTCATTTCTTGTTGGAGGTTTTGTATAGCCCATATCTGCCATTTGTCTGGCAACAGCTTTTGCAGTTGCTAGTTGTCTGGCTGTATTTACTACTACAATATCTTTACCTGGTTTCAGAATATCAAGATCGTAGGCTTCGTGTGCACTAGTAGATACTTTTGCCATGGCAACTGTTAAGAAGTGCTGACGTAAACGATTTAACTCTACGTCGTCTTGCTTAAAGGAATCACTTGCTCGTAGCGCCATTTCTTTAGAACCTCCACCGCCGGGAATTACCCCAACGCCAAATTCTACCAAACCAATATAACTTTCGGCTGCGGCTACTACGCGATCTGCGTGTAGTGTTAATTCGCAACCGCCGCCCAAGGTCATTCCGTGGGGAGCCATTACCGTTGGGATAGAAGAGTAGCGCAAACGCATTACGGTATCTTGAAAATATTTTACAGCGGCATTGAGCTCATCATATTCTTGCTCTGCTGCCATCATAAATATCATTCCTATGTTAGCACCTACTGAAAAGTTAGCACCCTGATTTCCTATTACTAAACCGTCGTAACTTTTTTCGGCCAGATCGATGGCTTTATTTATTCCTGCCAGTACATCCCCTCCAATGCTATTCATCTTAGATCGGAATTCTACGTTTAAGATTCCGTCGCCTAAATCTTGTACGGAAACACCACTATTACTAAAGACTTCGGTGTTTTCCCGGATGTTGTCTAAAATAATAAACGCATCCTGTCCTGGTACTTTTACATGTGCTTTCTTCTGAATGTCATAAAAATACGTAGCGCCTTCTTTTACAGTGTAGAAAGAAGTAATGCCAGCATCTAACATTTCCTGAATCCAAGGAGCTACCTCTTTTCCGGCTTCCTTACTAAGTTCTATTCCTTTTTCAACACCTACAGCGTCCCAAATTTGAAACGGCCCGTGTTGCCAACCAAAACCTGCTTTCATAGCATCGTCGATCTTGTAAAGCGTGTCTGTAATTTCAGGGATTCTATGCGAAACATAGGCAAACATGGCTCCAAAGTTTCTGCGGTAAAATTCGCCAGCTTTGTCTTTTCCTTTTATAAGAATAGGGAAACGGTCTGCTACATTGTCAACAGATTTTGTTAACTCGAGCGTTGCAAATTTTGCTTTTTGTCCTGCGCGGTATTCTAATGTATCTAAGTCGAGTCCTAAAATTTCAGTTTTCCCTTCAACAGTCTTAGTTTTTTTGTAGAATCCTTGTCCACTCTTACTTCCAAGCCATTTATTATCCATCATTGTTTGGATAAATGCTGGTAATTTGAACATTTCATGCTCCTCGTCATTTGGAACATTGTCGTAAATACCATTGGCAACGTGTACTAAGGTATCTAGACCAACCACATCTACCGTACGAAAAGTAGCAGATTTAGGTCTCCCGATAACAGGACCGGTTAACTTATCTACTTCTTCCACTGTTAAGCCCATATCTTTTACCAAATGAAACATGGCTTGAATACCGTAAATTCCGATTCGGTTTCCTATAAAGGCTGGGGTGTCTTTTGCAACTACGGTGGTTTTGCCAAGGAATTGTTCTCCGTAACTGTTTAAAAATTCTAAAACCTCAGGAGCTGTTTTCGGCCCAGGGATAATTTCGAATAACTTTAGGTACCGCGGTGGGTTAAAAAAGTGTGTTCCACAGAAATGCTTCTGGAAATCTTCACTTCGACCTTCGCTCATAAACTTAATAGGAATACCAGAAGTGTTTGAGGTAATTAATGTGCCTGGTGTTCTGTGCTTTTCTAGGTTTTCAAATACTTGTTGCTTGATGTCTAACCTTTCAACTACAACTTCAATGATCCAATCTACGTTTTTTACTTTTGCAATATCGTCTTCCAGGTTTCCTGTGGTAATACGATTGGCAAAATCTGTATGGTATAAAGGTGCTGGCTTCGATTTGATAGAGGTTTGTAGTGCGTCATCCACCAAACGATTTCGAAATGCCTGATCGTCCATGGTGATTCCTTTCGCTTTTTCTTTATCGTTAAGTTCTCTTGGAACAATGTCCAATAACAATACTTCCACGCCAATATTGGCAAAATGGCACGCAATACCGCTTCCCATAATCCCGGAACCAACTACTGCTACTTTATTTATTCTTCTTTTTGACATATTTTTTGCAATTATAAATTGTGAATGCTGAATTCAGAAGTAAAAATTAACGCTGAATTTATAATTCTGCTTTCTGTATAGGTTTGTAAATTCTTTTATTGTTGATGAGCTCCATAATAGTATGCGCCACCTTATTAAATGTTTTTAATTCTTCAGCCGGAATATTTTCTTTTACTGCTTCGTCAAACTGAAGCACTACATTTTTTGAAAATTTCCGCATTTCTTTTCCAAAAGGCGTTAAGTGTATTAATACACCGCGACCATCTTCTGGATTGGGTTTACGTTTAATAAGCCCTTTGTTTTCCATAGTTTTTAAGGTGCGCGATAGGGAAGTGGCTTCCATTCCCATCTTGGGTCCCAAAGCGGTAGAGGGAGTTCCTTTTTCCGGGTCTATGCTAATAAGTGCAAAACCCGTAGCCATGGTACTTTCTTTACGCCCAGCTTCTTCGTTGTACATTTTTTGTACCGCCATCCATGTAGAGCGGAGTATATAATCTATGGTTTTTTCTTTCAAAAAAAGATGGTTTTTGATTTCAGAAACTCAAAGATACAAAAATTTACTATGCGTGCATAACAAATTGCTTTAAAATTTTATGGAGCTACTTAATAGGCAAGACGATAGTGTTCCACAACATTTAAATTGTGCACTAAATGAACCTGAGAGACAATTCGAAAAATTGGGAACTTTAATCTGAAGGTTATGGAGTTACTGAATACCTAATTCCAACTACTTGTTGGAAGTATTTTTTTTTACGTTATCAATTGTCACTAACATTCTACAAGTGAGCATAAAAAAAGGAGCCTTTAAGAGCTCCTTTATATAACGTGTTTTAAAGATTATCTACCATAAAGGTCTTCATACAACTCTTTATACATTTCTTTAATTACTTTTCTTTTAGCTTTCATCGTTGGGGTAAGTTGGCCACCTTCTATGGTCCAGGTATCTGGTGTAAGGGCAAAAGTTTTTACTTTTTCCCATTTTCCAAAACGTTCATTATACTTGTCTACTTCTTTTTGAATTCTTTCAATAAGTTTTTCGTCTTTCACTGCTTCTTCTGGGTCTTCTGAAATGGAGTGCCCCTTTTTCTTACTCCAGTCTGCAATCCACTCCCAATTGGGTTGTATGAGTGCTGCTGGCATTTTTTCTCCTTCACCTACTACCAAAATTTGCTCTATAAAGCTAGATTGCTTCATGGCATTTTCGATAAGTTGGGGGGCCACGTATTTACCACCACTGGTTTTAAACATCGACTTTTTACGGTCGGTAATTTTTAAGAAACCTTCACTGTCTATTTCACCAATATCTCCTGTGTGGAAATACCCGTTTTTTAATACTTCATCGGTTTGTTCTGGATCTTTATAATACCCTTGCATTACTTGTGGTCCTTTTATAAGGATTTCACCGTCTTCGGCTATTTTTACTTCGGTATCTGGTAATGGTTTTCCTACGGTTCCAATTTTAAATCCGTTGTTTCGCATATCATTTACCGAAACTACGGGTGATGTTTCGGTTAAACCATACCCTTCCATAACGGGGCAGCCTGCAGCGTTAAATACACGCGCTAGTCTTGGTTGTAAAGCAGCACTACCAGAAGCAATAGCTTTTAAGTTTCCTCCCAATGCTTCTTGCCATTTGCTGAAAATGAGTTTACGGGCAATTCCTAGTTTGGTTTCGTACCACCAACCGTTTTGTCCATAGGGCTCCCATTTTAATCCTAATTCTACTGCCCAGAAAAACAACTTCTTCTTCACGCCAGTAAGGTCGGCTCCCTTTGCAACAATTTTATCATATACTTTTTCAAGCAATCGCGGCACTGCGGTCATAACCTCGGGGTTTATTTCTTTTAGGTTATCACTTATGGTTTCTAAACTTTCAGCAAAATGAATACTTACCCCACAATATTGGTACATATACAGCAACATTCGCTCATAAATATGACATACAGGTAAAAAACTTAGGGCTTTACTTTTGCCCATCACAATAGGAAGGCGTCCCTCGCTGTGCTTAGCATTACTAGCAATATTTTTATGACTTAACATAACCCCTTTGGGTCTTCCGGTGGTTCCAGAAGTATAGATTAAGGTCGCAAGATCGTCTTCGTTAATGGCGTCTTTGCGTTTGTCTACTTCTTCTTGTAGGTCTTTATTTTCGTCCCCCAAGGCGATAACTTCCATCCAATTGGCACAGTTATCTATAGTGTCGAAACAATACACTCCTTTTAAGGAAGGAACATTTTGCTTAATCTTATTTAATTTCTCAAGTACTTCGATGCAGGAAACAAATACGTAGGTAGATTCAGAATGATTTAAAACATACTCATAATCTTCTTCCGAAATAGTAGGATAAATAGGCACATCTTGCGCTCCTGTTTGCAGAATACCTATATCGCATATATTCCATTCGGTACGGTTTGTCATTGAGATTATCGCAACCTTATCGTTAGGTTGTACACCTAATTTAATAAGCCCACGACTAATAGCATTTGCTTTGTCAATATACTCCTGTGTGGAGGTTTTTATCCATTCTCCATTTACTTTGCTCACTAAGGCACCTTCTTGCGGGTATTTGGCGAGTTGATAATATGGGAAGTCGAAAAGTCTTTTAGGATCGGTCATAAGTACTAGTAATTGTAGGTATGCAAAATAGGGAAAATTTTTTGGTTTTTGGAATAAAAAAAAGGAACTCAAAATTTGAGTTCCTTTTTAAATTGCGCACTGTCTTTTACTGTTTTACAATCTTAAAAGTCTGTGATGCATCTTGAGAAGTTAATCTCATTGCGTAAATACCATTTGCAAAACTGCTGTAATTGAATGCGGTATTCTTTGAGTTGTTTTCACTTTTATACACGAGTTGTCCTTGCATAGAATATATTTCAACAGCATAGGTGTTGATATTTGTTTTAATATTTAAAATATCTTGTACAGGATTGGGATATAAGGTAAATGCATTTACAAGATTGTCTTCAATAGTTAATATACTTTCTTCCACGACACTTATGGTAAGGTCGTCAAAATAGAAGCCATCTCTACGTTCTGCGCCGTCTGAGGCGAACTGAAAACGTACCAGAATAGTTTCCCCTAAATAATCACTTAAATCTATTTCTTCCAATACCCAGTCGTTTTGTACGCCGTCGTATACTGGTTCTCCTTCTGGTTGGAAACCATTATCGCTACCAGTATTAGTATAGGTTCCACACTGTGGTTCCCAAGAACCTCCATTATTGGTACTCACTTCTACTTGTGTGTAATCCCAGTTGTTTTCAATATCCCATTTTGCGTAAAATGAAAGACTTGCTCCTATTGCAGTCGTTAAGTCAACTGCATTGGACAGTGCAATTATTTTGTTGTCGTCGTTTTGGTAGTTTCCGTTTGGAGAATCTGTTATGGAACTCGATGGAGATACAAAGGTACTTCCTGTTGTTCCCCAACCATTGTTTGTAAAATTATTGGTTGCGCTGTCTCCTATGTCCTCAAAGACGGGATTGAGGTTTCCAAATTTTTTGGTGACTAGTGTTTTTGTTTCGTAGCTTCCATTGTTCACTACGAGTTCGTATACAATATCGTCTCCGGCAATAGTCCCTCCCGCTAGCGTTAGGTTTATAGTTCCAGCTTGTGTGTCCAAAATTTCCATTCCAGTGAACACACCGCCACCCCCTACAAAAGCAATGTTCGATGAGATGGGATTGACATTCACGGTAAAATTTCCTGTTCCGGCAATTCCTAACCTTTTTATGTTGTACGTACTAGAAATGTTTGCATTACTGCCCACATATTGAGGTCCAGTAGGAGTAACAGAGGCAAAATTATTTACCATTTTGGACGATGTAAGGTTAAGATACATCATACTTTTAGCAATAGGTATAATTTGGTTCGATGGTGGCCAAAAAGAAGGTCCAATTTCTGGCGTATACGCATAGATTTTATCGTGCGTTCCGACGGTACCATACATAAAATCGTCACTGTCGCCTGCAGCAGCATATAGTTCTGAAGAAAGTTGATTGGTAAAACCATTTCGGGAAACCAATTCATCACCCACCGCTTTAAAAAGATCATTTTCTTGTGTAATTACATTTTCAGCATATCCAAAAGGATACAATAATAAGTCTCCGTGACTATGATTGTTAAAGGCCATTACAAAATCGTGATTTTCAACAAACCACTTCATGGCTTGGTTCTCAATTTCAGAAAAAGGTGCTGTTCCTCTATAAGTTTCACTTCCTGTATTTCCGGAAGACCCGTCTCCTCCCCACATTCCATTTGATGGGTTGCCATCAATATAATATTCATAATTACGATTATTGTCTACTCCGTGTCCGTTTTTTCTATTCTTTCTCCAGAAACCACCTCCATTAGGATCAGTTTTTTCATTATATAAGTATCCGTCTGGATTTACCACGGGTACAAAATAAAGTTCGGTATTGTCTACAATGCTTTTTATTTCTGGGTTGGTATCGTAATTTTCTAACAAATACCACATATAGAATATAAGTTGCGAAAGCGATGCAGGCTCCCGGGCGTGGTGAATTGCCGAATATAATATTTGTGGTTCACCTTCGGCAGTATCTGGATTATCACTAATTTTCACCCACTTAATTCCATTCCCACCAATAGACGGGGTTACAGAGTTATCTGGCTGGCCTTCAGTTAAAAAAGTACTTATGTTTTCTTTTGCTGTGATAAGGTTAGGATAGAGGGCTTTCATCTGGTCTAACTCTTCCAGGATTTCTTGATAGGTTAAATAGCCACCCATACTTCCAAGGTTGAAATTTGCAGGGGTTTCATAATCATCTCCATTCGTAGCACAACTTGGATTTCGTGTAGGTGATGGATTTCGGTTTTGCTGAAGAAATAATGCTTTGGAGTCTTCTACTAAAATTTCAACTTGAAAACCAGCAGCACGTACTTTTTGTATTTCTGAAACGGAAAAATCTGAAATAAGAAAATGTCCTTTTTTATGAATCCCATGATCCACAGATATTCCAAGTAATTCCAATGCTTCTAAGCTATTGGAAGCTGAATAAGAGATTTTTGCTTTTTGATATGTTTCTTGAAATTCTTGAGCAAATAATACGGTTGAAAGTAAAAAACTGCAGATAAGTAATAAGTATTTCATACTAATATTTTCATTAAGGTAAATAGGTCTAAAAACGTAGAGAAGCCTTACATATTGCTTTTAAACTACTAAATTTTTTATGAATTTAGTAGTGTCCCATAATTGTAAAGAATTCTTCTTTTTTACTACGTGAGATACTAACCGAATCTTCATTGTTCATTAATATATAACCCCCATCAGATTTTATATATTTTTTGACTTCCTTAAGATTGATAAGAAAACTGTTGTGTACGCGCATAAAACCTTGGTCTATAAGTAAATTTTCATACTCCTTTAAATGTTTACTTACTAATAAAGTTTTACCATTGGAGAGTTTAAAACTAGTATACGATCCTTCTGCTTTGCAATATATAATTTCACCAATATTTATAAATTCAAAACCGTCTGCAGTGGAAAGACATATCTTTTTTAATTGGGATTGCTGCTGTTTCAAATTTATAATTAATGTTTCTAGTTGTTTGTTGTAAACGGTTAAATCTTTACTTTTTTTTGCTTTTTCAACAGCTTTCAATAATTCTTCCAGGTCAATGGGTTTAAGTAAATAATCTAATGAACTAAACTTTACGGCTTTGATTGCGTATTGTTCGAAGGCTGTAGTAAAAATTACTCCAAAATCAATGACTGCTAGTTGATCCAGAATATCGAAACCAGTACCGGTCTGTAATTCAATATCCAAAAAGACCACATCAGGTTTAAGTTTTATTATTGTTGAAACACCTTCAGATACAGAACTTACAGCGGCAATAATTGCTACATCTGGACAGAATTCTGTGATGAGGTTTTTTAGAGTTTCTCTGCTATGGTTTTCATCATCAACTATTATGGCTTTTAAATTCATAGGATTATATTTTATTCAATCAAAATTTTAATTCTAACTAATGTTCCAGAAACTTGTCCTTGAATATCAAGTTTATCGGTAATTTCTATATTATTGATTTCGTTGTGATTTAATAATTGTAACCGTTGTTGGGTAACTTCGATACCTCTAGATTTTTTTGAATTCTTTAGTTGTGTTCTTAGCTTAGCCGATGCGACTCGACCGATGCCATTATCCTCTATTTCACATAGTATGTACTTTTTATCTCGGTTAAAACGAACATCCAATTGTTTATTGCCTTCTTTTTTCTTCAGAAGTCCGTGAAGGATGGCGTTTTCAACAAATGGTTGTACGAGTAGAGCAGGCATCTCAATGGCTTCAATATCTATATCTTCAGCCACCGAAATATTAAATTGGAAGGTATTGTCAAAACGCAACGCCTCAAGTTCCAAGTATTTTTTTAACAACGATATTTCTTCACTTAAAATAATTTTTGCTTCTATAGAACCCTCAAGAAGGTTACGCATTAATGAACTAAATTTATTAAGATACTTTATTGCGGCTTCTTTTTTGTTTGAGGTAATTAAATGCTGAATAGAACTCAGGGAATTAAAAATAAAATGTGGGTTCATTTGCGCCTTTAGGGCACTTATTCTATCATCAAATGCTATTTGTTTCAATCTTCTTTTTTCTCTGCTATTTATTCTCATTTTATAACTTAGCCCCATTCCAAATAGAAATGATTCTACAACAGCACCCAAAATCATATAATTTTTTTCCAACGTAAATAACATGGCTAAAGCACCAGCTGTAAAAGTTAATGAGCCTACAACAATAATATAAGCAAGGGTATTTTTAGCATATATGAAAAGGTATACAACGGATGCTATTGCAAAAATAGACATTACCAAGCGGTGCAAATTCATAATATGGTGATGGACTTCGAATTGTAAGGTTAGTATAGTAGTGCTTTCAATAAGTAAAAAACCAATTAGAATCCAAGTAACTATGCGGATAGCTGTATTTAATTTTGGATAATTTTTTTTTGTTGCTAAATATTTTTTAGCAAAAAGCACATAAAAAAGATTTATTAAAATTTGTAAAAAGGAATGAGACCACATGCCAATTAATGTGTACTGACTATTGATGTATTCTTGAATTCCAAATGCACTTTTACCAAGGTAAATTACCAAACAAAATACATAGAGTGCATAGAAAAGAAAATCAAACTTTTTTGTGGAACAAAATGTAATGAACGCAAAAAGAATGATAAATCCAGATGCTCCTAAAAACAGATATACTGGAGCAGATTTTATCATTTCCTCTTGTGTGTAATAACGACGGTTGAAATTAAAAGTAGCTTCCGACTGAAAGGTTATTTTTAAATTATTTATATTATAGTTTGGAGTATATCTTTTAATTTTTAGGTATAACAAATGCCCATGTATAAGATGTTCTTTTTTAAAGTAAATAGCTCCTTTTATGCTTTTAGTATTAGCACTACCTTTCTCGTTAAAATAGCCAAAATTAGCGTTTGAAATTTTCCCTTGACTTTGGTAAAAGTAGCTTGCTTCAAAGAACTTTACAGTTTTTAAGATGTAAATTGAATCTTTCAGTAGGTTTTCCTTGTACGGTGTAAAATCCAGCTTTAACCAGTAGGCATCTTTTTGGTTGGAATGAGATGGGAACTTGTTGCGAGCATTAAACAACGAATCGTTATGTAGGAGATAATCTATAGAAATAGAGTCTTCTATAGCTAGATAGGTAAGATATTGCAATTGTTGTTCCTCAGTGGTTTGTGCAAAAGATGATTGCCATATACTTCCTGTAAAAACCAGGAAGAAAAAGATATGCCATAAAATCTTTTGCATAAACTAGCTTAAATTAGGTAGATTCAAAGTTAGAACCCCTCCTTTACCATTGCAATTTTCATTAAAAGTAACTTTTTTTTTGATGGTATAGTTTTTACAGTTATTAAGTTGCCGGATTTGATCTTGCCATTTTACCAATTGCTTTCTATAATGTGGGATATAGCTTGCTTTCTTTTCTAGAGAATCATCATAGTGAAATAGGACGGTAATTAATACTTTTTTAGGAAATGTTTGAAATGCTATTTCTAGCATGTAATTTTTGTATTGGTTGTAGATGGCGTGTTCAATCAGGTTTTCAAAGAGTGTTTGTAGAATAAATGACGGTATGACGGCTGTCTTATCTTCTTCCCCTTTATTTTGGGATATGCTATAATCGAATTGATTGCTATATCTCAATTTTTGAAGTGTGAGATAAGCATTCAGCATTTCCTTTTCCTCGGTTAACAATACTGTTTCCTTGTTCATATGCTTTAAATAAAAGCGAATAAGCTTACTAAAAATAGACAAGTAAAAGAGAGATGCTTTTTTATCCCCTGAGGTAATAAAATATTGAACCGCAGCAAGGGAGTTGAAAACAAAATGTGGATTCATTTGTGTTTTGAAAGCTTTCAGTTGCAATTGAACAATTTCCTCTGAAAGCTTTGATGTAGTTGCTTCAGTATGTAAATCACTTTCAGGAGAGTTTTTGTTAGAATCCATAATTTTAAAGTAGTTTTAATTGAAATGAAAATCTACATCAAAGTCAATTTGCTGGAATTCTTTTTTATTCTGAACATGCTCGAAAAAAGAACACATCATTTTAAGATGCTTGGAATACCCTTTGATTTGTGAAACTAAAGTGTCGGTATCAGGTTGGGGTATTACATCTTTTATATAATAGCGTATTGTATATAGCGAGGCGTAACTGTTATGCGCGAAAGGTTTTTTATATGAAGCATATACCATTTTTTCACTACTCAATCCCTTGAAAAAATGGAAATTCGTAGTTTTTTCTAAAGCGGCAAATAGTAAAATTGGGATGCTAAATTTATTTTTTTTGGTTTGTAAAGCATCAAATACATAGGGCCATTTTTCTTTAATCTCAACAGGATCGGTTTTAAATTCCAAGGTAGTTTCCATAGAAACAAATGCATCAACTAGTGTATCTTCATTTAAAAAACACCAGCCTTCTTGGGCACCCCAGCTATGTCCGATAAAAAATACTGATTTTCCAGTTGAAATGGATTTTGCAAAATTTATCAAAGTCTTTGCACTGCTTTGGTTGTGTTTATTTTCCATTTCAAGTTCATACGGAAGCAAGCCAAAAGACGTATTTGGGAAGGGAAGATGAAAATTTGCGGAAATAAAAACATACCCTTTAGATGCAAAATATTCTGCCATTACGAAGTTTTCATACGATATTCCTTGAGAGCCATGATGATATAGTATAACAGGAAAGTCGAGTTTAGAACCTAACCTGGAACGGGTACTTTTGGTTTTAATCAGCTTTATACGTTGCAGGATTTCATTTGTACTTATATTTTTGTAATCAACGGGTTCTCCTGTAAAAGAATCACTTTCGATGCCGTCTCGTAATAATGTTTCATCCATTCGGGCAGATAAAATATCATATACTTTAACTAATTCTTTTGGGACAGCTTTAAATTTTAAATCTCCCAATCTTAAATACTTATTCGTAGTTTTTTCAGATTCTGGAAACCAAATCTGGACAAATAGAGGAGCTTTTCCCTTATAATTAAATTCATTGTACAGTATTTCGTTGTCATAAATAATAGTGTCAGTATAATTTATTTTATAAGTTCCCCAATCTAAACTCGGATAATATGAATTTTGGGCACTGACGGCTATGACATTAGAAAAGATAAATACGACACGTATTAAATAGTTCATGTAAGTTGTTTATTAATTTGAATATTCTTCGATAGTAAAATGCTTACTCGATGAAAGTATTAAATGTATATATTATTTCCCGTGAATGTTGGTATCTATTTCCAATTGAATATTTAAAATAGATACCAACGAAACACCTTTCAGTCATTTTAAGTATTTTGTAATTACGGGAGCCTTACTTTTTTACAATTTTATAAGTAGCAGTTTTTCTTCTGGCCGAAACTTCCATTATATATAATCCGGTTTGTAATGTTGAAAGATCTATAGAGTGATGAGTGGCACCTAATTTTTTCGATAGTACCTTCTGTCCCACCACATTGAAAAAGGAAACTTCATCAATGTTTGATTTTGAGGTTAGATTTATCTCGTTGGTAACAGGATTGGGGTAATATGAGAATCCTTCTAAGAAATTTTCGTTAGTTGCCAATATTCCTGAAAGATTTATTGAAACCGTTGCTTTAGCATCGTTCGTGCCTGTAATAATATAATACGTTGTTCCAGCCTGGGCCATTATGGAAGATAGATTTCCAGGACCACAGGTGTTGGTTTGTTGTGGAACATATGTTAACTCCTCACCGGAGGTAACATTTTCATTGAGGGCAGAATAAAATATAATTGAACCATCATTTGGACCAATACCAATTCCTGCCACTACTTGTCCATCAATGGAAGCGCTAAACTTGTACCATACACCTGGAGAATTTTGGGTATCACAACCTGCTTGACCTCCATCATTTAAAGATGTTGCAAAGGAAAAGGGAACATCTTGGTCGCTATAATCTTCAAATCCGTTTAGGTCAATGGCATTTTCAATAAAATCGTTTATGGGAGCAATAGCTCCGCCTAAATCTATAGATACATCAGCATTTAGACTTGGGGATCGCATGTAGATATAATAGGTAGTTCCTGGTTCAGTTTCAATACTTTTTTCAATTCCTCCACCACAACTATTATTGGGAGAAGGAGTATAGGTAAGTTCAAGACCACTGGTTACATTTTCATTGGGTGCCGAAAAAAACACAACCCATCCTGAACCATTCGTAATTAAATTGGCTGTAACTGTTGCGGCTGAAGTTGCGGTAAACTTATACCAAATGCCCGCCAGAAATAGCTCACAGCCAGGTTGGTCTGTTATATCATTTTGAAGAGTGGCCGTGCTAAAATTTATAGCTAAGTCGTTAAATGGAATAGGGTGCTCATCTATATCGATTGCGTTTTCTATAAGGTCGTTTACAGGTTGCGCATTCATTTGAGTGATTCCCAATATTAATGAGAAAAAGAGAATAATAATTGTTGATAACGTTTTCATAATTATGGTTTTTAGGATTTATTGGACAAAAGTAGTAGCGATACATTCACTTGTTTTAAGTGAATTGATGAATGGTACTTTATAACTGATGGTTGTAACAAAATAATTAGATAGACGTAAAATGGTATTCAAGAAAAAAACCGTTCTTTTTTTAAATTAAGAACGGTTTGTTGAAATAGGCATTCCATAGTAAACCACTAATCTATTTCTTAACTATTTTATAATTGGCAATTTTACCTTCCGAAGAAACATTCATTACATATAATCCGGTTTGTAAAGACGACATATCTATAGTTCTTCTTGTTGCATTTGGCTTCTCGCTAAAAACCATTTGACCCAAAAGATTGTATATGACAACTTCGTCAATTGTGGCTTTTGCGCTTAGATTTATTGCTGAAGTAACAGGGTTAGGATAAAAACTGAAATCTTCCAATAGGTTATCTGCAACACCTAATACTCCGGATAGATTAATGGTTATATCTGCATAGGGCTCACTTGACAAAGCAAGAATATAATAAGTTACTCCAGCGGTTGCGTTAATTGATGCAAAATTTCCATTATTGCATAGATTGGTTGGTTCATCTATCCATGTTAAATCCTCTCCTGACGTTGCATTTTCATTGGCTGCAGTATAAAAAATAACAGCGGTGCTTGCAGGAGGAAGGTTTGTTCCTATAAGGGCTTCACCGTCTACATCTGCGGTAAATTTATACCAAACAGCTTCTTGAGACCCGCTTGTTGAACAACCAATTTGCCCTCCATCATCAGTAGAAGTTGCTACTAAGAAATGCACGTTTAAGTCATCATAATTGGTTACAGAATTTAAATCTGTAGCATTTACTATTAAATCGTTGTTTGGTGCTTTAAAAGCTCCGGCAACATTGATTAATACGTCGGAAACAATCAAATTTCGCATATAAATGTAATATGTAGTTCCGGCAGTAGTATTTATATTACCTAGTGGACTATAATCACAAATGTTGTTGTTTTGATTGACATAGATCAAATCGTTTCCATTTGTGGCATTTTGGGGTCCAGAAAAGAATACAACAACGGCGCCATCAGGATTCAAAATTCCTGCTGCAACATTTCCAGCTTTAGTTGCAGTAAATTTATACCAAACAGCAGCCTGGGTTAAAGCACAACCATTTCCGGGAAAGGTTTGGTCATTGGTATCAGTGGCTTCCGGAAAATTAACGTTAGTTTCGCTATAAGGTAATGACTCTACAGAGTTCAGGTTAATGGCGTTTGCTATAAGATCATTGTCCGGTGGAACAATAACATTTTCGGTTGCATACATTGCTGAAGTGACAAAAGTCAGAGTCAACAGTAAAAAGATTTTTGTAGTAAGTATTTTCATTATTTTTTATTTGATTTATAGGTCAAAATTACGAGGGTTATCTTCCTTAATTCAGGCGAAATTGATGAATGGTTATTGCGGATTGATGGATGGTAATTCTTGATGTTATAGCTTATGTACTTTGATAGCAAAGGTTTTAATATTTACAAACCTTTCCCTTCCTCAAAAGATTTTCGGCCTCTTTCCAATCTGGAAGTGAATCAGCATCAATTGTAATTGTCCTAATTTCTTTAGCAATTTTACTACTGGCTTTCATAGCCTCTAAATGGGCTCCACTTTAGGCAAATGCTTTAAGTTCTTTTTCATTACTCGGTAGAGTCATGGTATAATGTGTTGTCCAAAATCCTTTTTTCTTAAAGTATTTACAGTTTGTTGTGTTTAATTGTTTAACAATACTCAGAGCTTTAGTAAACAATGCAAAGAACTTAAAAGGTCCTTTTAAGTTTATAGAGGTAATAGTGGCTTTCATTTTAATTGTTGCGAATTACATTTTTGTATAAGAGTTGTGCCGAGACACGCCATAGCTTTTATAGGGTGTTGTGATGCATTTTATTTTTTTATTTCCTTTCGTTTAAGTGAAACTCCACTGATTAGAAATATCACGCAAGAAATGAGAAGAAAAACTTTGTATTCAGACTATTAACATTGATGATTAGTATTTTGATTAACTAATGTATTTGAAATTTCAAGTCATTGAGCTCTTAAATTTTATATAATGCAGTATTTTCCCTTTCTTGTCAGATTACTAATGGAAAAATTCGACTTAGAAAGGTCAATATACATTCAATTTCAGCTGTTCTTCAAACGCAACGCAATTAGGTAAAAGGGCTATTCTATAAAGCAAAAGCCCTTTAAATAATAGTGAACTAGTAATTGAAATTACTTTTTTAATATCTTATAACTTGCTGTTTTCCCTTCTGAAGAAATGTGCATTACATATAAACCAGTTTCTAAAAATGATAAGTCTATTTTTTTAGCTGAAGTGTTTGGTCTTTCAGCAACAACCCTTTGGCCGAGTAGATTGTATAATATCACTTCATCAATTGCAGTTTTTGCGCTTAGATTAATTTCTGAAGTTACAGGGTTTGGATAAAATGAGAACCCATTAATTACATTATCTTCGGTGCTTAAAACCCCTGAAAGATTAACGGAAACATCTATATATGCCTGGGATGTAGCAGCCAAAATATAATAAGTAACGCCTGCAGTAGCATTTATGGATGATAAATTGCCAAATTCACACGAATTAGTAGGTTGATCAATATGGGTGAGGTCTTCTCCCGATGTTGCATTTTCGTTTGCAGCCGAATAGAATAAAATAACACTTTGTGCTGGAGGAGTTCCAACTCCCGCGATCACTTGTCCATCAATTTGAGCTGTAAATTTATACCAAATTGCCAAGCCTGAATTACATCCGTTTTGCCCACCATCACCTGTACTTGTAGCCATTAAGAAATGTACGTCAACATCAGAATAATCCTCCAAACCATTGAGGTTGGTTGCGTTTTCTATTAAGTCATTGGCGGGAGGTGCAAATGTCTCACCCACATTAATAGTTGCATCAGATAGTTCATTATTGCTTATATATATATAATAGGTGACACCAATGGTAGTTTCAATACTACTGGAAGAGCCAATATTACAAATGTTCGTAGGTTGGTTTACAAAGAAAAGTTGCTGTCCGTTAGTTGCGTTTTCAGGACCTGAAAAGAAAATTACAAAAGGATCATTCGGGGTCAAAATTTCTGCTGTTGCAGTACCTACAGATGTAGCTTTAAATTTGTACCAAACCCCAGGATCAACAGCTTCACATAATGGTCCTGGGGTTTGATCGTTTAAATGAGTAGCTGAGGCTAAATCTATATCAACATCCAGGTAGGGAATAGGCCCTTCGCCAAGATCGATGGCATTTTCAATAAGGTCATTAACAGGCTGTGCAAGAAGTTTCGCATTGCCAAGGAGTATACTAACAATTAGGAATACCAGAAATGTTTTTAAAGTAAGATGTATTTTCATGATTAAAGGTTTTTAATTATGAAACAAATCTATGGGGAAAGCTTTCTCGAGTTTTATGCTAATTGACGAATGGTTCACTGCAATTGATAGATTGTAATGAACTATAGTTAATTTTAATAAATTATGTAGAAGATACTTCTTATTGCTTGTTCTCCAACCACTTCCTAGCATTTGTAAAGCCTTCTAACCAAGGCGAAACCTCGTCATTGCGGTTGCTTGGGTAGTTGGCCCAGTTCCAAGGAAACGTAGAGCGTTCTAGGTGGGGCATCATTACTAAATGCCTTCCTGTTGCATCGGTCATCATGGCGGTATTGTAATCGCTTCCGTTGGGATTGCTTGGGAAAGCATCGTAACCATATTTACCAACAATGTTATAGTGGCTTTCTTCCTTCGGAAAACTGAATTTTCCTTCACCGTGTGCCGCCCAGATCCCCAGGGTACTGCCGGCTAGGCTGGAAAGCATCACCGAATTGTTTTCCTGAATCTTCACCGAGGTAAAATTACATTCAAACTTACCCGTTTCGTTATGTAGCATTTTTGGTTTTTCAGAATCGTTTGGAGTAAGTAGTCCTAATTCGACAAAAAGCTGACACCCGTTACAAACACCTAAAGAAAGGGTGTCTTCTCTGTTAAAGAAATCTTTTAAAGCTTTATTTGCTTTTTCATTGTACAAAAATGCACCCGCCCAACCTTTGGCGCTTCCCAATACATCACTGTTCGAGAATCCACCTACGGCAGCAATAAACTGAATGCCTTCCAAGGTTTCACGACCCGAAATAAGATCGGTCATGTGTACATCTTTTACATCGAACCCTGCGAGGTACATCGCATTTGCCATTTCTCGTTCGCTATTGCTTCCTTTTTCGCGAATAATTGCAGCTTTAATTCGTTCTTTTCTGTTCGATGGCTCAGGATGGTTTGGATTTTTTCCTGTAAAGTGCTGCGGAAATGTAAATTGAATGGGTTGCTTTTTATAATTGCTGAAACGTTCTTCAGCTTTCGTATCACCACTTTGTTTTTTATCAAGTAAATATGAAGTTTTGTACCACGTATCACGCATTTCAGGAATAGAAAAGGTTTCAGTTTCTGAATGATTTGTAATTTGAAGCGTATCATTTTCGGTTACCGAACCAATCTTTGCAAACGCTACATTGTTTTCAGTAAGCATTTTTTCAACCAACACATCGTCTTGCGCCTGAATCACAACCGCACAATTTTCAGCAAACAATACTTTTACACTATCTTCTTCTCCTAATGCCGAAAGGTCTACTACAGCACCTACATTAGTGTCTGCAAAGCACATTTCCAAAAGCGTTGTAATTAATCCACCCGATGCAACATCGTGTCCTGCAGCTATATTTTCTTCAGAAATCAAGGTTTGTAGTGTGTTAAAAACTGTTTTTACATATGCAGCACTTTTTACCGTTGGTGCTTCGTTACCAATCACACTCAATACTTGTGCAAAAGAAGAGCCCCCTAGTTTAAAGCTGTCTTGAGAGAACGAAATATAGTATAAACTTCCAGCGTCTTTCTGCAAGACAGGTTCCACAACCTTTGAAATTGCATTACAATGCCCAGCTGCCGAAATTATTACAGTTCCCGGAGAAATAACTTCTTCATTCTTGTATTTCTGTTTCATCGAAAGTGAATCTTTCCCTGTAGGTACATTAATACCTAAATCTATTGAAAACTCACTTACAGCTTCCACCGCTTTATATAAACGGGCATCTTCACCTTCGTTATTACAAGGCCACATCCAATTGGCAGAAAGGGAAACACTTTCTAATTGCGCTTCTAACGGAGCCCAAACTATATTTGTTAAGGACTCTGTAATAGAATTTCTCGAACCCGCAACAGGATCTATTAATCCCGAAATAGGGGAGTGCCCAATACTGGTGGCCACACCGTTTTTACCATTGTAATCCAACGCCATTACACCGCAATTATTTAGCGGAAGTTGCAAGGGTCCTGCGCATTGTTGTTTAGCAACGCGTCCTGTTACACAGCGGTCTACTTTGTTGGTAAGCCAGTCCTTACATGCAACAGCTTCCAATTGCAACACTTGGGATACATATTCTTTTAATTTTGAAACCTTATAGGTAGGGTTTGGATACTTTCTTTGTACTGAAACATCCTTCATAATAGTTTTTGGAGAGCTTCCAAACATATCGGCCAACTCAAAATCCATAGGTTTTGCGCCAGTTGTCTTACTCTCAAAAACAAATTTGTGGTCGCAAGTTACTTCACCCACTTGGTACATTGGAGAACGTTCGCGCTCTGCAATGCGTTGTAATTTTGCTATATGCTTTTCGCCAATAACCAATCCCATACGCTCTTGGGATTCGTTACCAATTATTTCTTTGGCAGAAAGGGTGGGGTCTCCTACGGGTAATTTGTCCAGATCTATATTACCACCGGTATCTTCTACGAGTTCACTTAAACAGTTAAGATGCCCACCTGCGCCGTGATCATGGATAGAAATAATTTCGTTATGGTCGCTCTCTACCATGCCGCGAACCGCATTTGCGGCACGTTTTTGCATTTCTGGATTGGAGCGTTGTATAGCGTTTAGTTCAATTCCGCTAGAGAATTCGCCTGTGTCTGCACTAGAAACCGCTGCGCCTCCCATTCCAATTCGGTAGTTTTCACCTCCTAAGATAACTACTTTATCACCTTTGTTTGGAACGTCTTTTATTGCCTGGTCTGCTTTTGCGTAGCCAATTCCGCCGGCAAGCATTATTACTTTATCAAAACCTAATTTACGAGCCTGTTCCTGATGTTCAAAAGTTAACACTGAACCTGCGATAAGGGGCTGCCCAAACTTATTTCCAAAGTCTGACGCTCCGTTACTGGCTTTAATTAAAATATCTAAAGGAGTTTGGTAAAGCCAATCGCGTTCTTCCATTGTTTGTTCCCAAGGACGATTTTTCTCCAGACGAGAATACGATGTCATATACACAGCGGTACCTGCTAAGGGCAAAGAGCCTTTACCACCAGCGAGACGATCTCGTATTTCACCACCACTACCTGTTGCTGCACCATTAAATGGTTCGACGGTTGTTGGGAAATTATGGGTTTCGGCTTTAATAGAAATTACACTATCAAATTCTTTGGTTTCGTAAAATTCTGGAACGTCCGGAGCTTTGGGCGCAAATTGGGTGGCTTTTGGACCTTTTACAAAAGCTACATTGTCTTTATATGCTGAAACAATACCATTGGGATGTGCTTCGGATGTTTTTTTAATTAGTTTGAAAAGCGAAGAAGGCATTTCTTCTCCATCTATAATAAAGGTGCCATTAAATATTTTGTGGCGACAGTGTTCGCTGTTTGCTTGGCTAAAACCAAATACTTCACTATCTGTTAATTTCCTTTCTAAGCGAGTAGAAAGATTTTCAAGATAGACAACCTCTTCGTCATTTAGTGCTAAACCTTCAGCCTTATTGTAGGCTCCAATATCACTAATTTCTAGAATACCTTCAGGTTCGATGGCGATGGTGAAAATATCCTGATCTAGTGTAGGGTATTTTTGTGATAGCATAGGATCGAAATCAGAAAAATCTTCAGTAGTATTGGTAAATTCTTCAATTCTAATAATACCTTCAATACCCATGTTTTGAGTGATTTCAACTGCATTGGTACTCCAGGGAGTTATCATAGCAGCGCGCGGACCAATAAAAAAATCCGCTATTGCGGATTGTTCTATTTTAGGTTGGTTTCCGAAAAGCCACACCAATTTTTCACTATTTTCTGAAGTAATTTCCCCTTGGGTTTGTACAGCAAAAAGGTTGTTTTTTGCATTTCCGAAGAAGTGGATCATCCGCTTAGAATTTTAAGGCCAAAGTTGTAAGAACCTAGGCGAGTTTTTGAAGATGCAAAGGTAGTAAATTTCAAATTATTTTGATGTATTTGAAATCTAAATCCCAAAGCGCTCAGGTATATGTAATTGTATTCTTTTTAATTGGTCGTTTTTGTCGTAATTTGCATCCTCATTAATTTGTTGTAAGCTCCTAATTATATAACGACTTACACCAGATATTAATCAACTTAAAATAAAAAAATGAAAAAGAATTTTTTACTTACTCTTGTGGCGGCTTGTATTGGCACAGTAGCATTTGCACAGGATACTTTTCCACCTGTAATAGTTACGCAAGGGGTTTATTTAGGGGAGTCTATTCCGTTTAGAGATGCACCCACTGCTCCTTTATTTACTGAAGATATAACCGATGAATTTAGAATAGACCAGCGATTTACCTATACGGGAGGACTTACAAATGAAGGTTCGGCAGATGGGTTTGATCCATTGGTTCAAACTGAGCCACCATTGTACGGCGCTCAAAATTTAGATCAAAATTTTGACGGTTTAACCGTAGCTGAATCTGGAGGTTCTATTCCCCCAGATCCATCGGGAGCTGTGGGTCCAGATCACTATGTGACGGCAGTAAATTTAAGATTAAAAATATTTGATAAGCAAGGTAACACTCTAGCGGGACCTACTAGCTTAAATACATTTTTTGGATTTGTTGGTCAGGGAGATCCTATTGTTATGTACGATCAACTAGCAGATCGTTATTTTGTGAGTCAATTTCGCACATCGAATAATGCGTTGTTAATTGCAGTTTCTACGACGGCAGACCCAACAGGAACATATTATATTTACCAATATCCACTTTCTTCATTCCCAGATTATCCACATTATAGTGTATGGCCTACCGCCTATTTTTTAACTGCTAACAAAGGTGGTCAAACTACCTATGCATTTGATAGAGAAGTGATGCTAAGAGGTGGTGACGATCCAGCTTTGGTTGGGTTTTCTTTACCAGGAGTTGTTCGTAACCCTGCCACGGTTTTTAGTCCTGAACCAGCAAATTTATTAGGTCGCGTTGCACCTGCGGACACACCAGGATACATTGTGTACCTTCAAGATGATGCTTGGAGTGGTGTAGCTACAGATCACCTAAAAATCTGGACTATAGATTTAGATTTTGATGGTAGTAGTACAATTTCATCTCCTGACGAAATTCCTGTACAATCTTTCGATAGTTTCTTTAGTCCATTTGGTACTGGAGATTTTAATCAGCCAGGAACTTCACAACGAATTGATGGAATTGGTGGTGTAATATCTTATATGGCGAACTTTAGAAGCTTCGATACGCATAACTCGTTATTGGTAAACTTTAACTCGGACGTAGGCTCTCAAAAAGGAGGAATTCGTTGGATTGAACTTAGAAATGTAGGGAATGGTCCATTTACAATTTTTCAAGAAGGAACCTATTCGGTTGCAGATAATATAAATCGTTTTATGGGAAGTATGAGTATGGATAAAGATGGTAATATTGGACTAGGGTTTAATGTTTCAGGTACTGCTACATTCCCAGGGATTCGCTATACGGGTAGATTGGCTGGCGACCCATTAGGTACAATGACCTTTCCAGAAACAACTATTGTTGATGGAGAAGGAGGAGTAGGTACTTTCAATAGATTTGGAGATTACGCTCAAATGACTCTGGATATAGATAACCTTACCTTTTGGCACACTGCCGAGTATATGGGAGCTACCAATAATTTTTGGAAAACAAGAGTAGCTTCTTTTACACTTGGGAATGCTGAGACAAACGATGTAGGTGTGTATGCATTTGCAAATCCGCTATATGAAGGTCCTTTTACAAATGCTGAAACTATAGAAGCTCAAGTTTCTAATTTTGGAACCGATAGTCAGACAAATTTCGATATAGAATTAAGATTGAATGGAACATTAATTACTACAGATACATTTACAGGAACATTGGCTCCGGGAGAAAGAGCAACACACGTTTTTAGTCAAACATTAGACCTCTCTACTCCAGGAGATTTCTTAGTGTCTGGAACAACTGCGCTAGTAGGAGATACCTATGAGGACAATAATGAGTTTGTTTTTAAATATGTTCACGAAAATATTTTAGGAACCAGCGATCAACCATTTGTAGATAGAAATTTATTAATCTATCCTACGACAGATAGAACCTATGAGATTTTTCTTTCTACTTCAGCAGATTATGGTGATGTAAATTATATAGTATATGATTATACAGGAAAACAAATTTTTAACGGTCCATTAAACAAAGGTAGCAATGGATATAAAACTCAAGTGAATATGAGTTCGGCAGCCTTAGGCGTTTATATCGTCAAGATACAAAATAGTGTTACTTCTATGAGTAAGAAAATTTTGGTAAAATAGAACACAGATAAAGCAATCCTAGAAAAGGGCATTCATAGAATTGAATGCCCTTTTTTATTTCATATAGTTGAAGTTCATTTATTTTAAAATTCAGACAAGCCTAAGTATTTGATTAACTTGTTTTTACAGCCGTCTAACTTCTAGTGGTTTACTAGGCTGTATTGTGTTAAAATTCGCTATATTGAAGCCTATTAAAATTTAAATAAAATGAGAAAAAAATTCTATGCATTGGCCTTAGGCCTTATGGCAAGCACGATGATGTTTGCACAAGAAACGTACCCTCCAACCGATGTGATTACGGGAACATTTATAGGGGAAACAATTCCGCTACGGGAGTATGCCTTGAGTCAAGTTCAAGATCCAAATAATCCTGATAATCAAGTGATGGTTCCTAACGAATCTAGAACACCTTTCGATTTTGTAGAAACTACAACAGTAATACCGAATCTTCAAACCGAAAAAGGAAAGATTATTACACAACCCCTTCAAGAAAATTTTATAGGTTCTTCTTCATCAGAATCTAATTTTTTTCCACCAGATCCTACCGGAGCAGTAGGGCCAGATCATTATGTTCATTCTGTGAATTCTTTAGTCAAAATTTTTGACAAAAGTGGAAATGTATTAGTAGGTCCGGTGAGCTTAGGTAATTTTTTAGGAATTCCTTCTAATAGTGGTGACCCAATTGTAAAATACGATCAATTAGCAGATCGTTGGGTAGTAAGTGAATTTGGCTCGCTTACTAATTCCTTAGCTATAGGAGTATCTACAACAAACGATCCAGGTGGAACCTATAATGTATATCAGTATCAATTTAACGGATTTCCAGATTACCCAAAATATGGGGTTTGGCATGATGGATATTATGGTACAGTTAACTTAAATGGTCAAACTACACAAGGATTTGTGATGGAACGTGACCAAATGCTTGTTGGAGGACCAGCTCCCCAAATAGTAATATTTAACTTACCTAATATAGTAATTAATCCAAACCAAGTTAAAAGTCCAGAGCCTGCAAGTTTGTTAGGAACTACGTACGATTCTAATGCACCAGGATACATTACCTATTTGCAAGATGATGGTTGGACAGGCGCTATTACTTTTGACCATTTAAAAGTATGGGAAATTAATGTTGATTGGACGGATATAAATAATTCTACTATAGGTGCACCCTTAGAAATAGCAACAGATCCTTTCGATGCAGGTGAGTTATTTGGTAATGGAAACGGCGCTATTAGACAACCAGGAACCAGCCAAAGATTAGCAGGACATGGTGGAATTGTATCTTTTCCAGCATACTATAGACAATTCGAGTCGCACAATTCCTGGGTAATTACCTTTAATACTTTTATAGACCCTCAGGAAACTGGTGGTATTCGTTGGATTGAGTTGCGTAATGACGATGTAAACGATTGGAGCATCTTTCAAGAAGGAACATATTCGATCGCAGATGGCCACGACAGATTAATGAGCAGTGCAGCTATGGATGCTGAAGGAAATATAGGAATGGCGTATACAACAGCTAGTGAAAATCTGCCAGTATCACTACGTTATACAGGTAGATTTGACGGGGATCCACTAGGGCAAATGACCGTTGCTGAAACTGTGATAATTGATGGTCCAGGTATTAGAAATAACTCTAATAGATATGGAGATTACTCTCATATGACAATGGATCCAAATAACTTTACGTTTTGGTTTACTTCAGATTATTTTAATGCAACCAACCAATGGAGTACACAAGTAGCTTCTTTTAATCTTAGTAATGTATTTGTAAATGATGTTGGTCCTGTAACCATTGTGCAGCCAGAGAATGGACAATTAACAAATGCGGAGACTGTAGAAATAAATGTAAGAAATTTTGGTTCAGCTTCACAAAGTAATATTCCGGTAGAATTGCGTGTAGATGGAACTCTGGTCGCTTCAGAGGTAATTCCTGGACCTATTGCTGGTAGTAGTGTAGAAAGTTTCACTTTTGCACAAACTGTAGATTTATCAACTTTTGGACAAGAATATACTATTGAAGTTACAACCGGCTTGATTGGAGATGAATTTGTAGTAAATAATAAATTCAGCAAAGATGTAAAGCACTTATTTTCGGACGATGTGGGAGCACTTTCAATCACCGCTCCGGTTACTGGTCCTGGAATTGGTATGGCAGACGTATCAATTTTAGTTAAGAACTTTGGAGTAGATGTTCAAACCAATTTCGATGTAGAATATACAATTAACGGAGGAACTCCTGTAATTGAAACTTTTACAGACGTATTAGGGTCGGAGCAAGAAAAAGCGTTTACATTTTCAACTCCCGGAGATTTTACTGCCCTAGGGTCGTATACTATTGTAGCAAGGACTTCTCTTACTGGAGATGATGATGTTTCTAACAATGAAACCACAACAACCATAGAAAATGTGTTATGTATGCCTTCGTTAGATTGTAGTGAGGGAGATGGTTTTCAAGCTGTAGAAATTGCTGAAATAAACAATGTGTCTGCTTGTGAAGGGTATGGAGATTTTATTTCACAAATTGCCAATTTAGGTGCAGGTAGCTCAAACGATCTTACACTTACAACTGGTTTTGGAGATCAACACGTAAGGGTTTGGATAGATTTTAATGACGATTTTAATTTCACCAACGATGAAACAGTTATTTTAGATTATGTTATGGCGCCAGGAGAAGGTGCAGGTAGCTATACGGAAACTCTTACTTTAGATATCCCGAATGACGCACCAGCAGGAGAACACGTAATGAGAATTAAAAGTAACAGAGACGGGGTAGTAACCAACGACCCTTGTGATGATACAACTCGTGGAGAAACTGAAGATTACACTGTTAACATAGGTGTGCTTGGTGTAAATGATTTTGCTATCTCAAACGGAGATTTTGTAATCACTACGCTTCCAAATAATCAATTCGATATTAGTTTAACCACAGACTATACTGGTGGTGTATATCTTGGAGTATTCAATGTGTTAGGGCAAGAAGTTGCTTTTAAGAAAAATATTGGTAATGAAGGAAATACCTACACTACACAACTAGATATGTCTCACATGTCTAGCGGAGTATATCTTGTACGAATGGGGGGTCAAACCACAACTTCGGCTAAAGTGGGTAGAATTATTGTAAAATAATTTTTGCTGAAAAAACTAAAAGAGCGGGTTTAAGCCCGCTCTTTTTTATTTGTAATAGTTTAAATCAAACTAGTTTTTCTGAAGTAGTGCAATGTAAAAACCATCAAAACCGGTTTTATGCGCATAAATTTTTTCTTCGGAAACTAAGGTGAAGTCTTTTCCCTCATCTCTTTTCAAAAATGCTTTAACCTGCTCGGTATTTTCTGAAGGCAATATAGAACATGTTGCATATACCAACTGCCCACCATCTTTTACCATCCTAGAATACGAATCTAATAACTCACGTTGCGTATCCTTGATATTCTGAATGCTCTCGGGATTTAACTTCCACTTACTGTCAGGATTTCTTTTTAACACTCCAAGACCTGAACACGGCGCATCTATTAAAACCTTGTCTCCTTTACCAAGTAGTTTTTTAATGGCTTTGGTAGAGTCTATCAAGCGAGTTTCAATATTGTGAATACCGTTTCTACGGGCTCTTCGCTTTAATTCCGTCAATTTACTTTGATAGATATCTAGCGACACAACTTGCCCCTTATTCTCCATTAACGAAGCAATGTGCAAGCTTTTACCGCCAGCACCCGCACAGGCATCTATAATACGCATTCCTGGCTCTGGATTTAAAACGTGTGCTACCCGTTGTGAAGAAGCATCCTGCACTTCGAACCAACCGTTTTTAAAAGCTTCGGTCGTAAAAATGTTAGAACGTTCTTTTAATTGCAATGCTTGAGGGTATCCTTTAATAGTGGAGGTTTCTACATCTACATCAAATAAGGCGTTTTGCAATTCTTTTACAGTCGTTTTTAGTACGTTGGTTCTAATAATAACGGCTGCTTGGTTGTTTAACGCTGCAATTTCCTTATCCCATAATTTTCCTAACTCTTTTTCACCTAACTCGTCTAACCAATCTGGAATAGATTCTCGTAGCGCACGTGTTTTTATAGCTTCGTCAAATTTACCTTTTATACGTCTTGTAGGCGTATTTTCAAATTGTGGCCAATCTGGAATTTTAATTCCATTTAATGTTGCCCAAACCGTAAAAAGCCTAAAAAGATTAGGACGGTCATAGGGCATTTTTACTTCAGCAATTTCAGCATACAAACGTCTCCAACGAACAATATCGTAGGTAGTTTCGGCTATAAAAGCACGATCACGCGCACCCCAACGCTTATCGCGCTTTAATGTGTTGCGTAGTACCTTATCTGCTTGTTTGTTTTCATTGAAAATTAAATGAAGCGAATCTATAGTAGCAAATACAAGGTTTCTGTGTAGTTTCATCTTTAAAAAATTGAATAATTCTAAAGCAAAATGCTTCGGAATACGAAGGTGCAAAGGTACTATAATCACTTGGTTTTAATTACTTTTGAAAAAACCTTTTTAGCATGCGAATTTTAGTACTCCTGTTGGTTGTTGCCCTAACAATTTCCTGCACCTCAGAAGCCGATAAAATGTTTACTTCGGTAGAAATCACTCCTGTATTTACAGATAGTCTTAGCATAAGAGCTATTACTCCTATAGATGAAAGTGCAGTATGGTTCGCCGCCAATAACGGTAGAGTGGGACTTATTGATGGTGCTACACCAAAGTTGGCTACGATACATTACGAAGATTCTATTCTTGCATTTCGATCCATTGCTAAAACCAAAAAAGCTGTTTTCGTATTAAGTATTTCAAATCCTGCAGTACTTTATAAAATTGGCGTACATAATAGAGAAGCAACCAATATTGAAGAGGTGTATGTAGAACAAGCCGAAACTGTTTTTTACGACGCTATGGCGTTTTGGAATGACCAAGAAGGCATTGCAATGGGAGATCCCACAGACGGTTGTCTTTCGGTAATTATCACTAGAGATGGTGGAAATACGTGGAAAAAAAGCCCTTGCGAGTTATTACCTAAAACTGAAAAGGGAGAAGCTGCTTTTGCGGCTAGTAATTCCAATATTGCGTTACACGGAAACCATGCATGGCTAGTCTCTGGCGGGAAACGTGCCCGAATTTTTCATAGCGCAGATAAAGGGGAGACGTGGGAAGTTTTTGAAACCCCCATCATTCAAGGCAAAGCAATGACGGGAATTTATAGTGTGGATTTTTTTGATGATAAAACAGGAGTTATTTTTGGCGGTAATTGGGAAGACCAAACGTATAATGAAGGCAACAAAGCGATTACAAAAGATGGTGGAAAAACGTGGAAACTGCTAAGCAATGGAGAAGGACCAGGGTATCGTTCTTCTGTTCGGTTTGTTCCCGGTACTAAAGGAAATGGAATTGTTGCCGTTGGTTCACTAGGTATATCATACAGTCCGGATCAAGGAAAAACGTGGGAAGAGCTTTCTGCTGAAGGATTTTATGCCCTAGAATTTGTAAACGATACTGTGGCATTTGCAAGCGGTCGTAATAAAATTTCGAGGCTTATTTTTAAATAGGTTTAATCATTTCTTTTTTTCTTGCGAAAACGGTCTAGAAGTTGTCGCTTAAAATCTTCTTCGGATTTTCGAAGCAGGATTATTTTTTTTGGCGGAATGACACCTTTTAGATCGGTGGTTAATTCACGGAACACTTTTAACTCATTTTCTTTAACCTGTATGCTTTTTTCAATTAGAGCATTTGCTTCGGTGTCGGTGAGCGTTTCGAAATTTTCTTTAATTTTCTTCATGATTTCATGTCGCTCTGTTTTGCGAAGTGCGTTCATTTTTTCTTCACTAGCATTATAAATAGGCCAAAATCCTTCTGCTTCTTTAGTAGTTAAATTGAGCTGTTCTGTAATGTGCGCCACTTTTAAGGCTTTAATTTTTTCATATTTGCTTTGAGCAAACAGAGTCGTGGTAAAACAAAGTGTGAGGAGTATAAGTGCTTTTTTCATCTTTAGTGCCCGAGTAAACGGGGGATTTAGCGCCCACAAGGGCCAGTGTTTTTATTCAAGTAATAATGTACTGTCGTCTAAATTATTGAGCAGGTAATCGCTCATATTTTCTACCGAAATTTCTTCGGAAGATTGCATTAGTGCGTCAAAATCTTCATCTTGAAGATACATGGCAAAGTCATCTGCTGTAAGGTCCAATGCACCATCTTGTATATATTCTGAAACAGCGGCTTCAGATATTTTTTCAAAAGAAATCGCATTTCCATTTTCAAATGGATACAGTAAAATAAGTACCGCTAAAACAGCAGCAATTCCTGCAATGCGATATAAAGTTGGTCTTAGTTTTTGCGTTTTACTTTTATGAATTACTTTTAAAGGAGAGGTCTTTGTATTCTCTATTATTTTTTCTTCAACAGCGTCAAAATAGCCATCTGGTATCACAAAACCTGTAGCTTTTGGAAGTTGTTCTTCTTTCAGTTTATCGAACATATGCGTCTCAAATTCTTCGAAGTAATTTTCGGGAATTTTAAAACCGTTTGTGTATTTGTTCTTTTCCATCACGATTGTTGGACTCTTAATTTATAAAATGGTTTCATTGTTTTGTAAAAATGCCGTAATTTTTTTTACAGCAATATGGTAGCTACTTTTTAATCCACCCACCGAGGTTTGCAATAGTTCCGAAAGCTCTTCGTAGGTATGGTCTTCAAAATATTTCATGTTGAAAACTAGTTGTTGCTTGTCTGGTAACGTGGCAATTGCTTGTTGTAATTTTAGTTGAATAGCGTTTCCTTCGAAATATACGTCGGTTTCAAGTTTTTCTAATGTTTGTTGTTGCAATTCCTCATTGGTGATGTGCTGTCTTTTTGCACGTTTGTTAATAAAGGTAATTGCTTCATTCGTTGCAATTCGGTATAACCACGTGTATAATTTACTATCTCCCTTAAACTTGTCGATATTCCTAAAAACTTTTACAAAGGTATTCTGTAACACATCATCTGCATCGTCATGAAATTTTACAATATTTCTTATATGCCAATAAAGCCTTTCTTTATAAGTAGTTACCAATATTCTATACGCCTCTTCCTTTTGGGAAGGAGCTTGTAATAAACTTACAAGGTCTTGTTCCTGAACCACCAACTAGTTTTGTTTAAAGATAAGACTTCTGTAGCAAAGAAAGGTTTAATGATATAATGACAAATCATATTAAAATCGATAAAAAGCACAAATAATCGATAAAAAGTAAAATAATTTTATTTTGTAGGAAAAAAGGACTACATTTACGTCATACTTCTTATGTGTAGTTCGTCATTATTAGCCCCAAGCGTAATGCGAACGCCTTAAAAACGGGTCTTAGCGGGGGCTGACCCGTTTTTATTTTTTCTAAAATTCGAATTCAAATTTTGTAGGAATTATTTTTTTAGAATTGTTTAAAAATCGATAAAGTGTAAAATAATCACGATTAAATGTAATTTTTATTTGGAGTTTTCAAAAATTGATATATATTTACAACCGTAAAACATACTTATGTATTCCAGTACCGCGAGCCCCAAATGTGGTGCTGGAAATTTAAAAAAGAGCGAAGCCCCAAATCGCTCTTTTTTTATGCGTTAATGTTTCAAATAAATTACCTAGTGAATATGGTTTTATGCAAAAGATTGCATCTCTACCAAACTATGATAGACGCCTTGTTTCGCCAATAACTCTTCATGCTTTCCTTGCTCTACAATCTCTCCTTTGCTTAATACCACAATGGTATCGGCATTTTGTATGGTAGAAAGTCTATGTGCTATCACCACAGAAGTACGGTGTTGCATCATTTTTTCCAAAGCATCTTGTACCAAACGTTCGCTTTCGGTATCTAAGGCAGAAGTAGCTTCGTCCAAAATCATAATTGGTGGATTCTTTAATACAGCTCTGGCAATACTTAAACGCTGTTTTTGCCCGCCACTTAATTTGTTACCACTGTCACCTACGTTAGTATTAATACCGCTTGGGAGTGTTTCTACAAATTCCCATGCATTAGCCACTTTTAGGGCTTCAATAATTTCAACATCGGTGGCATTTGGTTTTGCTACCAATAGGTTTCCTTTTACAGAATCATTAAAGAGAATGGAATCTTGAGTTACCAACCCTAATAAACCACGTAGCGATTCCTGAGTAATATCTTTTATATTTTCACCATCTATTTTTATAGCACCTTCATTTACATCATAAAAGCGGGTGATAAGATTGGCGATGGTGCTTTTTCCACTTCCGCTTTGGCCCACTAAAGCAACAGTATGCCCTTTCGGGACACTTAGATTAAAATTTTTAAGGACATAATCTTCTTCGTATTTAAAGGAAATATTTTCAATATGTATTTGCTTATCAAAACCATCTTTTTTAATAGGGTTTTCAATATCTGTAATTGTATTTTCTGCTTCCAGTAATTCCAGAATACGTTGTGCAGAACCATCGGCTCGTTTTATAGAATAACTCGCTTTTGCAATAGCTTTTGCAGGTGTTAAAATATTGTATGCCAACATAATATACCCTAAAAAGAAACTTGCTTCCAACGTGCCATCTACAAAAACCAAATAGCCACCATATACCAATAATACTCCAATAGTGATGATCCCCAGAAGCTCACTTAGCGGGGATGCTAGGTTTTGCCGATTTAGTACCGAATTAGAATACTTATAAAACCGCTCGTTACTTTCTTCGAATTTGTCCTGAAATAATTTTTCGGCATGAAATGCTTTAATAATACGCAAACCACTCATTGTTTCTTCTAAAATTGATAGAAAAAATCCTTGTTCCTGTTGTACTTTAAGGGATCCTTTTTTTAAGGACTTTCCTACTTTTGAAATCAAAAACCCAGAAATTGGAAGAAATAGAAAAACAAAAAGCGTTAATTTAGGACTTATAAAAAGCATTGTAATTAATGAAAAAAGAATGGTAAGCGGCTCTCGAACAATCATTTCTAAAATAGAGAGTACCGAGTTTTTAACTTCATCTACATCGCCACTTAATCTTGAAATGGTATCTCCTTTGCGTTTTTCAGAATAAAAAGACAATGGAAATTGAATCACACGGCTGTACAATTTATTCCGAAGGTCTTTTAAAACACCATTACGCATAAAAGTGGAATAAAACATAGCGAGATAGTTGCTCAGGTTTTTCAACAAAAAGAGTACAATAATTATTCCTACCATATACATAAGCACCTTAAACTCCCCGTGTTCATTTATAACGTCAATAATGTAATAATTGAGATATTCCTGAGAATAGTCTTTTATAGTGCTAAAACCTTCGTAAACAGGCTTGGCTACAGGAGTTCTGTTCTTGCTGAAAATAATTTCCAAAACAGGAATAAGCGCCACAAAAGAAAGGGTGCTAAACAATGCATATAATACATTGAAAAAAATGTTGAGGAAAGCATACCGTTTGTAGGGGTAGGCAAAACGTATTATTTTTTTGAAGTAATTCATCTAGTGTACAGCTAATTGCTGTTGTATGTTTTTAATTTTTTGTTGAAGGATTTGCATGCCATTTTCAGTTCCGGGAGTGGTTTTTACACTTATGTAAAACTTAATCTTTGGCTCTGTTCCACTAGGTCTTGCTGCAATTTTACTACCATCTTCGGTATAGTAAATTAGTACGTTAGACTTAGGGATTGTAAGTGTAGCAACCATATTATCCTTCATATTCTTTGTTTCACCTGAGGCATAATCCTCAATTCGTATTACTTGGCTTCCATTCAGTTCAGTAAAAGGGGTTTCTCGGAGATTTTTCATCATGGCTGAAATTTCCTCCGCACCCTTCTTGCCCTTTTTTACAACAGAGATTAGTATCTCGTTATAATCACCATACTGCTCAAATAATTGTGAGAGGTACGTATACAAGGTACCGTTTGCTTCTTTTCGTTGCGCGGCCATTTCACAAGCTAATAGAGTAGCGGTCACTGCGTCTTTATCACGTACAAAATCGCCTACCATAAAACCGAAGCTTTCTTCGCCACCTCCTATAAACTGAAGTTCCGGGAAATCTTTTACCATTTTGGCAATCCATTTAAAGCCAGTGAGACCTTCTTTGTAAATAACACCAAAATCTTCAGCAATTGTTCTTACCATAGGTGTTGAAACGATGGTAGAAGCAACAAATTGATTTCCGTCTAGTTTACCTGCCTTTTTCCATTGCGTAAGTAAAAAATGCGTCATTAATACCATTGCCTGATTTCCATTAAGGATGGTCATTTTACCTTCATTGTTACGCACTGCGATGCCTAAACGGTCACAGTCCGGATCGGTTCCAATAACTATATCTGCATTTTTTTCATCAGCCAGTTTAATTGCCATTGCTAGCGCTTCTGGTTCTTCAGGATTTGGGGAAGCTACCGTTGGAAAATCTCCATCGGGTGTTGCTTGCTCGTTTACTACAAATACATTTTTGTATCCCGCTTTTTCTAAAACCTTCGGTATCATGGTGATAGACGTGCCGTGTAGCGAGGTAAAAACAATTTTAAGATTTTCTTTGGCTTCAGCTGAAGTATTAAAACTTCCGTTTTTTAAGGAAGCTTCGGCAAATACTTCATCTATTTCGGAATCTATTAAGGTTATTAAATCTGAATTTCCTTCAAATTGAATAGCATTGTATTCCAGTGAATTTATTTCAGCAATTATTTCAGCATCTTGTGGCGGTACTAACTGGCCACCGTCTTCCCAATATACTTTGTAACCATTATATTCTGGCGGATTATGACTTGCCGTGAGTACAATTCCACACTGGCACTTTAAATGCTTTACCGCAAAAGACAACTCTGGCGTAGCACGTAATTCTGAAAAAAGAAATACTTCAATATTATTTGCTGCAAAAACCTGTGCTACTACTTGCGCAAGCTCTTTACTATTATGACGGCAATCGTAAGCAATGGCAACTTTACTTTGTTTGTTTGGAAATTGTTTTTTTAGATAATTTGAAATCCCCTGTGTGTTTTTTCCTAGCGTATACTTGTTAATACGGTTATCTCCAACACCCATTATGCCTCGCATTCCGCCAGTTCCAAACTCTAAACTTTTGTAAAAACTGTCTTCTAAGCCTTCAGGGTCATGGGCAATCATGTTTTTAATAGTCTGCTGGGTGGTGACATCGAAAGTAGGGGTGAGCCACGCATTTACGCGTTCTAAAATTTCTGGAGCTATGTATATCATGAAAGTATTGTCTTGCAATTAAAACGGTGCAAAAATACGGAAATGAATTTTGTTATTTGGTGGATTGGTGAATTAGTGGAGTGGGGCTTCGATACAATCCTAATTGCTTTTGCATCGGGATCACTCGGCTACCTTATATTCTAAACTTAAATGAATACAAAATTTAAAGCTCCTTTCTGGAGTGGCCACGAATTTTTAAATAGAATTACCGCTTAATTTCCCGCATTTGGGGGAAGGTGGATTTCAGGACACGGTTTTAATAAAACGTTCAAAGATTTAACTCGAAATTCAGAAGGAGGATTTTTTGTTCTCAAAATTAAATAACATTCCGCTGCTCTTTAATCAAGTAATTTTGAGAGTCTTTTTTGTTTCTAAGTATTAATTCGCCTATAAAACCTGCTAAGAACAACTGGCTTCCTAACACCATAGCGGTTAAGGAAATATAAAATTCTGGACGTTCTGTTAGCAATCTGCCTGTTGTATTGATGAAAAGTTTGTCAATCCCCAAATACAGCGCAAAACAAAATCCAATGGCCAGCATAATAGCTCCCCACGCGCCAAATAAGTGCATAGGGCGTTTGCCAAACCGAGATAAAAACCAAATGGTGATAAGGTCTAGAAATCCGCGAACAAATCGTTCGGCTCCAAATTTGGTGGTACCGTATTTTCTGGCTTGGTGTTGTACAACTTTTTCACCTATTTTATTGAAACCAGCATTTTTGGCTAATACTGGAATGTAACGATGCATATCTCCGGTAACTTCAATCGTTTTTACAACATCTTTTTTATAGGCCTTGAGTCCGCAATTAAAATCATTTAAATGTACGCCAGATGTTTTACGAGCCGCAAAGTTGAAAAGTTTAGAAGGCAAGTTCTTAGACACAACCGAATCGTACCGCTTCTTTTTCCATCCAGAAACAAGATCGTAACCGTTTTCAGTAATCATTTTATATAATTCGGGAATTTCTTCTGGGTTGTCTTGCAGGTCGGCATCCATCGTGATTACCACGTCGCCTTCAGCTACTGCAAAACCTGCGTGTAAGGCTTGCGATTTTCCAAAATTCTTCAAAAAACGAATGGCCTTTATCTCGGGATGTTGGGAGGCAAGCGTGTCTATTAATTCCCAGGAACCATCGGTACTCCCGTCGTCTATAAAGATAATTTCATATAAAAAACCATTGGACTGCATGGTGCTTGCAATCCAATGGTATAATTCTGTAAGTGATTCTTCCTCGTTAAGAAGGGGAATGACAATGGATAGGTTCATTCAGCAAATATACTACATATGTGTGGGTCTGTTTACTTTCATAACCAAACCGGTGATGAGCGAGATAATAAATCCGAAGAACAGCGTCATTATCATAGACATTGCAGAGATAATGAGTGGGCTCATCATTGTTTCCGAAATTCCCATCGCCATATCAATTTGTTCTTGCGTCATATTTGGATTTTGCTCCAGCATATTATCTTCAGTAGCAGCGAGCATATTTGTAGCAAAGTCCGGCTCGATAATATTTCCAAAAATCAACATATATATCACACCAAATATGCCGGCAATTAATGATATTCCAAGGCCAACTTTTAAAGCTTCACCCAGACTTAAAAAGCCGCCATTATCTTTTTTGAAGGTTTTTATTCCTATAATAATACAAACAATCATTGCTATGAAGCCAATGGCCCCTTGCCACCAAGGTTGTTCGTAGGTAAGGTCCATTACATACACAATAACACTAAGTAGTACCGTTATAAGTCCTAATACTGCGCCATACGGAAGGGCGATTTTTTTAACTGAAGCTTTTTGAGTTTCCATGAGATTTAAAGTTTTTTGGTTTGAAATGTTAGTATTCAAAAGTAATGAAATGTTACACGCTACCAACAAAAGTGTATTTTTACAGCAGAATTATAGTATTCTATAAAATTTTTATTTTTTGTATTGCTGCATTTGGAAATTTCCTTACATTTGCACACTCAAAATCGGAGAATTAAAGTTAAGACGATGAAAAAAGATATACATCCAGAAAATTATAGAGTAGTAGCATTTAAGGACATGTCTAATGACGAAGTGTTTTTAACCAAGTCTACAGCAGAAACTAAAGAGACCTTAGAGGTTGATGGTGTTGAGTACCCATTGGTAAAAATGGAAATCTCAAGAACGTCTCACCCGTTCTATACTGGTAAGTCTAAACTTATTGATACTGCAGGACGTATTGACAAGTTTAAGAACAAGTACGCAAAATTTAAGAAACCTGCTAAGCAGGAAGAAGCTAAAGATAGCGAGTAAGCCAACTCACTTTCTTAGTTATATATAGTATTAGAAAGCCTTCGAGAAATTGAAGGCTTTTTTGTGCTTCGATACTATTTTTAAAGCCCTTTAAGTCTTTATTCTTTCAGCGTAGCGGTCTCTATTCTTTGCTCTTTTCTCTCTATTCTAGGAAATAATATCACTCACCAAATACGCAGTCGCTTTTCCTACTTGCCCTGCAAATAGCTCCCGATTAGGCGCACCTTCGCAAATGTGGATATACCTACAGTTTTTATTTACTGAAAAATACTGAAGAAATCGTCTGCATTCCTCCAAACTAAATCCGCTTGGCGTCATCGCACTGCTGCCCATATTAGCAACGGCATCCAGGTCTATTTCTAATCCAAAAGGTTTTTGGGTACAAAAAGCTTCTGCTTCCTGAAGTGCCTCCAAGAAAGTCTTTTTGTTTTTTATTGAAATATCTTCAAAAAATGAAAATTGAACAGTTTCTGAAACCCTGGTCATACTGTCAAAAACAGCTTGCGACGTATAGTTACGATGCAAACCGAAGATAAAATACGTGTTTAGAAATCCTTCTTCAGCAGCATAACTGAAACCATTTCCACTGTGCCTGTGTTCCAAAGCTCGAAAATCGGTATGCGCATCGAAGTTAATACAGTTAATTGGTTTTTTCAATGCTTTAGAAGTACCCTTTAAATTTCCGAAACTGTTGTTATGTCCTCCACCAATTAGAATCGGGATTTTTCCGCAGGCAACTATTTTTTCTACAATTTCTGCTACTAGATGGTCTATTTGTGTAACCAATTCACCTAGTTTTTCAGCGTAGTGCGCATCATTTGTATCAAGTAATAGGGCTTGCTGCATTTGTTTCGAACAATCTATTTCACCTAATACCACTACATTATCTGCTTGACAATACTGTGTTTGCTGAATATTACAAAGCGAAGTTAGCGCTGCTTCCCAGGCTTTTGAAGCACCAGACTTTCCGTAATTAGCGCGTATACCAATATCTTCGGGAATACCCAGCAAAACGTATTTTTGTGACTTCTCTTTCAGGGTGTCGAAAGAATCTACAGTACTAGCGGCTTGACCAAATTTTAGCTCGCCTTTACGGGTGTTGGTAAGCTTTAGAAGTACTTCTTTGTTGTAAAATTTCAGCATCTAATCAATAGTTTTTCCGTTAATTATAACAGTTTCAATATTGCTATTTCCAAAATCGTAGGGTAGAAATCCGTAACTGGGGATTTCTTTTGTAATTATCACGCTTGCACTTTTGCCTTTGGTGATGCTTCCGTGTGTGTTGCTTAATCCCATCGCATACGCTCCATTTATGGTAGCTGCGTTTATGGCTTCTTCAGGGGTGAGTTTCATTTTTATACAGGCGGTAGAAACTACAAAATTCATATTTCCGCTTGGTGTGGAACCTGGATTATAATCGGTTGCCAGGGCTAAAGGAAGTCCGGCATCAATTAATTTTCTTCCAGGGGTGTACGGTATACTTAAAAAATAAGAACAGGAGGGAAGTGCAACGGGCATAGTAGTACTGCCTTGTAGTACCAAAATATCTTCTTCGGTTAAAACTTCTAGGTGATCTACACTTAACGCATCGTGTATAACGCCTGCCTGTACACCGCCAATGGCGTTAAACTGATTTACGTGTATTTTTGGTGTAAGTCCGTAGCTGTTTCCAGCAGTTAGTAATTTATGAGTATCTTCAACCGAAAAATAGCCTTCTTCGCAAAAAATATCCACATAATCTGCTAAGTTTTCCTGTGCTATTTTTGGAAGCATTTCGGTAATGAGTTTGTTGAGGTAGCCGTCTTTGTTGCCTTTAAATTCGGTGGGCACGGCGTGAGCTCCTAGAAATGTTGTTTTTACGGTTACCGGGTAATTTTCTCCTAATTTTTTAGCAACGCGAAGCATTTTTATTTCGGCATCGGTGGTGAGGCCGTAACCGCTTTTAATTTCGATGGCGCCCGTTCCTAAGCGCATGACTTGTTCCAGACGTTTGGCAGATTGTTGGTATACATCTTCTTCGGAAGTGGCTTGCAATTTTTTCGCGCTGTTTAAGATACCGCCACCTTTTTCGGCAATTTCCTGATAGCTTAAGCCTTTAATTCGGTCTACAAACTCTTGTTCTCGATTTCCGGCGTAAACAATATGTGTATGGCTGTCGCACCAGGTGGGAAGCACCATTTTTCCAGTGCAATCAATCGTTTTATCTGCGGAAATTTCAGCTATAGTGTGCATATTTCCGAAGTCTTTAATCACTTCATCTTCTAATAATAACCAGGCATTTTTAATACTTGGAAGCGTTTTCATGGCTTCACCAGCTACTTTATGTAATCCTGAATCCCGAATTTGAAGGAGTTCTTTTATGTTCTTTAACAAAATTTTCATGCGTTAAAGATAGCAAACCTGCATAGGAATTAATACCTTAGAGCTTTAAAAATTAGTATGAAAAATTCAGAAAAATTAGGCGTGAATACTATTTGTGCTCACGTTGGAGAACTGAAAGATGAACAGTTTAAAGGAGCCATTTCTCCTTTGTATATGAGCAGTTCGTATGCATATGAAAATGTAGATGTTAAAAGATATCCGCGGTATTTTAACACCCCGAATCAAGAAGCATTAGGAAAGAAAATCGCTGCGTTAGAACATACCGAGGCGGGAATGATTTTTGGGAGTGGGATGGCCGCTGTGAGCCATTGTTTATTAGCTTTTTTACAAAAAGGAGACCATATTGTATTGCCAAAAACATTGTATGGAGGTACGTATAATTTTGTGGTGGAAGAGTTTGGGAAATTCGGAATTGAATACACATTTGCCAATGGTTTTACTGAAGAAGATTTTAGGAAAGCGCTTCAAAAAAATACTAAAGTAATTTATGTTGAAACACCTAGTAACCCATTAATGCTTATTACCGACTTGCAAATGATTGCCAGCATTGCCAAAGCGCATAATTTGGTTTCAATGATTGATAATACGTTTGCGTCCCCAATTAACCAAAATCCAGCGGATTTTGGTATAGATGTTATGATTCATAGCGCGACCAAATATATGGGCGGGCATAGTGATATTTGCGCAGGAGCCGTAGCCGCTAGTAACGAACATATGTTACGTATTTGGAACCTTTCAAAAAATATTGGCGGGAGCTTAAGCGATTATACTGTATGGTTATTGGAGCGCAGTTTAAAAACGATGGCACTTCGTGTGAAGGCACAAAACCGAAATGCAAAAAAGATGGCAAAATGGTTGCAAAAACACCCTTTAGTGAAAAAAGTGTATTATCCAGGATTAAAAGATCATCCAGACTATCAATTGGCAAAAAAACAGATGAAAGGCTACAGCGGTATGTTGTCTTTTGAGCTAATACCTTCTGTAAATGCCGAAGCTTTTATGCAAGCACTACAACTCATTAAACAATCTATGAGTTTGGCTGGTGTAGAATCTACTATATTATCACCCGCCAAAACGAGTCACGCATTACTTTCTACTAAAGCAAGAGCGCATCAGGGGATAAGTGATGGTTTGCTGCGATTTTCAGTAGGCATAGAAGAAAAGAAAGATCTAATTGCAGATATTGAACATGCTTTTGAAGCAGTCACTAAGAAAGAATTAGTATAATAAATTGTACCCTGAGCGTCCGCCAGAATGAATCTTTCGGGCTGGCAGTTGAAGGGAACTTCTAAACTTAATTATGAAACTAGACATTCTAGCCATAGGCGCTCATCCAGACGATGTAGAAATGAGCTGCGGAGGCACCATTGCTAAAGAAATAGCTAACGGAAAAAGAGTAGGTATCCTTGATTTAACCAGAGGAGAATTAGGAACTCGTGGTTCTGCTACAATTAGAGATGAAGAAGCAAAAAAAGCTGCTGAAATTCTGGGAGTATCCGTACGAAAGAATTTAGGGTTTGGAGATGGTTTTTTTGAAAATAACCACGCCACACAATTAGAAGTTATTAAAATTATACGAAAGTATAAACCTGAAATTATTTTATGCAATGCCGTGGACGATCGCCATATTGATCATCCAAAAGGGAGCAAACTTGTAAGTGATGCTTGTTTTTTAAGTGGACTGGTGAAAGTGGAAACCATCCACCAAGGTAATCACCAGCATCCTTGGCGTCCAAAATTTGTGTATCATTATATACAATGGAAGGAGCTTACTCCAGATTTTGTGGTAGATATCACAGGATTTGAAGACAAAAAGATGGAAGCTATTTTTGCGTATAGGAGTCAGTTTTTTGATGAGAATTCCGAAGAGCCCAATACGCCAATATCTTCTAAAAATGCTACAGATAGCATGTTGTATCGCAATAGAAACTTAGGAAGGCTCATTGGTACCGAAGCCGCCGAAGGCTTTACAGTGGAACGGTTACCAGCTGTAGCTTCAATTTTCGATTTGCTCTAAAATATTTTCGATTTAAGTATTGCGCAAACTGCAGTAATACTTTATATTTGCAACCGCTAAAGCGATAAACGCTTTAGTGAATACGCTACCTCTTGAAAAAGAGCGCTACATGGTGGTTGTAGCTCAGCTGGTTAGAGCGCTGGTTTGTGGTACCAGAGGTCGCCGGTTCGAACCCGGTCTTCCACCCCAAATAAAGTCTCCAAAGAAATTTGGGGGCTTTTTTTTGTTTATGGGTTTATAATAAAAACATGTTGAGGTGAGAAGTTTATGCTGAGTAAGCGACCCAAGGAGCGCATCGAAGTAAACCCGATCTGTCCGTCCGCAGCTTTTTTGCGTAGGTGGGTCTTCCACCCTAGATAAAGTCTTCAAAGAAATTTGGGGGCTTTTTTTTATTTAAAATTTTCATAATCATTTGCTAAGATGTTGTTCTTTATTTATTTTATGTTTTTAAAAAAAAAATAAAATGTCGAAAAGTAGAAACAGTTTATTATATAAAAGCGCAGCAGGAATTGTTTTTTTGGTGTTTATGTTTTGGGGTGCAATTCAGGCCAAAAGTTTTTTGGCACCGCTATTAGTTGCATTTATTTTGATGCTTTTAATCCTACCAATGGCTAGAAGATTTGAGCAATGGGGGCTTAGTAAGAGTTTAGCTTCGTTAGCAGGAACTCTATCATTATTTATCATTTCTCTTGGTTTTTTTACCTTGGTTTCGGCACAAATAAAAAACGTAGTCGATAAATGGGATACCATACAGGAAACGATGGAGCCTAAAATTGAAAAAGCCACAAAATTTATAGTAAAAACAACTCCCGTTACTGAGGAAAAACTGGAAGGCTACAAACAAAACCTCAACAATTTTAAAATTATCGCTACTTCTGACAATAGAAGTGGGGCGTTGGCATATGTTTCTGGTTTAGTAAGTTTTATGGGTACGTACTTATTAGTTTTTATTTATGTTTTTTTTCTACTTCGTTTTCGATATAAGTTTAAGCTATTTATATTAAAGTTTTTTTCTGAAAATAATGACGGCGAAGTAAAACAAATAATTCACAAGATTGCTAAAGTTGCACAAGGTTACTTGTTGGGTAAACTAAAGCTTATAGGATTATTAGCGGTATTGTATAGTATTGGCTTGGGTATTTCTGGGGTGAGTAATTTTATATTGGTTGCTCTTTTAGCGGCCGTGCTCACCATTATTCCATATTTGGGAAATGTACTAGGCTATTGTCTAGCCATAATTTTTGGCTATCTGGTTAATGGAGAAATGGGTGTGCTTGTTGGAATAACTAGTACTTTCGTTCTCACACAATTTATCGAGAGTTATATTTTACAACCTTATATAGTGGGTGATGAAATTGATTTAAATCCGTTTTTTGTGATACTTGCTGTAATTCTTGGGAATCTGCTTTGGGGTATTATTGGTATGGTAGTCGCTATCCCGGTGCTAGGTATTCTAAATGTTATTTTCCTTCATGTTCCATCCTTGAAGCCCTTTGGTTACTTATTTGGAAAGAACAAAAATGATTAATAACACAATTTGTATTTTCCATCAGAAATTAGAAATAAGCAAAATACCCGTTACTTTTTTAAAAGAAACGGGTATTTGGATTCTATGTATAATTAGGAAAAGTTTAATTCCCTTTCTTGTAATCTGCTAAAAACTTCTCTAAACCACTATCGGTTAACGGGTGTTTTAGTAAGCCTTCGATAGAGGAAAGTGGTCCTGTCATGACATCGCTACCAATTTTAGCACATTCCAGAACGTGCATGGTGTGACGTACAGAAGCAGCTAGAATTTGGGTTTCAAAACCGTAATTGTCGTATATTAAACGTATTTCAGCAATTAAGTTAAGTCCGTCTGTAGAAATATCGTCCAGTCTACCTATAAAAGGTGAAACATAAGTAGCGCCTGCTTTGGCAGCCAATAATGCTTGACCAGCCGAAAAAACCAACGTACAATTGGTTTTAATGCCGTTGTCGCTAAAGTATTTAATTGCTTTTATTCCCTCTTTAATCATTGGAATTTTGACAACGATTTGTTCGTGTAATTCGGCTAATTGCTCGCCTTCTTTCACCATACCTTCAAAGTCTGTAGCGATCACTTCGGCTGAAACATCACCATCTACAATATTGCAAATGTCTACATAATGCTTTAGAATATTATCCCGTCCCGTAATGCCTTCTTTTGCCATAAGGGAAGGATTTGTTGTTACGCCATCCAAGACACCCAGGTCCTGAGCTTCACGTATTTGATCTAGATTGGCAGTATCGATGAAAAATTTCATAGTAGTTTATTTAAGTTTCAGTAAAAATAAGGAAGATAATGACCTCTTAAAAGCAATGTCGATAAGTTGTGATAAAAAGCTTTAAGAACATTCACTTCCCTCATTGGTCGTTGGTAGGACGCTTCGCTTGTAGCAGTAACACTTCTGCAGGATTTGAAATTTAGAACCAGAAACAAGAAACAGAAATTGAATATAACAACTAGTGATACTAGGTAGAAGTTACTTCTTTGGATTTGGATATTGTTCTCTTTGCTATTTTATAACTTGTAATGCTTCATTAACATTCGTTCGTAGGTCTTATCTGGGAGTACGCGTTTTAGGACGATGGAAAATTTCTGTAGAAAAGCACCTACTTTGTAGTGAATTTTTGGGTGTTTAGTTTCTATAATTTGCTGTACTGCTTTTGCCATATCGGTGGGATCGCTTCCTTCGTCCACATGAGTGTTCATCATTTCTAGCGTAGCTCCATATTGTTTTTTATAGGGAGAATTTTCTAAAACAGGTACATGGTAGCGACCCGAAGCAATATTTGTTGCAAAATCCCCGGGGGCAATGTTAGTCATTTTTATTCCAAATTGCTTTGTTTCCATGCGGTAGGCTTCGGTGGTAATTTCTAGAGCAGCTTTGGAGGCGCTATAAATACCGCGATAGGGCAATCCCATATATCCAGCGATGGAAGTAATGTTAATTATATGACCGTTTTGTTGTTGCCGCATTTGAGGGAGAACAGCTTTAATAACGTGCAATGGGCCGTAGAAATTGGTTTCAAAAGCATTTCTTATTTCGTCGGTTGGGGTTTCTTCAATAGGTCCTGTAATACCAACGCCTGCATTGTTTACGAGCACATCTAGTTGCCCGGCGTGTGAGACTATTTCAGTTACAGCTTGTGTAATCGTTTCGGGTTTTGTTACATCTAATTTAAGCAAAGAAAAAGGAACGGTTCCTTCATATTTAACTGGGTTTCTACTTGTTCCAAAAACTGTGTAGCCTTTGTTGTGCAAGTGAAGTCCAATGGCTTTCCCAATTCCGGAAGAGGCACCCGTAATAAAAACAACTTTTGGCATAGTTACTAAATGAATGGCAAAGATGCACAGTTGTGGGTAGTATTCCAAACAAAATGACTGGTTCTTCGATACGATTCCGCAGAAAAAATGGAATCACTCAGAAACCTTTAACTTGTAAAAAAAATTGAAGCGTAATACTTGAAGCAAATTGTTGTTACTGCGTACTGAAAACCGAGAATTTAGGGCACAAAAAATGGCAAGCTACCTACATCACACCGCTACGACCATTTACCCTTGCTGCGTTCCCGCCCTGGGGGATTCCATAGGAGCTGGTTGTGTAGGACTTGCCGATGCAAAGATAAGTTACTTTTTAGGCTTCCACAAGCATTTTTGTCATCAATTATTTTGGCTATCTTGCGTAAAAATTTAAAGTTAGTATGAAATTTTATAAGACTGTCATCTTCATATTTTTAGCAACTGTTTTTTTGAGTTGCGAAGAGGAAATAAAGAATGCAAACAACTATTTTTCTATTGAAATTGAAGAAGGAAAAAAAATATTTACACCTTCAGAAACGGTTTCAGTAACACTCGCTAACAAGAAAAATGTTGAAATCAGGAGTAGAAAATTTGTTTTTGATGGTACCGAAATTGCAACAGGTTCTATTCCGTTAGCACAACAAAAAATGGGGAAGCATACCATTGAAGCTATTGTAGATGTGGCTGGGAAAGAATATTCGGTAGATACGGAAATTACGATAGTAGCTGCTAATAAGCCTAAAATTTACGGATATACCATTCTTGAAACCTATCCGCACGATCCAAAAGCTTACACGCAAGGATTAGAGTTTAGTAACGATACGTTATATGAAAGCACGGGACATTATAAACAATCTACCCTTAGAAAAACCGATTACAGGACGGGCGAGGTACTTCAGCAAATAGCCATTGGGGATCAGTATTTTGGAGAAGGCCTAACAGTTCTTGATGATAAAATATTTCAACTTACCTGGAGAAGTGGCAACGGATTTATATACAACAAGGATACCTTCAAAAAAACGGGGACTTTTGTGTATGGAAAGAGCAAGCAAGGTTGGGGGATGTGTAACGATGGGGAGAATATATATAAAAGTGATGGTACCGAAAAAATATGGACCCTCGACAAAGAAACACTTGCCGAGCAAAAATTTATTGAAGTATACACCAATAAAAGCAAAATTGACACCATTAACGAGCTGGAGTGGGTAGATAATAAAATTTATGCAAACATCTATCAAAAAGATGCTATTGCGATTGTAAACCCAGAATCGGGCGCTGTTGAAGCTGTGATAAATATGAAAGGTTTAAAAGAAAATGTGACACAAACAGCCGAGCTGGATGTTCTTAACGGAATTGCCTACAAGGGCGAACCCAATATTTTATATGTAACAGGCAAAAATTGGGATAAGCTCTTTAAAATTGAAGTGATTAAGGACTAGTAGCTTGTTTTGAAATATTTTGGTGTAAACTATTTCTATATATTATAAAACTAACTGTAATTCTTATTTTGGAAAGTATTTCACAATCGCTGATAGGTACCATTTTCTTCTAATTTTACTCGCTAAACAATATTCCCCATTCAAAAAAGTTATATTTTTACCTAAAATTACACTTTAATGAAGTATTTATACGGATTGGCATTGTTGGCCAGCGTTATCTTGTGGAGCTCTTGTAGAAATGATTTTGAAACAGTGGCGAGCACAGGAAACCTCGAATTTTCTCAAGACACAGTTTTCCTAGATACCATTTTTAGTAACATAGGGTCAAGTACCTACAACCTAAAAGTATACAATCGTAGTGATGAGGATATTAATATTCCCACAGTAGGATTGGCGCAAGGGGAAAGCTCCAACTATCGCTTAAACGTAGATGGGTTACCAGGAAAGAATTTTCAGGATGTGACCGTGTTGGCAAAAGATAGCATTTTTATTTTTATTGAAACTACCTTCGATGTTACAACAACAGACGACAGTAATTTTTTATACACAGATCAAATCGTATTTGACGGTGGCGGAAATCAGCAGGAAGTAGAATTGGTAACCTTGGTGAAGGATGCGGTTTTTCTATTCCCAGACGATCTGGGCAACGGAATGGTGGAAACACTTACCATAGGAGAAGGAGAAACCTCTTTTGAAATTGAAGGCTTTTTTCTAGATGATGATGAGCTAACATTTACAAACGAAAAACCTTATGTAATCTATGGTTTTGCAGCAGTGGCTTCAGGAAAAACCTTAACCGTAGATCCTGGTGCACGTATTCATTTTCATGCCAATAGCGGAATTTTAGTAGCTAATGAAGGTTCTATGAAAGTAAACGGAGAAGCCAGCACAGATTCCGAAACTCTGGAAAACGAAGTTATTTTTGAAGGCGATCGCCTGGAACCCTCTTTTAGTGATGTCCCAGGACAATGGGGGTTTATCTGGCTTACCGCTGGAAGTACCAATCACGAGTTTAGTTACACCACTATCAAAAATGGCCTTGTGGGCTTACGTATGGATAGCAACGATGGGGATAGAACACTTACCTTAGATAATGTACAAATTTATAATAGTGCAATTAATGGTATCTTAAGTTTAACAGGAGATATTTATGGTGAAAATGTGGTTATAAATAATAGCGGAGAGTCCTCCTTGGCATTGTCGCTTGGGGGAAGATATAATTTCAATCATTCTACATTTGCCAATTATTGGACCAATAGCTTTAGAGATGCACCTACTGTAAGCATTTCAAACTTTATAGAGACTGCAGATGGAAGAGTAGCGAGTGATTTGATAGAAGCCAATTTCAATAATTGTATTATCTACGGAAACGAGCAACGAGAATTAGGTTTTAGTAATGAACCTGCAGCCGCTTTCAACTTTAATTTAACTAACTGCTTACTGAAATTTGAGGACTCAAGTGGTGATTTTAACAACATTCCGGAATACAATTTTAATAATGGAGCATTATACACAAACAGCGTTTTAAATCTAGATCCTGTTTTTCAGAATACCAACTTGAATAATTTTAATATTGAGGAGGGAACTTCTGGAGCCGAAGGTATTGGACTTGGTGGAGTAGTACCAGCTACAGACTTAAATGGAACCACGCGAAATGCTAGCAACCCAGATGCAGGAGCGTATGAGGCAACGGTGTTTCCAGACCCAGATGGCGACTAATTATAACCTAAGTCTATTCTAGATTGTGCAGTGTTATTTGCAACACAGTTTCCAAATAACAATGCGTCTGGCACGTAACGAGCTATAGATAGGAAACATAAACCAATTTATAAGAAATCTACAAGGTGTAACCTCTTCTTCGGAAATGTGTAAGGTGCCAAACCGTGTTACTATTTAAAAATTTGAAATCGTAGCATTTTGTTTGACAATCCTGTTTTTCCATTGTTGAAATCTTTTAAGAATTGATAGCAATCCTTGTATCTTTGTTTTCAACCTGAAGTAGCATTTATAATGCTATAACATCAGAAAGAACATTTCAAAAAAGCATCATGAATTATATTCTATTTGACGGCAGTGTACGCGACCAATTACTTCCCTTTACTTTTACACGCCCTGTGGCAGAAGTTCGTATTGGGATTTTAACGCTTCGTGAAAAGTGGGAAAAACACTTAGGTTATAGTACTTCCACGGTTACGGAGGACTACCTTTCAGACAAATGGCCTATGGTGGAGCTGGAGCATAATATTTTAATAAATGCCTCTTTTATTCCTTCTGAAAATTTAGTCAATCTGGTTAAGAACCTTACCAAAAATCAAGCTATTTTCTATAAGGACGAACCCCTCGCTTTTTATACAACCGAAGGTCAAGAAGTAGATTTTGATACATTTGAAGCAGTAGAGTACACCCATGGCGATATTCTTAGAATTGAACATACCTGGGATATTTTTTCTAAAAATCATGAAGCTATTCAGCGAGATTTCGATTTAATTACCAAAGGAAGAACGTCGCAGCCCATTCCTGAAATGACAGTAGCTTTCGGCAAAGAAAATATATTTATTGAAGAAGGTGCAACACTCACGTGGTGTTCTTTAAATGCCACTGAAGGTCCCATATATATAGGTAAAGACGCCGAGGTGATGGAAGGAACTACCATTAGAGGTCCGTTTGCACTCTGTGAAGGAGCTACTGTAAAAATGAATGCCAAAATTTATACAGGCTGCACTATTGGGCCACACAGTAAAGTAGGAGGAGAGCTTAATAATAGTGTGCTTATGGGCTATTCTAACAAAGGTCACGATGGCTTTTTGGGTAACGCAGTTATAGGCGAATGGTGTAATTTAGGAGCGGATACAAACAATAGCAATTTAAAAAATAATTATGCCGAGGTACGTCTTTGGGATTACGAAACAAGAAAGTTTGCACGAACAGGGTTACAATTTTGTGGTTTAATGATGGGCGACCATAGTAAGTGTAGTATTAATACCATGTTCAATACAGGAACTGTTGTAGGTGTAAGCGCGAATATTTTTGGAAGTGGTTTTCCTAGAAATTTTATACCAAGTTTTAGTTGGGGAGGCAGTGCAGGAATGACTACTTACAAAACCAATAAAGCCTTTGAGGTAGCGAAACTTGTAATGGCAAGACGCGGAGTTGAGTTTACCGATGATGACGCCAAGATTTTAGAACACATTTTTGAAGAAACGGCGCAGTGGAGAAAAGACTGATTAATTTAAGGGTGGTCAAATATTGTTTTAATAATTATCAAGATTCGTGACTAGACAAGAGCCTGGGAGCCAATTATACCTCCCATAAATTCTATAGTTTTTCAGTAGTAAAGTTTCCAAAATGCCATAAAATGCCACAAGGGTCGTGAAGGAAAAATTCTTTTCCCCATTCTTTATAAATTATTTCAGACAATCTAACATTCACATACTTTTCAGGTAGCTTTAAATTTTGAATGGTTATTAAATACCCTTCCAGATCCTCAATTTCGAGAAAAACCATTGAGTTATCTATCCAATCTTTCACATAAGCGTCTTGCAAATAAAATCCGAATTCTCCCATAGAAAAATACGACAAGTTTGCAGAAATACTACTTTCTTTAAATCCCAAATCCAAATAAAAATTTCGGGACATAGTATAATTTTTAGAGCCAATAAAAGGCCTGATGGATTTAGCTGTCATTTTCTTTATGATTTTCTTTGATACATTGTTTTTTAAAAAGTATAATTATAATACGCCATGTTTTTTTAAGCAATTAGATGAATTGTGGCAAATTTTTGCCGCTTTTTTTGGTTGAAAACGAAAATACTTAAAAGGTAGGAAACTAAAATCATTTAACCAATCGTCTAATATTATTTATAGAAGGTGTTAGCCTTTCGTTTTCTCTTCAATTTTGACCATAAGGTTTTCAGAAATTACTGCTAGTTTAGTATAAAGATCATTCATATAACTTGTTCCAGCGTTCCTTGAATGACTACCAACAAAAGCGGGATAATTTAGAATTTGTTCTAATTGCGTACTATCTTCTGCCGTTTCTGAGTTCCTGAAGAGTTTTCTAATTATTGGTTTTGTTTTCTGAACCACATTGTTTTTGTACATATCATACTCCATTTCCTCCATAAAATTGTTAAGACTTTGTTCTTCATCTCTAATTTTCTGAACTAAACTGTAATACTTATACAATTCAGTTTCTAAATCGGTTTGTTGAATTTTATTTAAATAACCAGAGTTTTTTAAAGCCTCGAATCCACTTTGATTTGATTGAAAGGATTCGTCGAGCCAAGGATTATATTTAAAGTACTTAGAAAAATATACTGCGTAATTTTCTTTAGATTTTTGTTCAATCATTTCCATAAAATATTTTGAACCAATTACGGAACTGTCTCGAAAGGTGGTAATTTTTTTAAGATTTTCTTGATCAGATTTTATATTCTCTGCTATGTTATTTAGATACCCATTTAGAGTAATAGAATCTTGTTTTTCAGTATTCAGATTATTTATGTAAAGTGCTATCAATATTCCAATTACAACAAGGATAATTTCGCCAAAAGCATACAAAAGATACTTGCTAAACTTATTTTCAGTCAACATTTTTTGGCGAAGTTTTCTAAAAAAATTTATCATTTGTTATTGCTTGGTCCTAATGAAGGCAAACTTAATGTATTATAGTCTATAGCACTTCTAACTACTAAATTACTAAAAATTAGAGGTAATTCTAACTATATCAACTAAATAACCTTTTTTAATGATGTTCAAATAAGTGGAAGCGTTTAAAAAAATGAATAAATGTTTGTAAGCAAATGGTACGTTGAAACTATCAGGATTACCTATTAAGTACTAAAAATAAGTTTTTCCTTATTGGTGGTGATATGGCTCATTGCGGAGTATGGTAAACCCTCGGTATAGCTGTTCTACCATAAATAACCGAACCATTTGATGAGAGAAGGTCATGTGTGACAGAGAGACTTTCCCTTGGGCACGTTCGTAGAGTTCTGGACTAAATCCGTAGGGGCCACCTATCACAAAAACAAGGTTCTTTAAGCCGCTGTTCATCTTTTTTTGGAGGAAGTTCGCAAATTTTATTGAAGTATACGAGTTGCCTTTTTCATCCAATAAAATAAGGTGGTCGCTGGTGTTGGTTCGTTTTAGTATTTCGATACCTTCCAATTGTTTTTGCTGGTCTTCACTTAGGTTTTTTGCTTTCTTTATATCCGGGATTATGTCCAAAGAAAAAGGTACATAATGTCCAAGCCTTTTGGAGTACATTTTAATTAATGTTTCCAGATTTTTATCGTCTGTTTTGCCAATGGCCAGCAGGGTAATTTTCATAAGCTAAAGGTAGGAGATTCTAAAAAAAAAGGAATGTTGTTTAATGTATTGTTGGTTTTTTATTAAATTTTGTAGCAAGATCTACTTCAGCAGCTAGGTAGCCAAAAGACGCCCAATCGCTTCCTTCAACAATGTCCTCAAAAACTTGTTTGGCAGCCATACTATTGCCCTCACACAATAAATAGTTGCCTAATCCATAAAGCAGTGCGCTATTAGTGGCTGTATTGTTAGCAGGCACTTGTATTTCGGTAGGCTGGATATCGCCTTTGTAGAGGAGGCAAGCCTTTAAATAGGCTTCATTTTCTATCACGTTAAGGTCGCTGGAAATATCTTTCACATAATTAAATCCTGTGCTTTTGCGCCCCATTTGGCAATTAATAGTATAAATCCAATGCGATACCGAAACAATATTATCTGGGTTGGGTGAAGTGCGAAGGCACTGTTTAAAGGCATCAATTGCTTGTTGGTCGTTATTTTTTAAATAGTGTGCCAAGCCAAGATGGTAATAAATATTTCCATGCATGGTACTTACAGGAATATTTTGTGCATTAGGCATGCCATCTTCTTCCACTTTGTTTTCCTTGCCTTGAATACCTTTAGCAGCTTTTTCAAGATCTTCAATCGCCTTGTCAAACTCGCGTACCGTGATGTATCTATGTCCGCGGTGACGTAATAATCTACTTTCGTTTGGAAATTTTTCTAAGCCCTCTGTAAAAATTTGTATAGCTCCTCTGTAGTTCCCCGTGTAGGCCGTAAACCTACCCAACCAGATCGTATTTTCTAAACTTGGATTTTCATCAAATGCTTTTTTCTTAGCTTGGTATTGCTGGACTATTTTTTCTGAAGGCGCCTTACTATACAGTGTATCTCCAAATTTAGAAATTGCCTGATAGGTATGTGGCCAGTCTGAAACAACACCATCACCATCCTTCTTTTTTTCTGAAGAATTGCACCCTAGAAATATTAAAAAACCGAGTAAAATTAAATATTTATACATAAAAATAAAACTATGCTTAAAGATACAATTTATGTGAAATACCACCTAAAAATAACCTAGTGATACTGCTGTTTTTTTAGCAAGCCGAAACACTATTACAAATTACGTATTTACCCGTATTTTTTCTGATGGCTAATTAAAGTAGTTTTAGTAACTTTCATTTTTATATATTATGAAAAAGGAATTTTACTCTAGTCCTTCATTTCCAATGGTATTCTCCAAAATAATAGGAGGGGATCAACTGTTTCGTATGCCTCTTGAAGGAATCTTCAATTTTCACTATAATACACGCACTAAAGAAGGAAAAGCACAATTAGTATACCTTAATAAAACTGCTTTGGCTTTAACCTTATATCCCGAATTCGAAAACAACTTTCTTGTCTTTACCAGTAACATGCAACCAACTACCTACACCATACTTGGTGAACCTGTTGTGCTCCATAAAGTGATTCTAAAAATAGCGTTAGAAGATGATATCCGAAGTGCAGCCATAACCTTTAACCAAAACGGTGATGTGCAATATACAACCGATGCATTTTCTGAAATAGACAACTTTACTCCGTAACCATATAAAGATTTGTAATAAAGCCACTTCCGTTTTCTTAGTTGTCTAGCAATTTGTATTTTTGCACTCCGAAAATTACATATACAATTTACACCGTACAAACCCCATTTTTTTGAAATACGCCAGACTCACAAAAGAACAGTTAGAAGAATTACATCCAGAATTCATTAATTTTTTAGCCACCCAATCTATCACTAAAGACGAGTGGACAAAGATTAAAGCCGAAAAACCCCAGGTAGCCGAAGAAGAACTAGATATTTTTAGCGATTTGGTGTGGGAAGGCGTGCTACAACAGGCTCAATTTTTAGAAAATATCGCACCACAGCAATTATTTCTATTTAAGGTGGATACCAACGAAATGCATCTTATTTCACTAAAAATTCTGAAAGACGGTATAGATATTACCACTGCTGAAGGCTACCAATGGTTGCAACAAAATTTTGCTGAAGACTCCGTCGAGTTTTATACAGCTTCTAAAGCATTTTCAACCAACAAATCTGAAGATATTTTCGCCCTCATTAAACAAGGTGCCAACATTACCAAAGGAGCGTTATACCGCTTTTTTGAAAAGATGGTAAAGGAGTAACGTAGTTAGTTAGCCTTTCAGGTTCTGGTATGTCATCTCTGTTTTTAGGAAGTACTATCCTTAGGCAGTTTATTTACTGAATCTGTGCAATGTAAATGTCATCGCAGCCAATAAGAAAAAGGCGACCACTTGGTGTAAAACACCTAACACTACAGGCACTCGTAAAATAAGTGTAAACACACCCAGGACAAACTGAAGCAACACCAGTCCTAGAAGCGCATGTATCGCTTTTTGCTGAAGAAGCGTGAGTGTCATTTTTTTAGATTTCCACCAAATAATCCCAATAATGGCTACTACAACATATGCCAAATACCGGTGTACAAACTGTACCCCACTTTTACCCTCCACAAAATTTTTCCAAACTGGATTTTGCTCTATAGTTACTGTTTCGTGAATTAATTTACCATCGCTCATTAACGGCCAGTGATTATGTATCCAGCCTGCATCCAGTCCGGCTACAAATGCTCCCCAAATAATTTGTACCACTAAAATTCCTAACCCAAGACGAATTAAATTCCGGAATTTAGTATTCACCTCTTTTTTATCTGGATACCATAAATCCAGCGCTACCCATAGGGTATAGGCAAACGTTAAAAAAGCGGTTGTTAAATGCATTGCCAAGCGGTAATGACTCACGTCTGGTCGATCTACCAACCCACTTTTTACCATATACCAGCCTAAAAAACCTTGGAACCCGCCTAAAATGAGAAGAATTACACACTTTTTAATTGTGGCTTTGCTGAGTTTCTTTTTCAATAAAAAATAGAGAAACGGAATTACAAACACCACGCCAATAAATCGGCCAATTACTCGATGAAACCATTCCCAGAAATAGATATCTTTAAAGTCTTCTAGCGAGAAATGCTGATTCAATTTCTGGTATTCTGGGTATTGTTTATAAAGGTCGAAGGCAGCTTGCCATTCGGTATCGTTCATAGGCGGTATCGTACCCGAAATAAGTTTGTAGTTTGAAATGGAAAGCCCAGAGTGCGTCAATCGTGTAATACCTCCCACAACCACCATAATAAAGATGAGGATACACCCTGTGAGCAGCCAGTAAATTACTTTTTTATTGTCCTTCATAGTCTTTTATTGTTAAGCGATACCAAAGCAACAGGTCTGTTTCATTAGGATAAGGTTCCTTTTTTTCAAACTGAAATTTTAGTTTTTCCACTACACGTGTAGAAGCTTTATTTTCAGGATAAACAGAGGCAACTAGATTAGATAATTGTAACGTGTTAAAAGCGTACGCGACAATCGCTTTAGAAGATTCTGTCGCAATGCCCTTTCCCCAGTATTCTGGTAGAAACCTGTAACCTAGATCGGTTTCCTTGAGCTCCTCTAAGAACTTCACCCCGCAAAAACCAATGATTTTTTTATCCTTTTTATGCACTACAGCCAGCCTTCCGTAGCCGTATAGAGCATAGTCGTGCAACCACACATTTGTAATGAGTCTTTTTGCTTCCCTTACGGAAGTAATTATTGGGTCTCCCGTGTATTTATTAATGATAGGGTTGCTACCAAACGCAAAAACTTCGGCTTCATCTCCAAGACGAAATGGTCGTAATGTTAATCGTTCCGTTTCTAATGGTTGCCCTTTCATTTCACAGGCGTTAACCCTAATTTTATTCCTTTTTCCAGCATAAAAGTATGCGCAGCTTCATATTCGTTAGGAATGTCTCCTTCCAAAATTGCTTCTTTAATTGCGTCTTTTATTAGGCCAATCTCCCGAGATGGCTTTAAATTGAAAGTTTTCATAATTTCTTCTCCACTCACCGGTGGCTGAAAGTTCCTGATACTATCTCGTTCTTCTACTTCCACAATTTTAGCACGTACTTTCTGAAAGTTATTGTGATACTTCCTAAATTTCTTCGGATTTTTAGTAGTAATATCGGCTTCACAAAGAGTCATGAGATCTTCTACATAATCTCCAGCATCGAAAACCAGCCTGCGTACGGCACTATCGGTTACATCGCTTGCCAGAACAATAGGACGAGAACTCATTAACACCATTTTTTGGACAAATTTCATCTTGTCGTTTAATGGCATTTTAAGGCGTTTAAATAATTTGAAGACCATTTTACTGCCCACAAATTCGTGACCGTGAAAGGTCCAGCCTATTTTTTTATCGAATTTTTTTGTTGGTGCTTTACCTATATCGTGTAATAGTGCAGCCCATCGCAACCAAAGATTATCGGTAGTTTTAGCAATGTTATCTACTACTTCTAGTGTGTGCCAAAAGTTATCTTTGTGGCGTTGTCCTTCTTTTTCTTCAATGCCTTGTAAGGCTAAAAGTTCGGGAAATATATGTTGAAGCAACTTCGTCTTATGCAACAAAGCAAACCCTTTTGAAGGTACGGAAGCCATTAGTATTTTGTTCACTTCATCTACAATCCGTTCTTTTGAAATAATTTTAATGCGGTCTGCATTGCGAGTAATGGCTTCTAGGGATTCCTTTTCAATTATAAAGTCCAACTGGGTGGCAAATCTAATGGCGCGCAACATTCGTAGCGGGTCATCGCTGTAGGTAATATCGGGGTTGAGTGGTGTTCGGATTATTTTTTTCTGAAGATCTTCAACACCCTCGAAAGGATCTAACAAATTACCAAAAGTTGCATCGTTTAAACTTAAAGCAAGTGCATTTATAGTAAAATCGCGCCTATTTTGATCGTCCTGTAAGCTTCCATTTTCTACTGAAGGATTGCGACTATTTTCTGAATAGGATTCTTTTCTGGCACCCACAAATTCTAGCTCAATACCGCTAGCTTTAAGCATGGCAGTTCCGTAAGTTTTAAAAATAGAAACTTTTGGTTTTCCAGGGAGAATATCTGAAACTTTTTTAGCGAGTTCAATACCGCTTCCTACAGCAACGATGTCTATATCTTTGGCATTTCCACGCTGTAAAATGTGGTCTCGAACATAACCTCCAATTACATAGGTTTCTAGTTGTAGCTGTGCTGCTGCTTTAGAAATAACGCCAAAAACAGGATTTGTAAGGGCGGTTTTATAATTAGGTTGCATAGGTAAATTTTGCTGCAACAAAGGTACAACATAGGCTTTCTAACTACAACTTTGTTTGATTTATATAATCTAAAAAAGCTTAAAAAAAGAGGGAGTGCAACTAGTTTTTTCTTTGTTATCAATTTATAACATTATCCTTTTTTTGTAAAAGAGCACATAAGGTTTTCCCTTTTTTACCAAAGATGATGGTGTCTGACTTAAAGGTTGCTTTCAGTTTTAGCCATTTTCGTTTTTTTGCTGCTTTTTTTGACAAAATACTTTCTGACATAGGATGCGGAGTATATTCGCTTATCGTTATAAGTTCACCTTGCTCGTTTAGAATGGGAGCCCGGGTTAATTTTTTTCTTCTCTTTTTAAGTTTGTAGGCTTCAGGATGTTTAAAGTAGTAGTCTTTTAAGTTGATGAAATCGATGTTCAAATCTAGTGTGTTAGCCATATATTGCATCGATGCTTCACTAAACCACCAATGGTGTACCGGAGGTGCTTCCGAATCCCATACAATATCCGAAGGGATTAGTGTTTTATTGGGAGTTGTAATTATCATATATCCATCCTTCCGAAGTAATTTTTGTATAGATTTAATAAATCCAATAGGTTCCTGGATATGCTCAATGACTTCGGTTAGTATAACGATATCATAACTGCCTGGTTTTTCCAAGGCATAGTCATGAACATCTTTACACATATAATAATCTCCAAATGTATTTTTTGCCTGTTCTACGGCTTCATTAGAAATATCCAACCCGTGAATATTGTAACCTTCTTTATTCAATGCATATGTAAGGTATCCTAAACCGCTTCCTAATTCCAGTATTTTTGTACTTTCCTTAGTAGTTACAATCTGAATAAGTGCTTGTTGGATACTCCAGAAAGCTTCTTCAGAATTTGCCAAAAACGCTAATGGATTTTCTTTTTGCTGCACTTCCTTCATATAACTCCAATACCTGTTATAGCCAGGAACTTTTGCGCCGTTGCTATAAATTGCATCATATATTTTATTCGTATCTGCTCGAGGAATGGAGAAGGACGTATTGCATGAATCGCAGGCATAAATGTTAAATTTCATCCCTAATTGATAGCCTGGGAAATCCTTATATTTAAGTTGTGAAGTACTACCACACAACTCACATTCAATATGCTCTTTAGCTTCTATTGTAGTTGTTTTAAGTATTATTTTTTAAAATAATTTTTCGTGCTAGTGTAAATGTACAATTTAGACTTTGGTTATACAACCTCTGTTTTTACTACTCTCTAATCACTTTTACCGTCCCATCCAATGTTAATTTAATAATGGCTGATGGCGTCCCTCTTTTTTCTTTCCTATTGTAATTCACTACATAATCTACTCCGTTTTTAATTTCTTCAGAAATTTCTGCAAAAGATAATGGCGTAGCTTTACCACTAATATTAGCTGATGTTGAAACAATAGGTTTCCTGAATTTACGAACCAATGTCTTGCAAAAAATATCTTTCGATACCCTAAATGCCAGCGAATTGTCCGCAGCAATAATATTGGTGGCAACACGAATAGGGTCGTCGTAAATTATGGAAGTTGGTTTTACAGCATATCTTAGGATGTCGTAGGCCACTTCTGGGATTTCTTCTACAAACTGATTGAGCAACTTAAAGTCGTGTACCAGACAAATCATCGATTTGCTTTCGGCGCGTTTTTTTAGAGCGTAAATTTTATCAATGGCATCTGCATTGGTGGCATCGCATCCTATTCCCCAAACGGTATCTGTTGGATAGAGTATAAGTCCGCCACGTTTAAGGACGGCTAGTGCATTTTCAATTTCAGTCTTCATAAAAGCGTACGTTTTGTTGTTGTTTAAGAGATTGTGTTGTTGGATTAAAAGCTACTACGGTTGAAAGTAAATACCATTTTTTCGGCTTTAGTAGTAATGCAAAAGTTAAATACAGTCTAATTATACACCATTTTAAAAATCCGAAATTTTTCCGAATTACATACAAATACGAAATATAACTCTCCTTGCTAATTACCTTTGAAGTTCCGGTACTCACGCCTTGATAGTGCAGTACTTTTGCCTGCGGAACCAGTGTGCTTTTAAAGCCAGATTCCCGCAAGCGATGGCATATGTCCATTTCTTCCCAATAAAGGAAAATGTTGGTATCGAACCCCCCAACTTTTTCGAAGGCTTCGGTTCTGAAAAACATAAAAGCACCGTTTACCCAATCTGCCTCTATAGGTGCTGTATATTCTTGTTTTCGTTTTGGATAGCGTGACGGATTGTTTTTTTCTAAAAATCCGCGTCCAAAGAGCAATCTTCGCAGTCCTTTATTATGGTCAAAGGAGGGGACAAAAATATTATGTTCATCATAATTTTGGGCGGTGCAAACACCTACTTTGGGTTGCGCATCCATATACTGTGTTAATAATTGCAGGCAGTCGTTCAACAGCATGGCGTCGTTATTTAAAAATAACAAATAGCGTGCATTGGCATAGGGAACGCCCAACATGTTTCCGCCTCCAAATCCTGTGTTTATAGGGCTTCGATGTAAGGTGTAGTTCTCTTTTTTGGGGAAGTTTGTAGCTAGGTGTTTATAATCGGCTAGTTCCGAATTGTTATCCACCACAATAACCTGGTAGCTGGCATCGCCTTTTGAGTGTGCCACAAAAGCATCCATACACTCCAACGTATACTTGGCAGTGTTATAGTTTACAATAATGATAGCTACGTCAAACATAGTGCAAACTTAGCGTAAAATTGTGTGATACACGTCCAGATACTGCTTTGCAGTTGCTTCCCAGTTGAAGCTTTTGGCACGGGCAACGTACCAGGTTTCATAATCGTTTTGGTGTTCGTAAAAGGTGTTCATTCCCAGTTTAAGTATGTTCGCCATGTATTCAGGATCATACTGATCCCAATAAAAACTTTGCTCACCGCCAATTTCGGGTAGGGAAGTATTATTAGATAGAAATACAGGTTTTCCAAAGCGCATAGCTTCAATTGGAGGGATGCCAAAGCCTTCTCTTAGGGATGGAAATACAAAAGCTTCACAGTTTTTTAGGTAATAGTTTTTTTCAGTATCGGCTATTTTTCCGGGTAAGAATATTCGGTCTTTTAATTTGTATTCCGAAATCATACTTCGTAAACTATCGGCATACAACGATGTATTGTTGCCTGCTAATACTAGGTTGTATTCTGGCAAAAAGGAAAGCATCGCAACCAGGCTTTTAAAATTTTTCCGTTCGCTAAAATCTCCTATCGAAAATAAATACGGTTGCTTAGGAACTAAGGCAGGGCTGAAGTTTTCAGGAACCGAAGTATCTGTTATAGTATTACCATTATAGATTACAAATTCTGGTATATTAGGAACCTTAAAATGTGCGTGGGTATCTTTTTTTGCAAACTCTGAAATATAGGTAATAGCAGTAGCACGTTGTAGTTTCCTTTCAAATTGTGCACGAAGTTTGGCTTGCAATCCATCTGAACCTTCTGTGACAAAATGAATATCGTGTACTGTTAACAAATACGGGGTTTTATAAAAAGGCTCTACCTTAATATTCTGGTTCAAACAATGCCACAAATCGTATTTTTTCTTAATACGAAACGGTTTGTGACGCGTAATACTCTTATATTTTTTGTAGCGGAACGTACTGCCAAACTCAGCTTTTAGAGCTTTTACATCACTTACATTCAGCGTAATTTTTAAGTCGCTTACATCCTGCATTGCCATCCCTTTAATAAGGTGGTGATTAAACTGTCCGAAGCCAGAAAATTGATTTTTTAGGTTATGTGCTTCTAGAAAAACGCGCTTCATATCAGTCTATTTTGCGGTACAATAACCATAAATTTACATAGCGCTTAAACACCGAAAAAGCACTTACATATGCTAAAATAAAACCTTCCTTTCCGTCCAAAATCCCTAGTCGTAAGATAAACTGGTGCCAAAACCGATAATACGGTCTAAACAAAAAATGATAGAGTGTAGGTTTCTTTTTTTTCCTGTATAGCATTTTTGCCTGCAGGGCGCTGTATTTATGCATTTTCCCGGTATAATCGTCAAAATCTTTATACGTGTGGTGGGGAAGTGTTTGTTTCAGTTTTGCAGTGGTTCCATTAGCTTCCAGTGTTTCATGAACAAGATTGGCGTTATACTTGCAATGCTTTTTATGAAAGACTCTAATCACCCAATCGTTTTGTAATCCACTGTATTTAATGCGTTTTCCCATAAAATAGAAATCACGTTTCACAAAGTAAGCAATGGCTGCAGGATTTTTTAGGGTTGTGGTAATTTCTTCAGCAAGTTGCGGAGTTACCTCTTCATCCAGATCGAAAAAAACCACCCAATTGTGTTTCGCTTTGGAAATAGCAAAGTTTTTTTGAGCTGAAAAATTATCGAAAGTACGCTCATACACCGTTACATTTTTGTGTTTGCGTGCCTTTTCTACAGTTTCATCGTTACTAAAAGAGTCTACGATAATAATCTCCTCTGCAAACCAAAGCCTTTGTACAAAGCCGTCCACGTTGTCTGCTTCGTTTAAAGTAATTGCAAGTGCCGAAATTTTTAAGGTATGCTCCAAGAGTTGGTGGTAGTTTGGGTAAAAGTACTAATTTTACAGAAGTACTACACCTAGAAACATTGGTAAAACTTCCTATATTAATGTACCACGACATCACTCCTGAAACAGGGGAGGGATTGCGCGTATGTGTTTCCAGCTTTGAAGCTCAATGTAAATATCTGGTCGATAATGGGTATTCCACGCATCATTTTGCTGAAATTTTAAAGTCTGAAACCAACTTAAAAGGTAAAAACTGTATCTTAACGTTTGACGATGGTTATGTGAATCAATTAACATTTGCGGTGCCTATCCTTCAGAAATACGGACTGAAAGCTACTTTTTTTATTCCGTTGGCGTACCTTGGGAAAAGTGACAAGTGGAATGATGGAGCCATCCCAATTATGACGGCTGCGCAATTACGGTCGTTACCTTCAGAAACGATAGAATTGGCGTATCATAGTTTTGAGCACAAAAAATACGATGAGTTATCAGCTTCAGAAATTGAAGAAGATTGTAGGGAATGTTTTAAGGTTGTTTCAGAAGAAAAACTTGATTTCACCAAAGTGGTAGCCTATCCTTACGGTAAATTCCCTCGAAAAAGTCCTGAGAAAGAGCACTTCTTTCAGCAATTAAAACAAAACGGATTCGAATTAGGGTTTCGCATTGGAAACCGAATTGAAAAGTATCCTTTCAACACTACTTTTGAAATAAACCGAATAGATGTAAAAGGAGAATGGTCTCTACTAAAGTTTAAAAGAAAATTGAAGATTGGGAAACTTTTTTAATTTTTAAGAACAGAGAACAGAGAACAGAGAACAGAGAACAGAGAACAGAGAACAGAGAACAGAGAACAGAGAACAGAGAACAGAGAACAGAGAACAAAGAACAAAGAACAAAGAACAAAGAACAAGGAACAAGGAACAAGGAACAAAATATAATTTTACTCACTACTCACTACTCACTACTCACTACTCACTACTCACCAATTAACGCATTCCTTTATTCAAAAGCATCAACTTCACATACCGCTGAAACACCCCATACGCATTATTAGCAGCAATAGTTAACCCAGGGATCCCATCTCGAAAGCCGCCTTTGATAATGTAGGAGCTAAAAAACCGCCACGTAGGTTTTACAAATAAATGTCCCCAGGTAGTGCGTTTTCCTTTTTTCTGAAGCTGCTCTGCCTGAAACCATGCATAGCTTTCTTTTTTAGCAAGAAAATGATTTAATCCTTTATAGGTAAAGTGTAATACAGGGTTTTTAAGTTGCCCAATAGTTCCTTCGCAGGTTAATTTTTCATGTACCAAACCTTTGTACAACGCGCCTTCTCGTTTTACAACTCTAAGCACATCGTTACTGTGATGGTAGAGGAAACGATTCATATAAAAATGAGGGAAATTCAGTTTGTAGCCCCCGTGAGTATTGCTATTAATGGCTGTTAAGATTTCCAGTTGTAATGGGTAGGTAATACGTTCGTCTGCATCCAAAAATAGAACCCAATCTGTCGTAGCATGTTTCAGCGCGTAGTTTTTTTGGTTCGAAAAATTATCGAATTTCCGTTGTAAAAAGGTGGTAGCGTATTTTTTTGCGATTTCGGGCGTGGCATCGCTGCTGTACGAATCTACCACAATAATTTCGTTTGCAAATTTAACGGAACGTAAGGCAGCCTCTAGATAGGCTTCTTCGTTTAAAGTGGGCATGATGACGGCGAGTGTTGGCACGATTCAAAGGTAACAAAATTTAGAAGGTCCTAGTAAAGTTTGTACCTTTGTAATCTACTTTAAAAAAAGCTATTTTGAACAATCTTGGCATCACCGTAATTGTAAGTACCTACAACAAAGAAGAATGGTTACAAAAAGTATTGGAGGGCTATAAATACCAAACCTACAATAATTTTGAAGTACTTGTAGCAGACGACGGTTCGCGTCCTGAAACAAAAGGATTAATAGATTCTTTTAAAGAAGACTATCCTGTTCCCTTGCGTCATATCTGGCATGAAGACGATGGGTATCGCCGTCAGCGTATCCTAAACATTGCTATTACCGAAGCCGATAAACCGTACATTTTGTTTACAGATGGGGACTGTATTCCACGAAAAGATTTTATAGAGGTTCACGCAAAATATGCTGAAGAAGGGTTCTTTTTATCGGGTGGATATTGTAAACTTCCTATGAAAACCAGCGAAATAATAGACGATGAAGCCATAAAAACTGAAAATGCCTTTAGTGTAGCCTGGTTAAAAAAGCAAGACAAGCTGAAAGGTACACAAGCGTTAAAGCTGAATAGTGGCAACACACTTGCAACGTTTTTAGATTTTATAACACCAACCAATGCAAGTTTCAACAACTGCAATAGCAGCGCCTGGAAAGAAGATTTAATCGCTATAAACGGCTACGACGAGCGCATGCAATACGGAGGTCCCGACCGCGAGCTTGGAGAACGTTTAGAAAATTATGGATTAAAGCCAAAACAGATTAGACACAAAGCAATTGTGTTACATTTGGACCATGCCCGCGGGTATAAAACCAAAGAATCGCTGGATAGAAACCTAGCCATCCGCAAAGAAGTAAAAGACCAGCATAAAAAATGGACGGAGCACGGGATTGTGAAAGGAGAAAATAGAAATTAGAATATGGAGTGTGTAATTAAAATTATTGATTTCCTTTACTCACAACTCACAACTAAACCTTCCTATAAGCCCCAATCTTCCAATACGTCATATCCTTGGAAGTTTTTATAGTCTCAAAATCTAATTCTTTAAGTTTTGGATTTTCTTTAAAGTATTCCCAACACCCTGGCCCATCTCGAAAAATGGAAACAATAAGCACACCATGGTCTGTAAGGTTGTCTAATAGAAGTTGTAGTACTCTGGACTTCTCGGTATCTGGGATGTAGTAAAAAGATTCATTAAAAACGATTGCGTCAAAAGTTCTCTTCGGAATAAAATGTAATACGTCGCAATGTTCAAATTCTGACTTTGAAAGGTTTTTTTCTTGCGCTTGTTTAATAGATTCTGAAGAAAAATCGACTCCCAGAAAATATGAAAATGGATAATCACCTAAACGTTCATTAAGCACGCCGTCGCCACAACCAATATCTAATATACTAGGATTTGTGGGCGCAAAAGCCACTAGGTCTTCTTTTATTTTGAAATAACGACTTGCCTCCAAATCGCTTTTTAAATTTTGCCAACGTCCGCTTCGGTATTGTTTGTTCCATCGTCTACGACGGCGCCAATGATGAAATTTGTCAAGTATATTCATAGCAAAATTAGTTAGCTAAATGGTTTTGTAAATAAGGTTTCAACGAGGTTAAGATCAATTCTGGGGTTAATTCATGGTATAATTCTGAAGGATCTGCTTCAATGGCTTTTCGTTCTTCACGTGTGAAACTTTTGTACAGCTCGGGTTTAAAATCCAACAAGTGAACCGATTGATGTTTCTTTCCATCTTCGAAACTGTTCCAATCCTCTTTTTCAATATAAGGAGAATAGAGGGTAAATGTTGGTTTATCGAGTGCTTTTGCAATGTGTACGCTCCCGCCTTCATTGGCAATGAGGAGGTCACATTTATTCATTAATGTAATAAAGCCTCGGATACTGTCTTCGTATATGTCTAAGTGAATTTGCTCTTTGTGTTCACACAACTTATAAATCGCCTCCGCTTCAGATTTTTGATTGGGGGCGTAATTAAATAGGAGGGATGCATTGTAATTTTTTGCGATGTAGTCTATGAGTTTCGCAATATATTCATATGGCATCGATTTTTGTGGCGTGCTTCCCAAAACCCCCAGCATGATAATGGGTTTTTTAAGATGAGAAACTCTATTGTACTTAGCCTCTTCTTCGGTTACGAAAATCTTCGGGATATCGTCCATTTCTTGGATTGGAAACACCGAATTGACCAAATTAAGTCTGTTTTCGATGGCTTTTCCGCAGAATTTTGTCTTTTTTGGTATAAACTCAATAGGATGTGAGTAAAAAGGTAATTTCAATTTTTTACCAGGCCTTTTAAAACCAATACGGTATTCGGCTTTTGAGAAATAGCACATAAGTCTGCTTTGCATTTTTGCATACGGATCGAAAATAATGTCGAATTTTTTACGCCGTACCCGAGCAATCATTTTGAGCAGATTAGGCAGCTTTTTAAGCCACTTTTCATCTACTTTCCAAATGTGATCTATGTTGGGGTTGTTTTCTAAAACTCCAGCGGTGTATGGATATACGAGATAGGTAATCGTGCTTTCTGGGAAGCGCTTTTTTAGGTTGTTGGCAAGCACAGAGCTAATGAGCACGTCGCCAATTCGTTTGTTTTGTATAACAAGAATTTGTTTCATAAAGAGTACCTTCGCAAGGTATTTATTTTTTTTAAACCATGAGTTCTGTTTCGGTGATAATTAGTACGTATAATCAGCCAGCGTGGCTTACAAAAGCCTTGTGGGGCTTTGAAGGGCAGACTGTAACCGATTTCGATATTGTGATTGCAGACGATGGCTCTACTGAAGAGACAGCTAGTGTTATTCAAAAATTTCAGCGGAAAAATATATTGAAAATTAAACACGTCTGGCAAGAAGACGATGGCTTTCAGAAAACAAAAATTTTAAATAAAGCGATACAGGCAACCGAAGCTGAGTACTTAATATTTACCGATGGCGATTGTATTCCTCGTTTCGATTTGATCGAGAAACATGTAGCGATGCGAAAGAAAGGTTGCTTTCTTTCGGGTGGGTATTATAAATTACCTAAGGGGCTTTCAGCTAAAATTTCAGAAGAAGACATTCACTCCAAAAAATGCTTTGATGCAGCCTGGTTGGTAGCACATGGTTTGAAGAAAAGTTTTAAACTAAATAAACTTACTGCAACAGGAACTAAAGCAGCATTTTTAAATTGGATTACGCCCACAAAAGCCACCTGGGACGGGAATAATGCGTCAGGCTGGCGTACCGATATTGTAGCCGTAAATGGATTTGATGAACGTATGCAATACGGCGGTGAAGACAGGGAATTAGGAGAACGTTTAATGAATTTAGGGATTACACCATTGCAGGGGAGGTATAGTTTGGTGACTATGCATTTGGATCATGAACAAGGGTATGTGAAGGAAGAAATGATGGTAAAAAACAACAGGATTAGAAAACAGACAAAAATAACTAAAAGTACGTGGACGCCTTTTGGGCTGGATAAAAAAGAGGAATGAAAACAACCCACATACATACAGGTTATACGCATATTAAAGCAGCATTGTTGCACGCTGTAGCGAACTTTGAAACCACGGGCGATTCTGTGACAAAAGGCGAGCGCAATGTGATAAAAAAGTTTGAAATTAACGGCGTTTTTTACAACATTAAAAAGTTTAAAACGCCCAATGCTTTTCAGAGTTTGGTGTATCGATACCTTCGGAAAAGTAAGGCAAAACGCTCTTTTGAGTATGCTCAAATTTTAACCGAAAGGGGCATTAAAACTCCCTTACCCGTTGGCTATATCGAGCATTTTTCTGGCGGATTGAAAGAGAGTTATTACATCTCTGAACATGTAAAGTATGATTTCGATTTTAGAGTATTGAATCACAATCCAAAATGGCCTAACCGTTCGGAAATACTTCGGCAGATGGCGGCTTTTACATTCAAATTACACGAAAAAGAAATCAATTTTCTGGATCATTCGCCAGGGAACACGCTTATAAACGATGTAGGAAATGGTAAATACGAGTTCTATTTAATAGACCTAAACCGAATGCGTTTTGAGCAGATGGATTTCGAAAAACGGATGCATAACTTTAGAAGGTTGTGGCTTTCTAAAACCATGATAAATATTATGGCAAAAGAATACGCAACACTATACAACAAACCAGAACTCGAAACCTACACGCTTATGACTAAATACAGCCGTGCTTTTCAGAAAAAAGTGAATAGTAAGAAGCTAAGGCGTAGGAGAAAAAAGTAGCACTAAAAGTACAGTTTTTTTAATTTTACTCACAACTCACAACTCACAACTCACAACTCACAACTAAACTGCTACATCATACTCTCTCAAAGCATCATTTAGCGACGTCTTTTTATTCGTACTTTCCTTTCGCTCTCCAATAATAAGCGCACAACTCACTTGAAATTCGCCCGCTGGAAACTTCTTAGTATAACTACCTGGAATAACTACAGATCTGGCAGGAACGAGTCCTTTCATTTCTTTTGGAGTGTGGCCCGTGACATCAATAATTTTGGTTGAAGCAGTTAACACCACATTAGCGCCTAACACGGCTTCTTTTTCTACCCGTACGCCCTCAACAACAATACTTCTGGAACCAATAAAGGCATTGTCTTCAATAATTACGGGAGCAGCTTGCAAAGGTTCTAAAACACCACCAATACCAACACCACCACTTAAATGTACGTTTTTACCAATTTGTGCGCAGCTTCCTACGGTTGCCCAGGTATCTACCATGGTTCCTTCGTCTACATAGGCGCCAATATTTACGTAGCTAGGCATCATAATTACACCTTTGCTAATGTAGGCTCCGTGACGTGCCACAGCATGGGGAACGACGCGAATTCCTTTGGCTTCGTAGCCTCTTTTTAATGGAATTTTATCGTGGTATTCAAAAATACCTGCTTCCATGGTTTCCATTTTTTGGATAGGGAAATAGAGTACCACCGCTTTTTTTACCCATTCGTTTACGTGCCATCCGTTTGCTGTGGGTTGGGCGCAACGTAGTTCCCCTTCATCACATAAGCGTACCACTTCTCTAATGGCGGCAATGGTTTCAGGATTGGTTAAAAGAGAACGGTCGTCCCAAGCGGTTTCTATGGTTTTCTGAAGTTCGGTCATTTTGATAGGGTTAAAATAATTTTCATTTATTGAAATGTAAAGATACACGATGTAACATTGCTCCGTATCCTTCCGCAGAAAAAAAAGAACCAAAAATTACACTTCCCTCATTCAAAAGTAGTGTTAACTCATTGGCGGTTTTATAGAAATATTTCTGAAGCTAGTTTTACATCGTAATCATAAAACCATCAAACCATGAAAACACTCACTACTTTATTAATTTGCTTTTTGTCACTTCAACTAAGTGCGCAAAATATTGAAGTCACCGGAACCATCACAGATAACTTTAACTTACCCTTACCAGGTGTAAACATACTTGTTAAAGGTTCTAAACAGGGAACAAAAACCGATTTTAACGGAAACTACACTATTACATCTCAAGTTGGAAAAACGTTGGTTTTTTCATACTTAGGTTATATAACTGCTGAAAAAATTCTCACAAAGACATCCAAAAGTTTAAGCTTTGCAATGGAGGAAGACGCTCAAGCGCTAGATGAAGTTGTAGTTACAGGTTATGGAATTCCTAGAGAGAAAAAAGCACTTGGGTATGCAGTATCTACCCTGAAAGCAGAAGCTGTTGAGAATAAGCCATCGAAGAGCGTGAGAAGAAGGTTAAATGGTAAAGTGTCTGGAGTTAAAATTGCTGGTGCAGGTGGCGCAACAGGCTCGGGTACTAATTTTAAAATACGAAGTAAGAGCTCTATAAATGGGAATAATAGATTTACAGGAGGAAACACTGTTACGTCATCGATTTTTTATGAAGTTAATGAAGATTATGCCCGTATTCAGGAAAATATCTTCAAGAATGTAACTACCGCACCATTATCTACTTTCTCAATAGATGTAGACAAGGCTGGGTATAGCAACGTACGTAGAATGATTAACAACGGTCAAAAAATTCCGGTAGATGCTGTAAAAATAGAAGAAATGATTAACTATTTTAACTATAACTATCCACAACCTAAAGGTGATAAGCCCTTTAGTATTACAACTCAGGTCTCTAATTCGCCCTGGAACCCTAATGCCAAACTGGTAAAAATTGGATTAAAAGGAAAAGATATCGACACAAAGAAAGTACCCAACAGTAACTTAGTTTTTTTGATAGATGTTTCGGGGTCTATGGATAGTCCCAATAAGTTAGGGTTATTGAAATCGGCTTTTGAAGTACTCGTAGACCAATTACGTGAACAGGATAAAGTTTCCATTGTAGTGTATGCTGGAGCTGCAGGTGTAGTTTTGAAACCTACACATGGAGCAGCTAAAACCGAAATTATGAGTGCAATTAATAATCTACGGGCAGGAGGTTCTACTGCTGGCGGACAAGGAATAGAACTAGCGTATAGGTTGGCCGAAGAAAATTTCATTAAGGGAGGTAATAATCGTATTGTATTAGCTACAGATGGCGATTTCAATGTAGGAGCATCTAGCAATAGCGCTATGGAAGACTTAATTGAAGAAAAACGAAAAAGTGGTGTTTTTTTAACCGTTTTAGGCTTTGGAATGGGCAACTATAAAGATTCAAAAATGGAGATTTTGGCCGATAAAGGCAATGGTAATCACGCCTATATAGACACCAAGCAAGAGGCGAAAAAAGTTTTGGGAACAGAGTTTTTTGGAACAATGTATACTATTGCAAAAGATGTTAAAATTCAAGTAGAGTTTAATGCTGCGAAGGTGCAAGCTTACAGATTGATTGGGTATGAGAATAGATTATTGGCTGATGAAGATTTTAACGATGATACCAAAGATGCAGGAGAATTGGGTAGTGGGCATACCGTAACAGCTCTGTATGAAATTATTCCAGTAGGAGTAGCCAGTGAATATGTTAAAAATATAGACTCTCTAACGTATACCGCTGCAGTGCAAAAGAGTAATAAAAATGATTTATTAACTGTAAAGTTTAGATACAAAGACCCAGCAAGTACTACAAGTAAATTGATTGTAGAAACATTGAAAGATGCTACTATTGATTTCAGTAAAATGCCTGAAGACTTTCAGTTTAGTGCTGCTGTTGCATTGTTTGGGCAACAATTACGGAAGTCGGTTTTTATAAAAGAACTAAATAAAGCTAGAGTAGTTGCATTGGCAGAAGCAGGCAGAGGAAAAGATGCCGAAGGCTATAGAGCCGAGTTTATTAGGTTGGTAAAGAGTTACTAACACCCTCACGGAGGAGGACCATTTGAGGTTGTTGGCAAAAGGAGTTTCAGAGATGAAGCTCCTTTTTTAATTGAATGCGAAGTTGTATTTTTAAACCAAAGAACTTCACAATGAAAAAAATACTCCTCCTTAGCTTTTTCTCTATCTTTATTTTTAAAACTGTTTCGGCCCAAATCCTTTCTGAATGGGATCGCGCTAGCATGAGGGACGAAATTTTAGCAGATCGATTTAACAATCTATTGCCGAAGTTAATGGACGATACCAATATAGATATGTGGTTGGTTATCTCGCGAGAATACAACGAAGACCCTGTTTTGCGAACCATGCTTCCAGCTAGATGGCTGAATGCGCGCCGAAGAACTATTCTTGTTTTTTACCGAAATAAAGAGAAAAACACTATTGAAAAACTAGCCGTTGCCCGTTATAATGTAGGAGATAATATTGAAAGTGCCTGGGATAAGGAACAACAGCCAGACCAGTGGCAACGTCTGGTAGAGATCATTCAAGAACGGAATCCAGAGAAAATAGCAGTAAATTACAGCAAACACTTCGGGATTGCAGATGGATTGGTTTATACCGATTTTGAAGAACTTAAAGAAGCACTTCCAGGTTTCTTAGAGGCCAAACTGGTTTCAGCAGAAAAATTAGCTATTGGATGGATTGAAACACGTACCCAAAAAGAGATGGAGCTGTATAATACCTTGGTACAAGTAACCCATGATATTATTGACGAAGCATTTTCCAGCAAAGTAATTACCCCGGGAAAAACTACTACAGACGATGTGGTGTGGTGGATGCGCCAAAAAGTGACAGATATGGGTTTAGAAACCTGGTTTCATCCTACCATAGATGTACAACGAAGTGATGAGGTGCTTAAAAGCCATATTTATTCCTTTACGAAAGGGGATAAAAGCAAAGTAATTCTTCCGGGCGACCTGCTACATTGTGACTTCGGAATTACCTATATTACTTTGAATACGGATTGCCAGCAACACGCGTATGTTTTAAAAGAAAATGAAACTGAAGTCCCCGGCTTTTTGGCGGATGCCTTTGCTACCGGCAATAGAGTGCAGGATATATTTACCAATAATTTTGAAACTGGAAAAACAGGAAATGAAATTCTGTTAACATCTCTAGCAGAAGGAAAAGCTGAAGGCTTACGTCCTTCCATCTATACACATCCTTTGGGAACTTACGGACATAGTTCGGGAACAACTCTTGGAATGTGGGATAGCCAAGGTGGAGTGCCAGTAAATGGCGATTACCCGCTACACGAAAATACTGTATATGCCATAGAATTAAATAACACAACTTATATTAAAGAGTGGAGTAAAGACGTTCGTATTATGTTGGAAGAAGCAGGCTTTTGGGGTTCGAATGGGTTCAGATATGTGAATAAAAGACAACAAAAGATTAAGGTTGTAACCTGGTAACCTTTTTATAATCGTATACTTATATTTATCGCAATAGTTTAGTTTTTAAACGAACCTAAGGCCTACTTACACCTGTATCACTCCTAAATTAAAAGGCTTTTCGATAGGCGCGTGATTAGCAGCTTCAATACCTATGCTAATCCATTTTCTGGTATCTAATGGGTCAATCACTGCATCTGTCCAGATTCTAGAAGCGGCGTAATAAGGTGAAATCTGGCGATCGTATCGTGCTTTGATACGGTCAAAAAGTTCTTTTTCAACTTCTGGGGTAATGGTTTCTCCTCTCTTCTTTAACGAAGCTGTTTCAATTTGAAGTAATACCTTGGCAGCACTGTTTCCACTCATTACGGCAAGTTCTGCACTTGGCCAAGCAACAATTAACCTTGGGTCGTAGGCTTTACCACACATAGCGTAATTTCCTGCTCCATAGCTATTTCCAATTACAATGGTAAATTTAGGAACCACACTATTACTCACGGCATTTACCATTTTGGCCCCATCCTTAATAATCCCTCCATGTTCACTTTTGCTTCCTACCATAAAACCAGTCACATCCTGTAAAAACACTAAGGGAATTTTTTTCTGGTTACAATTGGCAATAAATCTCGTGGCTTTGTCGGCACTATCGCTGTAAATAACCCCGCCAAATTGCATTTCGCTAGGTTTGGTTTTTGCTTTGGTGGTCTTTACTAGTTTTCGTTGATTGGCAACAATACCAACGGCCCAGCCATCGATGCGAGCATAGCCTGTTAATATAGTTTGGCCGTAGCCTTTTTTATATTCTTCAAAGTCGCTGTTGTCCACAAGACGGGTAATTATTTCCCGCATGTCGTACTGGTCTGCTCTAGATTTTGGAAGAATTCCGTAAATATCTTCTTGTGATGCTGAAGGCTTCTTAGGCTCAATCCTATTATAGCCAGCCTTATCATAATCGCCAATTTTGGATACAATATTTTTTATTTTATCTAGTGCGTCTTTGTCGTCTTTTGCTTTATAGTCGGTTACGCCACTTACTTCGCAATGGGTAGTAGCACCACCAAGACTTTCATTGTCTATGCTTTCGCCAATAGCAGCTTTTACAAGGTAACTACCTGCTAAAAATATACTTCCAGTTTTATCAACTATTAATGCTTCATCACTCATAATGGGCAGGTAGGCACCACCGGCAACACAACTTCCCATAACAGCGGCAATTTGTGTAATTCCCATGCTGCTCATTACAGCATTATTTCGGAAAATACGTCCAAAATGTTCTTTGTCTGGGAAAATTTCATCTTGCATAGGTAGGTACACCCCAGCGCTGTCCACCAAATAAATAATTGGCAATTTATTTTCTATGGATATTTCTTGTGCGCGAAGATTCTTTTTTCCAGTAATCGGAAACCAAGCTCCTGCTTTCACCGTGGCATCGTTTGCTACGACAATACATTGCTTGCCTTGTATATAGCCTATTTTTACTACAACACCACCGCTGGGACAGCCACCGTGTTCTTCGTACATTCCATCCCCAGCAAAGGCACCAATTTCTACACTAGGTTTTTTGTCGTCTAACAGATAGGTAATGCGCTCTCGGGCTGTCATTTTACCTTTGGCATGATGTTTTTCGATGCGTTTTTCACCCCCTCCTAATTTAACTTTTGCCAGGCGTTTTCGTAAGTCTGAAACGGCTAATTTATTATGATCTTCGTTTTTGTTGAAGTTAATATCCACAGGTTTTAAATTTTCGCTAAGGTACAAAAAACTAGTGCTTTTTAACACTGAAAAAAAAAACACTAATTTATATTCCTAGGAATTAGTTGCCTAGGAAAATAAATGTATGTATATTTGCTGAAACATCTCAAAATTATGAAGAAAATAATTGCATTTGCAGGAAGTAATAGTAGGGCTTCTATTAATAAACAATTAGCTGTACATGCAGCACAACAAGTAGAAGGAGCTGCCATAACAATACTGGATCTCAATGACTTTTCATTACCTGTATACGGAATAGATTTAGAACAGGAACATGGTATTCCGGAGCCTGTGCACACATTTCTGGAGCATATAAAAACTGCAGATGGTATTATACTATCACTCGCAGAACACAATGGCGCTTATAGCACTGTTTTTAAAAATATTTTTGACTGGATGTCTCGTCTGGATGGAAAATTATGGAGCGATATTCCTATGCTTTTAATGGCTACTTCCCCTGGAGGACGTGGCGGCGCAACCGTTCTAGATATTGCAAAAGGTAGATTTCCATATATGGGAGGAAACATTGTTTCAACTTTCTCACTACCTAATTTTGGAACCAATTTCGAACCTTCAGGAATTACAGATAAGACCTTAAAAGCCGAATTTAATGAAGCTGTTATGGTATTTCAACACGCAATTAATCAAGAATAGATATAGCACATGGGAGATATTTCAAAAGATATTAATAGCCGATTTAAAAATGAAAAACAAAAGGCGATGTTGAACATTATTTATACCGCCAATTGGATTACAAGTCAACAGAATAGCTTTTTCAAGTCTTTTTCAATTTCCCCACAACAGTATAATGTATTACGCATTTTACGGGGTGCAGGTGAAGTTTTACCTGTACAAACTATAAAAGATAGAATGTTACAGCGCGCTCCCAATGCAACTAGAATGATGGATAAACTCTGTGACAAACTACTTATTAAACGAGTTGCCTGCAGTAACGACCGCCGTGTTGTGCAGGTTGAAATTACTGAAAAAGGACTTCAGCTTTTAACTGAAATAGACAAAGCACACCCTACAGAGTATTTAAAGAATATTAGCACGAAAGAGGCAGCAGTATTAAGTGATTTACTGGATAAAATAAGATAACTATAGTATGAAATATAACAGTATTAAGAAAATAGAAAAAAGCGATTTTGTGAATATGGGTCCTGTAAAACTACGGCAGCCTATACCAACCGACGCTATAGAATTAATAGACCCTTTTATATTACTACATCACTATGGTCCGTATCCTATTAGCGAGTTAAATAATCCGTTCGATTTAGGACCACACCCGCATCGTGGTTTCGAGCCTGTTACGTTTTTAATCCAAGGAGAGCAATTGCATCGTGACTCCTTAGGAAACGAAAGTGTGGTTAAGGCAGGAGATGTACAGTGGACTACCGCCGGACGTGGTATTATGCATGCTGAAGGCCCAACAAAAGAGTTTGTGAAGAAGGGAGGTACTTTAGAAGGAATACAATTATGGCTTAATTTACCTGCTGGGAAAAAGATGATGCCAGCTGCCTATCAGCATGAAAAGAAGGAGGACTTTAATGTGGTAACTTCTACAGATGAAAAAGTGAATGTTCAAATTATTGCAGGAGAACTGGAGGGTACGTATGGTCGAATTGCCACACAAACCCCTGTAAACGCTTTTATGATAACCGCAAGTAAAGAAGGGTTTTATGAAGTGGCAGTTCCAAAAAGCCATCATGCACTTGTGTATCTTATAAAAGGCGATGTTCGTATTAATGATAGCGTAGATTTAAAATTGAATGAAAAACAACTTGTATGGTTTGAACAGGATGGGGAAGGTTTCTCTATACAAGCAACTACTGAAAGTACTTTGTTGTTCCTTTCTGGAGAACCTATTAATGAAAAAGTTACAAGCTGGGGACCGTATGTAATGAACACTCAAACAGAAATTATGGAGGCGTTACGTGATTATCAGCAGGGTAAAATGGGCTTTCTGCCTGCCTAATAATTAAGCGCTCTTTGGGCGCTTTTTTTGTATAAAAATCCGATATTTGTCACGTTATAAACTTATAAGATATAGAATGTAGCTGGTTCTTATATTGGTTGGATGTATTACGGTGTTTTTCGAATTAAAAACAATAATAATACACCCTCCTTTTATAATTTGAATCTTAACTAGCATTAGGGATAGAGCGGCATGTTTGAGCTCTCCCGATGAAAATCGGGAAGCGAGTAGCGAAAGCCCGACCTTTTTGCGCTTGAAGTATGAAAGCGAAAAAAGGGAATGCCAAAAAAATATTAACTTCAATGATGAATAAAAATACAGTACTGGCCTGGGCCACATTTATAATGATAGTAGTTGGTTGCGCTTTAATTGCGCTTGGAGCTTTTAGATACGACGATGTTGCGGGCTGGGGCTTTGCAGCCGTAGGAATAGGCTTTTTTGCTATCGCATGGGTGTTTAATGCTTTAAAGGGGAGAATGTAATTTAATCATTTTATCAACTTAATTACTCAATAAATTAACTATGTCCGACGATAAAAAAGTAATTTTCTCTATGTCTGGGTTAACCAAGACATTTCAGAGCGCGCAAACACCTGTTTTAAAAAATATTTACCTAAGCTTTTTCTATGGAGCCAAAATTGGGATATTAGGTCTTAATGGTAGTGGTAAATCTACGTTGCTGAAGATTATAGCAGGGGTAGAAAAAAATTACCAAGGCGATGTAGTTTTTGCACCTGGATATAGCGTAGGGTATCTGGAGCAGGAACCAAAATTAGACGAAAGTAAAACTGTACTCGAAATTGTACGGGAAGGGGCTGCCGAAACCGTAGCAATCTTAGACGAATACAATAAGATTAACGATATGTTTGGTCTGGAAGAAGTCTATAGCGATGCCGATAAAATGGAGAAGCTCATGGCAAGACAAGCCGTGCTTCAAGATGAAATTGATGCGGCCAATGCCTGGGAGCTAGACACCAAGCTAGAAATAGCTATGGACGCCCTACGTACACCAGATGGCGACAAACCCATTAGTGTATTGTCTGGAGGGGAAAGAAGAAGAGTAGCTTTATGTAGATTGTTACTTCAAGAACCAGATGTGCTATTATTAGATGAACCTACCAACCACCTGGATGCCGAAAGTGTACACTGGCTAGAGCACCACTTGGCACAGTACAAAGGAACTGTGATTGCCGTAACACACGACCGTTATTTCTTAGATAATGTAGCAGGATGGATTTTGGAATTGGATCGAGGAGAAGGTATTCCATGGAAAGGGAATTATTCTTCTTGGTTAGACCAAAAAAGTAAACGAATGGCGCAAGAGCAGAAACAAGCAAGCAAGCGCCAGAAAACGTTGGAACGAGAGCTCGAGTGGGTGCGACAAGGTGCTAAAGGGAGACAGACAAAGCAAAAAGCACGTTTACAGAACTACGATAAATTAATGAGCCAGGACCAAAAGCAATTGGACGACAAGCTGGAAATTTACATCCCTAACGGTCCGCGTTTGGGAACGAATGTAATTGAGGCAATTGGCGTGAGTAAAGCTTTTGAAGATAAAATTTTATACGAAAATTTAAACTTCAAATTACCCCAGGCGGGAATTGTAGGGATTATTGGACCAAACGGAGCTGGTAAAACCACTATTTTTAAAATGATCATGGACGAGATTGAACCAGACAAAGGTAGCTTTGCTGTTGGAGAAACCGCCCAAATCGCATATGTAGATCAAAGTCACAGCAATATCGATCCCGATAAAACAATTTGGCAAAACTTCAGTGATGGACAGGAGTTGGTGATGATGGGAGGAAAACAAGTGAATTCTAGAGCGTATTTAAGCCGATTTAATTTCAGCGGAAGCGAACAAAACAAAACCGTGTCTAAGCTTTCGGGGGGAGAACGTAACCGTTTGCACCTGGCTATGACCTTAAAAGAAGAAGGAAACGTTTTACTACTCGATGAGCCTACAAACGACCTGGATGTAAATACACTTCGAGCTCTTGAAGAAGGTTTGGAAAACTTTGCTGGTTGTGCCGTGGTAATTAGTCACGACCGTTGGTTCTTAGATAGAATTTGTACACATATTTTAGCTTTTGAAGGCGATAGTCAAGTCTATTTTTTTGAAGGAGGCTTTAGCGATTATGAAGAAAACAAAAAGAAACGCTTAGGTGGCGATTTAATTCCGAAACGTATTAAGTATAAAAAGTTGATTCGATAACATTTTAATTTATATCCATTGAAACCCTTCATTTACAAACAAAATGAAGGGTTTTTTCGTTGGAGTCATTTGAACAACCCATCCAAACTTACTATCTTTAGATTTCAAATTTTTACCCTATGAATGTATTGCAGTTTTTTCTTTTCGTCGGACTACTAAGTGTGTTTCAGATAAACGCCCAAATTCAAAAACCGTTTGATTACTTAGATGTGTTTCAGTTAGAATACGCTGGCGACCCACAAATTTCACCCAATGGAGACTATGTAGTGTATCGCCGTACAGGTTTCGATATTATGAAGGATCGCTCAAAAGGTGATTTATGGATAGTAAGCACAGACGACAAAAAGGTACATCATAAACTCACATCAAGAGAAGTAAATGAAAGAATGGCGCGTTGGTCGCCCAGTGGTGATAGAATTGCCTTTGTGAGCAGTACTGAAAACGGAAATGAAATATATGTGTATTGGACTGCCTCCGGCGCCATGGCAAAATTAACACAATTAGAAAACAGCCCCTCCAATATTACCTGGTCGCCCGATGGAAAACACATTGCTTTTATAATGAAAGTGAATGCCAAAGCTCCTGTTTTGGCAAAAATGCCTAAAAAACCTAAAGACGCTAAATGGGCTAAAACACCCCGTATAACAGATAGGTTAAAGCATGAAGCCGATGGGGCTGGATATTTAAAACCTGGCTTTACTCATATTTTTACCATTTCGGCCGAAGGGGGTGCGCCACGGCAATTAACCTCGGGCGACTTTAACCACGGTGGCACTCTTTCTTGGGGAGCAAAGGGTGGATATCTTTACTTTTCAGCAAACAGAAATGAAGATTGGGAATACGATTTCAGAAATAGTGAAGTGTATTCAGTAAACACACAAACGGGCGCTATTAATGCACTTACCACTGTCAATGGCCCCGATAGTTCTCCTCAGGTTTCTCCGGATGGAAAGCACATCGCCTATCTTGGGTTTGTAGATAAAATACAAACCTACCAGACCCGAAAATTACGACTTATGAAGGCCGATGGTTCTGAAAAGAAAGTACTAACGTCCAAAATAGACCGAAGTATTAGCAGTGCCGTTTGGGCAAAAGATAGCAAAGGGTTATATGTACAGTATAACGATGTAGGGTTGACGAAAATTGGCTATTTAGATTTGAGCGGAAAATTAACCGAATTAGTAAATAATGTAGGTGGAACTAGCTTGGGAAGACCTTATGCTAGTGGAAGTTTTTCGGTAGCAAATAACGGTAACATCGCCTATACCTTATCAAAAACTGATCGCCCAGCCGATGTTGCTGTACTCTCAAAAAAAGGAAAAACTCCAGAAGTATTTACTGCTTTAAATGAAGACCTACTCAACTACCGAAATCTAGGTGAAGTAGAGGAAATTTGGTATACCTCTACCGTAGATGGTCGTAAAGTACAAGGTTGGGTGGTGTATCCACCAAATCATAACAAATCGCAACCAGCTCCGTTACTAGTTGAAAATCATGGCGGCCCTATTTTAAATTACGGACCACATTTTTCGGCCGAAATTCAATTATATGCAGCCGCTGGATATGTGGTTTTTTATCCCAATCCGCGAGGGAGTACTAGTTATGGTGAAGAATTTGGAAACTTGCTTTACAATAACTATCCAGGAGAAGATTACAACGATGTTATGGACGGCGTACACGAGTTAGTAAACAAAGGCGTAGCAGATAAAGAACATTTATATGTAACAGGAGGAAGTGCAGGAGGAATTATGACTGCATGGATTATTGGTAAAAATAATGAGTTTAAAGCCGCTGTAGTGGCCAAGCCTGTTATGAATTGGATAAGCAAAACCTTGGTGGCAGACAATTATTACGGGTATGCCAACTCTCGCTACCCAGGGCAACCTTGGGAGAACTTTGAAAATTACTGGAAATTTTCGCCTATTTCGCTCGTTGGGAATGTTGAAACTCCAACAATGGTTATGGTAGGAATGGACGATTTACGAACGCCACCAAGTGAAGCAAAGCAATTATACCATGCGTTGAAATTACGAAAAATAGAAACCGTTTTAGTAGAAATACCAGAAGCTTCGCATGGCATCGCAGCACGCCCCAGTAATTTAATTACCAAAATAGCACATACGTTGGCTTGGTTTGAGAAATTTAAATAAAAGTTTGTTTTAGCTTTCCTTTTGGTGTTTTAGTTTTGAGCGCAAGGACAGGTTCTCTCGTTGAGTCTTTTGAAGCTTTATGGCCATATAGATCAGAAGCCCTATAAGAACTATAAGAGTAATAGATAATCCTGAAATTAATTTATCACCATCATTGTTTTGCGCAAGCAGGCTAATTGGTAAAAAAAATAATAGTAATATACATAAGGCCTTTTTCATAATAGGAATGTTTAAAGTAGTTATATAAAGATACCATTTAATTCTAAAAAAGAGGATGCTGGCTACCAGAAAATGAGATGGATCCTTTAGAGTACCAGCAACAGCATCGAAATTTTTACCAAGTCTGTTACTGAGGTTACATTCAGCTTTTTGTAAATATTTTTGCGGTGGGTTTGTACGGTGTGTTCTGAAATAAATAAAGCAGCAGCAATTTGCTTGGTCTGCAACCCTTCAGCAATTAATGTGATAATAGTTTCTTCCTGGGGTGTAATGGTAGCCATCACAGAAGTATCAATCCCTTTATTCTGAAGATCGATTTCAATAGTTTCGTACATTGAGACCATTTTTTTTAATTTCCGAAGCGCGGTAACATCATTGTATAAATATCGGATATTATCTTCAGCAGCACTAACAGCATCAATTTTTGAGTGATGCGATATAAACTTTTCAGCAAAAACTTCAATCTTCTTTTTTGGTGAATGTAGCTGTAAAGATTGCGATTCTCCTGAAGCTACTTTCAGAACGTGTAATGGGGAGTGAGACTTCATAAGTAAAATTTAGCGGGGGTATTTAGTTTAGTTGTTGATACTGCTAAACTAAATGAAATCACTTATAAATTAAGGGTTTGTGTCACTACTAACACGTTTATTGTCACAAAAGACAGGTGTAACGTTTCTTGTTTTTCGTGAATTACATGAAACAGGTAATAAAATAAGAATGAAGTTTAGTTAGGTAGTAGCTGTATGTAATAGCGTTTCTTTCAATTTTGGTTTGTACGTTCTTGAAAGCGGTAACCAGGTGCCATCTTCGAGCATTAGTTTTGTGGAGTTGATAATGCGTATATAATCTAAATTAACAAGATACGATTTGTGAATTTGTGCAAACCCTTCAGACGCCAGTCGCTCTGTCATTTCTTTAAGTGTGTTTCTGTCTATTTCAGGTTTTGAGCTCTCTTTTGTATAAAATTCAAGGTAATGTCCGTCGCTTTTTATGTACAACAGTTCTTTGATGTTTAATACTGCTTTGCTCTTTAAATGAATAAGAACTGGAATGTTTTCAACTACCGTGGTTTCTTTGTAATTTTTTAACTCCTCTCGCAATATGTCCAGTTCTTTTTTAGACTTTTTATTCCGAAGCCAGAAAACAATTACCACAAAAAGCAATACCAGCGAAATAAGCCCTACCAAAAAGGAGGTAGATTTATAAATAGCCTTTTGAGTGTTTAAGTCTTCTATTTGGGCATCTTTTTTCTCTACCTGGTATTTTGTAATAATTTCGTTAAGCTTCTCTACGTTTTCGGTTTTGTAGGCTTCGTCTTCTAGTTTTTTAGCCGCTTTTATGTAGTTGTTTGCTTCTTTAAAATTTCCGGTAGCTTCTAATAGTAAAGCCCTTTGGTCGTAGGTATCCTTTAAATTAGCAACGAGTGTAAGTTCTTTGAATATGGCAATGGCGCTGTCTGAATATTTTAATGCAGCTGTATAATTTTCTTTATTTTTATTATTACTACTTCTTAAAAAATACAATTCGCCCAGTCTTGCTTTTGCACCTGTGCTTTTATAACTAGACTCTGCTTTTGTGTAATAATAACTTGCACTGTCTTGTTGTGCCAACCCCATAAATGCCTTACCCATATTTTGATATGCAAGTGCCTCAGACGCACCACTATTATTTTTTTTGTAATAAACTGCCGATTTACGTGAATAATAGAGGGAGGAGTCGTGTTGTTTTTTAATATTATAATTTACAGCTAGGTTGTTGTAAAATCGGTAAATGTCTCGATCCACCTTATATTTTTTAGCCAATGCCAATCCTTCATGATAGGTTTGGATGCTTTGGTCTGTTTGCATTAGGTTGTTTTGAGCTAAACCTATATTTAAGAGGAGGCTTGTTTTATATTTATCTATACCAAGGCTATCCCAAATTTTCATAGTCCTTGCATAAATATCTAAGGCTTGGCTATAATCTCCCTTATTTTTAATGCCAATTGCATAATCACTTAAAGCCAAGGCATGGTTTTTCGCATCGTTTCTTTTTTTTGTAAGGTCTACTACATGTTTAAAAATTACTTGTGCGCTATCTGGTTCTCCCAAGCGAACATATGCAATAGCTTTATTTTTTAGTAATCTGTAGGCGGTAGGATACGTTTCGGGGCGTTGGGGTGCTTTTTCTAAGCCCTTTTCGAAAGCGTTTATGGCTTTATTGAAATCTCCTTGAAGATAGGATGAATACCCAAGCATAAAGTATGCTTCCATTTTTCCCAGTGCTAAATTTTCTTTTTTTGCGTGGGTTAATGTTTGGTTGCCAATAGCTTTAAGACTATCTGAGTTATTGGTGTTTTTTCGTGCTTTTTGTACATAATTACTTATAGTAGTATCGGTTAACTTCTGAGTATAAGAAGTTACCGAAATACCAAATGTACAAACAATAAAGATTACCCGGAGTAATCGTGTGTGGGGATACATAAGCGGGAGCTATACTAGTTTTCCTTATAAAAATAAGTAAAAAAATATCTCTTTTAGAAGAAAAAATATAGCTTATGGGTTGCCAAGTCTCTAACTGTTTGAAATTTTGCAGGTTAGCTTAAACAATTTTTTTATTCTGGATACCAATCTAGTTGTACAACTTCAACTTCTTTTGAGACACCCGATTTCATAATCCAAATTTTAAACAAACTTACATCACTCAAACCATCGGTACCTCTATAGTGGTATGGGTAGACCTTTTTTGGTTTAAAATCTGCCACAGCACTGGCGGCGCTTTTAACGGTCATGGTGTAAGGTAAATTCATACATACAAAGGCAATGTCAATATCTTTCAGGGCGCGCATTTCTGGAATATCTTCAGTATCTCCAGAGATGTAGACGCGTTGGCTTCCGTCGTCAATAATGTATCCGTTCCCTCTTCCTTTGGTGTGGTATTTAAGTGCTTCTTCACGCAAATTGTACATGGGGATGGCATGAAACCAAACTCCTAGCATCGATTTCAATTCGGTAGAAGCACCATTATTAAGTATAGATGTTTTAGAGGCTAGTGTAGGGTCCATTTTTTCAACTACTGCCATGGGGGCAATAATTACGGTTTTTTCAACAATCACAGCGTTTAAAGTTTCAGCACTAAAGTGATCTCCGTGAATATCGGTTACGAGTATTACATCGGGATTGGGTTGTTCTTCAAAAGCTTTGGCGCCACCTACGGGATCTACATAGATAATTTTTCCACCCCAATCTAGCACCATTGTGGCGTGAGATATGGGGGTGATACCGATAGTAGTTTGGATGTTTTCGTTAGCTGTTTTTTCAACAGTTATGGTGTCTTCTTTTGCTACTTCGGAAATTTCTTTTTGGGTGTCTTTGCAGGAAATAAACAATACAAGTACTAGGGAAAGTATGATGGGAGTCTTCATAGGTTTGGTTTTTTATAAAGATACAAACTGAAATGTAAACTATATAAAAATATAGTCCATCTTAATATTACTTCTTTTATACGGATTAGGCTGCTCCAAAGGAACTTCAACAAAACCATGTTTTTTATAAATATGAATTGCATTTGCTAGCACCTTATTAGAGTATAAAAATAGGTGTTGAAAATTATGTTCTTTGGCATAATGGATACAATACTGCATTAATTTTTGACCTACTTGTTTCCCTCTAGCTTCAGGTAGCACTGCCATTTTTGTAAGTTCAAATTTGTGGTTGCCCCGCTTCAGCAAAGCTACTGTGCCCAAAACAGTTTTGTTTTCAATAGCGAAAAAGATATGTCCGCCGGGTTTAATAATGTAGTATTCAGGCTTGCTTAAAACTTCCTGGTCGTAGTCTTCTACGTAAAAAGAGGTTTCCAGCCATTCTATGTTGAGGTCGTAGAAGGCCTTTGCATATGCAGTTTTAAAAGAGACTATTTTCACAGTATTTTTTATGATGTACAGGAAGAAGAGGTTACTTTAATTCCAGCTTCTTTAATTGCTTTAAATCCGCCAGCAACATCAATTACATTGTGGATGCCCCGTGCTTTTAAAATAGAAGCAGCAATTACCGAACGGTATCCACCTGCACAATGCAGGTAGAAAGGTTCATCACTAGGAAACGTATCTAAATGTTGATTGATAAATTCTAAGGAAGTGTGCTTTGCCACAGGAATGTGGGCGTTTTCAAACTCACCATCTTTTCTCACATCGAAAACGGGAACATTATTCACCAATTGGTTTTTTAAAATTTCAGCAGAAACAGATTGCATACTATCGATTTCTTTACCAGCTTTTTTCCAGGCTTCAATACCACCGTTTAAAAATCCTATGGTATTGTCAAATCCAACACGTGATAACCTAGTTACGGTTTCTTCTTCGCGACCTTCTGGAGTTAGTAGTAATATAGGTTGTTCCACATCTGCAATCATAGCACCTACCCAAGGGGCAAATCCGCCATCTATCCCTATAAATACGGATTGAGGAATATGCGCTTCCATGAAGTCTTTTTGGTGTCTCACATCCAGAACAACTGCACCTGTGGCATTAGCCAAAGCTTCAAACTCTTGTGGGTTTAATTTTTTAGTACCGCGTGCTACTATATTGTTAATATTATCGTAGCCTTCTTTATTCATTTTTACATTTAGCGGGAAATAGGAGGGTGGAGGTAACAGCCCATCGGTGACTTCCTCAACAAACTCTTCTTTTGTCATGTCTTCCCGAAGGGCGTAGTTCATCTTTTTTTGATTTCCCAGAGTGTCTACGGTTTCCTTCATCATATTCTTACCACAAGCCGAACCAGCTCCGTGTGCAGGATACACTATAACATTGTCTGCTAGGGGCATGATTTTAGTACGCAGGCTATCGTACAAAATTCCTGCAAGGTCTTCCTGGGTGATATCGGCACCTTTTTGGGCAAGGTCGGGTCTTCCTACATCACCTAAAAATAAGGTGTCACCACTAAAAATGCAGTAGTCTTTTCCAGTAGCATCTTTTAGTAAATACGTAGTGCTTTCCATGGTATGTCCTGGCGTGTGCAGTACTTGTAAGGTAAGGTTGCCTATTTTAAATTCTTGATGATCTGTAGCAATAATTGCATCAAAACTTGGGTTGGCATTTGGTCCATATACAATAGGTGCTCCTGTTGCCTCGCTTAGCGATACGTGGCCGCTTACGAAATCGGCATGAAAGTGTGTTTCAAAAATATACTTTATGGTTGCATTGTCACGCTTAGCACGATCTAAATAGGGTTTCGTTTCACGCAACGGATCTATAATTGCTACCTCGCCTTGGCTTTCAATATAGTATGCTCCTTGGCTTAAGCAACCTGTGTATAATTGTTCAACATTCATTTTATAAAAGTTTTTGCAAAGATAAGAATAGTTGTTGTTTCCTATTCAGATAAATTAACCTTAGAGAACAGAGAACAGAGAACAGAGAACAGAGAACAGAGAACAGAGAACAGAGAACAGAGAACAGAGAACATAACAGCGTTAAGTATTCCCTAAAAACCTACTCAACTTCGTAACACTTTGTATCTTTGCCCGTCTTATTCTCAAAATAAAAATAAATGAAAGCACTTCTTTTAGTAGCCCTGGCATCTTTAACGGTAGGGTGTAACTCGGCTCAAACTACCAAAGAAAAAAAAATGTCTCGTGAAGATTACGCTAATACTATAACTTCGGCAGAGCTTAAAACACAGTTGTACGAGTTTGCTAGTGACGAGATGCAAGGAAGGATGACGGGCGAAAAGGGACAGAAATTAGCTGCTGAATACCTTCGTAATTTTTATCAGGATCAGGGGATTTCAGCTCCAGTAGAGGAAAATAATTACTATCAAAATATCCCAGCCGAATATTTCAACCGCATGAAAGAACCAAAGAGTTCCGAAAACGTGGTTGCCTTTATAAAAGGAAGTGAAATGCCAGACGAAATTATAGTGCTTTCGGCACATTACGATCATGTAGGGATGGAGAATGGTGAGATTTTTAATGGAGCCGATGACGACGGAAGCGGAACCATCGCTATGTTAGAAATGGCTGAGGCCTTTCAGCAAGCAGTAAAAGATGGGAATGGTCCAAAACGTTCTATTTTATTTTTACATGTAACAGGTGAAGAAATAGGATTGTATGGTTCAAAATATTATACTGAAAATCCAATCTTCCCATTAGCTAATACGATAGCCAACTTAAATACCGATATGATAGGAAGAATAGACCCTAATAAAAAAGATGCCCCTAATTATATTTATTTAATTGGTAGCGATAAATTAAGCCAAGAACTACACGATGTTTCTGAAGCTGTTGCAAAGGAATATAGCGATTTGGAATTGGATTATACATTTAATGACGAAAACGATCCTAATCGTTTTTACTACCGAAGCGATCATTACAACTTTGCAAAAAATAACATCCCGATTATTTTCTACTTTAACGGAGTGCACGAAGATTATCACAAGGCAACAGACACGCCAGACAAAATTGAATACGATTTGTACGCAAAACGTACTAAACTTATTTTTCATACAGCTTGGGAAATAGCTAATCGTGAAGGGCGTATCACGGCAGATAAGTTGTAGAAACAGGTAATTTATTAACTAGTGAATAGGTAACTAGGAGATATTCTAAAATAAAAAAAGCCGCGCTATTTTCGAGATAGCGCGGCTTTTTGATTTTAGTTTATCCTTGGGGGATTAACTCCAGCTTGCATCTGCTAGATCCTCTAAGGTTTTCACTTTGTTAAGAGTGTTCTGAATACGAGTTTTCTGGTTGTTTAAAGTTCCTTCAATCTGGGAAGGAAAACGGTTTTCTTTTAAGCGCTTATCATATTCTTCTACACTTGCTTTTTCCCCTCGTATACATTCTTCAAGTACAGCTTCATCTTTATCGCCACTTAAAGAAGATTTTATGTCTATCCAGGTACGGTGCATAGAACCTGTAAGGCTTCCACTTTCTTTTGGGGTTTCGTTTAAATTAATAATCTCGTTTGTTAGTTCGTTTGCAAATTGGCTACGTTGTGCAGCTTTGTACTTAAAATACTCTTTAAGATTGTTGTTTTTAGCATCTTTCATTGCTTTGGTAAAGCCCTTCTCGGCATCGTAGTTTTTTTCTAAAAGTTCCTGAAGGTTATTCACTAAGTTATTGTGAATGTCTTGGTCTGCTTGTTCTTTTGTTGTTTTCATAGATTTCATTTATTTATGCTGAAATGTGCTTCAGCGTTTATTTTTCTTCCATATAAATATACAAACCAATTGCACTGAAAACTCTTATCAAATTGCTAATTGAGAACTGTTTAACATTAGGTGTTAAAGAATATTAATGAGATCTATTTTCAGAAATACTCCTTGTATATTTAGTCTATATTAATTTAAAATCAAGAACTATGAGCACAGATAACAAAAAAAATCCCGGACAAGAAGAGCACGAAACTAGTATAAAAGATAGTGCTATAGATGAAAAAGCTAATAAAGCAGATGGTCGTGAAATTAACCACCAGCAAAAGCAACGTAGAGAAAAGCACCAACCACGAGATACAGCTTAAATTTAAGAACTAAAAAAAATATTATGAGTACCGATAAAAAAACAGAAGAACTAAAAGAAAAAGAGATAGCCGAAAGTTTACATCCCGAAAGACATAAAGGCCCTCAGAAGTCAGAACATACTAATCAGTATGGAGAAAAAGATGACAATATCAAAACTCCATAAGAACTACTCCTTAAAAAAAAGCCACTTTTAAAAGTGGCTTTTTTGTTGATAATAGGTTAATTTTTAAATAGTTATTTCTTTTTGTTAAACTTTTTACAAAAAAGATTAAACAAAACATGACGCTTAGTATATTTATAAAAAATTAATTTAATAAAAAAGAACTTATGAAAAAAGTAGTACTTACAGCAAATTTATTCCTAGTCGGAATAGTTGCATTCGCACAAACCGCACGCGTTCAAGTTGTGCATAATAGCGCAGACTTGGCAGCAGCCACTGTAGACGTTTATGTAGACGATGTAAACACACTAGACGATTTTGAATTCAGAACTGCCTCTCCTTTTGTAGATTTGCCCGCTGGAGTAGAAATTGAATTATCTATAGCACCAGGCAATAGCATGAGTGTTGCAGACGCATTATTAACTGTACCCGTAACCCTTACAGATGGAGAGACCTATATTGTAGTAGCCTACGGGATTGTAAGTCCAACTGGATATACGCCAGCACCACCATTATCTTTAGAGATTTTTGCAGGAGCTAGAGAGGCTGCAGCAATTGCAACAGAGGTAGATGTCTTAGTACATCACGGATCTACAGATGCACCTACGGTAGATGTTGTAGAGACTGGTGTTGGAGCTGGAACGTTGGTAGACGATATATCAACATCTGAATTTGATGGATATATTTCGGTACCTGAAGCTGATTATAATTTAGAAATCCGTCTGGCAGACGGAACTACACAAGTCTCTGCTTACAGTGCACCATTGGCTACATTAGGATTAGAAGGTGCTGCATTAACTGTTTTCGCATCTGGATTTTTAGATCCTTCACAAAATTCTAACGGACCAGCATTTGGGTTATATGTAACTACAGCAGCTGGAGGCCCGATGATTGCTTTACCGGAAGGTGTCCTAGGGACAAACGATTTCCAACAGAACTCATTTGCAATCTATCCAAATCCTACTAGTAATTATATACAAGTAGAGGGTACAGCTACTGAAAATCTAACATATACAGTAGTAAACATTCAAGGAAGAGTAGTTTTAGAAGGTGACTTGTTTTCTCAAAATGACATTACTATAGCTAGCCTATCTCAAGGAATGTATATTTTAAATTTATTTGAGAATAACAAAATTGTAACTAGCGCTAAGTTTTTAAAAGAGTAAAATTAGATAGCAAAACCAAGAAAAACCTGCAGGTAATTGCAGGTTTTTTTAATAGCTATATACTCTATAAGATTATGTTAAGAGAGCTGTTAATATATGCCAACGATAAAAAGCATCACGCGAAAGCGTAGTATATTTAATTGTAATTTTAAAAAAAAATATTATGAGTAATAAAGATAAAAAAGCACCAATGCTTCATAAAGACAAGGAGAACGAACAAAATATTAAGAACCAGGATTATGCTGGAGAACCTAATTCCAAAGCTGAAAAGACCAAAGAATTACCCAAAGAGAATCCAAAAAAAGTGCCAGAATCTAATGACCCTGCAGGCTATAGTGAAGATGAAAATAAAAAAGAATCTCCTTCAGGACAAAGAGATTCAAAAAATTAAATCTTAGTATTTATCTAAAAAAAAGCCGCTCCTGTTAGGGAGCGGCTTTTACATATACAACAAAAATAATTACTTCTTCACAATGCGCTTAGTAGTAACACCAAGTTCACCTTGAATAGTAATAAGGTATGTACCAGAAGCAAGATTGGAAACGGTAAATTGCTTTTCAGTAGTCATATCTTTTAGGTTAATTACTTTTACCGTCTTTCCACTTATATCACGAATACTGGCATAGTGTAAAGTGCCGGCTGTTTTATTAACGAGCGTGATAGCTCCATTAGTAGGGTTTGGATATAGCATAATTCCGTTTTCTAAGGTGATGTCGTTTATGCCAAAAGTAAACTCTATGGTTACATTAAACGTACAGCTAGTACTATTTCCAGAAGCATCTTCAGCTGTTAAAGTTACTAACTGCGTGCCTACTGGTAGTTGCGTCCCAGCTATAGGATTTTGTGAGGTAATAGTAACAGGATCTGTACAGTTGTCTACGGCTGTAGCTTCTCCAGTTGCAAAATAATCTGGAAGTGTGTAAAGATCGTTTATGTCTGAACCTACAAATTGATCTAGAGGACACGTAAGTACAGGTGCTTCTTCATCGGTTACGGTAATAGTAAATGTACATATTGCTTCATTACCAGCGTCGTCTGTAGCAGTAAACTCAATGGTGCTAACACCTACCGGAAATTCACTTCCAGATGTTAAACCAGCAGTCTGTACTACAGAGGCAAGGTCACCATTCAAATCGGTTGCAGTAGCATTGTCAAAGGTTACTACGGCGCTACATTCACCAGCATCATTTGTAACAGTAATATTTGCTGGACAAGTAATTACTGGGGCAACACTTAATTCAATTCCTATTAAAACTGGATCATGATCCGATGCTCTAAAGGCATTTGCTTCATATATTGGCAATGCACTAGACTCTCTTTCAAAAGCTTGTTCGGTTGGATCAAGAATAGCATCGTTATAATCAAATACAGCTATTTCATCTGCATTTACATGCCAAACAGTTGTTCCTGTAATCTGGTTTGCTAAGCTTCCTGTAGCCATCGCATAATCTAAATATCCTAATTGCCCATCAAATACGTAGCTATAGGCATCAGCTCCTTGGTAATCTTCAATTAGGTTGGTGTAATCATCAGCAGTACCTTCTACATCATCACTTCCTAAAAGAATAGCATCGATAGGATCTTCATTTTTATACGAATTCAAATCTCCAATAATTAAGAAATCATCATCTCCGCTCGTAGTAGGATCTGTAGCTAACCAATCTACCATGGCTGCGGCAGCTTCGGCTCTAGTAATATTACAGTTTCCTGCGCCATCATTTACATCTGGATCACCTTCACCATCGCAAGAAGAACCCTTAGACTTTAAGTGGTTTACTACAATAGTTAATGTTTCGTCTGTAGCAATTTGCTTAAATGTTTGTGCAAGGGCTGGACGATTTCGGTCATCATTAAAACGCGGATCAACACTACTGTCCAAAATTGCAAACGCACCTTCAAGACTTACGGTGGCAGTATTGTAAATAAAAGCTACAGCAATTTGGTCTGTACCTATAACACCTGCATCCAAAGCTGCGTAGGTGCCAGAGCATTGTGTATTTATACCATTAGTACCATTTAGCAAATCGTTTATTGCGGTAACACCATTATTTTCAATTTCTATAAGGCCTACAATATCTGCATCCAAACCACAGATGGCAGCTGCAATTTTCTCACGTTGTCTGTCTAATTCGGCAATAGAATTTGCCCCTCGTTCATTTAAGGTAGTAAAGTAGTTTAGTACATTAAAACTAGCTACTTTTAGGCTTCCTCCTACATCTTCTGGTAGTGCAGTTCTTGGGTTGTTGCTTGTAAAGTCGTAAGAAAAAGCTTCATCTACAGGTCTAATTCTCCAAGCATCTGTACCACTTTGTCCTGCAAAAGACCAATGCATAACTCCGGTTAGATTACTTATCTGGTCACCACCACGAATAAAGTTGGTAGTACTTAATCCTGGACGAGGCCAGTAGTATGGCTCGTCGGTTGGGCCATTCACATTACTGTTTTGTATGTTATTATCATCATCCAAAATAATACGTGTGGTCTCTAATTGAGCCAGAAAAGCAGCATATCCAGCTACATCAGGTTCATTCTCGTCTGTAAACTGTTGTGCTCTTTCGTTGGCGCTAAGAATTAGTTGTCCGTAACGTGCCAGTTCAAAATACTCACTTACTACCAGATCTGTTGTATACGTAATTAACATACATTCTACACTTTCGTAGGTAGTCTCCATATCGGTTCCTGCAGGGGCAGGTAATGTTAATGTAGCAGGGGTTGGTAATGGATTAGCACTACTTACTACACTTACGCTTCCACTGGTTATATCTATTTGGGTGGTCCCAAAAAATTCAACTACTGTTCCTGTAACTTCTACCAGGTCACCAACAGCCACATCGGTTAGGCAGCTTTGGCAGTATACAAATACTCCTTCCGATGTCATTTCATCTGCATCCGCATCAACATCTTCTTCCTGAATAAAGAAGCCGCTTAGCTGGTTGTCTTCCTGGTAATCTCCAATTACAATAGCTTCTACTATAACAGTGTCATTTTCTAATGGGCTCGTACCTGTGGTTCCTTGTACTTCACTAATAAGCACTGTAACGGGTGGTGTTACTCCGCAAACATTTACAACGCCTGCAGTAGTTGCTGAGGTGCACCATGTATTGCTTAGATCTTCTGAAGTTTCATCATCTCCATTTACTCCATTACCGGCTCCGGAAATTTCATCACCTTCGGTAAAATCTTCTCTTTGGTAGGAGTCCCCACCACCGTGTGCAGAGGCTGCTACCACTTCTTGGTTTGCAATGGGAGTGTCATTCGCATACGTGCTCACAATTGCATCAGCATCTGGCCCATCTATACTTATACCTGTTTTATCTACCGCTTCAGCTGTATCTCCCCAAAGTACGTAGTCTAAGTCTGTTACCAAGTCGCTTTCGCCGTCCCAGTAAAATAAGATAGCGACTTCGCCACTATTGGTTAAGCCACCTTGGCCGTTAATAGAGCCAGGTAAACCTTCAAGCATATCTGGAATTCCATCTGCTGTAGCACCATCTTCGTATAGTTCGTAGGTAGGAGCAATTCCATAAGTTGTTGTATAGTCTTCAGAACCTGAAATAGCTAGCGTTTGGTATGCACCTGCAGCAATAGATGCGCCGTTAGGGAAACGTGCTAAAAAGTCTCCAAAACCTCCGCCGCCGGCGTTGGTTCCAGTTACAATATTATAATAGTAGGTACCACCACCAGCAAAAGTAGCGTCGGTAATATATACATGGGTAAGGTCTATGGCTGTAGCGTTCGGATTGTATATTTCAATAAACTCACCCGCAGTTGGAGTAACGGTTATTTCACTTAACAATAAAGGTAGCACAGCATTACTACTTATTCCTGGCGAGCCTACATCACTTCCAGAGTTTCCTCCAGCAGCCATACTCGTGTATCCTTCAAATAGTGGTGTTGTTCCTCCGGCTGTAGAAAGTGCCCAGTTGGCACCATCGTTATTATCAGCGGTAAGGTCGGTTAAGTAAATGGAAGCCGAGTTGTCATCCACTGGCCAAGGGGTACTATCGTCAAAGGCAACATTGTCTAGTACGTTTACCTGTGTAACATTATCGCCTGTATACGAAGCGAAATCTTCCCAAATCCCAACGGTATCACCACCGTTGTTTAATGACATAGCGCTCCAATTTGTAACTGCAATTAAGTTTACAGTTCCCCAGGCAGCGGTAAAATCGACTGCTGAGATAGCATCGGCATTGTATAAAATAGCTGAAGTCCCTGCAGCAATAGTTCCCGCAGCAATATTAGCCCCTGTGTGTGCTACACCGTTATTATCGTCTACTACATAACCAGCAAGATCTACGGCAGTACCACCAGCGTTGTACACTTCAAGGTATTCCCAGTCATCTTCAGCACTGTTAGGGTTGTACATAATTTCTGAAATCACCAATTGCGAACTAGCAAAACCATTAACGGTAATATTGTCTATTCCCATAGCTTCAGAACCACTAGGAGCACCACTCCAGCTCACACGTACGCTTACTGAAGCAGCAGCCAGTCCGTCGAAGAGGGTAGAGGTGTAGGTATCAAAATTTCCTGTGGCAGGATCGCATTTGTCTAGGAAACCTACTGAAGTTGCGCTACCATCGATAAATAATTCTAACGGATCATCATCTGCAAAAATAGTTCCTGAGTCTAAAGGACGGTAGGTTAAGAATGCAGTTTCATCTGTTGCAGCGCGAAAAATGGTTTGAAATGCACCACCATCTACAGCGGCTTCAATTAAAAATCCATCGGTAGAAGCTGCTTCAAAATCGCCAATAGCGCCTAGGTCTATTGTAATAGAACTAAGGGTTGCTGTGCCCCAACCACTAAAGGTCCAGATAGCATTGTTGGTGCCTACGCCATCGGCATCATTCAATGCAAAAAAGGCGGTGGTATGTTGTCCGGCAAGACCAGAAGCATCACCAGGAAAGTTAGTACCTGTTCTGGCACCACTTACGTCTTCCACGGTATCATCGGCTACGTCAAAAGGCATTCCGTTACCGCCTAGTTGGCCATCTACCACACCAAATACATCACCGCCAGTAGCAGTGTCATAATCTGCTACATTGGCTGTAGCACTAAGGTTTACGGCGTTTCCGTCAAAATCTTCAAATCCTATGGTAGTCTGGGCAAAAGCCTGCGAGACTGTTAGGAGTAAGGCAAGTACTAAGTACAAGGGGAGTTGTTTTTTTTTCATTTCAATTGTTTAATTCTTGGTTATAAAATTGATTTGCAAGGTGTTGCTCTTAGTGTGTGCTAAGACGCGTAATTTTATGCAAAACTAGGAGTTCTCTTTCAAAAATTAGGCGGTTTTTATAATCTTAACGTAGGGATAATGTTAGGTCTTAGGTACATCCCCAAAATGCATACCCCGACCCTAATTGGTGATATTTTCCTGTAGTTCTCAGGTAAGAAAACCAAGACGCTAAAGTCCATATTCCATGCCCCATATTCAATTTCATACCCCACACCACACCACCGTTACCCCAAACCCCTCATCTCAAACTTCACACCTTAAAATCAACAACCAACAACCACGACCCCGCCACGCTAATAATTCCCAAAAACCCCGTACCTTTAACTCCAACTTATATCTCACAGCTATTTTATATGAAATTTTACCACTTTGTCGTTTGTTTAGTATTAATATGCTCTAGTTGTAATGAGGTAGACCCTAAAGGGGAGAAGGAGGTTCACGCGTTTGTACAACAATGGAACGCAAACCACACCCAACTAAAAGCACCCTTTCTACAACGGGACTATATGGATGTGGTAGAATACTACGGAAAAGAACGCACCAAAAATGAAGTGCGTCAGGATAAACTGGTATTGTTCGAACAATTTCCAGCGTATACGCAGCAACTCTTTAACGACCAATTAACAATTACCAAAGAAAACGGATTGTATCTGGTTGTTTTTACCAATAAGGTACACTACAATGGGCAGGAAGCCGAATATGAATATTACCTATCCTTAATTTTAAAAAACGGAACCTATAAAATTGTACGGGAAGGGGTGACCGAAGCCGATAAAAATAGAGACATTTCTATTTTCCCAAGGTATCGGGAAGCAACCATAGCAAAATCCAGAAACAGACAACTCTTTGGCGATTTCAATGGCGATGCACTTTCAGATTATGCCTATGTGGATAGCCCAATACTCCTTACGGAAGCTGAAAAAAGCAACCAAACCACTACCAATTCTATATGCAAAGGCGACTGTACCAGCATTATTAACTTTAGTGCGCCAGACCTAAACCCTATTATTGTAGAAAACGCCTACCAATCGCAACTAGAAAATCTAAAAGACCTTAATGGCGATGGGGCAGATGAGGTGGGCTTCTGGAATATACAACCCACCCAAAAAAGCCTGTATGTGTTTGATGCTACCAATAGCAAGCTACTCACGCCCCCTGTAACTATTAATACAGCAGTACATAAAAACCTGGATCTTATCGATGTCTTTAAAAAGACGGGACCTGGAAAGATAACGGTAACACGTAGTAGTGAAGTAAATGGTAAGTGGGTGTTGGTGAGTGAGGTGGTGGTTTTTGATTAAAACATACATAGAGATTAATTTTTAAAAAACAGGCTTAGCTATAAACGAAAATTATATAGAAACAATGCTTTGAATTATTTGAATGTGATGGGTAATTCTACCCTGTAACATTAAAAAAATATATTATATATAGACTTTCTTATCCCGCAATATCCACAACATTTTTAACGAAACCATAAGAAGCCAATTCATGCTTTGTACCGACCTTTATAAAAAAATAGTGAATGAAGATTGCTATAGTTGGTTTTGGCCCCCGCGGACTTGCATGTCTTGAAAACTTAGTGCAGGCGTTGAGTAACGATAGCTGGGTAGTGGCTATTAACATGTTAGTGTTTGAGCCTTCTGAAACCATAGGGACGGGGAAGGCTTGGGGTTTAGAGCAGCCGGAGAGTAACTATATAAATATTTCAGACCACGCACTACAAAACCTACAAGGCCGCGAAAAGGTGGTGTGGGGTAATTGCACTATTCCTTCTTTTCCATCCTATACACAATGGTGTAGAAATCAGCAAAAAACAGAAAACGTAGAAGATAAGAAAGATGTGTACCCAGCACGCTCCCAAATGGGTGCCTACCTTCACCAACGCGCGCTAAGTTTGTGCGACGTACTTCAAAAACATAAAGTACTTACCATACACCAAGCTATAGTAACAGGCATCACCTACACAAACAATGAGCTAACACTACTAGCAAAACAACAGGAATATAAAGTAACCGAAGTTGTTCTTGCCCAAGGCCATCTCTCTACCAAAGACAGTAAAGAAACCAAAGCGTTTAAGGCACATGCCCGCACCCACGCCTGTACCTACATAGACAATCCTTACGAAACCCCTTTAGCAACTAACAGCCTGTCAAATACTACCGTAGCCATTAAAGGTTTCGGGCTTTCAATGATAGATATTGCTAGGCAGCTAACAAATTATAAGTATGGTACATTTGTAGCCCAGGAAGAAATTCCCTTTTTAAAATTTATACCAGAGAAGGGATGTGTACACAAACTAATTCCTTATAGTTTCGATGGCCTCCCTTGTGTCCCAAAACCCTATGGACGTACCATAGACCAACAGTTCGAACCAACAATTACTGAAAAAAATACTTTCGAACTTTCTCTTAGAAATCACGTAGCCACACCAGACGCTATAACCAGTATTCAGTTTCTTTTGGAGGCTTTTGCGAGAGTAGCTGTAGCTGTATATAAAAGAAATCATACAGAAACTATTGCAACTCATACCTTGCAATCGTTAGTGGTGGCTTGGTTACAAGATACTGGCACCAGTCACGAGCTAATCTTAAATACACAATTAGAAACCAGAGAATACATGGTGCGCTGTGTGCACATGGCCTACGGAACCGAAGAAAGCTCACTGGATTATACCATAGGGCAAGTATGGCGCCACTTGCAACCAACTATGTATCGCGTGTTTGCGTTTAGTGGGTTACCTGGAGATATCCTTGAAAAATTAGTGGCTACAGATGAAAGTACCAAACGCTATTCGTACGGTCCTCCTGTGGAAAGTATACTACAACTTATCGCTTTAGTAGATGCTAAGATCCTAGACCTGCGTTTTGTAAAAGATCCCGAAGTAACTTTAATACAAGAAGGGTGGAAATTCACTAAAGACAAACACACCCAAACAGCTCAACAACTCTGTAATTCCGTTATGGATGCTCCGGTACTTAATGATATAAAAAGCCCTTTGTTACATAGCCTACAGGCACAACAACTTATTCAGGCAGTACATCCTGGCTTAGGAGTTTTAACCCATGCAGATGCTACAGTAGTACCAGTACAAAAATCCAACAATCCTATTCCCATCGCTGTAATAGGTAGAAATGCCAAAGGAAGTGTATTGGGAGCAGATGCTATATTAGAATGTTTTAGCCCAGAGATAGAAGATTGGGCAAATGGTGTTGTACATAGGTTCAAGTTAGCTAAAAAGAAATAAACAAGTCATTGTTATATCTTTTTCTTACCTTCTAAAATACCGCTCTTAAAAAGGTTAATGTTTCTATAAAATCCATCCAACTTCAAAGAATGTTGCTGTACTTTTAATCTAAAATTGCGACTATGGATTTACGCACAAACGAACCTTTCTGGCTTGTAAAAAATGCATTACCCACAAGCTACCCTTCCTTGAAAAAAGATATTGAAACCCAAGTGGTAATACTAGGCGGGGGAATTACGGGAGCATTAATTGCCTATCAGTTGTTAACCGAAGATTATAAAGTAGTGATGCTAGAAAAGCGCGATGTAGTGAACGGAAGCAGTGCCGCAAGTACTGCCATGTTACAATACGAAGTAGACGTAGCCCTACATCAACTAATAGAACAGGTAGGTCTTACCGTGGCGGTGTCTAGTTATAAGGCCTGCGAAGAGGCTATTTTTTATTTAGAAAAGCTGATTAAAGAGCTTAAAAGCGACTGCGATTTTCAGCGTAAAAAGAGTGTGTACTTTACTACGAACAAGAAAGATGTAGGCTTCCTGAAAGAAGAATTCGAAAACAGAAAAGAACATGGCTTTAAAGTATCCTGGCTAGAAGCCGAACAGGTACAGGCACTAGGCATTGAAGAAGGGCGTGCTGCCATACTATCTGCCTCTGGTGCGTCTATGGATCCGTATAAGTTTACACAAGACCTCTTACAGGTTTGTGTAGCCAAAGGACTGACCATATATGACCGTACCGAAGTGACTTCTATAAAACACCAAGAAGAAAACATCGTACTACAAACACAAAACGGACAAAGAGTAACTACCACACATGTGGTACACTGCACGGGTTATGAAAGTGTAGCAACATTAGACGAAGATATTGTAGCGCTAAAAAGCACCTATGCACTTGCCTCTGAAGCCGTATCGAAATTGCCTGTTGCTTTTAAGAAGCATATTTTCTGGGATACATCTAAACCCTATTTATATTTTAGAAACACCCCCGAAGGAAGAATTATTATGGGTGGGGGAGACGAAAAATTTAAGAATTCCAAAGTGCGCGATGCACTCCTTAAAAAGAAAGAGAAAACACTCTTAAAGGCTTTTAAAAACACCTTTTCTGAAACCCCTTTTAGTTTAGATTATTCATGGGCCGGAACTTTTGGGGAAACAAAAGATGGGCTCCCATATATTGGAAAACCCGATCAAACAAAAAATGAACACTATGTATTAGGGTTTGGTGGAAATGGGATTACCTTTAGTGTTATGGGCATGCAGGCAATTGGCGCGAGTATGGAAGGAACTCCGCATCCTTTTTTAGAATATTATAAATTTGGAAGGTAGTTGCGCTCGTTTAATTCTTAGGTCTTTGTTAGGATAGCTTTCACCTGGTGGTACGCCAATTCCTGAAAGCTAGACACCACCACATTGGCATTACTATAATCCTGGTCCGTACTGTGTTTACTATCGTAGCCAGCAACAAAAATCCCGGCATCGTTGGCAGCTTTAATTCCGTTACTGGAGTCTTCAATTACCATACAATGTTCACGAGCTTGTCCAGCAGCTTCAGCAGCATTTATAAAGATTTCGGGATGAGGTTTGCTTTTCTTTAAATCGGCCCCACTTAGTTTTGCAACAAAATATTGATCTAGGTTAAACCGCTTAAAAATACGGTTAATATTGGGCATAGAAGCCGAAGAAGCTAGGACTAAGGTAAGTCCGTTGTTGTAATAATCTTTAATAAGATCTAATACTCCATCAAGCAATTGTAAGGTGTCGTCGGTATCAAATAGTTCTTTAAAGTGTTTGCGTTTGCATTTCACCAACGTTTCAGGTGCTTCAGAAAGCTGGAAGTGATCTACTAGCGCATTGCAAATATTTAAGGTTGCCTGCCCGGTAAAGCCAGTATACATTTCTTCAGAAACATTAATATTCATTTCACTGAACATCTTAAAATAAGCCTTGCGGTGTAGGGGCTCAGTATCGACTATCACACCATCCATATCGAAGAGTACTGCTTTTAGCATCTTAAAATTGTTTAAGTAATTAAGGTCGCAAAGGTACTATTCTCTTTTGGGAAATGGTACTTCAATTGTTTTTATGATTTCTTTTCAGTTCTCTTTAGGGCTAGGGTAAAAAACGGAAAGAAATCGTCGCTCCCAAATATAGTTTTTCATTTTTATTAATGGAAAGGATACCCACAAGGTTGCCATGCTTCTTCCTACAGAAACCTTGAAGGATTGCTACTATAGCATAGCAGAACCCTTTCCTTTGTTTTTTTGAAATAGTACAGGAATCTGGTTATAATCTAAGAAGTATTGCACTTTTACAGATACCGTATGTGTAATTGGCTGCTTAAACAAGGTGTCAATATTATCTACATAGCTATCGCGCGCTGCCGTATCGGAATTAAATAGCTGATTCCTATACAAAGCCGTTACAAAACTACCAGGGGCAAATTGCCAAGAATAGCTAAGATCGAAATTCCATGTAGCGAAGTTAATATCTGGATTGTCTTCTATAGTTTCGGTAGTATACCCTGTGGTATCTGTAACAGACCCGTCTTCCTCTAAGGAAAATAAGTTACGGTCGTATGCAACAGTACCTCTATAATTTCTTAATGTGAGCGCTAGCGTATTGTAGGGGTTAAAATTATAACTGGTGTTAAAAGTGTGGGTAATTTCTACTCGTTTTCTGTCTCCAAAAATAACAGTGTCATCTTCTTCGGTTACGTATCCGCGGTCGCCCGTATAGTAATCTCTGTTATAACCATACGAGATAGAAAATTTATCATTTACTCGAAAGCGTGGATGAAGGCCAAACCAATAGTTCGCATAATCTCTTTCTGAATCTAGATAAGTTTGTACACCTGCATACCCACTTACATACAATCGTTTGTTACTGTTTGTTTCAAACCATCCGTTGGTATTAACACTGTTTTGGGTTACAAAAAAGCTCCCTTCTTTTCGAGGTTCAAAATAGTCGTATTGTTTGCCTGGCAGCAGGTTAAGATTTAACTCCAAACTATGTAGCTTTTTAGTAGTTCCAAAAAACCATCCTCCAAATCCAAAACCAGTAAATGTACTTGGATTTGCTAAACGGGTATAGTTAATGTAAGTTCCTATCGAGTATTTATTCCACGTTTCAGTAGGTTCAAATATCTGGTAACTGGCATCTACCCCAAAATTGTTGAAGTTATTCCGAAACTGAAGCCCTAGATCATTTATATCGTACGTATCGTCTGCATAACTATGGTCAAAACTATACCTTAATTTTCCGTGTGTTTTTCTAATAAAAAAGAAGGAGCTATACCCGGTTTCGGAACCCTCTTGCTCGTTTATAGTACTCATCTTAACTTCGGCTCTAACGTTATAGGTGTTTCTTTTATTACTTATGCTTGAAATAAGCCCAGTAACATTGGCATCCCGAAAGGACCCTGTTCTAAAAACATTGGTGTTAATAATCCCTATCGAAGAATTCCCATTAAACTGTTGGTCTGCTACAACAATATTGTAATTGGTAAAAGGTTCTACTTCTTGTGTTCGGAAGGCTCCCGTAAGTGTATCTTGTATGGTTGCGTTGGTACTTTCGGTTATGGAATTAAAGACTCCAATTCCTAGTCCTTTTTTGGTTCGTCCCGAAACCTTTATAGCATTTAAAACTTTTACGGGGTCGGCATCTCCAATGACTTCCTCATTTGTTTCAAGTTCTGGTTCGGTACTGGGTCTGCCACCAATTCTTCGGGAAAAGAATAAATTACCTTTGTTAAACAAATCTACTCCTTCTGTAAAAAACTGGCGTCTTTCAGAAAATGTCTGTTCAAAAGGACCCAAATTTAAAGAGACATTGTCAAATCCTGCTTGGCTAAAATCTGGAATAAGAGTAGCGTCTAAGGTAAAATTTTCGGTAATTCCGTATTTAACATCTAAGCCTGCGTTAAAGTTAGACTCATGGTCTCCGTCATAAAATTGCTGCACGGTAGAAACAAATGGGTAAAACGCCAAACGCACAGGAGGATCTAAGTTTGCCAAGCCATTTAGTTCGCCATGATACAATCCGGAGTTGCCTTTAGTGGGATCTAAAGGATTCCAGGAATATTGCGAATTGTCTCTACGGAAACGTCTATGAAATTGAATTCCCCACGTATCTAAATTATCATTGTCGAAACGTAAACAACGATACGGAATCTTAAGTTCTACCACCCAGCCATCTTCCTGAACCTGTACAGCACTGCTCCATACGGCATTCCACCCAAAATCTTCCCCAATGGAAGGATTGGCAATAGCATCGGCCTGAGTACCAGATGCAAATATGAAAAATTCGGTATCGTTTTGTGCGTCGTTATTAGGATTTAAAATAACTCCGAAGAAATCGGATTGTCCAAAATTATCACGGCTGGACAATTGCTTGGCTATTAGTGAAGGGTCATCATAAAGGTGCGCCGCTACGTATAATGCCTGATCGTCGTAAGCCATTTTAACTATTGTTTTGTTAGCTTCCGTATCTTTTACACCTACATCAGGTCTAAATTGAGTGAAATCTACCGCTTCATCTGCAGTTGCCCAGATGGCTTCGTCTAGGACGCCATCAATTTTGGGAGCAGTTTCTGTGCGGAGTATCTGAAGTGATTTTTTTTCTTGTGCTGAAAGCTGAAAACAACATAAAGTAGCAAGTAGGGTGAGAGTGATGATTTTCATTGATTGATAGTTGATTGATGTGTAGTAAAGACACGCTTTTTTGGGATGTGTTACATAATTATTTGAAATAAGGTGTTTTATGCGTATCAAAAGATAAGTTCGTGCGTATTTATTGTTTACGACACAGTGTAAGTAAATATATTTTGAACTCACTAAACAAAAGCTTATTCCTAATATAATTTTTAACTTTGTATTATATTCAAACGTATTAAATTAGCAGGAAGTATGCATTTAATTGCTAGTTTTTATTCCTCTTTTGTAATAAATAATTTGTGATCCTATAAAAATAGGGTGCAAGTAGTATTCAACCCCCATGAAACATACGTATCACATACACGGAATGACATGCAATGGTTGCCGAAGCCATGTGGAACAAACACTTGCAGCGGTAACAGGCGTGACCACCGTCGAAGTTAGTTTAGAAAAAAAAGAAGCGGCCATAACTATGGAAGCGCATATCCCAATTGAAACATTTCAAAAGGCATTGCAAGACGATGGCGGTCATTATTCCATTCATATTCCTGGCGAAGCGCATCCCGTTTCAGAAAAAAAGAAACCACTTAGCAAAGGAACCGGCACATTCTATTGCCCCATGCATTGCGAGGGTGACAAAACCTACGATCAACATGGAGATTGTCCTGTATGTGGAATGGATCTCGTAGAAGAACAAAACTTATCGGCTATCACAAGCGAACAATGGACTTGCCCTATGCATCCCGAAGTTGTAAAAGACGAACCAGGTGCGTGTCCAATATGCGGCATGGATTTAGTTCCTATACAGCCAGATCTTTCAGCTGAAGAGAAAACGTATAAGAAGTTGCTGAAAAAATTCTGGCTAGCTGTTGGATGTACCCTACCTATTTTCCTAATCGCCATGAGCGAGATGGTACCTAATAATCCGCTGTACGAGGTGATAACACAAAAATGGTGGAACTGGATTCAGTTCGGTCTTTCCATTCCTGTGGTATTTTATGCCACCTGGATGTTTTTTGAACGGGCGTACAGAAGCATAAAAACGTGGAATCTTAACATGTTTACCCTTATTGGTATAGGTGCAGGTCTTTCGTGGTTGTTTAGCCTTTTCGGGATGTTATTTCCAGAGTTCTTCCCAGCCCAGTTTAAAACCGAATCTGGCGCAGTTCATGTGTATTTTGAAGCAGCAACAGTTATCCTAACCTTAGTTTTAATGGGACAGGTTTTGGAAGCCAGAGCGCACAGCAAAACCAACGCAGCCGTTAAAGAATTGCTGAAATTGGCGCCCAATAAAGCAATACGCGTACTAGATGGCGAAGAAGAAGAAGTATCCATAGCTGCTATAGAAAAAGGAGATATCCTGCGTGTTAAGCCAGGCGATAAGATTCCTGTAGACGGTATTCTAACCGAAGGACAAACCACTGTAGACGAATCGATGATTTCGGGAGAACCCATTCCTGTAACTAAAACTATAGACGATACCGTGCGTAGCGGTACCATTAACGGCAACCAATCCTTTTTAATGAAGGCCGAAAAAGTAGGTAGCGATACCTTGCTTTCGCAGATTATTCAAATGGTAAACGATGCCAGCCGTAGTCGTGCGCCTATTCAAAAATTGGCCGATACCGTGTCGGGCTATTTTGTTCCCATAGTGGTTATTATTTCCGTTGGTACGTTTGTTGCCTGGGCTGTTTGGGGACCCGAACCTGCATATGTGTATGCGCTGGTAAATGCTATTGCCGTATTAATTATTGCCTGCCCATGTGCCTTGGGTCTTGCTACACCTATGTCGGTTATGGTAGGGGTGGGTAAAGGAGCGCAACATGGAGTACTCATTAAAAACGCCGAAGCTTTGGAGAAAATGGACAAGGTAACAACACTTATTGTGGATAAAACCGGAACCATTACCGAAGGAAAACCTACTGTAGAAAGGATAGGTTCGTTTAGTGATTCTTTTTCTGAAACTGATATAATGCAATTAATAGCTTCCCTTAATAGTGCTAGCGAACACCCACTTGCCGAAGCAACTGTGAACTATGCAAAAGAGCAAAAGGTTGAAATATTAAAAGTAGTTAATTTCAGTGCTGTTACAGGGAAAGGTGTGGAAGGAACGGTTAACGGTAACAAGCTCGATCTAGGAAACGCCAAGATGATGGCATATGCAAAAGCAACAATTTCATCTGAAATGGAAAACCAAGTGCAGGTTTTTCAGAAGCAAGGAAAAACAGTTTCATATGTATCAGTTAATGGCAAAGTTTCGGGTTATGTTGTTATTGGTGATAAAATTAAAGCAACCAGTGTTAAAGCAATTAAAGAATTACAAGGCAAGGGTATTTCAGTACATATGCTTACGGGAGATAATCACAATACCGCCCAAGCCGTAGCAAACGAACTTAATCTTACTCTCTTTAAAGCAGAAATGTTACCAGAAGACAAACTGGAAGAAGTCAAAAAGTTACAAGAAGCAGGTGAAATTGTTGCCATGGCGGGCGATGGCATTAACGATGCGCCTGCATTGGCAAAAAGCGATGTTGGAATTGCCATGGGCACCGGTACCGATGTGGCTATGGAAAGCGCTATGATTACCCTGGTAAAAGGGAATTTGCACGGTATTGTAAAAGCAAGAAACCTAAGTGACGCGGTAATGAAAAATATTAAACAAAACTTATTTTTCGCATTACTCTATAACACATTAGGGGTTCCTATTGCAGCAGGTGTATTGTTTCCGGTTTTTGGAATTTTACTTTCACCTATGATTGCAGCACTAGCGATGAGTTTTAGTTCGGTTTCAGTCATTGGTAATGCGTTGCGACTGCGTTCACAATCTATAGATTAGTAGCGGTGGGTTTATAATATTATTCGGAATTACTATAAAATTAAAAATTGTTAAAGCAAAACTCCGTCATCATTACGATAATGGGGCTTTGTGCGTAGCACTAGGGATATAAGCTATTAGTGTTAATTTATAACCTCCATTCTTTAACACCCCCGCCATCTTAAAGTTTTAAATACATTCAGGAGTTTAGACTAAGTCATGACTAGTTATTGTGAGGTTGTTCCAATATTTTTTGTTTGATAGATTCTTTAATTTAGAATTAAATAGAATTTCTTAGAATAGACTCCTCAATTGCTTTAAAATCTTTATTGCTGGGCACATGTTTGGAATCTTCTAGTAACACCAATTTATTTAGTGAAGGAAAAATTCGCTTAGCACGTTTCAGCATTTTTTTTCCAGGAAACATAATATCCTTTTCACATGCAATCATGGTCAAGGGTGTTTTTATGTTTTTTGCCTTATCCTTACTTATTATAGGTAAAGGAGAAAAATCCATATTACAGTTTTTAAACGTAGTAGACATAAACTCTAATGCAAAATCATCGTATTCAGAAAAAAGTACGTTCATTACTTTTTTAATGTGCTTTTGATTGTTAGTTTTTATAAACTTTTTTAATGGTAGGAACATTTTGAACAAACCTACAAGCGGATTACCATTTACGATATAGACAGGGGCAATTAAGAATACCTGTCTAATTGGTGTTTCGTTAAACTCCAGTGCTTTTAAGCTTATGATACCCCCAAAAGAAAAGCCAACTAATGTCACGTCTTTCAGTCTTAGTTTTATAACTACTTCTATAAGCCATTTTCCATAATCCAAAGATTTCATGTCTAACCTGTTCTCTGCACTTTTATTGGGCTGCGCTAATACATCAACTGCAAAGACACAATATTTTGAAGCTAGATTGGGGAAAGAATCTAGAATTTGTGGTGCACATCCTCCTGTGCCGTGAATCAGTATTAATGGAGGGTTTTTACTATCGCCAGTAGTAATAACATTAGTGACTCCAAACTTTGTTTCTATCAATTTTTCTGAATATTCTATACCAAGTTCATTTAACTTTTGATTATAAAGTTTTAAAATCGCTTCTTTTCCTTCTTGTGATTTGAAAAACATATTCTATTTGTTTTTTGATTGATGATTTACTATGAATTAATGATTGCTATATTTCCAAATTTATTTCCGCTTTCAAGATATTCATGTGCTTCTATAATTTCTTCTAGTGGATACGTTCTATCAATAATTGTATGCAGTTTGTCCTCCTTAAATAGTGAAATTAGCTCGTTAAATAAGTATTTTAAGTCTTTTTGTTTTCTCATTCCAGTTGCAGAAAACTTCACTTTTTTTGGCGACAATAATATGTGCCATAGTAGTTCGCAACTTAAAACTGGCGACATAAAAATACTGTCACGATGTAATACTTTTTTACTTTTCTTATAAGACGATTTTCCTATGGTATCGTAAATAATATCATAAGTGTCCCCCATTTCTGTAAAATCATTTTTTTTATAATCTATAACATCGTCTGCTCCTAATGATTTCACTAAATCGATATTAGATGTACTGCAGACGCCTGTGACAAATGCTCCCATTTGCTTGGCTATTTGAACTGCTGCCGAACCTAAACTACCTGATGCCCCATTAATAAGAATATGTTGTCCCTTTTTTAAATTTCCGATGTCCTTTAAAAAACTATAGGATGTTAAAAACCCATCACAAATAGGTGCAGCTTCTTGATGTGAAATAGTAACAGGTTTAAGAGCTAGTACTGCATCTTCTGAAATGCATACATATTCTGAATTTGTGCCAGAGCTAAATAACTTTTCACCAAAAATTTTATCTTCAACTTTAAATGTAGTAACCTCACTACCAACTAATTCAACAACTCCTGAAAACCCAGTACCCAAACTTGGGTTTTTAGGTTTTAAAAGTCCTAAAAACAATCTACCAAACTTAGGTTTACCTTGACGCATCATGGTATCAGCTCTGGTTACTGATGATGCTTTAATCTTCACCAATATTTCATTAGGATTAGGTGATGGTTTTTCAGTATCGACAACCTGAATTACTTCTGGTGAACCGTATGCTTTATAAATTGCGGATTTCATAATTTAAATATTTACTACAAAGTTGTTGGTTATTTGGGGTTTAAAAGTTCGTATTTTGAAATTGGAACAAACCTTTGCTTATCATTATTCCTTTTTAAGAGCATAGATAACTTTTGCATCTACCCAGAAAACATCTACATTTTCAAAATCTTCTGACCCTACATTTCTGCTAAAGAAAAGGTATTTACCGTCTGGTGTTATACTAGCAGAAGCTTCCCAAGCGTTGGTGTTTATTTTGTCGCCTAAATTAATTCCATTCCCCCAAGTACCGTCTTTTTGCTTAAAACTGATATAAATATCAGATTCACCAAAACCATCTTCCCTTTTAGCATCAAATAACAAATACGACTCATCTGGGGCTATAAAAGGATGGCTTAAAAAGGTTCCTGTGTTTATTGCTTTTGGTAATGCCTTGGGTTCTTCATGTTTACCGTCAATTAAGCGCGAATAACGTATTGGAAACGTTGAATCGTTTTCTTTATAAGTGTCAAAATAATATGTGCCATTTGAAGACGATGAGAGGCGCATAATATACATAGAATCATTACTTACAGTAGGAGGTTCTAGTTTTTGTAATTCTGACCATCCAGCTTCTGTTCTTTTTAGATACCTATCACCTAAATGCATGGTTTGTCCATCTGGTGATATTACAGGTCGTCCTATCCATGGAGATGCTATTTCCGATTTATCCCATTTGCCATTAGTGTCATTGTATTTGTATTCGTAAAAAGCTGATTTTTTATTTTCTTCTCCTCTTCTAATAAAATAAAACGCTTTCATATCTGGGGTGAATGCACTATTGACTTCATACAAATCTGTAGATACAAGACCTGGAGCAAATGGTATAGGCATTAATCCTGGTGGTTTTTGTCCAAGATAAATTTCTTCTAAACTTGCTTCCTTATTTACTTTTGATGTATGCTCTGCATTTTTACAGGAGCTAAAAACTAATGCTATTACAATTAGTAACGAATAATGTGTTTTTTTCATTTTATAATTTTTAAGATTCACTCATTTTACCAAAATCCAAAATCCAAATTTCAAATAGTGACAAGTTGATACATATTACAATTCTACCCTACATATATGGCGACCCTATTACATGAAAAACCAAATCCCAAACAATATGCACTATTATTGCCATAAGTAAACCACGTTTCCAATATACCCAACCAAAGAAAGACCCTGTAATAAGATTACCTATCATGGTGGAGGCGACAGTAACCAAAGTAAAATTTGAAAAGCTTTTTGATAGTGGCAAATGCATTAAGCCAAAACATATTGCCGTAATTATTATGCCTACCCAAACCACGGTATTTGTAGGTTTAGTTTCCTTTTTAAAAAGTTGAATTAATGCTATAATAAAAGACATTAACCCTAATCGAAACATAATTTCTTCAGTAATTCCTGCCGAAAAGGATACTATGGCATAAAATGGTTTAGAAGGTCTTTCAATGACACTTGTTACTGGATAGTAATATCTAATTAATTTATGAACTAAAAGTATTACTAATGCTAAGATGATACTAAAGCCAATTGGGTACAAAAGCTTTTTAAACGAATATGAATGCTTTACATGTGTGTTTTTAGAAACGAAGCTTTCTATAACTGGTGCTCCCAACTGGGCTTTTTTAGACAACCATAAGCCAACAAAGACCAAAACCACTCCTAAAATAAAACCATAAATATTTGTTTGTATTATATCAGTAGCTATCGAATCTGATAATTTTACACTTGCATCGCCAGCTTCAATTTTTAATCGTTTTAATTCTCGACTAAAAGGAATATTTAGAAGCGTGCCTATTACGAATAGAACAACTATAGCAGTTGCAGTCTTAATGCGATTTTTATTACGAATCATTTTGTTGCTAATGAATACCAACGATCTCGGTTAGGAGTAGTTTCGTGGATAAGCACCAAACTAAAAATTCGTGAGGGTTTTCAGAAGTAGGAGAGAAAAGCAATTACTTATAGCCACTATTGTGTTCCGTTTTAATTTAACTTTACTTATTGCTAGGTCTTATGCCAAAAATTAGTAAATAACCTATCATCCAAAATTCTCCAATGGTTGCAGGTAGCGTAAGAAATCTATTGAAGCTAAAATCAATTCCTGCGTAGTGTATAACTGTAGAAATTAGATAGCCTATACCGCCTAAAATAATTATTCTTCCTAACCAGACAGGTAACCTTTTAGATTTGATAACTATGTATCCCATTGGAAATAGCCATAACCCGAAAAATAGGCCGCCAATACCCCAAGCATTCGAAATAATATTTTGAAAAACCTGAATTAGTAAAACTTTGTCTTCCATAGCACTTATATCAGAATTTGCAATACCTATTGCTGAGGCGATTGAAATTGCACTTATCATAATGGCTATAGCATTTACCATTCCCCATATACCCAGAGTCCAAGCTTCCCATTCATAATTATCTTTAAATAATTTGAAAAACCAAACTGCGGTAAGTGCCTGAGAAATTACTATACCAAATTCTAATAACAACCTAATTCTTGCTGTAGATTCTAATTCTACTAAATTTGTTAGTGTTTGTTCAGGATTACCAGATACAAATATTTGAGAATGAAAGACCATAAACCCTAGAATTCCTGTAATAGCCATCATTAAATACCATAAGCCAGTTATTCTAGCGGTCTTAATTAAATTTTTCTGTTCTGTATTTGCAATCATAGACTATTAATTTTTATTACTTTATACTAAATCTAACTCTGTAAAAGCGTAATTGTTACAGTTTTGCCCTAATGGCACACAACAATAGTATATATGGCAATAATAAATTTTTATAACCAACTAAAACCTAATCCTACATTAAAGAGTACTGCATCTCTTTTTACATCACTATCTAAAGAAGCACGACCAAGCACTAATTTAGACTGAACATTAAGCGCAAAGTTTTTCTTTTTGTAAATTTCATAACCTGTACTTGCCATTACTGCGCAACCAAAGTTCCAATCATCATTTACATCATCTTTAATATCATATAATGCAGGCGAATCTATTGCTAAACCAATTCCGCCATGAATCCACCACTTGTCTTTTACCCAATATTGTAAAGATGGTATAAAACCTCCAAAATTCCTGTCATTATCTTGAAATTCGTATATGTTTCCTGGCATAGCGGCAGTAATGGCAAGATTTTCATTCAACATATAGCCCAACTTTAGATCTGGAAAAACAAACGTTCCTTGAGATTTGTCGAACGTTTGAATACCTTCACTATCTTCTAAACTGATTAGACCTCCACCTACTGAAAATTCAATAATAAAGCCATCTCGCTGCGTTGTTGTTTTAGAATCTGCGTTTTGTGCATATGTTGTACTTGATACGAATGCAAAGGCTACACAAGCCACTTTTAACCCGATTTGTTTTTTGATTGTTTTTATTTTAATTGATTTCATGATTGTTCGTTTTTTGATTATTAAAATTGATGTTTACTATCATTCACAACAAAATTCTGAATATTATGGGGGCTAAAAGTTCGTGTTTGGAAATTAGAACCTATTACATAAGGACGTAATACGTACTATTCGTTCGCTGCATCAATTTTTAATTCTCCTACAGTTTCAAAAAGGTCTGTGATTATATGCTGTTGATAATCTGGTGTAACCTCTTTAAAATAGTTCAATACGTCTTGACTTGTTGGATACCTATTTGTAGATAGTTTCAGTTTACCATTTATAGTATTCCAATCTTCAAGAAATTGCTTTAACGCTGTATTTACCTTTTCCTCTCCAATGGTTTCCTGTAGTTTAAACATGTTTATGGCACCTTTTGCATAGTAGATATAGTCCTGATTGTCTACTAATGCTAGCGTTGGTTCTACTCCAGATTCTCTTAGTTTCCCTTCTTCGTATTTCTCTAATTGCAACTCTAAAAATTGCTGAACCTTTTCTTTTGGATAGTGCTCTTTTAAAACCATCATTGCAGCATATTGAGAAAGCGTTTCCAAAATGAAGTATTGCCCTTTTACATTTGCTGCTTCTACCTGCATGGCAAACCATTGATGGGCAATTTCGTGTGCAGTCACATAAAATGCCATATCTACATCGGTTTCATCGTCAATATCTAGAACAAATCCTATAGACTCTGAGAATGGCACAGTTCCTGGAAATGATTGTGCAAATTGTGCATAACGCGGAAACTCCATAATACGTAAGTGCTTGTATTGATATGGACTAAAATTTGTACTATAATAATCTAATGATGTTTTCATAGACTTCATCATTCTGTCTATATTGTAACCATGCTCTTTATCATAATAAATTTCAAGGTCAACAGGGGAAGCAAAAGTATCCTTATTTGGCATCCAGGTGTCTTTTTTTATTTCATATGCTGCTGAAACCATAGCGTAAAAATTAATCATTGGAATTTCCATTTTATAATGAAAATAATTACGATTATTTTCTGTCCATTCCCGCAATAAATTTCCTGGAACTACGGCTGTTTGATCTTTTGATGTGCCAATAGTCATTTCAAAATTAATACCATCCGAATCACTACCAGCTCTTGCATTCATTAATTCTTTTGTATCATTTCTATTAGCTCTATTTTTTCTTTCTGGTAAATTATATGCCAAACGTTCATCGGTATCACTTAACTCATATTTTCTGTTGTAGCCTAATGTGGGAAAGTCATTATTGTTAAAGAATGTTCCATTTTCTACAATATTAGCATTCGAATTACCTGCTTCAAACCCAACGGTGGTGAATGATTGCTTAAAATTCATTTTAATCGAATCTCCAGGGTTCAATGGGTTCTGCAACTTATAGATGGTATAATGGTAGGACGCGTATTCATTATTTTCAGTAGCGCCTCTATCAAAAGAGATCGTGTCTATTGTAACGTTCTCTTCAATGAGTTTTTGAATATGAATCTCATTGATTGATTGCTTATTTATGTTTTTCAATATGTAATACCCTTCTGCAGTATAGTCTCTTGAGGAAGGATACAATTCCACTTTTAAATTTACAGCTACTATTTTGGGTTGTGGCATATATTCAAACTGTTTGAGTTCCTTTTCATAAGCTACTCTAAATTCGGTAGCTTCAGAATTGGTCCAATAGGTGTTTAAAATATTAGTGTTGTAAAAAATAAAACTTCCTAAAGCTACAAATGCTATAAAAATAATACTCGTTAGTTTAAAAAGTGGCTTGCTTAATCTATGTTTCCCTGCTTTAATACGCTTAATTAAGTTTGTTTCGGTGCCTCTAACGTTAACTAAAGATCCAATAATTAGTAATAACATTCCGAAGAGAAACCAGTAGGATTTAATTACTAAATAAGGTTTTAAAAAGTGTCCATACCCATTCATATCAGAATATGTTCCTAAGGCGCTTCCTCCGAAAAAATATAAATCGTGATCAAACCCTAATAATCCCATAGCGATATTGCCCATAAAGAATATAATCACCAACATAATGCCTACAAACTTATGGTTCACCACAGATTGAATAAAAAATGCAATAAACGTATACAGTGCTAAAAACGGTAAAATTTCTAAGAAGAAGCCATATAAATAGACTTGAAATTCGTATTTGTAGTACCCACTTACTGTTTGAAATAGAATTCCTGAACCAATTAATGCCAACATTAATACTGCATACACTAAGTTTAATCCAATATACTTACCAGCTAATTTTATAAAACTAGACATGGGTGTTGCGTCATAGATTAGGTCTAGTTTAACACCTCGCTCTTTCCACACCAATTCACCTGAATAAAACACTAAAATGATAATGAAGAAATAAATAGATGTTTCTTTGAGCTCTTCAACAATAAAGTAAGTTGCCGGATAGCTATCAACACCGTATACAGTCCCGAGATTTACAGAATTAATTAAAATAATAATCATCCCGCAAATAACAATTCCCCAGAATGCAGCCTGTTTACAAATACTGATAAAATAAAACCAGGAAAATTCTTTTAACTGTACTAGTTTTGAAAGGAAACCAAAATGCTTTTGAGTAGTAGGTATCTCTACTTCATTTACCGTATATGAAGTATTGCTAGACAATGCTTGCTGTTTTTTTCTTTTAGCTCGCTTTTCTTTAACAATTGTAAAATTGAATTTTTTGAAGCCATAGATGAGTGCTATTACCCCTAAAGAAATCCAAAACAGTTTGTTATACAGAAATGCACCTGTAAAAGGAAGCTCTAGAGTGCTCTTTTCTAAAGCCGACCATGATTTTGTGGCAAAGGTGGATGTTGTAAGCGAAAATGGATCTAAAATGGCTTGCCAAAACTCATTAGTGATCGCTTTAGTTAACATAAAAACCACAAATAAAATAATCCCTTGCGTATATACTACCACTAGGTTTCTGCTTAAAGCACCTGTAACAAAAAAGAGAGCGGCTCCAAAAAATAATGTGGGTAGTGTTACCATCAAGAATGTCTTCAAATAAATAAAGGCATTAAACTCTAA